>Ga0179593_1653227_pt1 | contig 12229 bp, 14 predicted proteins | sample CZODoug2_1_08_16_FD_185931 | JGI IMG/M metagenome (GOLD analysis project Ga0179593, IMG submission 185931) | Vadose zone soil fungal communities from Angelo Coast Range Reserve, California, USA - CZODoug2_1_08_16fungal (PacBio error correction) | ecosystem: Environmental > Terrestrial > Soil >... | reverse complement strand
CTTTTTCCCTTTTGCTTCGTTGGAGCTAAGGCAACGGAATGTTTACCTTTTTCCCCTCCTAAGATATTTTTCCCCTTTCGACATTTGGACTTGAGGTTGAGATCTTTTCCCCTCTTTCTTTTGGGATCGCAGACGACACTAAGCAACTCCTCTCCCTTTTCTTCTTCTTCGGACGGCCATGTTAGTGAAGTGAATATGTCCCGGATGTGTTCTTCCCCCCTTTAAATCTCCTTCCCTTTCTTCCTCACGGCAAAACGCAGCTAAAGGTAAGAATGTTTTCTTTTTTCCCCTTTTTTTAAAAATCGGCAAAACCCCTCCTTTTCTCAAGTAGTCTTCCCTACCTCTCTGATGGGGAGGCGTCGATTAAAAAGGCCCCCCCATTCTCCTCCACATTGCATCCCTTTTTTTTCTCAATAACGCCCCCCCCCCCCTCTTCCCCGCCTTAATAGGAAATGGCGGATGGACCCCCCTCCCTTTTTTCTTTTGGATTTAGTAAGTTCTTCACTGAATGCAGAACCGACGCTCCTTGCTCTTTCCCCCCCTTCCTTGCCTGTATCGCTTTTCCTCTTGTTAAACAAACCGGGATGAGAGAATCAAGCTTCGCCCCCCTTTTTCCTTCTCCCTGTTGTCAATCGGGAAAAAAACGTTTAAAAAATACGCCTCCCTTCCTCCTTTTTCCCCTTTTTCTGCTATGTATCCTTTCCTTCCCTTTTTTCGAGGAAGCAGTCTTACCCTTTTTTTTCTACTTTTTGCAATTGGCTTACATCTTCGGACGCTCTAGTTGCTTTTCTTTTTTCCTCGAAGACCACCTCCCTCTCCTCCTCCGTTCATGGCTCGTACGATTCACTCCCCTTGAGATTGTCGGAAAGGTTCATGGCCATTTTGTGTCACCCCCCCCTTTTCCCCACCCTCAACATAAGGACTTTCCATTCGCTTTTTTTCCCTTTCCTTTCTTCAGCGCATAGATTTCTAACCCCTTTTTCCCTTAGGCTTATCGGCGATTCTTTCAGCGAGCATTTTCACTTCTTCTCCCAGCCGCTAGCAAATGGTTATCGCATAGTGGTTGTCCGTTTCCTTTTCCCTTTCAAGCCATTCCTTTCTTCCAGTGGCCAATACAATGCCGTCCTCCCCCTTTTCCTCCTGTCTCCTTGGAGAAACCCCAAGGATAGCGCTTTTTCTTTCTTTCCTTGCAGGACCTTTACCTTCTCTTTCTTTAAGGGGCGCGAAGGGCATTCCTTCCTCCTTCCCCCCGTCAGTTTCCGTATAAGTATTAAAGAAGGCCTTATTTTGTTCTTCCCCCCCCCCCCACTGACCCCTCTCTCCTTCTCCTTATTCATTAGGATGATATTTAATCATGGCCCCTTTTTTTTTCTCCTTCAGCGGAGTTGGCTGGCATCATGGAGAATCACCGCAGGTTCTCCTTTTTCCTGAGACTAGTTTTTTCCCTTCTGGGAAAGTGTTTCTAAGGGAAGCGGTTCCCCCTCTTTTCCCCTTGTTCAGTGTCGATAGAGTTGACGAAGGAGATATCAAGGCCGGGCTTTTTCTTCCTGAGCAGGCCGTTTTTTTCTCCTTCGCGCACACCCAACAGGAAAGATGGACGAATTTTTTCCTTCTTTTTTTTTTTTTTTTTGACTAGTTTCAAACCAGGATGTGAGTTAATAACGGCGGCACCTTGGCTACAATCCTCTTTTTCTTCCGGAGTAGTTTTTTTTCCCTCTCCCTGGAAAGTTGCGGAATTGTTTGCGACGCGAAAATTCTTTTTCTCCCTTGAGCGGGGCGCTTCAGTCGCCGATAATTAGCTTTTTCTCCCCCTTCCTTTTCTTTTTGCGCACAATCGGGAGTACAGGAAGGCGAACTTCTCTTCTTCCCCCTTTTCCCCTCTTCGGGACTCTCCCCCCCTTGTGACCTTTCCTCTTCTTGTTGTGGTGAGAGGATCGCAGAGCCTCCGCGAATAACGATCTTTTCATCCCCTCTGTTTTTCAGATCACCCGATTCTTTCCTTCCCCCCTATGTGCGCAGCACATCCGTAACTGCGGTGATAAATACCGATTCCCCTCTCCTTTTCTTCTTTTTCCCGCTACGAATAAAAGAAAGAATAGCGTGCAAACCATTTCTTTTTTTTCCCCCAGCCGTCGTCCTTTTTTTTCTACTGTAGGATAACAAGACGGGTTTGAAACTGTTCGCGCTCTCCTCTTCCCTCTTCCCGGCAAGCCGTAAACGGGACTCGGCCAGCAGTTCCGGTGTGTGCTCTCTTTCTCCCCCCACCATTCTTCCTTCCCTCCCCCCGCTCAGATCGATGACTTGGACGACGGCTCTTTCTCCTTTTTTTCCCTGAACACCACGGAAAGGAACTAATCGTGCCACCGCTTCTTTTTTTTTTTTTCAGAACCCCCCTTCTTCCCATGGCTGACGGCCCTTCTTTTTCTCCGGGCTCAACCTGAGGTGATTCCCAGGATGCCAGCCACTCCGCTCTCCTCCTAAAACCCCACCCTTCTTCCTTTCCCTCTTTCCTATACCTTATACTCAAGGTAGTGGGTCAGTTTTCCACCTCCCCCCTTCTTTTCCCCGTCAGGGAATGTATAATTATGAAAGAGCGATGCCTTCTGCCCCTTCCCCTCCCTTCCCTTCTCCAGCCTTTATCCCTTTTTTTTCTCCCCAAGGAGAAAGGCAGAAGATTTCGGATGGGTCCCCTTCCTTCTTCCCCCTTTTTTCTATTTCCAAACGAGCGGTAGAAGATTTCCCACGTTTTTTTTTTCTTTTTTTCCCCCCCCCCCTGGCAAAAACGGCCGTTGGAGAGACTACGTCTCCCCTCTTTTCCTCTTTTTTTTTAGAAAATGCGCTAGAAGATGTCCTGTTTGCCTTCCTTTTCCTCCCCTCCTATCCAGCCCTTTTCTTTTTTTTCTCCGTTTGGACCCCTTGGCCATGACACCTTCCTCTTTTTTTTCTGAGCATGATGATAGGCGTCGGTGAATATTTCCTTATGGATCTATTTTCCTCTTCCTCCCCCATGGATGCCTAAGTTATAAAAAGCTCCCCCCCTTTCTTCCCCTTTTTCCTCGAACACTTTTTTTTTTTCCCTCAAGGGGTATTTTTCTTTTTTCTTTTAAAAACGTTTTTCCGATGAAACGTGCCTCTCTTTCTCTCTCCCTGGCGTCTGATTCTCTATACAGGTGGTTTAACATAGGTGTTTTCTTTCTATCCTCAAACAACCCTTTCCCTTCCCTCTTTTCCTCAGGAGAGAGGGTCCTTTCTTTCCCTCCTTTTCACGAGATCCGCAATAGGACGAAACGTGTCTTTCCCCTCCCGCAATGGCTTTATCTTCCCCCTTCCCCTTCTTTTCGTGAATGTAGTGAATCGAGAGGAGCAATTTTTTTCTCTACTCTTTTTTCCCAGCATACCCATACCGCAATAGTAAGTTTTGGCGATCAAGTAGATCGTTTCTCTCCCTATCGTGGTTGCCTTGTTCCTCCTTTTCTTTCTCTTAGTTGGCGGTGCTTCCAGAAGAGGATGACATAGGGACCTTCCCCCCCCCCCCTCCTTCTCTAAGAAAACCTCCGGCGACAGATTCCCGTTTCACCCTTTTTTTTTCCTCTGAATGACGGTCAGTTTTTCTTTTTTCCTCTTCCCCGACGAGGAAAATGGGGACCAACTTTTTTTTCTCCTTCTTCCCCTTCTTTCCCCCCCATGACGGCATATATTAGAGGACTTCACATTCCTTTTTCTTCTTCACCCCCTCCTCCCATTAATAGACCGGCTTCCTCCTTTTTTTTTTTTTGTATTCTTGCCAAGATAATACAGGTCGATGAGATTGGTGCCCTTTTTCTCCCCCCTTTTTGACAAGTCCGAGAAGATATTGCCCTTTGGGATCACCTCTCCCTCTTACCCAAAAATATGGTCCCTTTCCTTCCCCCTCCCGCAACTGAATTCATGCTGGCCTGTCGTCCCCACTAATTTTCCCCTTCCTTCATCTTTGTCGGAAAGGCCTCTTTTCTTCCTTCCTCTCTTTTCTTTCTACGGCGTTTGATAAAGTCCTATGCTCCCCTTTTTTCCTCCCCTTCCCAAGCCTATTTTCCCCTTTTTCCTAATCGGCAAAAACCGATATGTAGAACTCCTTCCCTCCCCTTCCTCCCTATGCGGATGGGGATTCGTTCTCTTTCCCTCCTTTAGAACCCACAATGGCATCATTCTTTCTTTCCCCCCCTCTTTTTCCCCCAAACTGTGAGCGTTAATACGGCAATGCGGCTGGCTCTCCTCCCCTTTTGGTCTTTTTTTTGTCTTTACTTTCTCCTTTCCTTCCGAACCGCGATCCTTGAGCTTTCCCCTTCTCCCCTTTTTCCTGTTTCGTCCTGAACTCAGGAAGAATATGTAAAAACCGGTGATGTCTCATTTCCCTTTTTTAAGAGATAGTCTTTTTTCCCCCCCCCTTTCCCCCGTTTCCAAAATACGACATCACCTCCCTCCCTTTTTTCCCTTGTCTTTAGACTAGCAGGAAAGTTTCGAGGCCGCAGGTCTTGGACACCCCTTTTCTTCTCCCTGTAGGAAGCCCTGTTTTTTCTCCTTCCCCTCTCAGAGAAGATCCATCATTCTTCCTCTTCTCTTCGGATTCAACGCAGTGAGATTGCTTCGGAAGAGTTACTTGGCATTCTTTTCCCCCCCCCCAACGTCATCCTTCCTTCCTTTCATCGGGGAGGCTGGCCTCTCTTCCCTTAGTTCACCCACCAATGTAAGTAGGATATCGGCGATCTCCCCCTCTCCGTTTTTCTAGGCTTCTCTTTTCTCCGCTCGCCATGTGGTGTCTTCTTCTCTTTTTTTTAGTGGGAATATATTCTGACCGCTCGATTTTTTTCCCCTCCCCCCCCACTGTATTTGTCAGCGAAATTGAACTTGAACCCCGTCCCTCCTCTCCCTTCTCGCTGGCTTGAGTGGCGGGAATGGGACCGTACCACTGATTTTTTTTTTTTCAGGTGGAATTGTTTTTCTTTCCTTCACGGGAACAAAAAGTCAGTTTCAGAAGTTATTGTCCCTCCTCTCCCTTCCCCCACTAAATGAGTATAAGGTCTAATTATTTCCATTAGTCTCCTCCTTTCTTCAATTCCGTTTTTTTCTCTGTCTGGATACAGAGGCGAGGACGGCTGGTCTCCTTCCTTCTCCCCCTCCTTCCCTCGCTGAGGATAGGGCCGCATTCCCATTTTCTCCCTTTTTTCCTTAAGCAGCGTGCAGAGAGGGCCTCCCCTTTTTTTCCGCCGCACAAGTGCGATAAGTTGACGCAGGGCTCTACTCCATTCCTTCTTTTTTTTCTGATCTGAGGAGGTGTCTTTTTTTCTCAAGGAGATGAAAACCCCCACAACGTCCTTTTTTTTTCTTCTTTCCTTCTTGCCGGAATTCTATCGTTCGCGGATTAACGGAGCGCGCACTTCTTCCCCTTTGTATCCTCCTTTTTTTCTTTGCGGGTTGGTTAGCGAGGACGGAATTTTTTTCTCTCCCTTCCTTTTTTTTTGAGCGGGGCGAAAGCATTCGCGCAAGCCCAGCTTTTGCCCCGAACTTTTTTTCGCAGACTGTATCTCTTCTTTTTTCCTCACCCTCGGGAATTAAAGGGAAGGCGAATGATCCCCTCCTTCCCCCTTTTTTCTCATTGAAACCATCATTTTAGGACGCGACGGCTTGAATTCTTCGTTCTTCTCCCTCTTTTTCTCTTTTAATACCCCTTGTGGTCCTTCTCTTTTCTTCCCCCTCTGTTTCAAGGAATAAAGGTAGATATTCCTCCCCCTTTCCTCCTCTTTTTGGCAGCACCTAAGGAACATGACGGTGATAAATACCTCTCCCTTCCCTTATCGGACAGCTCGCCTCCTTTTCTCCTCCGCTCACGCCGACTTCGCGTCGCAACCCCCCCTTTCCCCTTTCCTTTTTATCGCCAGTTGGCCGCAGTAGGATAACAGCGGGGTTTCTGAACCCTTTCCCTCTCTCGGGTCTCCCCTCCCTTCTCTGAAGAAGTTCGGTTGGTGTGCCTCCCTTTCTTTTTCGACGGTACCAAGGAGGAAAGCACCGCCTCAGACCCTCTTCTTTTCCCGGAATTTTCTCCCCTCTTCTTCTTTTCTCCAGGAACCCAAGGCAAGGCCCTTTCCTGTGCCTTTTCCTTGGCCGGCATGAAACATGGTGCGGACTATCCTCTTTTTTCTCTTCTTCCAGGAGCCGGCTCCCCCCTTCTCCTCCCCCCCCCCCCTCCGCGCAGATGTATAACCGTCCCCCCTTCCTTTTCCTATTAAAATAATGAATAATTATAACCTTATACTCAATTTAGTGGTCATTTTTTCCCCCCCCCCCCCGGCATTCACTTTTTCTCCCTTACACTAGCAGATGACGTCGCGCCACTTACCCGTCCTCTCTTTTCTTTTTTTCAGCGCTTCCTGGGGTTTATCCAAGAGAAACGGCATGACGATTTCGGCTTTGTTCCCCCTTCCTCTCTTCATGATTTCAATCCCCCCCTCTCGGTCAGAAGATATTCACCCTTCCCCTCCTTTTTTTTCCAAATGGCAAAAACGCCGTGAGAGACTACGGACCTTTCTTTTTGAAAGAATTCTGATCTTCCTCTCCCTATTTCCTGTGTGAGGACATCCTTCTGCCCTTTTCCAGGCCCTTATGTTGATTTTTGATTTTTTGGCGTCCCCTCTTTTACATCCCCCTCCCCCTCTTCCCACTGCGTGAATCCCGTAGCGAGAAGTGACTTCTTTTTTTCCCTCTTCTTTTCAACTATGAAAGCGCGAAGATGTGAAGGCCAATTGCTGCCTACGTTCTTCCCCTCCCTCCTCTTATGCAACTTGCGTTCCCCCCCTCCTTTTTTCTTCTTCAAGATAAAGAGGAAATTATCTTTTTTTTCCTTTTTCTTTTCCGGCGTTCCATGTCGATTCCCAAACTGGCGATCTTGATTCTCTATTTCCCCTTTTCCCCTTCTCCGGGAGTGGCCTTTTTTACTCACGTAGGGGAAACTCCTTCTTTTCCCCCCTTTTCGAATTACGAATCAAGAAAGGTCACGAGATCCTCCCCTCGCCCCCCCCTTTTCTCTGATGACCCGCTTTCATTTTTTCCATCCCTTCCTTAATGTAGTGGCATGTAGTGAATAGCTCTTTCTTCCTTTTCTTTTTTCGCCGGTGATGTTTCTTCTCTCCACTCTTTTCTCAAAGTAGGCTCGTGGGACTTTAGGAATATCTTTTTTTCCTCTTTTTCTTCCCTTCCCCCACAGGAGGACTGTAGCGGCGTTGGCGTGGCTTCCGGAATCTCTTCTCCTTCCTTTATCACCCGTCAACCCCCCCTTCCTTTCCTCCCCTCCTTGAATGCGGTTGCGAGTCTGTTCGGACAGACCAAGCATGAATTTCGTTTCTTGATTTTTGTGCGATCCATTTTTCCTTTTTTCTCCCTGCAAACCAAGTCCAAATGTAGCCCTTCTTCCCTCTTTCCTTCCTTTTTTCCCAGCACCCAAATCTAGAGAACTGGGATATTTTTGCCCCCTCTCCCTAAGGTGTTTTGTTTCCCTTCTTTTCTTCTGTTGGAGCAAGCAACGGAATGTGAACTTCCTTCCCCTTTTTTCCTCCGTGGGACTTGGTTGCGATTGATGCCTCCTTTTTTCCCTCCCTTCCGCCACTCCGCAAATGACTTCTTTTTCTTTCTTTTTTAGTCGGACGGCCATTTTAGGTAAGTGAAAATTCTTTCCCTTCTTTTTTTTCTTCCAAAAAAAGTTGAATAAGGCCCCTATGCAAGCAGCACGAAGACACAGGCAACTCCCCCTCCCCTTCCTACTGTCTTCCCCCCCCTCTTTCTTCTAAATCTTCCACAGAAGCTCAGTGGAGAGACACCCACCTTTCCCCTCTTTCTGCTACCAATGGATTAAGCAAAGAAAATTCCCGATCCCCCTTCCCTCTCCCTACAATTAATGCCGATTAAACCCCCCCCCTTTTTCTTTTCTTTCTTTTCATAAGCGACAACGTTGGTCGTGCTGTCTTCTCCCCGTGATGTTAGTCTTCTCTCCCCCCATTGCGAGTTCAACTCTTTCTTCCTTCTTCTTCCCTCCCCGTGACCGGGCCTATGTTAAACAACCGGGATAGAGAAACCCCTCCGCCCTTTGGGGACCATTTTTCTTTTTCCCCCTTTCGGGGGGAAAAAAGTTTCAAATACTTCTTCACTTTTCTCTCCCCCTATCGGTTCGGACTCGCAGGAACGTTTCGATCCTCTTTTCTCCAGTGGATTCCTTCTCACACTAGAAGCCTAATAGTTGAGAAATTCTGACCGATCCTATTCCCCTCTTTTTATGCCATCATGGCGACGGATTCAAAGCAGTGAGATTGTTCTTCCGCGTTTCCCGTGGCAAGGTCCCCCCCAATCAACATAAGGCATTTCATTAGCGGGGGGTCTCCCTGACATCTTCTAGCGCATTTCTAAAACCACCACTGTTCTCTCTCTCGGACGTTCTTATCTTCTTTTCCTTTTTTTTTTTTCTGTGGAGCCAGCGTAGAAATGGTTATCGCCATTTTTTCCTTGCCCGCTCGATTTGGAAATCGCCCAACTGTATTTGTTTCCTTTCCAATATCTCTTCTTTCCCCTCTTCATGCCTGTCTCCTTGGAGAAAAACCCCCGCTTCTCTTTTTTGCCCACTGAGAAGAGTCGCGGAAGGGCGCGAATGTCCTCTCTTCCTATTATACACTTCTTTTTCCTTCTTTCTCTTACTATTTGGTGCGTTTCATCAAACTGACCCCCCCCCCTTCTTGATATTAACATGCCAATAGGTTGAGAATAGTGTTTCCTTTTCAAAAGAGCGGTTTTTTTTTTCCTTTTTCAGCCCGTGCTTACTGGAGCATCAGCGAAGATGAGGATCCCCCGGCCCTCCCTCCCATTTCTTTTTCTCCGTGAAGCGGTGCACGATGAGGGCATTGCGTGGTGTTCTGGCGACTCCTCGCATTTTCTCTAGAGTTTTTTCCCTTTTCTTCTTTTCTTTTTCCGCCTGGGTACCGTTCGAAAACTACGTGCGTTGTTCTTCCTTCTTCCCTCTCCTCGTTTACGGCTCTGGACGGAATTCTCTCGTTTTTCCTTTTATTCCAGGCTGCTCCTTTCTTTTCCCCCCTTTTCGATCAAGCGCTGGTCGAGGCCCGGTGAGGCAGGAATTGTTTGCGACGCGAAGTCGGCTTTCTCCTTCTCTTTCCGCCAATTCGCTTTTTTCTTTCTCGTCTAATCAACGGCATGTTCGGAGGTGAGGCCCCCTTCCTTCTTTACCTCTCCTCCTCGACCGGGGTCATTCTTGAAACCATCTATTTCGGACGCGCGGGTGGGTTCTTTCTTCGGAGGAGGATTGCGATTTTTTCCTCCCTCCAGATCTCCGCCGAATGAAAAGACGAGCGTCAGAAACTCTCTTTTCCTCTCTTTCCTGTTCATCTCAGTTCGCATTCATGTAAGACCGATGTGCGCAGCCATTCTTCCATTTCCCTTTGATTAAAACTCCGATCTCCTTTTCCCTTTTTTTTTTCCTTCTTGCGCAAACTAGCGAAAGCCTACTTCTCGTCGTCCCCCCTACCCACCACGCCGCCGCGAACAGCGGATTGATCGAAAGGTGGCGCCATTATCCTTTTTTTTTTTTTTTTCCCTAGTCGCGATACGGGAATCGCGGACCTACTCGTCTTTCCCTTTCGGTGGGTTTGAAGCTCATTATACAACGCCGGTAGTTTTTCCTCCGTCCCCCCCTTGGAACGCCCGACCTTTTTTCCCCTTCGTGAGGCGTAGCAGGAACACAACGGAAAGGCCTCCTTCTTTCCCCTTTCAGGAGAACCTTTTTTCCCGACGTGGCCCTTTTGACCTTTTTTCTCTTTTTTCTTTTTCCCCCTTTATCCCTGGCTCAACCTGCGGGTGATTATCAAGGATGCCATTCCCCCTTCCGCTCCTTCGTTCCCTGGTTGCCATGATTAAATTATTAATCATAATGAATAATATACCTTATACTCCCTTTCGTTTTTCCCGTTTGACCGCACCCCCCCCCCTTTTCTTCTTTTCTGTGAGGTATAATTATCATAGCGATGCCTCGCGCCCTTTCCTCCTTCCACATTTCCAGCAGCGCTATAATTGGGGTGATTTCAAGGGCCCTCCTGCCTCTTTTCGGATGGGTTGTCTTCTTCTCTCCCCCTTTGGGAGATTACAAATCGGAGAGGTTTCATCACTATTCCCCTCCCCACTTCTTCGCAACCATTGAGAGCGATGGCCCAAAACTTCCAACCCGGCAGTATTCTTTTCCGCCGATAAGCCTACTGTCCCTTTTTGTTGTTTCCTTTTTCTGTGGTGAAGTCCATCAGACTCATCTCTATCAGCACCCACTCCCCTTCTTCTTTTGGCGGCCGTTGGAAAAAATATGGCCCTGCACTCTCCTCCTTTTTCGCCATGCCTGCATCGGCGTCGGTGGAATATCTAGCGCATACTTGATGGCTCTTTTCCCTCCTTGTCACTATTTTTTTCTTCCCTTTCCCCTTCCAAGCTGATGTCCAAGATGACGGCATCGAACCGGTTCTTCTCTTTTCCTTTAGTCTCATCGCTAAAGAGGAAATTATAGACGGTGAGGCGATTTTTTTCCACCTTTTTCGAGTGCTGACCCTCCCCTCTTTTCTCTTCCCGGTTGTTTAAATAGGCGTAAGGGAGTCATGACGCCCCCCTTCCCGGCACGTAGGGGAAATCGCAAGGAGGCGCGGGGTCTTCTTAATTCGAATTCTTTTCCCTCTCACCAAACGTTGTCGCTGGAATGACAGACTCCATTGCCTGTCTTCCTTCATTAATTTGAGTGATGTAGTGAATCGACGATGGCTCCCTTTTTTTTATCGATCTTTTTCCTCCCCTCCCTTTTTTTCTCTCCCCCATCAGACATCGGAAGGTTTGGCGATAAACAGAGCTCCGTGGTCTACTTTTCTCCTCCCCCTTCTCAGCGCCCACGAAAAACAGGAGGACTGTAGCGGCGTTGGCCGGATGGCTCTCAGCTGTGCTGCCACTCCTTTTTTCGTAAACGTTTGGAAGAACCCCTCCTTTCCATTCCTCTTCATGCCCTTTTCGCCGGAGTTGTTCGACAGGCCAAGCATGAAGTCCGTTCTTCGTTCGGCTGCGATCGATTTTTTTTTCTTTTTTCCTCAATCGCAAACCAAGTACCAATGTCGCCCCTGTACTTCGTGTGTTCGCTCCAAACGAACCAACAATCTCCTTCTCCCTTGATATTTTTGCCTCTCTCTACTTCCCCCCCCGGTCGAGAGATTGGTGCTTCGTTGGAGGATTAACCAACAAAACCCCCCCTCTCTTCATGGGCGACCTTCTGGAATGGGGTTTGAGATTGATGACGATACCAAAATTTGTCCCAGTTTCGTGTCTCCTTTTTCCTCATTCATGATTGGCCTGTTCGAACCGGCCTCCCTCTCTGACGGCCATTTTAGTTAACGTGAATTATGTCCACCGGAGGTGTTCGCCAAAACTGTTTTCCTACTGTCGTTTTGACTTTCCTTTTTCCCTCGTACAAGTACTATGTTTGCGTTGCGCTGAGAAGTTTTCCAGCCTTTTCTTTTCTCCCGAGCACGTGGAGCGCAAAACCGTACGCATGCGGATGGGGCTGGCTCTCTTCCCCGGATGTCCCCGAGACTTTTCCCCCTCTCCTTTCTTTTTCTCTTTCCTAAATGCACTAAAAAAAATACTGCCGTGATTCCCCCCCCTAATGGCGGGCTGGAATCACGCGACAACGTTTGGTCCTCTTTTAAGGATCTTGAATTTTCCTCCCCTTCTCACCCCGCGAATCCTTGCGATTTCAATACTGTGTTCTCTCGTCCTTTCTTTTTTCCCTCCATGTTAAACACCCGGGATAGAGAATCAAGATAGCCAGTTGGGATCGCCTTTCTCCTCCTAGGAAGTGTGTTCTCTTTTCCCCCTTCCCTTCCTCTTTAGATATGCCGATCATCGTCAAACCTCCGGTTCTGCCCGCCCTTCCCTTCCAGCTGGGCTTTTTATAACGCTAGGCAGCAATTGGCTTCACATTCTCTCCTCTCCTCGGTGAGCAATGCTGACCTAAACCCCCCCCTTCTTTCTGCTCGCTACGGGATTCAAAGCAGTGAGATTGCTTCGGAAGAGGTTCTCCTTTTCCCAACATCACACATAAGGCCTTCATTCGCGGGGGCTGTACTATTTTATGCCTTCCCCCCCCCTTTTCTTTTCCCACCAATGTAAGTAGATT
>Ga0179593_1596820_pt1 | contig 12229 bp, 12 predicted proteins | sample CZODoug2_1_08_16_FD_185931 | JGI IMG/M metagenome (GOLD analysis project Ga0179593, IMG submission 185931) | Vadose zone soil fungal communities from Angelo Coast Range Reserve, California, USA - CZODoug2_1_08_16fungal (PacBio error correction) | ecosystem: Environmental > Terrestrial > Soil >... | reverse complement strand
GTGCACTACTAACTCCCTTCTTTCCCTCTCGATTTGCCGCTGAACGACTCCTTTTTCCCTCCCCTCATCTGGGAGAATGTAAATAGATACCTTTTTTTTCAATTCAAGTGCGAACAGCGATCTTTTTTTCCCTCCCCTAGCAATTCTCTCTTCCTTCTTTTTCACCGCAAACACACGAGAGTTGGATTTTCCCCCTATAGCCTTAGTAAGGAAGTAGGCAGCAGTCTTTTTTCCCGAGAGAATAGTCTCTTTTTTCTCTTTTCTCTTTCCTCCCCTATCCTCCCCCCCCCCCCTTCGTGAGACGGAATATTGAACTTTTTTTTGTTTTTCTTTTTAGGTCCGTCAATAGGAGAAGATAGACACCCGCTCTTTCTTTTCTGGGGAGCGTTCGTATCTCTGTGCACACCTACATTTCTTCTTTTTTAATGGCAAAAGGGTAGAGGCGTTTCCTCCGTTCTCCTATTAGAACGCATTCCCCCCCTGTTTGGACTCCTTCGCACACCATACCTTTCTTTTCCCCTTTCCATCCTCTCACACTTTCCCGCGCATATCCAATCGTCCTTTCTACCCCTTTTCCTTTTGGGGGGCCCCCTCCCCGCTTTTCCTCAAGACTCGTGGGATGAAGGCAGTCTCCTTCCTACCTGCCATATACATTAACTTTTTTCTCTCGCCAAGCCTCCTTTTCTCCTTGCTCCCCTCGACCTCCTCTTGTTTTTCAGACGCCATTAAACATTTTTCCTCGCTTTTTTCTCGAGTCTGAGCTGGGAACTTTTCTTTCACTTTAAGGAATGAGAACACTTTTTCCCTCTCCCCTTTAGGTTCCCTCGGGTACCTTCGGACGCCTTTTTTCCGTCTCTTAGTCCACGGAGTATAAAGCGCGTGATCTTTCATAGCCGCCAGTACTCGTCTTCCCCCCCCCTTATTACCACCCTTCCCCCTCCCCAAGAACAGATATGTTCCCAGCTCCCCAGTCTATGAAAAGTTCTAGTCTCTTGCGTTATGAAGCCAACTGAAGTCCGTTTCCCCCTTCCCCCACTTCAGTCCGTTTCCCTCGATTCAAGATGTTTCCTCTTCTCGACACAAGCAAACCCCCTCGTAGAATATAGTCCAAATGCTTTCCCCCCTTTTTTCTTGAGTTTCTCCCCCCCTTCCAGCGAGACTTTCTCGGTAGCGAGGTGAGGAGTCTTAGGTTCTATGTGTGAAATGGTTCTTTCTTTCTGTGGCAGCCCTTCTCTTTTTTTTCTCGAAGGAATACCCTTCCGAGGTCTTTACCGTCCTTTGGAAAGGGAGAAAAATGCTCCTCTTTCCCCCTTTCCCCTTTTGAGAGAACCCTTCGGCGTCGAATTTTGCCCCTCTCCGTCAAAGCTAGAGGTAGAGACGTTACCTTAAGAAGCAACCCTCCCACCCTCTCTCTCCTCGATCCTTTTCCTCCTTTTTTTACGAGAGATTTGCCCGGAAGCTGCGTGATCTTTTTTCCTCTCCCTTCTTTTCTTTTAAGTGTGCTAGATTAGGGTGGAACGATTTCTGATGGAGACGACTTTCTCTCTTCCCCTCTCCGTGGTGAAGTCGGCAGGGTCTCTTTCTCTTTTTCTTATAGCTGAAACGTGGATTGATACGTGACCTCCCTTTTCGTTAGAGATCCAGTAGTTTCCTTCCTTTTTCCGCCTCCCCTACTCCTTTAACCAGGTGACATGCGTAGACGATCCCCTGCATCCCCTGAATTTGCAGAAAAATGAAGATTGTCGGTTTTCAGAGTAGATTAGGGACCCCCCCCTTTCCCTCTCGATTCTTTTTCTTGCTCCTTTTTTCTTTCGAAGACGATCTTCCTTCTACCTTCACTTGAGTTTGAGGATGCCCATCCACGTCTTTTCCTAAAGTCGCCGCCTCTCTTTCTTCCTGTTCGCCATCAACCGGTGTCTTCTTCCTTCTTTTCTTAGGGATTGCTCCAAATTCTTCCCTTATTTCGCCCTTGTGATGGAGGATAAATTCCCTGTAACTACAATTCGTCCATGTCGCTGTTTTTCCCTTCCCCCCCCTCTCGCGAATCTCACTCCCTTTTTTTGCTTGCTTGCTCAAGCAATTCAGCCTTTTTTTTCTCTTTCTGCTGCGTATTTTTTTGTTTTTTTTTTTTTTTGTGATGATTGGAGATCAACGTGCTTCCTCTTTAGTTGCTCCTCTATTTATTTCCCTGCACTCTTGTTGCTGAACAGAACTTCATCTCCAACCCTTAGGCAGCGGAGCGCTTTTCTCTTAAAGTACCACATACCTCATTTTTCCTTTTCCCCGTACCCGCTTCCTACCGAATTAACTCCTTTCAAATCAGAGCAAATGGGCGCTTCCCCTTCCCGAGACGAATTTCCTTTTTCCCTTTTTTTCCTTACTACCCCTTTTTTTTTTTCTACTCTCCCCGATGGCCTGAAATGCGTCTTTCCCTTTCCCGTGCCCCTCTCTTTTAAGTGAGGGATCTTTGTGAAATCGGTCGGGTCACTGCACCTGAATCCACTCTCTTGGCTTCTAGATGGCAAAGCGCTCCGCTGCTTTTTGCCTTCTCCTTCTCTGTTAGTGCTGTTCACCCCCCTTTCTTCTCAATCTCTGATAAATCCAGAGCGATCAGGTCATCAGCAGAGGAATGCAAGTAATTTTCTTCATAAGCTTAACCTTCTCCCGACGCTGTCATGGCTGCGCCTTTTTTTTCTCTCGTGCCTTTGAGCCATAGAATGGATCCCGTTATATCGTGGGTCGAAGTTTCCTCCCCCCAGTCGTCAATACAGTACGGTTTCCTTCCCGCAAAGCTCTTCCTCTTTAATTTCTACAATATTCGATGGTGCATCCCCCCTTTTTGTGCCCGAATTACCCATTCCCTTGTGTGCGTCCTTTTATGAGGACTCTTTTTTATCTTTATAAACCGCCCCCCCCCCTCCTTGTATGTGCCAGAATGCCGTAGAAGATCGTCTTATCACGAACGCGCTTCCCCAAGATAGCGCGTTTCGCTTTCTTTTCCTCCCGAATCTCCTTTCCTCACATGCCGCGAATCGGCTCCTTCGCCCGTAGACGTGCGCTAGAATCCGACTTTTAGAATGTCACTTCTCTACCGGTGTGTCGTCTCTTCCTGCATTCGAAGCCGCAAGCCGACGGTCCCCCCCCTTCCCTCCTGTTTCTCCGGGAGCAATCCACGTGCGCTCTTTCAGAATCGTAAGCTGATCCCTTTTTCCCCTTCACCCGGTATCACCAGGAGTCAGGATCTTTTGCCCTTTTGCGACGGCGCTTTCAGAGAACCTACTCGGAACTCCTCTTCCTTCTCGCACAGCGTCTCTCTTTCTCTCGCAGCTTCCGGCAAATCCTTACCCTTCCGTCCTAGTGAACGGAGAGGGTCAGTTTCACCGTGATTACCTTCCTTCCTCTCGCGTGAGCGTTATGATCCGCGCTTCGAAACCGCCTCTTTTTCTTGACTTCACCCCGACCCTGGGCGTCCTAGTCTTTCCCCTTTTTCGAACCTTCTGCCAAAGGGTCCTGGGAACATCTTTTCCTTGCGATGTATCATGCGATTTTCTTCCTCACACCAGAAGGCCACCTCGGTTCCTACCAGACTGGCATCGACTTCCTCCTTTCTTCCCCCGCGCGTCCTCCCCTCCTACTCCCTCTTCCGAGTGTTCAGAACGCCATCTTTCGTTTTCTCCTACGCCCGTTAGGACAGATTGAGTTCTCCCATCGTGAATCTCAGCATTTTTCCTCCTTCGTTTTTCCGGCTGCCTCATTTTTTTTCCATTGTTCGCGGACTAGAACGTTGGGTCTTTCCCGAAAACGGTTCTGTTTCCCTTCCTTATCAGGTATCATATTTTTCCCCCCTCGCTTGTCTTTCTCTCTTTTTGCCTGTGGGCATCTCATTTCGTCCGGGGCAAGAGATTCGTTCCTTTGCGATTGAGAAGCTTCTTCTCTGTGGAGGCGGCTTTCTTCGAATTTACTTAACCGCTTTCCTCCCTTTCGCTTAGTTAGGTGAGGAAACCCCCCCTCCGGGCAACAGACCTCAGAACCTTCCTTCTTCCGCTTTTATTCTCCAGCTGTTTAAGTTTTTCCCCCCCCCCCTTGAGGTCGAGGCAGAAGCCACAGAGTATTTTTTTTTCCTGATTATACGCAGTTCCTCCCTCTCCCATCGTGATTTCCTATTCCCCCGCCTGGCATGCATCCCCCTCTTTTTCGACCCCCCTTTTGTTCGCCCCAAAGACAGAGCCTTCGAAGATCGTGCGGAACGTTTTCCCTCGCTTACCTTGCCCCTTTCCCCTGGAGGTGCCTCGTGATAGCTTCCCCCCCCGACCCTCTTTTCAATCTGAGATTTTGTGTCTTATTGTTCCGTATTATGTTCATACCCCCTTTTGTTTGCTCAAGATGAGTGCATGGTGGTTCGACCCTAAATAAAACATCATTCTCCCCCTTCTCTGACTGACCTTGCATCTCTTTTTTTCTCCTCCTTTCGAGAAGTTTTTTTCTTATGAGAAGAGCGTGGTGTTTGCAGTTGCCATGGTCCTTTTTCTCCCTCTCTGCCTAGTGTTCCTCCATCTCCCTTCTGTTAGCACGGCATTGCGACTTCCTTTCCTGTACTTTGCACATTAGGCCTCCCTTCTCGCGAGTGAATGGTCCTCTCGATCATTTTTTCCTTTTCCGTAGTCACCCTTCCCGAGGCTTTTCTAAACGCGCAGACACCGTGCCGTCTTTTTCCTCCCTTTGTTCCGCCGGTTCTCTTTTCTCTTCCTTTATGCATAATCACCGCGATCGTCGGTCTTTTTTTTTTTATTTCTTTCCCCTCAGAAGCAGAAAGAGTAGTACGCGACTTTTCCTACTAATAAGTTGTTGTTGTTGATCTCCCTTTTTCCCCTCTCTTTAATAGTTACTCGTTCTGCTTTTGAGTCTTATTCCAATACAACCCCCCCCTTTCCTCTCAGAGTGCTTACGAAGCTGAAGTATAGAATGAGAATGCTTCTCACGGATGTCTCTCCTTTCCTTTTCTTCAGCGGAAGTTGCACTCACTTTGTACGGCAGCATCCCCCTCTTCTTCCGTGCAAATCTGCCACTAGAGATGTACTCTGGCATTCCCTTCTGTTCAATCGATACCGGTTCCCCTTCTTTTTTTTCTCCCTTTGCGAACCCTTCCCCGTGATGCCCACGGGCATTCCTCTTTTTTTCTCTTCACCAACCCGAGCGTGGCCGTTCAGACGTCTTCTCTATAGACCACGGTCGCTTCCCTCCCCCCCTTCCCCGCGCGATCCTTCTCGCTCTTCGCGCCTGATGTTTCTCGTAGAACCAAAGAAAGAATACGTGATGCCCAATGCGTAGTGGTTATTCTTCTTCTTTCTCCTTTTCTCCCCCCCCATCTTGTGAAGACCCTTTTTTTCCCCCTGATCCCACGGGATAGTAGTACTCCGCGGCGTGATTCCCCTCCTTCCCCGTCTCTTTCATCGTCCTTTTCGTCTTTTTTTTTGGGGCCCTCTCATACTTCGTGGGATGATGCGAGCCTTTTCACTTCCGATGGAAATCCCCCCTTTTTTTTTTTTCTCCCCCTTCCTCCTCTCGCAGTCCCTCTACCCCCTTTTCCTTCCTCCCTTCGCCATGGTGGTTTTCGCTAAACAGGCTGGCCCTCGCCTCGGGTTGTTTTCCTCCTTCTGCTGGTGCCCTTATTTCAGTCAGGCAATGAGAAAAAAACTTTCAATGGGGAAGTTTAATTCGCCGCTCCCCTTCCTCCTCCTTCCCCCCCCCCACTTCTTCTTCGCCCCCTCCCTGCGCGTGCCCCGGCCGTCATCTGAAGCGTTTCCCTATCAAAGGATTACCACCGTCTCCCCTCTCGTGCTAGTATCAACCTCCCTTTCCCCTGAGGAACCGTACTTCCCGTTCTCTGTCCGCGACTCGTTCACTGACTGAACGCCAAAGCCAACGGCCGATTCGGAGATTCACGATTTTCTCCTCCCCCCCGAACTTTCCCCCGTTCAACTCTGACAACGGCTAGGGCGTTCTGCATTTTATTGATTAGGGAGGGCCTGTCTCCCTTTTTCAGTAGTCTATAGTCTTGTAGTTCTTTTTCTTTTTTCCGTCGGCTAGACGCCACTTTTCATGATGTAACAGAGTCTTTCCTCTTTCCTCTTTTAAAGGGCCCCTTGAGGACTCCCAGGGCATGGTGATCTTTCTTTCTTTTCGGCACTTTTGATGCGCGCAGCTTTTCCACTTCAAGCGCTCGAGTTCCCTTTTTCTTTTCCTCACTGGTGTACTCCTCCCCCCTCCCCGTTCGGCCTCGAGCGCAGGTAGAATTTTTTCTCCCTCCTTATTTTTTCCCTCCGATTTCGAGCAGTGCGCCCGATGGAGTCTCTTCGGGGTGACCGACCGCTCCCCCTCTTGGAGGACCCTTTTCCCCTTTCCTCCTGTTCTTTTTTTTTTTCACTCTCGGAGTCGCGCCACAGCATGTCGTGGATTGCTTACCGTGCCCCGCCTCCCTTCGTCTCCATTATTTTTCAACTTCTCGCCCTGGTACGAAGAAGACTCCTTTTTAGAAACATGCCCCTTCCCGACAGATATCGAGCGCATCCTCCTTTCGCCCAATGACGCTAAGATTCGCGCTTCTCTCTTTCTCCCTTTGGATCGACCTCCCCTGACACGCGCGATGCGTGTCGGAGCTCTCTCCCTACTCGATCTCTTCAAAGGACCAGTGCTGAAGTCACCCCCCTTTTCGCATCCACAGAAACGCAATCGTCTCCTCCCTTTTCCTCTCCTTTTCCCTCCCCGGTCGCATCACCCTTTTTCTTTCCACCTTTGATCGGGATGCTCCCTTCCCTCCTTTCGCCTCGATGAAACGTCGAGTGACGCATGTTCTAAATCGACACACCCCCTCTCCGGTACTACACCCTCCTCCCTGTCTTCCAGGCAAAGATCCCTCAGCCGGTGCCCCCTTTTTCTAATTAGCTCTCCTGTAGAATCCGTTTTCTCTTCTATCTCCGGAGTCTCTCCCTTTTCCCCTTCTTCCTAAAAGTGAGAACATGATAGATATGTCTTTAGGGGCCTAAAACGTTCTCTTCTGAACCCGCACTTCCTTCCCTCAAGTCCACTCTTCTTTTTGGAAGATTTGAACCTCAGAAGTTAACGTCCCCCTACCTTCTTCTTTGGCTTCCTTTTTTTCCCTCCCCCGATGTTCACACTAGAATACTCTCAATTGAAACAGCCTATTTCCCCTTGGGCGCGGGACTTCCCCCTTCTGAGACGCATTTCCTTTTTTTTTTCCGTTGTTTGTTGCAGAGATGAGCCGATTTTCCGCAGGTTAAGTCCGTTCCTTTGAGATGATGTTTCATTCTTCGTATTCTCTGTTTTTTCCCGTTTAGGCCACTGAATCAAGAGAATTGCTTTTTTTTTCTTTCCCGTCGAGTCCTGTCCGCCTCTCCGCTGTTTCTGCGATTTTCACGAAACAACGAAGGTTCTTCCCCCCCCCAATAGCGGCTCAAATCCAGAGCATCAGTTTCTCTTTCCCTCCTCGGTGCTGCAGGAAAGAACGCTTTCTTGGCAACGATTTTCTACATGCGTCTTTTCCTTTCCCTCCCGATTGCTGTTCATCTTCTTCCCGTCGTTTGGCCTTGAGCCCCTTGTTTCAGGAACGTTCTTTCCTTGATCTACATAATCCCATGATCCCTCTTTCCCCGCTGACAGCCCCGGCTCCTCTCTTTGTCTCAAATATTAGATTAATTCTCTCTTTTTCCTTTGTCATATGAGCGAGGCGATACTGTTCTTTTTGTTTTTCTCCTCTTTGGAGAGGACTCTTTCCTCCACAAACCGTTCCTTCGCACGGGTATTACTCCTTCCTTAGATTACGTATCTTCTACCCTTCAGACACGGAATCGCGCCGTTTTTTTAGTTCTCTCCCCTCTCTTCGGAAGCTCACAGCGCTTTCCCTTTCTCTGGCGTCGACTAGATGGAAGGACTTGAGATCTCGCTCCTTCCCCTGTTTCTCCCCGTGTTGCGTAGTAGGAGGCCCCTTTCTTTCCTTAAGCGGGATTCTTCCCGACGTTTCAGGCACGGTCCTCCCCTCTCCATCGACTTCTTTTCTCTTTCGTTTAAGGCGGAATACCCTCCCCTTTTCTTCCGGTATCGGGGTGTATCCACTTTTCTCCCTTTGCTACGCGCGGATTTTCCTACCTTTCAGTTCTCCACGGAGCAGCACAGCGGCGCGAGCATCCTCTCCCCCACTCTATCAGTAGCCCTTTCCCCCCTTGTCTCCGTTCTCCCTGCTTTCAGGTAGGTTTTTTCTGACCGAAAGAGAGCTTTTTCTGAGAACGGGATCTCTTTCCAAAAGCTCTCATCTCCCTCCTTCTCTTCCCCAAGGCCAGATGCATTAGATTCAGACATTGCGTCCCCCTACTGTTGCCGACCTATTTTCCCCTTCCTTCGATGTATTCTTTCTTTGAGCCATCCGGGCCCCCTCCCCGCGACGAACCATTTAAAGGACTTCGAGACGAATCCTTTCCTACGAGATTTTCCCGTCCCTCCATCATGCTGAGCTTTTTCCCCCTCCCAGCCCGTTTAAGAAATTTGGACCCGTTTTTTCTTCAAGATTGAGTGGTTTTCTCTCCTCCCATCAGTGAATCTCCGCCGTCATTAGGCAGTTGGGAGTTGTTCTCTAAGCTTTTCGATGGTACAGGACTAGAACCTTCCTCCGTTCCTCTACCTCCACTCAGTGATACGTTAGCACGAGAGGGTTTTTCCCTTGATGTTTCAAAGCATTGATTCCTTCTTTTGTGCGCAGTAATCTCCTCCTCTTTCCTCAGCGGTGTGATTTTACGTATTGAGATGGTGGAGTTTTTCCCCACTTAGTAAGAACCCGAGGGAATATACTGTACGATTCTTTCTTTTTTTACCAATCACAGGGGGCACAAGCTTAAAACGACGAGGCGCTTTTTTACTTGTTCATGGCGTCTTCCCCCCACTTTTCTCGGTCGAGGTCCTCCTTCTCTTGCCCGTACTGATTCACGCAGTTAAGGGATATTCCCTCTGTCAATGGAAGCTCCTTCCTTCTACCCCGCTGTCTTTGACCCCCGGAAGCCTTTATCGCCCCCCACTTTCCTTCCCCATTTTCCTCGTGTTTACTGTTGGTTCCAATCACGCCGCCCTCGAGCCGAATGGATTTTTCCCCGGAAATCCCCTTGTCCCTCCCTATGTCTTCAACAGAGCTTGCCGTTTTATAGTCTAACAAGACGCCACTGGCGGGCAATATTCCCTCGGAGTGAATGGTGGTTCTTTCCTCCCCCCCATCAAAATTAAGGCGCCGATACCTCTTTTCCATGCCTGGTCGATAGAGACGGTTTCTTTTTTTGAGCCAGATTAGAAGAGTGTCACTGGTGAAATGGCCAGTTTTCCTTCCGATTACTCGATTGGAATCACTGGCGTACAGGCGGTCTGTTAGAAAAGGACTTCCCCCCCGGTCCTCTTTCTGTCTTCCCCTGCCTCCAAGGCGTTGATGAGCTTTTCTGTTTCCTCCGGCAAGATCGATTATGTGGTCCTGCTTCAGATAACGTGATTTCCCTTTTCCCCTCACTTAGCCGGGCTTTCCTCCACGTCGCGACACAGTGACGGTTAATGACTTTTTTTTTTCATTTTTTTGTCAATTTCAAGCATAATCACGCGATCGTAGCGGGAGTTCTCCCCTTTCCGATCCGGCAGAGAAGAGTACGTGACCTCTCCTCTCCCCCCCAAAGGGCTCTCTCTTTTTCCTCTTTTTTTTGTTCGCGAGCTCCAATTGTGCTGTACCCCTCCTCCTTTGGTTCTTATTTTTGTTTTTGTTCAAATACCCCTCCCCGATACGCGCGTGATTATGCATGACTTTCCCTTCTTGCCTTTTTCTTTCTTCGTCGAGGACCGGCTTTTCTCGCATTTAAGCTACCGAGGAGAATGAACTCTTCCCCCGGTACGGCATCATTCTCTCCCCTCTATTGCCTCTTAACCGTATTCCTCCTTTGCAGCAGCACCGCATGTCCCTTCCCCTTTTCGTTTTTCTCAATTTGGCAAAAGCGCTTCGCCAAGTTATGTTTCGGTAGACGGACCATGGCCCTCCCCCCCCCCCTTCCTCTTGCGAGTTCAGCGTCCTATCCTCTGATTCTCCCCCGTAGATACGGCCTCTGGATTTTCGTTTTTCGAGACTTTTCGCGCCTGATGTGGAGTTAGGTCCTGACCCCCCGAACAACAGGCACGCCTTCTTTCCATTTGCAGCCATTCTTCTTTGTCTTCTCGGACGCCCCCGCGCCGATAGAACCCCCTTTTTTTTGTATTTCGGTACAGGGAGTATTCAAGATAGTCGTACCCCCGTAGCACAGGCTTTATCTTTACGAACGAGCTCCTCCTCTTATTGGCGATAAGGCTTCGAAGGGGGCCGAGGGCTTTTTCCCCCATTGACTCGTTCCCTCTTTTGGTTGGGGGGGTGAAATATTTCCCTTTACGCAATACGCTGTGAGCGCTTTTTGTGGGGCCAGACGACATTAAACCTTTTCTTTTTTTTTTTTTTTGTCCGACGGCGCCCCTGTTGGATTCTTCTTTCCCGTCGGTTTTTAGACGTGTCCTCCCCCTCCAAAAGAAGCGGGACACTCTTCTCTTTCTTTTTCCCTTACTTTCGTTCTTTTTCGACTCCCGCCGCACCCCCCCCCCCGTTTTCTTCTCCACAAGAAGCGTGCGACCGTTTCCCTTTTGTTTTCCTCCCCCGGGGGGGGGTCCCTTCCCTTTTCGATCAGTTTTTTAAACACGAGCCCAGACCAGAGGCGGGAGTCCCCCTAGGAGACGGTGCGGGCGAAAACAGGCCCCCCTTTTCAAGAGGGTTTGGACCTGAATGTATCAATTACCCCCAAAACCAACACAACCCCAAAAAGATGCCAACGTCCTCCGTCTGAAGCAATGAAGGCAGTTTCCCCTCTGCCGATATCTTCTGCGTGATCCTGTTCGCGCCGATGCGAAACCCTTTCTCCGTTAAATTGGAAAAAGGCTCGGGCGTTATGTCTTTCTAGGGAGGGCCGGGACGCGCTTCCCTCTGATGCAGTATTTCGTGGAATGTTCCTCCGAGGGTGGATGCGCCAGGGAGATGGATCGGCCCCCCCATCGCGCCAGACCTGTCCCCCTTTCCCTTAACGTCCTTGGAAAGCCTTTCCCTTGGCGAACTAAGATCGCTTCTCCTTTCGCCCCACGTCGTTCGCGTGAGGCGTTTCCGCGATCGTCTAAGAAGCTTTCCCCCCCCCGGGGTTTCAGGTACTTCCCGGTGTTCCGAAGACCCCCTTTAGTCCGAGAGCATGTCATTATTTTGAAAGAAGCTGGCGGAGCCCCCTTTTCTCTCGCGCCTCCTTTTCTTTATTACTTCGTTCAGCTCTTTTTTCGAGCCGTCGACAAATGGATACCTCTTTTAATCCTGTTCTCGTCTGCTTTTTCAAGTAGGACGGTTCTCCTCTTTAGAGCGCACGCATGCGACGTGGATTGAGACCGGCCGTTTTTTCCTTTGAGTTCTCCTTCCCGTTCGTATGGCTTTTTTGGTCAGCCGCCTCTGGTGGGAGAAATTCGAACTCTTTCGTGTGATCGGATTCTCCTTCCTGCCCCCCCCGCTAGGAGCCGCCCTATGTCGTGCCTCCGCTTCTTCCTTTACGATAGCTCGGTTATGACCTCTGTTCGATGCTGTGGAGCGCATGTAAGAGTTCGTCTATGCTAGGCCTTTTTGCCGACGTAACGGTGTTCGTTTCTCTACACGGCGAATAACAAGTACTTTTCCTTCTATTTCCGATTCGGTAGAATCAACTTTCCCCTCGGGAGTGATAACAATCTCCTTTTCCTAGATTGTCCTAGTTGACTCATGGGGGATTGTTTTCAGTACTACTCAGTCCATGTCGAGGGATCAGCCATGACTCTTCCCCCCCCAGAATAGTGCGCCTCCCTTCTTTTCTTTCGCGAGAAATCGTTGCGCTTCATTTTCTCGGCGTTCTTTCCCCTTGCCCCAATTCCTTTTTCTTTTCCTTCTTTCCAAGCACCGGATTGTGAGCCGCTATTTAGTGGCCAACCCCCTCCCCCCCCTAAGGCGAGTACAATACGGTTCCCCCCCTTCTCCCTCCTTGAGAGATTTGCACCTTCTCCCTTCCCTCCACATACCTCATTCTATTGGATTCCTTTTCCCCTCTTGTTCCCCACTCGAATTACGACCAAGACGAGCAATGTTTTCTAACTGGAGATGACGCCTTTT
>Ga0179593_1469249_pt1 | contig 12229 bp, 14 predicted proteins | sample CZODoug2_1_08_16_FD_185931 | JGI IMG/M metagenome (GOLD analysis project Ga0179593, IMG submission 185931) | Vadose zone soil fungal communities from Angelo Coast Range Reserve, California, USA - CZODoug2_1_08_16fungal (PacBio error correction) | ecosystem: Environmental > Terrestrial > Soil >... | reverse complement strand
CACCCCCCGACTTAGAATTTGCCCTCAGGATTTCTTGTAATTTTTGCGGCGTTGACCTGTGTTTTTCACCCAGTCCCCTTTGGTTACCCTTTTCTACCCCTTTCCCTTCTTCTTGGCGTGAAGGAGGGTCGAGGAGGGAAGCGTTTTGTCTTCGGTGCAGCTTTCCCCCCGACTTTTTCCATCTTTTTTTTTTCCTTTTCTTCATGGTTTTCTTTTTGGTTTGCACTTCCTTTTCTTTTACTCCGAACCATGCTCATCTAGCCCCGTATTGGATCCAGCTTTTATCACAACGGGTTGCGTTTTTTTTTTTTTTACCCCCTGCAGCACAGGTCCGCTTCCTCTTTTCTCCCCTCAATTTCCCCTTTTCCTTTCGGGTCACTTTGCTACCCCTTGCCTTCTCCCCCATTTGCGCAGCCACTGATTTGGGCAAACCCGTTTTATTTTTTGTGCGTTCCCTTGGGGCCTCGGGCCGTTTTCACCTCTTTCTTTTTTTTTTTGGCGTCCCTTTCCTTTTCTTTTAAACCGTGTTCTCCCTTCGGTGGATTTCAGCTGAACCCCTCTGGTTGTGGAGGGGTTTTTTTCTTTTTTGCGCCCCTCCCTTTTTTTCCAACACCCCCTGCTCCTCCCAAGGCACCCTTTCCAACCACGAATTTTTTTTGCTTTCCCTCTTAAAAACGGAGTTTGTTTCGCCCCCCCCTCTTTTTTTTTTTTTTTTTTTTTTTTTTTTTCGTCACTATTCAGGTAGGTCCTCATGTAACACAAAACTGGCTTTTTGTTTTTTTGCGGCTCCTTTTCCTTCCAAGTTTTTCCCCGCGGCGCCATTTTCTTTCCCCGGCCGACCTTGTTGATTTCCAACCCCCAATTCTCATTTTCCTTTTTTCCACCCGCACTTTTTCTTTTCCTGTTTCCCCATTTCTTTGGGGGACCCTTGGTTTGAAGGGACCGCAGGGGGTGCCACCAACCCTTTTTTTTTTTTTTTGGTTCCCGAACCCGATTAGTTTCCCTTCAACCCTTTTTTCCGTTCGGTTTTCTTCGTTCTTTTCGTTTTTTTTCCCCCCCCCCCATATATTTATTGCATTTCCTTGGCTAATATCTGGTGTTGATTTTTCCTGTCAAAGGGACCTTCCACCGGTAGTTTGTTTCAAAATCCCACCCCCCCCCCCCCCCTTTTTTGGGTTTTGTCTTAGAACCCCCCCCCCAACCCCCTTTCATCGAGTCGTTTCTGTAGTTGGGCATTCGGGTGATTAGTTGGAAGCTTTTTTGCCTGGAACCCGGCCCTCGGAGGTGTGTGCTTTTTTTATGCACGGTCCACCCCCCCAACTTTTGCTTTTTCCTTGCTTTTTTTTTTTCTCCCGGAGTTGTCTCACGCCCACCCTTTTTCCCCCATTGGGAAAAATTGAAGGCCAACTTGGTTGAGCCTTTCTTTTTCCCCGATTTCAGAGGCCCTTTCTCTCCCCTTCTTTGAACCCAAAAACACCACCCCTGATTGTCACGGAGCGTCCTTTAAAGTTTCTAGCTACCTCCCCTCCGGATTTTTTTTTTCTCTGGAGGAAAATTTTTTTCCCCCTCTTTTCCCCTTCCGTTGTTTTGTTTTTTACACCCCCTCCTTCCCCACCCCCCCCTTCTCCCCATCTTCCACTTCACCATGTTTGGGGGGCGGGGAGATGCGTCTTGTCCAAAAATTTTCGACTATTTTCCGTTTTTCCTTTTGGACGCCCCACTGGTGTCAACTTCCCCCCCCCCGGGGGTTGGCGTTCCCGTCTGCAATTGCCTTCACTTTTTTTTTTTCCCCCAATTGTTTTGCCCAGGGGGTGATTTTTACAGTCCCCTTTTTGATGACGCGTTTTGATACCCCCATTTTTTTTTAAACAAAAGATTGTTTTTTTGTTGGCCTTGCATTCCCCCCCCCTTCCGTCTCCCTCCGCCCAGTGGGACCTTTCTCTCATTCCTCCCCCTACCACCCCCACAACCTTCCCCCCCAAAAAACGGGGGAACCTAACAACTGCCAGGGGGGGTATTTTTTTGTGCGCAATTGGATTCCCCTTCCGCCCCCTTTTTGATTTTGTCCCGACCGTCTTTTCCCTCCCAGTCCCCCCCCCAATTTCTTTTCCCCCCCCCCTGGGGCGGCGAGAGAAAACCCCCCCATTGACCGGGCATAGTCTACACCCCCCGACTTTCCTCTCCGCCCCTTAATTTTTGCGGGTTTCGCTTTTCGTTCCCCTTCCCAGGTTCTTTTCGTTGTCAAATTGTCAAAAAGATATAAGCTGGCGGTCATATTTCGCAATTGGGAAACCCTCCCTCTTTTTCCTTTTTGGGACCCTTCCTTTTCCCGGTCCCCCTTCCCACGTTCTTTTTTGGGGGGGCGCGGAATAGGTAGAAACAAGTCCGTTGGAGTTTCTTGGGTTGTTCTCCTACTTACGGGTTTAGTTTTCCCTCGTTTTTTCCCCCCCCCTTCCTTCCTGTTGTCCCTTGGGCCGTCACCCCGTAGGAAATGGGCGATTGGGCCCACCCCCCCCCAAGTCGTTCCCTTTTTTTTACCCCCCCCCCCCCTTTCATGTCCTGACTCTACCCGTGATTGGTTCCCTCCCCCACCACCGATTTCCCCCCTGCCCTTTTCCGGAAGGCCCCCACCCTTTGCACGTGATGCAGTAAAGAGGTGCCCACCCTATTCAAATTCCGTGTTTGGTTTCTCTTTTATGCAAACTCCCTCCCTTTTGCGAATTCACTTGTTTCGGTGAAAAAATGTTACGTCATTAACTTTTTGCTCTTTTTTGTTTTTATTTACCCCAACCCGTTTTTTCTTTTTTTGGTGAACCCACTAACCTTATTCTCCATCACGTGATCTAAATCATGTGGTTCGCTGTCAAAGAAACCCACTTCCGTCAAATGAATATTTCTCCCAGTCCGTCCCCCCCTTGTGGGCCCTGTAATCCTCTTTCCTTTTTTTTCCCCTGGCTCTTGCCCAGTGGGGAACTGTTGTTGACACATGGGTTGTTCGGATAGTCCTTTCCAGCCCACCCCCTGCCAACCCCCCCTTTATGGTTCCCCCTGCTCGGTCCCTCGAAAACTGTTTTCCCCTTCCCAGCACAGTGTTGGCTGGTGCTTCCCAATTTTCAAGGTAGTTTCCTTTTTTGCTGCCCCCCTGCTTCGACCATTTGGCCCCGAAATTTTATCCACCACCGCTTTCGTTTCGCGCCGGTTTGTTCATTGGAGGTTTCCACCCCTTTCCCTTGCCCCTTTTCGACCCGCTTCTTCCTTTCCTGCTTTGCATTTTCCCGTGGGGGCCAAACCTTTCTTCCGGAGGAACACCCCCCCTTTTGTACTCTTTCGCGCCAGCCTTTTCCGCTCCCGTCCTTTTGTCCGTTTCCCTTTTTTGCGTGAACGCCCCTGGCAAAAAACAAAACTTCCCCTCCTTTTTTTTCAATCGTCGTGCGCCCCCCCTTGCTTAGATACCCCCCTTTTGCCGTTCCGAGAACAGCTGACACGGTCAGCTGGATTTTCCGTTGGACCGGTTCGTTATTTTGTTCGTATCTGTCCAACCCTTTTTTTTTTTACGGACCATGAAAAAAGGTTTTTCAGAAACACGCGAATTCCAGTTTTCGCTTCTGGCTTACAGAGACGGTATTGGCGATTCCCCTTTTTCCTTTCGGTTTTTTGTTTAGGGTTTAATTTTGTTTTTAAACCCACTCTTTTTCTTCCTGTCCTTGCCCTTTTTATTGGTTTTTTTTTTCCCTTTTCCTTCCTTGGGTCTGTTTTTTTTTTTCCTTTATGCTTACCGCGTTTTCCCCCCTTCGCCCCACCGCCTGGTTCCTTGCCCCCTCTTGTCCGCGCATTGGCCCTTGGTTGGGGAATCATTTGAACGGGGTGTCCCCCCTTTTGGTCCTGTCACTTTTCTTCAAAGTTCCCTTTTTTTAGCATTCCACCTGTTTTGGGTCCCCTTCACGGAAGAAAATCACTTTTTCCGCAGACCGTTACCCCTATGGGGGGGACCATGCTTTTCCCCCTTTTTTACCTTTCCCCCCCCCCCTTTTTTTTTCCTCTTTTTACCCTGGCCCCCACCCGTTTGCACACCCTTCCCCCCCCCTCTCCTCTAACCCCCAACCCCGGGCGTGAATAGTAACCATAACTTCGTCCTTGACTTGCGTTGGAATCTACTTTATTTTTCCTTCCCTTTCGTTGGTTTTTTGAGTCCCTCCCCCTTTCTTTTTTGGCCAGTGTAGTCAGCTCGGTACTTGGTTTAGAGCGTCTCCTTTTTTTTATCCTGCCCGGGGGTTGTCCGTTCCGAAGACTACGTGAGTTTGGCTCGCTTTTCAGCCCAGGTCGTGGGGTGGGGTTTTTGTTTTACCCCCCCTTTTCTTACTTCAGTTTCCCCCCCAAACCCCTTTCCTCGTCTTCTGTCTTTTACTTGCGGGTAACCTGGGCCCTTTTTCGCTTCCCGTTTCAATCTTTTCACCTGGGACTTCTTTTTTTCAGTTTTCTTCTCCTTTTCCCCCGCCGGCTACCCTCCCCCGTTCCGATTTCCCCCTCTTTCGGGTTGGCGCTTTGAAGGCGGCCCGGGTTCAGGACAAAGTGGCCCAAAACACCAAACACCCACCCCCCTCCTGGTTTCCCTTGTTTTGGCCCATTTCCTTTAATGTCCCTTTCCTCAATCGTTTTGGGGACGGTTCACACAACACTCCATGAAAGCCTTCTTTGTAACCTTATCCATGAGCATTGCGTTTCCAAACACCCCCCTTTTTTTTCCCGGCAATTTTTTCTTCCGGCGTTTTTTTTTTTTTGTACCCCAATTTGTTATCTTTGCCTCTAAAAAAAAACCACTCTTTCGATTTAGGCCCCGTCAATATTTTAACTGCTTGGCGGGGCATGCCTGTTCTTTCTTTTTTTCTGTTTTGTTCTCCTTACAAAAGTTTCTCTTTTTTTTTGTTTTTGCGCCGCGATTGACCCGAGGTCAAGGGTTTCCCGGTGGGGGTCCGTGCCCGTTTTTTTGCTTTTCCCCTTTGCACCGTTTTTTCCTCTTGGCCTCTCCCCCCCCCTTTTACCCACTACGGATATGGTGATCCGTTTTTGCCCCTGGATGGGTCCCCCCAGTGCTTCGTCTTCTGGCTACGTTTTTGAAAACCGTTTTTCCGTTTTCCGTTTTTTCTGGAGTGTCACATCCGACGGGGCGTGGTAAGTCGGGCAACCGACCAAGTTTCCCGTTTTTTTTTTTCTTGCCCGACTTAGCCCCAACCTCCCCTGCCTTTGCCGAGTGGGTCGGTGGTCCTTTACGGTTGACACAAATTCGGCTTTGAGGTTTTGGAACACCCTTTTTCCGGTGGGCCCCCGTTGGCAGTCAAGTTTTGGTTACCCGCCGTTGACTTCGGAAGGTTCGTTTCTGGGGCTAGTGGGCCGGTGTTACTTTGGGCCAAGCGGATTTTCTTTGCCGCCCCCTTTTGGAATTTCTTTTTTTTTGGCTGGGGGTATCTCATGGTTTCTTAATGTCGGCGGGTCTGTTTTCAACCCCATTGATTACGTCATGGTTTCTTTTGGTTTCCATAGCTTCGGTCTTTTCATTCCCCCCCACAACAAACCCTGGAAGTGGGACGTCCGTTTCCCCTTTGTGCGCAATCGATCTGAACGTTTACTTTTTCTCCCCCCTTGGGGGGACTTTTCGTTTTTCAAGCGTTTTCCCGGGGCCACAATTGCCTGAAAAAACTCCCCATCTTTTATGACCCCGTTTTTTTTTGCCTTTCTCATTTCCATTTATTGGCAGGCCTTGGGCTTTTCTTTTTTTCAACTCTGCTTTTTGTTCGGGTGTATTATCTGTGGGGCGGTTCACCCCCCCTGGTTGTGACTTGAGAGAACCGATGTGGGGCGTTGGCCCCCCCCCAATTTTTCGCCACCCCCCCCCTTTTTCGCCACGCCAGTTTAAACACCCTCTGGTTGTTCTTTTGGGGTCCGATTGAAATCAACTTAGGGAAGTAAGGAACCCAACCTCTGTCTAAAGGTACTTCATTTTTCCTCGGTAATAAACCCAGGAGGCCCTTGTTTTTTTTTTCTTTACCTTTGGTAGGCCGTTAAAGGGCGGGAGCGAAAGTTTGAAAGTCAGCGTCATTCCCAATGACAACTTGGGGTTTTTTTCCCCTTTTTCCCCAATCCCCCCCCCTCATACTGGTGAAACCGTGTACACCTGTCTTGATTTCAACCATTTAAGTGGTTCACGGTTTTCCCCCCGTGAGGGTGGTCTGTGTGGGGGGTGGGATTGGGGGGTGGGGGGGGTTGGGTCGGCGTGGGGTCGGGGGGGTTTGGTCTGGGAGTGGGGGGAGGGGGGGGGGGGGAGTGTTTGGGGGGGGGTGGCGGGTGGTGCTGGGTGGTGGGGATGGGAAATGGGAAACGGTGGGTGGGGTGGGGGGGGGTAACCAAATTTTTTGGTTGGGGGTCCAAAGTGGGTTTGTTGGGGGGGGGGGGGGGGGGGGGTTGTGGGTTAAAAGTCCACAACCTTTGTTGTCTCCCCCGGGCCCCCCGTGCCCCCCGTTTACAAATTCTCAATTTTAACTTTCCGTGTATGTTATGTTGACCCCCTCGTCATCCTTTCGTGTCCTTCATTTCGTCCCGTGGCTGGTTTTCTGGAGGTCTCCGTTTTCTTCGAAACGGGTCCTGACGGGAAACCCAAGGGCGGGAGGGGGTAATCACTCCACAAAACCCTTCTCCCCTGAGCGTTTGCACCCGTCTCTTGATTTTTTTTTTTTTGATCCTTCCTGTCCCCTGAAACCCCGCATGTCGCGGATGTTGACCCACCTGCTTTTCTAAACTTTCACCGCTTTTTTTATTTTTTTTTATCCCATCCGTTTTTTTTCCTCCCCCTTCCACCAACTCTGTCTCCCATTGCCCCAAAATTTGTAACATGTCCTTCCTGTTCATCCTGGCCCCCATTGGGTTGGGACCGGGCGTCCTTTAACTTCTTCCGATCGTCAAGCCCCGCCGCATTAACCCCAATAAAGGATGTCTTTCCAAGGTTACTCGGTTTTCCCTCCCGGTTTTTTCCTTAATATCTTCTGGGAATCTTGCCTCTGCTACCCAACTCCCCGCGGTTGGATATGGACTCTTCTCTTTTTTACGTTTCCTCACATACGTTTTTTTTTTTTTGTTTCGAGATTTCCTACCCACCAAAACCGTTCCCCATCTTTCCTTTAGAGGTTTGGACTCCTTTTTTTCCTTATCTTCCCCCTCTGACTGTGGTGCCAACTTTCGGTCCGATTTTTCAGTGAAAAATACGGTTTTCTTTTGAGGCGGCTCTGCCGATCCCAACTCCCCCCTTTTTCGTGCCCCGGGATCTGATCCCCAAATTTTCCCCATTTTCATTATGCGATGTTTTGGCGCCAAAAAAAAACCCTTTTTCTCAAAAATTTTTTTGGCATCCTCGGAAATCGGTTGATGGTTTTAAATGTCCTGTTCCCTGGTCTCTGGGTGTGCTCTTAGGGCAAACTCTCCCCCCCCACACCCCCCCTTCCACCGGGGGACACTTCCCTGTCAACCGCATCGGGCTTAAGTTTTGTGGAAGGTGTGTCTTTTTCCATACGCTTTGGTTTTTTTTGGTTCGTCCTTCCGACCACAGCCCCCAACTTCATCACCCTTCCCCTTGGTTTTTTGAGATGTTTTTTTCCCCTTTTGAACGTGCCCTTTATTATGGGGTTCGAGGGGTAACAGTGACCATTGCAAGCCCAACCGTTCTTCATGCTTGGTTTACGGGGGCCCGCCGTGACCCCCCTCCGGTTTCCCCTTGTTTCCTTCCCCCCCCCACTTGTCCTTTGATTTTCCCCTTCGGTTTTTGTCTGTATTTCGAATTGGGGAAAAAACCCTCATTTTTCCTTGTCTTGTGGTGGTACCTGGCTTGGACCGGGTCCCAACGTTTTCCTTCTTTCTGCCCCGGCCCGGCCTTGAGTTTTATGTCACCGCGGCGGTGGTGGATTGGGAAGTCCTTTTTTCAGGAGTTCCGTCCGGTGGGTTAGGGCTTTTTGATTTCCCCAATCCCAGGTTTTCCTTTTCCGTTTTGTTTGCCATTTCTTTATTGGTGGCTCTTGTTCTGGCCCTAAGCAACCAAGGCGTTCTTGCCAACCCCATCACAAGGTATCGTTTTTAAAACCGGTTACCTGGTCTAACCCACAAACCATGGGGGTTCCATTCACTTTTTCGGCATCAATTTTCGTGAGCTCTCCCCCTCACCTTGTTATTTATTTCATGCCCAAGTTGTGGGTCCCCTCGCTGTTCTACCCCCCGGGGCCCCCATGTCGTTTTCCTTCCTAGGGTTACTCCCACCTCCTTTCCTTTTTTGCGGGTCGGTTTGCCGTTTATTCTGTTGGTACCCTTTTTGGGTATGCCACAAAGCGAGAATGATCCCCAAATGTGCTCTGGTTCACTTCCTGGGGTTCGATCACCGCCGCCCCGCATTCTGTCCCTTTTTTTTTTTTTTTAATTCCCAGCCCTTGAAAATTTTGCCCTTCCCACAAAAGCTCGATTCCGCCTTCCCCGCGAGCCTTGCTTCGCCCAGACGCATGTCAGTTAAATGGTTCCCCCCCCACCATCTGCGGCTTGTTTTTTCCCCCAGGGTCCGCCCCACCGCTTTCCCCCCCCGTCATGGCAGCTCGGGGTTTCAAAGGGCGAGGGGGGGGGTCCATAGTTATCCCTGGTTTCGAACCCCTTCGACTGTTCCCTCTCTCGCTTTCTGGATCAGGGACCCGGGTTTACAATGAACACTTTCTTTTGTCTCCCCGCTTTTTCCTGTTTTCCTTTCTTTCACCCAAAGCTTGCCCCATGCGTCATAGGTTTTAATTCACCGCTTCGGTAAGTGTTTCCAGGTTAGTTTCCCAGATCCTGTCCGCCCTTGCCGCGGGACTCCCCCCCAACCCCCCCTCTCCTCGTTTCACTCGCCTTGGGCCAACACCCTCTTCTCCCCTGGCCTTCGTCCTCGTTCCTCATATTACGGTGCATTCTGATCCCGTCCCCAGGCAAAGATTGCGTTTTTCAAAAAATCGTAGATGAAAAACTTCCTGATTGTCCCCTTTTTTTCAGTTTCAAACGCGGGTCGGTTTTTCATTCGTTCCCTTCTTCTTTGCGTCATGGCTTGAATAACACGTTTTTCTTCGTTCTTCATGGAGGTTCCTTTTTGGTTTTTTTGAACCGTTCACGATTGGATGGCGGCCCCGCTAATTTAATTATTTTTTCTTTTTTTCGCTATGGTTTCTTCTTTTTTTTCTTTGGGTCTTCTCCCCCTCACCCCGCCGCGATCACTTTCTCGCGTTTCAGCAGGGAGTTTCGGTAATTCGACTTTAAAAAAAAAATCGGGAACCAGTTCCCCATCTTGTTTTCCCCAAGTTTTTTCTCGGCATTGGCCGTTTTGGCGCAGGCAATTACCTCCCCGTGGCCCCAGGGAACGGTTACTTTTTTCTGGGACTGAGGTCAAAGTTTTTCCTTATCCACGGGGTGATGATATGTCCCCCCCCATTTTCAACGTTCCGGCACACCCCCGACCCTCTTTCACCCTTCCCTTGTGTCGCCGACTTTTCCCCAAAGTACGTTACTGCTAATGAGATGCTTTCTTTTTTTTTCCTCCTCAGTTTTGTGACGTCTTGTTTTTCCATTGTTTCTTTTTGGCAAAGAGTCGGCCAGGGATTTTTTTTTATCGAAAAATCGGGTCTTGCAGAAAGTAGGTGGGTTGCGGTCTTTCCAGGCCAGTGTGCCCACAAGGGGGTAAGGGGGTGGGGGGGTTGGGGGTTGGGGAACAGTAAGCGTGACTCTTGTTCCCCCCCCCCTTTTCATTGGTCTGCGTTTTATTGTACTGCTTTGTTGTGTGGCCACCACCTGGGCCATGGGCGATTTCCTTGTGGGATTTTCAATCCTCCCCTGATTGACTGGCGTCGTTTTTTTCCGTCGTATAAGGTGTCAGCGTTTTACTTCCCTTGGTGAGGGTTCGATGTGGCTCTGTTGGTTCAAGGGTCCAGAAAAGGAGGCAAAACCCCCGCCCCAAAAAGACCATAGCAGGGGTCAAAAACGGTCCACCCCTCTTCTTTAGGCCTTTTTTCGGGGGCAAATCAATCCCCTGTGTGTGGCCTGTTTTTTTTTCAACCATTTAAAAAACCTTCCCATGGACCGGACTGCCCCCAATTATCTTTTATCTGCACTGGGGGTCCTTGCCTCGTCTTCACTTCCGGGCAGAAGCTTTTACCCAATTTTCGGTTTTCTTGTGAACAACTTTTTTTCACATTTCTACGATTTCGAGACGTGACCCCGCATACCCCCCTTCTTTTTTCAATCGGATCGTAGTCAGGTTGACTCCCCCACAAGGAAATGGCAAAAGTGTTTTGTGGCGCAGGATGTGACCTGGCGCCCTTTTTTTTTGGCGGGGGGGGGAACCCCGCGGACGGCACCTTGTTGCGGTTGGGCATCGGGTTATGGGCACGTTTCACCTTAACCCACGATCTTTGGTTTTGATCTTCGTTTTTTTTTTTTTTTGGTTTCCAACTCTTGGCTTGTAGCCGGTTTTCCTCCGTTCCCGGCCAAAAAGTTTTTGGTGAAGGTTTGGTGCCCCCTGCTCGTTTTGGGTCGACGCGTTTTGAAAAGTCGGCAATCCCGGAAGGGGCGGTTGACTGGGACCAAGCCTTTGTCGTCTTGGATGGTTTGGCCAACCGGTGCTTGTTGCTTTCTTTGACGAGGGGGGTTCCCATGTCCAGGGGGCCCGGGAGGGTGCAGTTGTTTTGTCGCGTTTGGGGGTCATTTTCTCGGGTCACGGCCAAGGTTTCCGGGGCGGGGCTTCTGGATCCTTGGACGGTTTTGCCCCCCAATTTTTTTTTCTCTTTTCTTTGGGGAATTCTCCCGAATAGGTGGCCACAAGGGTAAGAGCACCCCACCTTCGGCCCCCCCATTGGGGATCCATATTCATGGTTCTCCCCCCACACACCCCCCCGTAACGTGTTTACCGGTTTTTTTGCACCTTTGCCCAAGTACCCCCACGGGGTTTTGACCTCTTTTTTCCCGGTGAATCGGCACCAAAGTCGGTTGTCTTCAAGAATCGGCCCACCACTGCGGCAAGGGCCATTAAAGTTTGAACCCAGGTTATTTCCGCTTGTGATACGGGACATGGTCCTGCGGGCGTCCCGCTGGTCTAGGCCTCGGGTATATTTCTTTTGGTCTTTGGAAACGGGATTACTTTGGGGATTTTGGCAGAAACGGTTGGCCGGTAAGTCACTCACCTTTTCTGTTTTTGTCTTTTCGTCATTTGGCAATGACAAAACTCCGTGGCGATGGACACCAACTCACCGACGGCCTTTTTACCCCCCGGCCGGTTGGGGCACGGTTGGCCTCTTATAGCCGATTCCCGCGGCTGGTCTACCTTCCTTCTTGGGTAGAGGGGGGCACGGGGTCCCAAACCCTTCGCGGGGAACCCACTTGCAAAGCGGGTTGACCAGGGAAGGAGGGGATGGTTCAAAAACCCAATTTCGGGTAACATCAGTGACCAAAACGCCTTTTCAATTCTTGGAACAGTGGTGACGGCCGTTTACTGGGGGGGGAACGGGTGGGACAGTGGGGGGTGGGGAGGTTGTTGGGGTGGGGGGTTGGGTTTGGGGAAGAGGTGGGAAAACGTCTTCAAACAGCTGGATCCCCCCCCCAAATTTGACCCCCACGCGTTTTTTCTGGCCATGGCTTTCTACTCGGGTGCAAACTCCATATTGGCCGTTCTTGTGGGTCTCTCTCGCCGTGGTCGGGGTCTCTTGGGATGAGGGACGGTTGCTCTCGTTTCCTGGGACGTGACCCCCAAAGGGCGGATTCCCCCTTTCCCCCCCAACCTTGAGCTGGGGAGCGTCTTCAGTGCCCCCCCGTTTCAGGGTTTGCTTGGAAAAGCCTTTTTTCTATGTCCCCCTGGAAACCGCATTTCGCCTTTTTTTTTTAAAATGCATTGGTACAAAACAAAAACACATCCCCCCTTTTTCCGGCGTATATTTTACGAGTTTTGTTCCCCACCCCCATGTTAAAAAACACCTCCAAATTTGTGGTGTTGAACACTTGGTTAATGCACTTTCCCTCCTTGGGGCAAACCTCCGGGGCGCGTCTGTGGGTGTCATCAGGAGCGGGGTCCACGCTCGGAAAACCCTCAACCGGATTTTTGGAACGGGGTCTTCGTTCTTCCCCTGATATATCTCGTGTCTTCGTCCGGCTGGTGACTTTAAATAATGGGATAAAACGCTTTTTTTCGGAA
>Ga0179593_1347653_pt1 | contig 12229 bp, 14 predicted proteins | sample CZODoug2_1_08_16_FD_185931 | JGI IMG/M metagenome (GOLD analysis project Ga0179593, IMG submission 185931) | Vadose zone soil fungal communities from Angelo Coast Range Reserve, California, USA - CZODoug2_1_08_16fungal (PacBio error correction) | ecosystem: Environmental > Terrestrial > Soil >... | reverse complement strand
CATATCCCCGCTGAGTTCGAGTATGTCGTGATTCCGGTTTTGTTTTGACGAACTCGGTCCGTTTTGCCCGTTGGTTTAGATAATGACTGTTCCGGTAGGGTTGACTTTACTTATTGGTTTCCGGAAATTCAGTCTCTTTTTGGACACCACACATGGCAGGTTCCCACCCCCCTCAACGGCTTCCCTTGGTGCACAAAGGTACCGACGCTTTTCATTCATCTCACTTTGGCTTCCCTTACTTTATGGGCGTGGTTTGTTTCCCTTTGACCTTTTTTGCGTTTCTCGTCGTTATTTAACAACCACCCCCCCCCCCCCCTCTGGTTGTTTCTTTCCCTGGTCATGTACCCTGTGAGTCACCCCATGACGGGCGGGTCGGCCTTTTTGGGACCGCCCCAGGGGTCACGGCGGATTTCCGGCGTTATCAGCTCTTGTTTATGTCCCCCCCCCCATGGGTTTTGGTACCCCAAATTTTTCTTGATGCCACCCCGTTTTGATTGCATAGGCCCCCCCCCCTACCGGGAAACGCCGCTGGTAACTTTGGCCGCTTTTTGTTCCTTGCCCCTTTTCTCCAGCTGCTTTCAGGGTTTATGCTGGCAGCCAACGGGCCTCCCTGGCCGCACTGGCGCTTTCTTTCTCTTTCGTTGTTCCTCAGGGAAACATTATTTTCTTTTCTGTGTGTGACTGTCCCCAGCAATGTTGGGAATCCGGGCTTTGAGTTCTGCTGATCATCCTATTCCTTAGCCTTCTCCTTTTCCCCGACAAAATGCCCGCCTTTTTTAAACGGCATCTTTTTTTTTGACATCCCTACCCCTCCCCTTTCACCGGTCAACAGGATACCAAACTTCCCCCCCCCCGCCGCCCCGCCCCGCGGCGCATGTGCGCGCTGTGCTCTGGTGGTTTTTCAGGTGACGGTTTTTGGCTGAAAACCCGGCCGGGCTCGCGCACCTTTTGTGCCCTGCGGCTAATTTTCCGAGGTGATTCTTTTAGTGAACTCTCGGGTCGCCAAGGTACCTTTTTCATCCTCTTCCAAAACGGTGCTGGGCGGTTTCAGGTTTTACCGCCCCTGCCTGATTCCGGGAAAAGTGTTGCCCAACCGTCCGAAACCCCGCCTTCCTTGTCCCTCTTCGCCCTTCCTTTTTTCTTTTTGTTTGCATAACAGTTTGTCTGCTGTTTCGGCAAACGTGTGTGAACTTTTGTCTTTTTCGATTCAATTCTGACTTTGGCAAAAACGTTTCGTTTCGACCGTATGTCTTTCTCGCCCTCCCCCCTCCCTTTCCCAGTTTCACGGCAAAACCCCTTGTAAGTTTTTTTTGCGGAACTCCCCCTTTTTTCTTGCCCCACCCGGCCGGGGCCCCTTTCCGACCGTATTTTGCTTTTCCTCCGCTAACAGGCGTTTTTTTGGAGGTTCCACTGGCTTCGCCTGCGATGTTTTTATGACACGCTTTTTTTTCCGGCGCTTCTCCAGGTTCGTTCTGGGAGGCGATTTTGTCGCTTCGTTTTTGTTCCGTAGCCCTCTTTCCGGCATCGCCCAACTGTCGGCGTTTCCCTGCTGTGCTTTCCTTCCCGTGTCTGTCACATACTGCCATGGGACCCGTATCCTGTCGGTCATTTCCCTTTGCCAGCTTTTGGCAGATACACAGCTGGGGACCTTGAGTTTGCCTTTTTTTCAGCGTTCTTCCCCCGATCCTCAATTTTTTTTTTTTTTTCCTCGATGACCATTGGTTCCGGAACTTTTTTCGGTTTGCGGTTCTGCGTTTGACCGTCCCCCCTCTGAGTCTTCCCTTTTCCCTTCCCCGAACATTAAAGCCGCTAAACTATTTCAGCTTGGGTCCCTCAATGGGAGGCCTCTGTTCCACCGTCACAACGCTAACATCACGGTCTTCTGTTTAGATTTTAGGGATGGTTTTTCGGACCACGCGGACCCCCAAAGCCCCCTCCCGGGTCATTTTCTTAGGAGGCAGTTCCCGTATTTGGAGGAGCGGTGGCGATCCTCTTCTGGTGCTGGTGCTCTGTGATCCTTAGGCACTATGGCTCGGCCGTCGGTTTACTTATTTGGTTCTTCTGGTTCGCTGCATCCCCCGAGTCTTCTTTTTTTCCGCTGTTCGGCCGCCTTGGTGCTGTTTGAGTTTCTTTTTCATTTCCTGTGCTTTTTTGCGCGTGCGTTCGTTTGTCAGTTTGAACATGAGGGATTATGTTTGCTTATTGTCGAATGGGCCTTCTGATTAAGCGTTGTTTTCTTTCGGTAAAATATGTGTAGTTTTCTTGAAGACGTTTCCAAAGAGCCAACCCAAACGTGGAGGTAGGATGTTCCCCATTTATTCTTTGGTACTCAAAATGGTCCCTCAGGGAAGTTGGTCCGTTTTTCGGATCCCGGTCCCCCCCTTCCCATGTTCAGATTTGTATTTTTTTGGCTCCCCCTCGGAGTTCTTTTAGGTTGCATCTTTTTTGGTCTACGGAAGCTTTCTTTCGAGGATGTCCCTCTTTCGTCTCGGGTTAATTTTTTCCACTTTTCACCCCTGTCAAGGGCCTCCCTCCCCCCACGCCCTCGGTTAGGGGTGGAGGCGCGTCATGTTTTTTGCTTTTTCAAGCACCTTACCTGTTCTTTGGGCATTTCCGATTGGCGACATTTCCCTCTTCAATTTCTCCGTCTACGACGGGACCACCAATGCTGTCCCTTCGTCCAACTTAGGAGGCCTCTTTCTTTTCAATCCTTTTTCCAACTCGTAATTTTTCTAGGGGTTCTTCCAACCTCACCTCGGCCTCGGTCCCCCACCCCCCTATCCCCCCCCGTCCTTCCACTTGAACAACGTTCAAGTTTTTTTTTTTTTCGGGGATTTCAGCCGGTTTGCCGTACAGATTCCTCCCCCCTGCAATGCAACTTGTGATCATCCATATTTTTGGGCCCTCCTGTTTGACCGCCCTTTTGATTTTTGCGGGGGTTTAGGGCGTTTTTTTGCCCCCTCCAATTGTCTTCCCGACAAGTGTTGGCGTAGGTTTCTCCCCACGGGGCTTTTTTTTATTCGCTCCTGCGGTTGAGTTTTGAGGCTGTTTTTTTCGTCAGTTTGCAATTGGATGTGTTTGGTGCATAATTTTATTCGATGGTTATTAATCATTCCTTTTTGGCGTGAGTTTTTTCGTTCGGTCATTTTCTGGAGTCGATTGGAAGGGTGAGCTACTGGTGAGTGTTTGGGTCGTGGGCCCCCGTCCCTACGGGTAGGGGCGGGCGTCCCGGGCCAATTGGGCATGGTGAAATTTTATATTTCTCTGGTTGTGTCGCATAGTGGTCCCCTTTTTTGGGGTACTTTATGTTGATTTTTTTCTGTCGGCGTTGCGCGCCGTTTTCCTCTCTTGCCGAGGAACGGGGTCAAAGGATTTCACGATTTTGGCCGGGGGTTTTTTCCCCCACTTTTGGTCCCTTGTTAATTTTTTTTTTTTTATCTATATGTCCCTCGGGTTTTTTTTGTGAAAGAGAGATGCAAAACCTCCCCCAACCCTCTTCCCTCCGTCCTGTTCAAACTTTTCATCACGGAATAGTTCCTCTTGCGCCGCACCCCTTTCTCGTTCCCATAGACGGGCGCGGGCGGGTTTTTGTTTTTTTAGAGAACCCCCCTAATCCCCCTCCCCGCCCCCTTCCCCCCCACGACGGCGCACCCCCCCCCCCTCCTCGACTTCTCTAAATATTTGTTCTTCCGATTTCCCGACGTTCCCCCCTGCTGGACGCGCACTCACCCCCAGTCCCGCGCCCCTCCACCCCCAAAGAGCATGTTCTAGCACCACAGGAAATGCCTGATATGAAACATACAAGTTCCCCCCCTCCCCCAGAATTCACCTTTTCCCCCAAGAAACCCAATCTCGATACCTTTTTTTTTTTTTTTTTTTTTTTCCAACGTGACCCTTGCATTTTCTAACTCCGCCGGATTCCTCCCCCCTTCCCCGTGACTTTTTTCACGTGCACCCCTCATAACACAATTCCCCTATTTGCTTGCGGCCTCTTTTTCCTGAAACCCGTCCCCCCTTCGCCTCTCCCTTTTTCCCAGGGTATTTGGTTCTTTGCAAATACGATCCCATTTTTCCCCCCTCGATTCGTCATCCTCGTTCCTGTCAAACCCTGTTTCCTTCCCTCTCTTTTTTTGCTCCCTTGTCATTAACGTTTCTTGGTTTTTCCGGGGGCCGGTCGTTGATTTTTGACGATCCGTCCCGAACTTCTCGATCATTGCTCGAAATGACCTTTTCCTCCAAGAGGATATCATTGTGTAGCCCAGCCTTGGTCATCCAAGTCCTTTCTCGTCTCCCAGTTTTGGGTCGCAGGGCTTCCCCTTTTTCTCGTTTTCCACACCTTCGTTTGGACACCCCGTTTCTTTTCCCCCCCAGAAGGTTAACGCAGACCTCCTTCTTTAGGTCGTTTTTTTTTCCCTGTTCCTGGACCGGAAGGAAGGTTTCTTTGGCAACCCACGTGTCTTCAGAAAACCGCCCCCTTCGGGCAGCCTCCTCAGGTCGTCTGTGTGGCGGAGTCTTTGATGCCCCCCCCCCACTTCAACTCATTTCCCTTTTTTCTCTTACCCCATTTTTCGACTTGGCCAGAGCTGTGCTTGGCCCCGCTCCCCCCCACTGAGATTATTGGAATTTGATTCACCCCTTCAGTATTCCTCCTTCCCGTCTTTTTTCCTGGATGATGATTTTTTTCCTTCGGCTGCCCCAAAGACTCCTTCCCAGTATATTTGTTGGCCGTATGCTGACCACGTCTTTAGCCCATTCCTCCTCTACCAACGCTTACAGTCCTTGTCAAACCCTCCACCCCACCCTCCCCCCTCCACCTTCTCAGTATCCTCCTTCCCTTCCCGCACCCCTCATCCAGATTACGTCCGTTGGCCGTGCTCCCCCCAACAAGAGTCACTTTTTTCCGACGGCTTGGTGAGGTTCTCCTCCCCTGGCAGGCTGTTTCCGGTCCCCCCTCCCCCCCCAATCCAAAAAAGAGAAACGCACCCGGGACCCTATTTCCTTTTCCATTTTCCCCACCTGTCACTCCCCCCATTCTGCCCCCTCTTTTAGTCATTGGGGGAGCCCTTGGACCCCTCTTAATACCTCAAGATGCGTGCGCCCCCTTCGGTTTGACCGGTTCCTTCTGCCGGTCGTCCCTGACTTATCGATTTTGTCACGTTTCCCCCCGCCCATAGGACATAGAACCCGACTTCCCTTTGGATATTTGTGCGGTTTCCTGTTGTCCCCTTCTTTTTCCCCTTCATTCTTTCCCAACGCTTGTCTTGTTCTGAGTTTCAATCGTGGTTTTTCCCCCCTTTTTGCATTTCTTCCAATCTACTTCGGCTTTCCCAACTCCTCGTCCCGACAGGGCCCAAGTCCGGATTCGGTAACCTCCTTCCCCACAAGAGTGGATAGTGACTCTGCTGCACCACCCTTCCTTCCGAGGTCCAATTCTTTGATTATTCTTTTTCAGTTCTTTTTGAATCATGGTACGTTGCACTTTTTCCCCCTTCTTTTCCCCCCGCGTTATTTGCGCTTGTAATTCCCATGCCGGGAAAACCGTCCGGACTTGGGCGAGCGGGTTTTTTTTTTTCCATTGGTTTTTGGTTTTTCCGGTTTTCTGACTTTTCGCACTTTTGGGAGAATTGGCATCCCCCTTTCCTCCCCTCGTAGTTTTTTTTTTGAAAACCACATCGCCCGGCCCTTCAGCATGTTTCCTCCTCACATTTTATAATTTCACCGCTCTCACCAGCATCTTTCCGTTGCTAGGTGGACCAGTTCCTTACCGTAATCTGTTTATTTTTCTTTTTTTCTCGCCTTTTTCTTCTGTTTTTTTGCGTCTGGTTAGTGGGGATGGTTTTTCCTCTTGCTTCTTTTTTTTTCCCAGAGCCAGCGTTGTCAGTGCCAGTTTTTTCGTGCCGTCAACAAAGCTGCGGACTGCTTGAATTCGGGTTGTTGGTGGTCCATCCTTTTGGATTTTCAGGGCTCTTCCCCCCCCCTGTGAGATGCTCGGTTGCGAACCTCTTTCTTGAAACTTCGGGTCATCGGTTGCGTTTTCCCTTCCCGTGTTCTTTGCACACCCCCTGTATGGGCCCCCCCCTTGGTACCCCCGAAGGAACTCCGCATTGTTTTTTGGTAAGGGCTGGGTTGCCCCTCACCCTTTTCGTCCTTTTGTGGTAGATATGAAAATTTTCCCTGAGATCCTAGTGTTTTCTTTTCTTTCCACAAGTATTTCCCCCCTGATCGTACGTGGTTTTTTCTTCCGTTCCTTTCTTCCCCAATTCACAAACCCACCTTTCCCTTTCAAGAGTCGTAAACGTGTCGAGGCTTCGTGGCCTTTTTTTTCTCGGGTTGGGGCAGTCCGCGGGATTCTGTTCGGGCCGTGTTTCGTTGTGCCCCCCCCCCCCCCTCTCCGGCGGTTCTTCTGGGCAGGATTGTTCTCTCGTCAGTGTTTCCTCTGGCGGCAGTATGTTCGATGTTATTCAGGGCTTCACTCCCTTGTTAACCAAATTTCTGGTCTTCAGAAAAGTTTTTTCTTTCTTCACTTTCCCTTACCGAACCGCCTCGCGCAGCGGCCAGTTCTGTGGTCGGGTCTTGGTTACTTAATCCATGGGCAATGGTCTTTCGGTAGGCCCCCATGTTTTTTTGGTCCTTTTCCTCTGCCTCTTCAACCCCAGCTTTTTTTGCCGTTCCGGGTTTCTAACTTTGGGGCCCTCAGCAGTGTTTGGGCCCGCAGTTCCCCCAGTTGGGGCATCCCCCCCCCCCTTTTGACTCACTCTTTTTTTTTCCAGAATCGTTTTTCTTCGCCTGTCACGTCTTTTTCTCAGGTCCCATGGGCTGAGGCGTGATGCTGATTTTTTTCCTACTTTTTTCCCATTCAGGGGGGTGTTTTTTTTGTTGCTTCGGCCAGAAACGACTGTATTGCACAAACCGCCCTCGGTAACCAAGTCCTTGCCAAGTTTTTGGCGCCCGCTCGCGTTTGACTTGAAGTTTATTTTTTTTTCTTGTTTGGGGGTCCCTTTCATGATTTTGGCATAAAGTATGGCCAATTTGGTCCTTCCTCCCTTTTTGACCCCCCTCTTTTTGCAACCGGTCCTTCCCCTACATGCTCTCCGTTTTGCAACCCGGGTCTTCGTCCCCCCCCCCCCCGGGACATCGGCATACCGCGTCCTTTCGTTGGTTTTTCTCTGGGCCTTCGGGCATTACCCTGGGGGCCAGGCCGTTCTCGCTTCTCGGACTGTCCTTCGCTTCGGTTAGTCACATTGGACCTTCCCCTCCCTCTCTCCCTCCGGCCCCCGGCCCTCCCGGTACCTGAGGCTTTTCTTTGATTCAAACCCCGTTTTTTTTACTATTCACGTGCGGTTCCTTTGGCTTTTAGTGAGATCGCCCCCTTCCTGCGTCTTTCGGGCGACCGCGTCAGTCTGTGGAGTTTGGAGCACTTCCTCGTTCTTTCGGTCGATTTTTCTATTTTTATTTTTCCCTTTTCTTCTGCTCGTTGCTTTTGGGCTGGTCTGCCAAGTTCCTCCTCCATCTCTTTTTGTTGTGATCTGTCACAGTCCGTCCCTTTTTCCGCTGGCCTCTCAACTTCCGCCTCCCGCTCGTTTTCCCGCCCCTCCTATCCTCCTCTCTCCCAGTCCCCTCCCTGAGGAGAACCTTCCCACCTGCTTAGCCCCTGCGATAAAATCCCCGATCACCTCCTTTCAATCTTGAATCGGAGTCCCATCGACTTTTTTTTTGGCCTTGATCGGATCCAGTCCACTTTTTCCGTGAGTGGTCTCATCGCTCTATAGCACTTCCTTTCCCCAAGGTGTGGATCGCGAGCTTCTTTGGTCTCGTGTGCTTTTATTTGGACTTTCCCCTTCCGACCTGCCCCCTCAGGTGCTGACTTCGAGATTGCCGTCCCGGGATCTTTTGACTCGTCCCAGCTCATGGGGTCTTCATCTATTTTCCTGGGTGGGCCGACGCCGGGGTTGCGTTGCTGATCGTCTTCCCCTGCGGTATTCTGTTGCCTTGTGAGAGCACTTTTTCCCAGCTTAATTGAGCCCCCCTCAGCAACACCTTTCCCTGCCCGGTGGACCTTTTTTTTTCGGCCTGCCCAACTGACCGTCGACCTCTTTATTTTCCTTGTCCAATAGCTAAACCGCGTCCTTTGCTACCTCCCCACCGGAGTGTTTCATTTGCCCTCTTTGCAGCTGGACCTGCTTGAAAGACACCCCCCCCCCGTTGCTGTCGCCTATTTCCAAAATTCCACCTCATACCCCCCAGTTCAGACACCCATGGAGTGGGACTCCATCCTTGAAGTGAACCCTGCGGAAGGAGATCGACGCTTCTTTTCTGTTTTTGAGTGCCCCAATGGGCCCTTTTTTTGCCACACCTTTTTCCTATTTAAACAACATGTAAAACTCAATACCCGAGGTGTCTTCCCCTTCCCGCACGCTGGATGCTCGTCCTTTTTCTTCCGCCTCTGTGCCGCTGCGAGGTTGGATGTTTTCCGGGAAGTAAAGTGGCTACCCCTCCCCCTTGCTCGTGTCCCGTGTTGACGGCTTTGTTTTTCCCTATCAAGACTCCCCTTCTCACTTTTTTGACTGCCCATCTGGTGTTCCTCCCGGTTCTGACTTTCGTTGATCAGATCCTGGACATCATTTCTGATAGACCCCCTTCCCCCTTTTGCCGCCTGAATACGACCTTGAATCGTGTTTTTTTGCAGGCAGCACCCTCCGTTACTTTCCGAAACACAACCACTCCGCCTTCCCCCCGCCGCGTTTTTTCCGTCTTTTTCTCCCTTCTGGGCGGATTGTTTTTTTTCTGTACTTGGCCCTAGGTTTTTTTCGGGACCATTTGTTTTGACCAGTCCCCCTGTGCGCTGCCTCGTTGCTTTCCGACCCCACTCTTACCTGGTTGTATCTGTCACCCTCCCGGTGGCAGCTTCCTTTTTTCCACCCCGATCATTACTTGGGAGGCTTCCTCAGTCAAGCCAGGTGTTGGGAAAAATCCGCAGGGGCCCTTTCTTTTTTTTCCCCTTCCCTTCCCGTAACCCCCCGCACAGGTTACTGTTCCCCGCCTTTCTTCTACAGTATATCTTACAGGTTTTTTTCGATGTCATAGACAGCCCGCCTTTTTTCTTCGTCCCCTCATCTTGTTCGTTCATCCCCCTCCTTTCCCACGGTTCTGTCAGATTTGTCGACCGTATTCGATGGCCCTTACCGCAAAGTTTTACCGCGTCAAAGACGGACTAAGTTAGCTTCAAAATACACCCGGTTCGTTAGCGTTCCCGACTTGTCCCCCCCTTTTCTGAACGCATTGGCTCTTTCTCCCCCCTCTCTCACTTCCCCTCCTCCTAGCCTTCCCTCATCTCTCCCACCCTCCCGCACCCTATCCCTATGATCCCCATTAGAAGTGCATGTTACCGATGTCATGTGGTTTTTTTGTGCTTTCGTTAGCCGTTGGTCTCTCCCCTTCTTACATAGTCGACATGGCGCGATGTTTTTTTTTTCACGGGCATAACTGTTTTTTGCCGGTCTTCCCGTTCCCCTTCCTTCTTCGGAGCCGAGGACGTTTTTGCTGTAGGTTTTTTTTCCGGCCCCTGCCTTTTTTCCCCCTTTATTCCGGCAGCCCTCGGCTTGGGTGGGATTCTTAACCGCTTGCCACCTTACTGGCTTGTCCTGGCCCCCTTGTTCCCCCTTATCCCAACTGGCAATGTTTTTGGCGCCTTGACGACCCTTATGTAAGATGGGACCCTGCTTTCCCTTTTCCGTTGTTGCCTCTTCCCGTTTACCTCCCTGACCCCGCTTGCTCCCCCTTTTTCGGTGTCGCGCGGATATGTTTAGTTTGATTTTGAAAGTTGGGACGTCACCGGCACAACCGACCGTCACTTGGCCCCGCTGGCAACTCGTCCCCCCCTCTCCATGTCCCTTTCAGTTTTGCTGGTCGCATTCAACAGTCCCCCCCTTTTGTCATTTTTTCAAGGCTACTGGTTCTTTTTCGTGGCCCTATGTTGCAGTGGGCCTGCCCCCTTTTTTTTGGCGGTTTACACACCCAAATGGTGCCCTCCTTTTATAGCGGAAGTCGTCCGTTTTATTTGCGGCGCGGGGGTTCTTCGTTTATGGTTCGATTGGGTTTCCTCTTTCTACGCCCCGATGTATATTCAGGGTTTCAGAGCTAGACTTTTGTCTCTCCTAAAGAGTCTTATGTCTTTAACTTATGTTCTTTATCGTGGACTTGGATATTTTGTTTATTTTATCAGCCGGGTGTTTTTTTTTCTTGGGGTGTGTTTATTTTTGAATGTGTCTTCTTCTTGGTTTGGAGGTTTTGATTTTTTTGTGGTGTTTTTTTTTGGTTTCTTTGGTTTTTGATCTTGTATTGTGTCGTGTGTGGGAGAGAATTTAGTTTTGTTGGGGGTGAGCGGTGCGGTTGGGGTAATGAGTTGGAGAGGCGGAGGGTGTTGAGTTTGTGGTTGTGGAGTGTTTTGTTTTGGGGTGGGGGTTTGGGCTCATGTGTGGTGTTGAATGTGGGTTTTTTTTTTTTTTGGGTCTTTGGGGGGTTGTAGGGTTTTTTTGTGGTTGGGAGGGGTGTGCTGGGGGGGGCGGGAGGTTGCGGTGGTGGTTTTTTTTCACTGAAAGGGAGGGTGGTTTTTTCTTTTTTGCCCGGGGGCGGGGTTTTGTTTTGGAGGTGTTGTTTTGGGAGGGGCTTGGGGGTGTGTGTTTGTTTGTTTTGGAAGGTGGATGTGGGGTTGGTGGTGGGGTTGGGCGGGTTTTTTCGTTTTTTTTTGTTTGGGGGGGGGTGGTTTTGTTGGTTAGTGGTTTTTGGGTGTTTTGTTTTTGTGGTTGGGGGGTTTGTCGGTTGTTTTTTTTTTTGGTTTTTGGGGTTTTGGTGTTTTTTCGGGGGGGGGTGGTGGTGGGGGTTTGGAGGGGGGTCGCCGGTTACCTTCTTCGTGTTTTTTTGCTTGATTGGCCGTAATGTCTTCTGTTCCGGAGTTTGGCCTGCCTCTGTGGGGCCGCTGGACCGTTCAACCGTCAATTCCCCCTTTTTCCCCCGCCCAAAAAGTGTAGTTAGTCTCCCCCCCCCCCCCCCCCAGATCTTAATTCAGTCCTTTCCCTTCCCCAAAGTTTTTGTCTCCTTCCCTCCAATTTGTATACGGCCCACCCACTTTCCTGGCGCTGTATTTTGGACTGAGGTGAGTGCCCTTGTCCATCCGTGGCGCGCACTCTCCTGACCACCTTATGTGCCCTCCCGCTTGGTTTTTCGGTTTTTTCGAATTTTCAATTTACAAAGTCTCCAGGGGAGTGTAACGACCGCTCCTTGTTCGGCTTCTTTATGGACTCGTTTTCATTCCCCCCCTATTTTTTAATTTTGTGAACAAACCTTCATTTTGGACAAGGGAGTTGACCTATCCCCCCCCTCGAACTTTGTCTCCCTTACCTACCCATCTGTCGGATCACACCCAATTTTTATTTCACCTATCTTTGTCACCTAGTGGGCATGTATCCCTTAGAGCCCCAATTTTTTTTTTTCGTGGTTCTGATCCTTTTTCACATCCCCACCCCGGCTCCCGATTACTCCCTTTCCATTTTTATCCCCCTTGGCGCCCGAGTGTCTTTGCCTTACTTGGTTTAGGAAGGGGCTGTTGCTCGGCGCTTTCCTCTCCTCCCACCAAATTTTATTCAATTCGAAAGGAGTGACGCGTGTTAGGTCGTGGTTCAGGGTAAGCTGTTGTTCCTGCACCGCCCTTCTGGCATTTTTCTTCATTAGGTAGAGGGAGGGTTTTTTACTTTGGTTAGGGTATTCTGGACCGGCGGAGTTCAGGTCTTTGCGTTCTCTACTTTTTTTGCGCAGCGAATCTTTGTTCATCTTTCTTTACTTTTCTTGGTATGTCTCTCTCCCCTGCACCCCTTACTCCCTGTTTGTCACTTTACTTTCACCTGAGTTTTCGTCTTTTTGGAGTTGAGCGTTTCCCTAGATCCCATGGATGTTTTCGATTTTTCAAGTTTGCTAGACTGTTTTTGTCTTTCTGTTTACGCAGGGTTTTTTGGCCAACCGCCGGAGTCCTGATTTCATTACCTTCCATGTTTAGTATCCTTGTGATTTTTGCCTCCTCCTTGTTTTCAATAGTTTTGGATTCTTTTTTTTTTCGTCTGCCGAAGGTGGCTCAGCCGCGCCGATCGGACGACCGACGGCGCCCGCCTGGATGTCAGCACTCTCTTTTTGGCAGGTTTTTCTGCTTTCCTTTTTGGTCCGCTGATAGTTGTTTTTA
>Ga0179593_1315745_pt1 | contig 12229 bp, 12 predicted proteins | sample CZODoug2_1_08_16_FD_185931 | JGI IMG/M metagenome (GOLD analysis project Ga0179593, IMG submission 185931) | Vadose zone soil fungal communities from Angelo Coast Range Reserve, California, USA - CZODoug2_1_08_16fungal (PacBio error correction) | ecosystem: Environmental > Terrestrial > Soil >... | reverse complement strand
TTTCCCTCGGGGCCCGAACTCCCCAAAACCCCATTTTTTCCCACTTTATAGACCCTTCTCGTTCGGCAGTAGCTCCGCCAGGTCCTCAGTGTGAACGAAGCTCCATCTTCCCTTTTCTGCTGATAGGTGGAGGTCAGCGATTTTTTCGGTGGTTCTGATTCTCCCTTCCTACGGCCGGGACTCTTTTTTCCGTTACATTACCGCTCGAGTTTTAATCTTTCCAGTCTATGCAAGTTTTTAGCGGTATCAATAATGCCTCATGCCCCCCGTCCTTCCATCTAGGTTCCTCCCCCCAAGCAGATACTGTCTCGCCCTCTTGTCCTCCAATGGTGTCTATCCGAGTTTGTGTTCCCTCATTGTGGCAGGTTTCTTTTCCCCCATGTCCGTTTTTTCCCCCCTCTCTTCCTTTTCTGGAAAGAAATATCAAAGACGAGTGCCTCCTCCTCCCCCCGTTTCTTACTCCCTGCGCTCACCCCTCCTCCGGCAAATTCTGATCGCGACAGGCTCTTTTTCCGGCCAAACTCGACGTTCCTTCGATCTCGGTAGAAAGGGTCTTCTCCTCCCCTTCTCTTTTTTTTTCTCGATCTCCCCTCAGCTCGTGACTTATTCTCTCCCTTTCCATGCGTTTTCAAAGAGGAGTACGAAAACCGCTATGCGTCTTCTTCATATTTCTTCTCGATTTTTAACCTCGCTTGAGATTGGCAGGGAAAGGAGAAAATTCTCTTCGTTCCTCCCTTTTTCTCAGTTGGATTTCGAAGCCTCTCCCCTTCCCCCTTCGTGGACAGAGTCTTCGTCCAGGAGGAACCCCGTCTTCCGCTTGCATTCTTTCCCTCCTTTCTTGAGACCTTCCCTTTAGATAGTTTTTGTCCTCTCCCTCTTTTTCTCCGCATCGTCCCCTGCCTCTCTTGTCGCAAATGTGGTGCGATTATTGCCTCCCCTTGACGGTGTTCTGACAATGTCTCGTAATAGGCCTTTTTTAATTCTCTTTTTGATTGTGGATGAACCCCGGCCGTTTCAGTTTTTCCCCCCATGAGTTCTCCCCTCAGCCCGCTCGCCGAGGTGTTTCTCTACAGGCCTCTTTTGTCCTGTGGAACAGGTTTTTTTTCCTGGCTCCTTACACAAAGCGGGACACAGGGTTTGTCCCGTCCCCTTTGCGGAACTTCCTTGAGCATGAAGTCTCCCTCCCCCCGATTATCCGCAGTGTTTGACCCAACCCCGCGCCTTGCCGGTCGCGGTCATTTTTATCGTCACTTTACCTTCCGTTCCTTTTCCTCCCTGCCGTTTTCCTCCTGATCGTATGGTAGGGCCCATCTCTTTCTAGAATCTCATCCAAGATCCTTTTTTAGCTCAAAACTTTCGTGTCGTTCGCTTTCTAGCAGTTCGACTTGACGGTTTCTTGGATTTTCTCTCGTTTGCTTTTTATTAAGAATCCTTTCTCTACCCCCCATCTCTTGAGGAACACAATGCCGGTCCCCGATTTATCCTGGTTTGTCCTAAGTGTATGTCCGTCCGACTCTCCTCCTTTCACCTTGATATACGGACCTCCCCAGGCAACCTGGCTTCAAAAAGATTCCTGTCTCTCCTTTCGTACCCTCTAACATCCTGATCTGTGCTTCCTCGATGTGATTTCTAAATCCTTCCCCTCCGCCGCAGTAGTGTTGAATTCTCCGATTCGTTCTTCCCTTCTCTTTTTACGCCTTGAAAAGATCTGGAAGTCCCCCCCCTGACCTCCCCCCCCCTCTTCCCTCGCCGTTATTCTCTGTTTTTCCCTGTTACATCCTCCCCTGCCTGATTTTTTCGTCGGAATCCCGTGCCAATGACTCCTCTTTTGGCGCAGCTTCGGTATGGGATTATTTGGCGTTTTTTCCCAATCACAATGTCGATGAGTCTCTCCCTCGTCTTCCCCTTTCTGATGCTCCATCTTCCTGGACTTTGCTCTACTTTCCCAAACCTATACAACAGAATTCCATGAATATATTCTCTCCAAGTTCCCTCTCTTTACGAAGGCCCATTTGAGACCACTTATCAGTTGTTGTTTTTTGAGAGGAGATGTATAATGGGATGCGACATCGGCCTGGCGGTATCAGGCCTTTGCCTGTTTTTTCCCCCCGGCCTGAAATCCTGCTTCCGTCGATCCAGATTAGTTTCCTTTCGCCTTCCTAGAGGATACATTCCGTCTGATCCTTCTCCCCCTCTATTGTCCTACGAGTATCCTAATCAAGCCTACTCTCTCCCCTCGTGCGACATGGCACTTTCCGACTCGCCGGACATGCTATGTCACACTCTCCCATTTCGCTCACGCTAAAAGGAGCCTAGTATTTATTATTCTTTTTTTCCTTTTCCGGCGTCCTGCGGAAAGTTCCCTCCGTCCCTCCACTTCTTTTCTCTCAACCCGCCTTTTTTCATTAGCTATCATCGACTTTAGAAAGCATCGTCCCTTTTTCTCCCCTCTCCCCTCCCGCGTAGTTAGTGTTAGTGGAAGCATGGACTTTCTGTGTTCATTTTCTCCCGGTCTGGTGTGACGATGGTCTCAACTCCCTCCTCCCCCCAGCCACTTGTCAAGGTCCAAGATTTGAGTAGGAAGATTCCTTGGTATTAGTGGTGGTCTGAGAGTTATTTTTGAACTTACCTTCTTGCCCCCTTTCACATTACCTCCTTCCTAAGGCTTGACTTCCCCACCCCCCCCACCACCACAACACATTCGCTCATGGCTTCGTTTTATTGTGTTATCTTTCTACTCGGTTTGATCCGAGGATATACTCCTTCTGTGTCCAAGCCCGATCACTTCTTTTATGCTGTTGGAAATTTCTTTCTTCACCTATTTACTTCACGACTCCTTCCCTTATTTACATTCATTTTTACAAGGACTTCTTAGCAGTCGGTCTTCTACTGTGAATGAACGACGCTTCCCCCGCCCCCCTTTTCCCGTGTCCCTGGATACACTACCCCGTTGCGTTGGTTATTTGCTCTTGTCCGCGAAACCTGTCACACTGCTCCTCGGACGGGGTTCCCCCCCTTGGTATTCGTTTATCGGAGGTCTCTCAGCTCCTCCCTTTTTTTTTTTCCGCCCTGTCAATCCAAACCCCAATAGCCTAACTTCTCTTCAACGCTCGGTTTACTAGGAGCTAAAATTGTTTCGCGACAAAGTTCACCATGCGGCCTCCAACCTTTTTGCTCTCAATCCGGCAGTAGAGACTGCGCTACCCTATTCGCTCCCCAACCACTTCTGCATTGCATTCCCGTCTCCCCCCTTCTCCTTTGTTGTATCGTCCTCCTGGATCCAGTCCCGCGTTTCGAACAACCCGTCCTTCCGGGGCGAAGATCTTTTTTCCCTCCCAATATACTATCCGCTCCCTCCGCTATCTTTTCCGCTTTACTGATTTTCCTTGAAGGAGCTCGGGATTCTATTTCCTTCTTTCCTTTCCTTCCGAATGGCCTTGGATACATGCGCATCTTTGAAGGTCCTCGCTTACCGCACCTTCCTTTGACCTCCCGTGGCGAAAAGTCCCCTAAGCGTCTCGACTCCGGCGTTTTACCGACCCAGGTCCAGTGCCCCTTTCCAGTTGCCGGCGCAACTGAGGTGCTGGAAGCGATCCCCCGGGATTTTAAAGGTGAGGCTCAGGAGTTTCTGTCATCCTTATTTGGGCCACCCGGACAGGGTGTGAGTTTTCATTCCGTTGCCACGTTCTGCACCCCCCTTAAGGAGAATCCTTGTTCTGCAAGAAGGGCTGCTCCCCGCGTGTGAAACCCTTTTTCATAGAGGACGGACGTTGAATTAGTTCTATTTCCCCAGCATCACATTCACTCGTTTTTCCTCCTTTTTTTTTTTTTCCCCCGAATCCTTTTCCCTCTGTGGACGTAAACCCGGCGGAAGGCCTTTCGGATACCGGTCCGTTTTTTCCCCCCCCTTAATATTTTTCCCCCTCCCAAGATAATCCCGCAGAGCTCCTTTCCCCCCCTGAATAAAGGGAAGTTGTATTAGCTACTTGCCCTCCCCCTCGGATGGAGTTCCTATGAAAAGGTGATGCTCTGTTTTTTTTAAGTTCGTGCTTCTCTCTCTTCTCTTTCTCCCTACCTGTTTTTGTCTCGAGCTTACAAATCCTCCGGCCCTTCAACCATCGCCCCCCCTTTTAAAGTTAACTCTGGACCCCCTTAAAGCCTCGTTTCTTTAGCTTGTAAACGTTTTCTGCCCCCTTGGAACCTGCCTAAGAAAGATAGACTTTCTTTGCCGTTGTCTGGACTCTATTTTGATATTATCCCGCCTTCTCGGCCCTTTTCAGTTCCCCTCGAGGGTTCTCCTTGTGAAGAGTGTTTTCTATTGATTTTAGATGGTGACTTCAATAATTTCCCGTTTCCCTTCCCCTTAATTCTCACTTTCCTAAAGAGTTATTTGGTCCAGAAATTATGGTCCAATGATGAATGCCGCTCATACTTTTTTCCTTCCCTGGTCCCCAACCTTTTGCATCCCCCGTTTTTTCACCCCCCACTGAAGGTTCCATCGCCTCTGATGTGTCCTCCCTCTTCCCGGCTCACCCTTTGTCGATCCCAGTTTTTTTCCTCGCCTGCCGGTGCACTAATTTTGCGCCCTCCCCTACGCATGTGCTTTTCTTTTTCGCCAACGACGACGGCGTCCGATCGCTGTCGTCTGCGTTCGCCCCTTTTCTGCGTACTCCTCCCTGAGGGTTACCCAGTCCTCTTTTCCTCCCTTAGTCGATTCGAACATAGAGCACTTCAATCTTCAGTAGCCCCCTTTTTTCTTCCCGAAAGCGCCTGCCGAACCCTAACGATGTACGTCTTTGCGTCTTCCTTGTTATCATGATTGACGCCCCTTCCCGCACCCTCGTTTCTAACGGGCTCGATGTTTCTTTATTCCCCCCTCTTCCTTGGATCCATCTCCTTTTAAACTTCCCTCGGAAGGCGGCCGATTACCTTCTCCGCATCTTCTTTTTTTTTCTTCCATTGGTCTCCCCTCAGATAGCCCTTCCTCCTTCACATGTGTTGAGATGATTGCCGCCCTCGGTCCTTTTTCTCACATGGTTTTTGCCGGGAATTGTCGGTTCAGCTCTTCATGCGCTTGTATCTTTTAGGAGAAAACGTCTTTCAGCGGCCGGCCGTTAATTCCTGCAGCCCCTCCAAGAATAGCCTCAGGGTTGAGTTTCTCTCTGACCGGGTTCATGGATGGTTGCTCCCCCTTCCCTGCGAATCCCTTTACCTTTATGGAAAGCCGCTTGCCGTTATCGGAAGTCCCTCGAACACCCTCCCTTCTGAAATGCTTTGACAATTGATTTTCAAAGGACGTTTGCGGTCGGCCGCTTTTTCTCGAACGTTCCCCTTTTTCATTTCTAAGACTGGACCTATCTGGTTCTTTCCCCAGAATTTTCGGAAAGGCATCCCTACGTTGTTTGCCAACTGACAGAATTAGTCTTCGCCGTGTCCTCTGCCCTCTCTACTGGCCAGTCCCTTGGCCAGGTGGGTTTTGGGGCTTTCCGCCTTTTCCTCCCCCAGAATCGGCTCCCCGCCTCTTCTGCCGATAAAACCCCCATGCTTTTCTGCACGACGCTTCCTTCAGTGTATGGAGACTTTCTTTTCTCCCTGCACAAAGGCTCGGATTGCCCATTCCCAGAGCAAACGTTTCTCCACCAATCTTTTTCCTTTGCTTCCGTCTAGCTCTGTTCTTCCGGATGCGTAATTCCCGTTATTTTCCTTCGCTATCCTGCTCCTCAGCGCTTCGTTTGAATCGCCACCGATTCTTCTTTATGCGCTGCCCTCAATACGACGACATGCTCTCCTCAACCCTATCCTCAACCTCGATCCGCCTTTTTGGCGCAGCTTGGCACGTTTTTGGCCCATAACTGGCTCTCGATGGTTGTTAGGAACTACGTTCAATTCCCTCCTCCCTGTCTCTCCTTTCTGTATTCTTCCCTGTAGAACCCCACACCCAGCGCGGGTGTGGGGGTTTGGTGTGTGCCCCCTCATCTCGTACCTTGCCGATATAGCGCCCCCCGGATTGCTACTGACGCGAAATCTTTACGGCCTATCTCTGTACCCGACCCCACCCCTCCCGTTCTTTAGGCCGATAGTCCAATAGAGCAGTAAGATGGCACATTTAGTCCTATCTCCTTTTCCCAGTTTGTTTTTTTCTATCTTGTTATTTGCAACCTTTTGACCCTTGGCTTCAGATCGCATGAATTGGATGGATCTTTTCCTCTTCTCTACTTCATTTAGATACGATTTCTCTTGCCTCTCGCAATCTTTAGATCCCAATGAAAACGGTAAGGTCCCATTGCGTCTTTTGTCTCCACCCCTTATGACTTCTCCCCAAGCGTCGCCGCCCTTTTCCGTTTCACTTCCCCAACCCCCAAGCTCATCCAGTCCGATGTACCCTCTCTTGACATTTGTTGCTTCCCTATTTCTTTTTGATTATCTTTTTCGTCTCCCTTCTTCGAGTGGGCAGCAAAGGGGACTTCACCCACGGTATCTTCTCTTTCCGGCTAGAGACTCCTCTTCACTTTGCCTCCAGTGACTTATATTTCCCCATTCGAGATCCCCCCTCTCAGTTTGACTTTTGAAGCCTACTTTTCACTGGCATTAACCTTTTAGCCGTTGCCGCCTCTTGCGACTCGCCTCCTCGCCAACACTGTCCCTTGAACCCTCTTAGAGGCTTGGGTTCGGCTCCCCCCCCTCGGATTCCAGATTCATTTGCTTTCCTCCGGATGGCGAAAGATTTCCCTAGTCCAAGAAGGCTTCCGCCTTCTTCTCGGAAATTTAGACCGATCCTTTTTTTTTTCCTTTTTTTGCTGCTTTTTTTTTTTTTTTCTATCGGTTCTTGCGATGAGAGAACACTCGTGTTGATCGACTTCCCTCGTTCCTTTCGAATTAAAGGGGAAGTATGACTTCCCCTGACCGGCCCCATTCTTCAAAATTCCTGGTCCCTCCACTTTGGCGTTCTCTGGGTTGATGGACTTTTTCATGAAGCCGTTCGCCCCTTTTTAAGGGCTGCTGCATAACTTGTACTCTTTTCTTTCGGGCCCTTCCACCTGTTACATGAACACCCAGGTAACGAGTTCCTTGTCTTCGAACCTCTTTCTCGTTTCGGCCTTCCTCTGGCCGTCGTTATCCTCGTACCCTCCTTTCATCCCAAACAATCAATATCCTTTGTTTTCTTAACTCTCTTCAGAAAAGTTACCTTACTGTTGTGTAGACCCAACCCTAACATATGGAGGCAAATTTCATCTCAAACACATTTACCGTTTCCCTCACTGGCCGGTTTCGAGATGCTGCCCTCTTGCGTCTTCCCACCCCCCTATCTGCTTGCGCCTTATCATAGCCGCAGGCTCTCATTTCTTAGTTCACCGATATGCAAAGGGAGGCTCTTCTCATACTCCCCATTTTTTCCTTCGCTAAGAGCGGGTGAGCCTTTTCCCCACTAATCGACGCATACGCGCCTATACCTCCTTATTCTTTTTCGGAAGCTCCTGGTCGCCGTTTGTACGCTCAATGTACTTGTCGATGGCCGAGGTCTGTCCTAAATGTACTGCCATTCTGGGCTGAGAGACAGAACCTCCTACAGTTTTCCCTGCCGTTAAAACGCTCCTAAAGCTCTACGCCTTTTACCTCCTCCCGGTGGCCTCCCCACTACATTTCTTTCCCCCTGCTTCAGTTTCCTTCTGCCAATTTGAGGACAGTCCCCTGAGATGTAAACTTTCTAGACTTACAGTCTTATCGTCGTGATAGTTCGTTAACATCTTAGTCTTCTCGGGAACAGTAAGTGTTTTGTTGTGGGGTTGTCGCATAACCCTGGCTTTCCACACCTTTCTTGGCGACTCCGGGTTGCGCCAACTGAGCCGGGGAGTTTCTCCCCCCGTAAAGAGTACGGCCGGTCGACCGTGAGCATTATGTTTTGCAAGCCCCCTCTCCCCCTTCAGTTTCTCCAGATTGAACGAATCGCCCTCCCAAGGACCTGACGGGTAGGATACTCCTTGATCAGCTTCTAACACCCTTCCCCTCTTCCGTCCCCCTCTCCTCCCAAGAAATGATTGTCGAGGTTAAAATATACCTGGCCTTTTCTTCTGATCAATAGATGGAGGTTACCTATGACCCCCGGTGTGAAGTGTTTACCGATTTGCTCTTCCCCCTCTTTTCTCCTCCCCTTGTTTTGAGACGTTTCTTCCATAAAACGGGCCAGACCGCCCCACCACCCCTCCTACTGCACCGTTTTCCTTATCCTGCTCGTTCTGCCCCTTAATCTACCCCCGTTTTTTTTTGACAGGTTGTCAACCCCGAAAGATAAGACAGAGCGTTTTTTCGTATAGTTTTCTTGTACTCTTTTTCGTTTTTGAGAGCTGATACATTCCTTCCCTCAAATTTCTTTCCGTGGCATTGATTTCCCCCCCCCGCTTGTAGGTGCATCTTTAGTTTCTTTCTTTTCGACTTTTTGTACCCTACAGGTTTTCGGGGCCCCAAGGCTTTACTTAGGGTACTACCCCCCGTAATGGAGAACATTCTTGTCTCAAAATGATGATTCTCTCCATTACTTTTTGTAATTTCCCAGTGTTTTTCAACTGCCTGAAAACCAACACCCCCCTGAACTTGGTAAATCCTTCCCCTAATGATGGTAACCTTCCATTTCGAGAATACCCTCCCTTTCTATACCGTTCACTAATGGCCTGCTCCTTGAACAATTGCGGACGGCCACTTACTCCCCTTTAGAGCAAGGCATGACAAAATCGCGGTTCAATTATCTCTTAGTCTCTTTCTTCGGTTTTGCAGACTCCATTCTATTTTCTTTCTCTCTCCCAATTTCATATCTCCTGTAGGTTGAGAACTTCCTTCATTCTCCTTTTAACTTTCGTCGACAAAACGCTTAGATAATGAAAGTACCCCTCATGTTCAGAGCGCTGTATTTCTATAGGATGGCTTCACTAATTCCCTTATTTGAGGCCCCTTCCCGGTGATCGATAAATGTTTTTTCCAGATTCATTTCCTTTCCCAACTTATTTGAAGTCAACCCCCTTCGATGTCCATTCTGGAGTCTTAAAGGAATGAATCATAGGGTTTTTTCGCTCCCCTGCCCTCTTTCCTAAGTCTACCCTTTTAAGGGCTTCGGGTCCTCACAAATTTTTTTTGAGCCTTGTCCCCATATTTTTGACTGGGTAGGCGAAACGGTAGTCTCCCGGGACATTTCATTTTTAACTTGAGATTTCTATATTGATGGTTTCTTAACCCTCTCGGTTTTCTTAGGCAGGCTTCTTCCCGCCCCTATACCCTTTCTAGTAAGAGTGTGGAGAGCCAGCTTTCGGTTAAGGGGAGTTAACAGGTTTTTCGGCCCGCGCCACCCGACCCCCCTGTTATGTCATCCGTTGCCAGTAACTTTTTAACGGCTTCCCCTCAATGACGTCCCACGTCACCCTCTTCTCATGTCCCCCCTGACTAAAAGAGTGTCGGTCTAGGCATAGTCCATACAGCATTCATTTTTCTAACCCTCCCTTTGTTGCATCCTTTTTCTCTTTTTTAGGGACCCCCTCCTCTGTTATTATCAGTCATACAACACTCATATTTCTTCTCCTCAATGAAGGAGCGTTTCTCCGGCTTCCCGAGCCGGTCGTTGGCACTTCTGTTCTTTTTTTCTCCCTAGGTATTAAGACCCCCTCCACTTTCCCTCCCCGATATTGATCGATCCCACAAATGTCGTTCGATCTTGGTCAGTTCAGTGTCTGGATGTCAGTCCCCATTGCCGCAGCGGCACCCCTTCTCCACTTATTCCTTCCTTTACGGAAACGCTGCTTCCCCTTCCACACGATAAGCCGGGCCTTTTCCTCGACGTGAACTGCGGATGGCTTGGATTCCAATTCGAGATGAGTCGTCCTCCTGAGTCACCGACGTGTGTTCATCGCCCCTGATTTTTTCTTGGTGCTATCTTTTAAGACGGTCACAGATAGACGAACCCGATTCCCAATCCTCTTCTCCTTTTTTTAGCGGCGCTTTTCCGTCGTTACATCGACCTTATCTTGTGTTTCGTCGAACCGAGCAAGTTCATGTGGCGTCACGCTTCGGGTCTGGGTTAGATTTCTTCGAACCCGTCCCTCCCATCTCCTTTCCCTTCAGTGTTTTTTTTCGCGCGGCCTTCCCCCTCAATCTGGATCGACGGTTTCCGAGAACGAAACCTTGATTCAGGTCTCCCGCCAGTTGCGCATGTACGTACCCCCTTGAGACATTATCTCCATCTCTGTGTTGTTGAGAGAGATGTCCTTTCCCTGTCGTCCTTTCCCTTTGGGTACGACGACTTTTTTTTGCTGGATGTTTCCCGTTCCCTTTTTTTCCCTCGCGTCTACAGATTTAGATGCCTCTAGACGTCAATACGTCCCCCGGTACTGATCTGCCTCGCTTGTTCCTACTGCAAGTAAACCCGTCAATTGCTGCTGCAAGCGCGCCTGGCCCCCTCTTTTACCTCCTTCCCCCCCAATAGTCTCCCTGTTCTGATGTGCACACCCGAGTGCCCCCCTCCTCTCCTCTCCCAGCAGCTTAAACCCGTCGCATATGTTTGCGTCTTGAGGGAAACTCTTTCAAGTCTGCCTCCCAATTTTTTCGATGCCGGAGTTTTCGACGGTCTTTTCTTTTCTTCCTTCTTCCCCCCACGCCAGCCTCTGGCAAATGTCCGCCCCGATACGGTCTCGCAGTTGCAGTTTTTAAGCAGGACGTTTCACTGTTTCCCTTTGCTTCCTCGGTTCGCCGGTGTTTGAACGATGAATCGTTTTACAACCCCTGAAGTCCCCTCGTCGGACGAGGCCTTTTTATATAGCGAGAGGGGTCGAGGGCTCTTCGTTTTTTTCGTTCCTTTGCGTCACCGATCGATATTCCCGGTCGAATGATGCTCTTTCCCCTCGAATTAGTCCGTTTGAGCTGATCGCCACTTCTTTGATCTTTCTGACAGGATGGTGCCAATACACAGACCCGATAAAGATTTCCGGGTAAGTCCCTTCCTTCATGTTTCGTTCCCTAGTGACCGCCGACCGGCAACTCTTTTCAAAAAGTGCAATTGGCTGGCAGCATGGTTGCTGCGATTTCACTTCCCCTCTCTGTTTCCCATTGACGGTTTCCCACGGCTTCCTAAACCCCATTTTCCGCTTGGGATGGAGCTTCCAGCGACCAACCGTTAACTGAAACGGTCGACCTTTGAGGCCTTTTCAACTCCTTTCTCTTCGTTTCTCTGCGGCCCTGTCCGAGGCCGAGCCTCAACTTCCCCATCCAAACCATCCCTCTGATTACAAATCTCCCTTACCCTAGCGGCCCTTCCACTTAGTCGCCCCCTTTTCAACGTATATTCCCCCCCCTACACCACCTGGTGCTTATCTCCATTAGATGCGTTCTACCATCTTTGCGCGCCACCCCCCCCCCATCGTATCCCTCGCCCCGGCCTCTACGGTACCTCCACGATCGTTTTCACTTGAGGGAAATTTTCCTCCTCCCCAAGGTCTCCCCATGCGTCTGGTGAAATTTGTTGGGCGCAGTATCACTCCCCCCATTCCAAATCCGCGCTCGCGAAGCCCCCCCTCCGAGTTGCTGGCAGTTCTCTCGTTTCCTCGAAGTTTCGTTTACTACCTGTGTAATGCATTCGCATTCCCAGTCAGTCTTCATGATTGGGAGCGAGACCCCCTTCACCCTTTAGAGATCCCTCCGAACGCTCTACCGATCTTAACCGCTCGTTTTTTTGCGACCACATAGCCTGGCGTGACAGCTTCAGTTGACGGAGCCCTTTGGTCGCCGGCCAGGTCTTAAACTTGATCTTTTACCTTTCCTCTGCTTATAGGGCATGTTCCACCCCTCCTTAGTCTCCGGCTTTTGGTGAGGTGTGGGTTTCTTTTCCACCTTTTCTTCACCTTGGATCGGCCGATCAGAAGGTTTCTCAAGAAGGGATGAGCCCGGTAGCGCTTTTTTTCCCAGTAATTTTCTTAGGTGAGGAGCCTTATTTTTAAGCCGCTCCACTGCCTTACATGCCATCGACCCCCTCATCGCCCAGTCCTGTTACTGTCCTTACACGGCTTCTGGCCTTTTAGTTGCTAAAGGAATGGATCTCCTCTACCCCCCCCAAGCCAAGTCCATCTCCCCTCACCCCTTCTGCTTTATCTCGGTAAGCGCTACCTGTTGACGTGGATTTTAGCTCCTTCCAGAACGATTCTGCCCGGTTTCCCTCTCCCCCGTTGCTTCCCGCTTGCTTTTTTTTTCCGTGGCG
>Ga0179593_1262078_pt1 | contig 12229 bp, 17 predicted proteins | sample CZODoug2_1_08_16_FD_185931 | JGI IMG/M metagenome (GOLD analysis project Ga0179593, IMG submission 185931) | Vadose zone soil fungal communities from Angelo Coast Range Reserve, California, USA - CZODoug2_1_08_16fungal (PacBio error correction) | ecosystem: Environmental > Terrestrial > Soil >... | reverse complement strand
ATCTTTGATGCACCTTCTGCGGCCCCGAGGTCCCTCAAAAGATTAATCTCTTCCCCCCCCCTTTTTCTACCCCCAACTTTTTTTTCTTCCCTAACACCCCTGACCCTTTCTCCTCTATGGCCCCCCCTCACCCCTTTTGTCAATAGAAGGCTTATTATGATTTTTTCCTATATGTTTGTATCCATAAGATGCGTCCCATTTGTTTATTGAATCTTCCTTCTTCTTCTGGTTTTTTTTTTCCTTCCTTCTCTTCTTAGAAGATGATACTCCTTTCTCCGCCCTAAACTAGCAACCCCACTGGGCTGATTCTTTCCAGTACCTTTTTCCGGTCTTATGATGGCTTCTGCACGCTCCCCCTTTAGCCACACTACATCCTTCCCCTTCATGTTCCCCCCCTCCTTTCACCCTTTCTTCCCTACCTCGGCACTTTCTGGAACCAGACCGCGAAGATTTACTTTTTAGCCTTTATCGAGTTTTTCCTAAGATCTGTTTTTTATCTGCGACTTTTGTTTATGGATGATCAGTTAAAACTTTTTTCCTGTTACTCTCCCGACGGGAAATGTCTCTTCCCTTCCCCCCACTTTATGGGCTCCCTTGTGGCGGGCTCTGGTTTCTCCCTCTCCCCTCTTCAACTTCATTTCTTATTTTCTCTGGAGATCTTTTTCTTCTCTCTTTTTTTAAAAACGGTCTCCCCTTTTTCAGACCTCCCTTGCCTGAAATGATCCCCCTCTCAGAAATTCCCATCCCCTTTTCTTCACCCTTTCAAGCCTTTCCCCCTTGCCTTTCCCCTTTTTTAACTCCCCCCCCCCACGGTTCGATGTCCGATGACGGTTCATTTTTCTCTTGTAGCCCTCTCTCCAATGAAGGACTTCTTTTCTTCTTTCCAGCAAGATCCTCTCCCTTAGAGTTTTCACGCTTCCCCTTTCTTTCTTCACGATCATTGACTATCAGTGATGTTCCTTTCCTGTTTCTTTCCTTACTATCTTCCCTGCTTATTTTCTTTTCAAAGAGTTTTTCATTTTCTGCCTTTTTCTCTTCTCTCTCGCTTGGGTCCCCCCTCCCTCACAGACCGCAGTGTATGATTCTTCAAAGCCCTTCGATTTTTTTGTTGTTTCTCCCTTCCTTTTTCAGTCATACCCCCCCTTTCACCATCCCCGTCTTTCTCCTCCCCCTAGTCCTTCCGTCAAAACTCTTTTCCTTCAAGAGGCGGATTCAAACGGATGAACTAATAGTCTTTTTTTTTTGTTCAATTCCCCTTTACTCCCTCCAGTTGTAATCATGATTTCCCCTTCCCCCTTTCCCTTTATCTTCTTTCTCCTATCCCCTTCTTCCTTTTCCCCTTCTATTCTTTTTCTCCTATGCGACCACTCTCCCCCCACCCTTGTCTCCTTCCTAGGCCCTACCCCCCAAGGAACTTTACCCCCCCCCCCCCCCCCACCACCCCCCCCCGCTTTCTTTCCCCTGGTCTCCTTGAGGACGATTTTAAGAGATTCATGCTCAGTTCTTTCTCGATAATCGGTAAACCTCTTTTTTTTTTTTCCCTCATTTTAACTTTCCCCCCCCTTCCCCCCACCCCAAATCTTCTTCAGTTTATTTTTCACCTTTTTCTTTGGTCCTTTGTTTTCCTATCCTGCATCCCCACCCACCAGAAAATTGTTTCTTGAGCGCACTCTTTCGGTCTGGTAGTTCCTCAGAAAGAGTTTACCCACCCAAATTCCCCCTTTCTTCTTAGGATTCTTACCCCCGACTTTGTGGTTAGGACCCGTTCATTTTCCCCATTGTTTATGTCCTTTGCCTTTCGCGTCGACGCCGTCTTTCTTTGAGCTCCTTTGACTGACCGCATTCCCCTCCTCTGCTTCTCTCCCCCATCCCCCCCCCCCAATGACAGTCCCCTTTCTTTTTGTTACTCAGCTCCCTCGCTAAGGCAACTCTTTTTCGACCCCCCTCACTCCTCTTTCCCGTTCACGTACCCATCCACCTCCCCCTTCGTGAGACTTCGTTCCCTTTCCTTCTGATTCCGTCATATCAAGATACTTCTCCTGACACGAGATGAGATTTGTACCTTTTTCCTAGTTGACCCTACCCCCCTCTCATCTTTAGCGTCCGTCATTCCTTAAATCCCCCTCTTGCTTGACAGCGCCCTTTTCCCTCTCGCTTTTTAATTACTATATATGTACCTAAAAATCCTGTTTTTTTTTCTAGAGACTAACCCCGTTCTTTGAAACTTTCGTTTTGCTCACTTCTGTTTTCAACTTTCTTCCTCTGATGTAGTTTCCTTCTCCCCCAGCTCATTTTACTACATAAATATCTTCGTGCTCCCTTTTTTTTTAGTCTTCTTACTCAGTAAGAATGCAAAGTCTAGCAATTTGTTCCCATTTCTCTGAGTGACTTCTTCTCTCACATCTTGAGTGGAGTCACCCTTCCTTTCTGTGTTGACTTTTCCCTCCCTTTCCTTCCCAACACAAAACAGAGAAGGGGAAAAGGCAGTGGCTTTATCCCTTTTCTTATTAGTTATTCCCTGTTTTGTCTTTCTTCTTTTTCGCCCCAGCTCTCGAGACGTCTTTTTACGACGTACCCTATTTCATTTCCTTCCCCCATCTCCCCCCCATAACCCAGTCAGACTAATTTCCAAAAAACCCCCCCCACCCATTGTTTTTGCAGTGAAGTTTACCTTTTTTATCTCCGTACTCCCCCACCCCCTTTCCCCCCCCCCCCAATATGCTAGTCGTATTCCTCTTCTCTGGGGTGTTTTCCTTTCCTTTCCTCTGGACTCCCAGTTTTAATAGTACTTCATTTTCATGTATTCTAACTTGTACAGCCAATTCCTACCATTCCCTCGTTGCGTTTTCCTCGACTATCTTCCTTCATGACGTTGTTTCCTCCCTTTGAGTCATTGACTTTGTGAATCTTTCTGGAGATTCCTGCCCCGCTCTTCCCGTTTCTCCCGGTTAATCCCAAGCGCTCTTCACCTGGTGCTGCTATGCCACATGAATTAGCCCCCCATTTTTTTTCTTGCACGATGCTTCTCATCCCCTTTCCTTCACCCTCTCGGGTTATTCCCTTACGTTCGCGATCTCCTCATATAATTACCGACTTCTTTCAGCAGCTTTTTCCACGCCTCCAAGTTTCCCGTCGCTTTTGATTTCCATATTCTTTTCCTACCTTCCCCAGGTCTTTCATCACAAACAGAAAAGATTCCCTTTTTCTTGATTTTGTTCCCTCTTATGCTCTCCTTTCTTTTTCTTCCTAGCGATCTTTACATTCCTATTCCCCTCTGAAAGTTCCCTCCCCTCTAAAAATCAGTGTTTTAATTCTCTTCAGAAAGTACCCAACGGAAATTCTCCTAGCTTTCTCTCAGCGGTTTTTTCCCTGAGAGGGCCGCCTCACCTTCCTCTATGCGTTTGACCTCCTCCTTTCCTTTTTCTCTCTAGAAGCCCCCCCTCCTCCCCCCACTCCAGAACCAAGGTGCCTCGATAGACCCTATTAGGACACCGATTTAAAGAACTTTTCTTCTTTTTCTTCGGATAGGGCATTCCGGCCCTTTTTTCTCTTTTCTGAATCTCTTCTTTTTCCCCAAACTTTTTATTGACTCTCTCAAATCGCCCCCCCGCCACGAACCTTTTCTCTATTTCCGGAGGGCCGATCCTTTTTAAAAGAAAAAACTGTATGTCCCAACACTCTTTTGCCGTAAGACAGGCCTGGAACGTCTATTCTTCCCCTATTGCCAAGATCCTTCTTCCATTCCTAGTGTAAAACCTCCTTCACCTCTTCCCCCATCTCCACCTCGCCTTTTTCGCTCCTGTATGCTCCCAAAGTCCTTTTTGAGGCCCCCCCCGTGCCCCCTTTCTCCTTAAAGACAGTTCCCTCCTTGTCACTGATTTTTACTGTTTATGTTTACCCCTCTCACTTCTTCCCCAGACACAGATCCATCCTACTCAACTCTTTCTTCCGTCGATAAGCCAACTTTTTTCCTTTTCTTTTTTTTAGGTTTCCTTTTTTTCCCGGATATCTCATTTCCCGAAGAGAGCTGACAACCAACTTTTTTTCCCTCATCCAATGATCGGCTACCAATTGTCAGAGGATGATCAAACATCTCAGGCACTATGAACTTATCTCGCCCCATGATTTTCCCAAACGTTCCCTCTTCCTTTTCCGGTCCCCTTGTTTGAGGCCGACAAGTCGTGGAGATCCCTTCCCCTCGTGTGAAATTCTTTTTTTCGTTCCCCAAGTTCCCTCCCCTTTCTCCTCGTTTTTCCTTCTACTTTCTTTTAACTCTTTCACCCATCTTTGACAAAACCTACTTCATTGGAACCGAGATTACTGGTTTTTTTATCTCATTCCCTCTTTTCTTTTTGAGTCGGGCTTTTTTCTTTTGACGTACCTATCTCTTAAATATTGTTTCCTTTCCTCTTTGTTGATTGACCTATCTTGCTATTCCGAATAATCCCTGTTGGGGTGTCATGTGCACCCCTGCCCTTCTTTCTTCTGCCTCAAGAGAATTCTCTCCCTTTCCCCCTCGTTATCCTCTCCAGCGCGCTACCACCCTAAGAGGACAACTTTTTGTTTTACGTAAATGATTTCAACCCTGCGGTTTTCTCCCCCCCCCCTTTCCTCACCCCCCCCTTATACCTCTTCTGAGCGCGGTTTACTCCCCTCATTACTCTCCTTTTGGAAAGTTCAGTAGCGGACAATGATTGCCCTTATTCAAAAGACAGTCTCTTCCCCCTTCCCTAACTCTTTCTTTATATATTTGAGTATTTTGACATGCCTCTCATCTTTTTCCTATAATACGTTGTTGTTGTTTCTCTTCTTCGATGTTTTATAGCTACTCCTCCTCCAGAATAAGATTCTTTTATCTTGCTTTCCGGTTCCTATGGCCTAAGTGGTCCGACCCCCCATCCCTAAACTTTCCACTCTTGCTAGTTAATGACGGGATTCCTCCCTATTGAGAGAATGCCTGCTCCCATATGTTTTGCTTATCCTGTGACCACACTTACTGTAAGAAAGATCCCTGTTACGTGACACCATCTTCTCTTCCAATCTTTTCTTCAGTATTTAACGTCTGCCTTTCCCTATTCCCGGCGACCTCCTTCATTGCCAACAGTATCATTCCCCCCCCCACAAAACCTGTTTCAGGGCAACTGATATGTACCCCTCCCCCCTCTCAATTAAGATCTTTGCCCTATCCTCTCCCCACCTCGAGTTATAACCACCTCGGGATTTCAGAACTTCAGCCCCAGTCTGACTGCTCTCTAATACTCCCCCTTTCCTTTTTATCCGTTTCCCCCCTCCCCTTGCAAAGAATGACTTTCACACCTTCCCCCCCTAACCTGTTCCAGACCCTCTTTCCTTTTTTTCTGACCCCCTCTTTTCGTAAGATTCCCCCCCCCCATTCTCTATTCCTATATTTTTCCCTTTCCAATTGTCTATAGAATTACCCCAGTGATTGTTCCTCTTTTTAGATGTTGCTCATCATTCTGCTTTTATCGATATTGTCTTGTTTCCTTTTTGAGTTTTTTTCCGCTCCCTTTTCTTGATTTTCCTCTGTATGCTGCCATCCGGAGTAACTCCAACCATTAGAAAATTGGGAGTATCCCTCCCCTCCCTCCTTTCTTCTTCGTCTTTCCCTTTCGGATCCCTTAGACAAAACCCTTTTTTCTAACTGTCACTCTTTATTACTTTATGCTATCTTCTTGGAACTGGAGGCGAGTCCCGTTTTCCTTGCGCCCTCTCTTCTAGAATTTTTTTTTTCCTATTTTGGCCTAGTATATCTTCCCCTACGTTTTTTTTTCTTCGCTAATATGGAAATAGGCTCTATCATCACGATATTGCGGCCCATGTATTCTTTCCCACTGGGTTGCTTTTTTCCCTCTCCGGGTGATGTTTTTGGTTCCTGGAACGTTTTTTTTCTTTTTTTATCAGCTTCAATAGAGTCTTCAACCTTTCTTGATTGGAGATTTTTGAGAGTGTACTCTTTTTTTTTTTTTTCCTCTTTTTTTGGTTTTGTCACTTCTATCTTTGCAAGAGCTACCCCTTTCATCAACTGGCCATACTCCTTCTTCCTCCCCCACGTCGAATTCAGTACCTTTGTGCCTAATCCTCTTGATCTCGTCGATCAAGCCAGTGGTGTTGGTTTTATCATCTTTGTACCGAAATATATCTCGAAACCTTCCTTTCTTCCCTCTCCAGCCCTCTCTCTACCTTCAGACCCGGAATTTACGAGTCCCCCAGCAGGCAAGTCTTTGATCCGTGATGTCGGTTTCCTTGTTCATTTTCCTTACGAGATTTCCCTATCTCGTTTATGAAAAGGAGCGAGTAACTGTGATGAGAAACTTCTGGTATCGACTTCCTCTCCTAAGCTTTATCCGCTTGCTTTAGGTTTAATGAAGAGAGAGCACCTTTTGTTTCTGTTTGTGGAGTACATCCTTTGCGAATCCACTTCCTTCCATCAGTAGCTTACCTTTTTGGCCTAGATTTTCTTTTTTCCCATTCGTACGGTTTCTTCTGCAACCGGATCCTGCCCCTCATTTTTTGTCGACTTCCTTAATTCGCTCAGTATGAAAATCGAATTGATTCATTTTTACAGAGTCGATCACTTTTTCTCATTCCCTTACCTTTATCCTCCTTTCTAAAGGGTGCAGCGTTTCGCCTCTGTCCGAAATTCTCACACCGGTATTTACCCCTTCACCCACGTAGTCTTTTCTCCTTCCTCTTCTCAACTTTTTCTCGTTTTTTTCGAGAGTCCTTGTTTCCTCTTCTGTCTACGTAATAACGCGGGACCCGTCTGTCCCGTCAGGGCCCTCCCCTTGGAAACCCCCCCTATCTTCTCTAGACGTGTACTCTCTTTCAAGGTTCTTGTCCCCTTAGATGGACTTTTCTTTTTTTTGAACTTGATTTTTCCTTCCAATTGCTCTTAGGCTTTTTTCTTGCGTGTTCTGTACTATTTATACAGGCTTGTTTACCCAATTCACCCCCCCTTTTCTTTTACGTTCCTCCTCCCAGATGCTGCCTTTTACCCCTTTCTTAGTCCCCAGTGAGCGTTACCATTCCAAATGCAATTTCAAGCGCCTTGGGGTGTACCCCGTTTTTTCTTCCCCCCCCCCCCCCCAACAGAGCGTTTTCCCCCCTCCCTTCTTTTTCCCTTCCCCCCTCTTCATATACCTCCCTACCTCCCGGCGAAGCTGTTTTCACTGCTTGACGTTCTCCTGTCGCGCCCGCGATTATAGTAACCGTTTTCTCTTTTCTGCCCCTCGTCATCTTTCTTTTTATTTCCTCAAGATTGTGTTTTCCTCTTTTCTCCAGCTTGTGAATCATACTCCGGTTTTTTTTTTGAGTCCAAAGAGTCTTCCCCCAATGTGAGCTGAATAGGACGCGCCTCCATCTTTCCGAGCCCCAAGCGACTTTCTCTAGTTCTTTTTTCCCCTTTCCTTGTTAAGATCAATTCGTCTTCCTACGGACGAGGAACTACCATCATTGCCACGGTCTCTTAGAATGGTTAACTGGGTTAGTGATGCCCTTCAAAGATTTTTACCGTTTTCCCCATGTAGTACTTTCCCTCCTTCATGAGCCACATTCCGTTTTCAAGCAACAAGGCCCAGGGATTTGGCTATCTTCCGGGTATATGTGATCGTTCCCGGCCGTTTCTTCTTGCATTTTTCACATTTTTTGCTCTTGAGATCCTTGTGAGGGTTTTTAAGGTCCACCAGATTCAGATGCTACTTAAAGCCACCACCCCATCCCTGTACCTTTTCCCCGTTTTAGCTTTAGAGGTGAACCCATTTTCCTTCCACGCGGACTGCACGTCACGGGTAAAATCTTGATTAGCCGAGCTATATTTTGGTTAGGCCCATGGAGCTTGTTACAACCTTTGACGTACCCGGTGGCCCTTAACCACGGTGGATACCTTCACCGGAATTCTTCCGTGCGAGCTAGAAACATAGTCCTCTCCGGTTCTCTCCCTATTGCCCTCGTCCCCTGACTTTGGTTTTTTCTATTTGTGGTAACTTCTTTTTGCCTCTTTCTGAATCTTCGAGGTAGCTGCGAAGTTTTTTTTTCCACTCTCCTTGACTAAGTCCTTTCCCAACGGGTGAGTTTTTTGCCGTCTTAGGCCCGTATGTAGAAGTTTTTCCCCTTATATTGCCCCTGACTGACGTCCGCATTATTTCTTTCTTTAACGCGATTTCCCTTTTGTCAGTTAGCCCCTTCCTTTCAGATGTGTTTACTCTCCAACGATGCACAATTCATCTGGCTTGAGTGTGGTTCCCTGAGTTTGATCCAAGTCTTTCTACTTTCCACAACCAAGTTCCCCTCCCTCTGGTTAAGCACTTTTTTCTTACTTTCTCCCCTGTATGCGAAGAGACTGCTTTCAACATGACAGACATCTGGGTATTCGACTACATTCTTAGAACCATTCGTAAGTTTCCCCCCCCCCCCCTTACAAGTCCCCCTCCCTTTCTTCCCTTCAGATCACTTGTAGCCTTCCTCCGCTATGCTTTGAAACTTTTACGCCTGAATGAATGTGCGAGAAACTTGATAAAAGCTTGATCCCCGACCTGCACTTGCCCCCCTTCCTTTATTTCCGTTGATCTGCCTATTATTGGCAAAGTGCTTTCAAGAAGATTGGTTTTGGCCGTCCTTTGTGTCCACTTTGGCTCCCGGTATCTTCTTTTCTCCGAGTAACCCTTTTCCCGATTCGCCAACCGCACCAAGCCCCACATTTCTTATTTACTGAGGCTTGAGTTCCTTCCGACGCTTCCCCCAGTTGAGTCCAACAGGCAAACTGTGTGACTGGCCTCCTTCCCTTCCCTTCTCTGTACCCCCTCTTCCCCCTATTATTACCGCCCTCGCGCCCAACCCTTAGAGCGATCCCACCTTCGCTCCCACTGCTAAGGATATTCGCACTTTCAGCTTTTTTTTCCAGGCATAACCATTTTTCCTCGTTTTCCTAAGGTCCTCCTCCCTTTCAGAAAGTTATCCGTTGGCACCCTTCTTTTTGTTTTTTATAAGATTCAAGTTCTCCGGCCGTCAGACCGAACCAGTTTCTCTCAAGACCCAATTTCTCTTTTTTTTTTCGTCGGCTTCTTCTTTCGGCTCATCGTCAGGAAGCCACCCCTTTGGCTTTTTACCAAAAATACCGGAAACGTATCCCTCTCGGCAAACCCTCCTTCAGTAGGATTTACCCAATCTAAGGATCACGCCTCTAGTTAGATCACCCCCCCTTTTTTTCTTTCAATTTTTTCCATATCCTGCGATTTTTCTTAATTTGTTGTTGTCCGCCTTCGAACTGAATCTTTCCCCCTTGGGAGTGCATCTATTTTCCAGACCTTCCCCTCTCCTTGATGATTCTCTTCACTCTTCATCCCCCAAACTTTACCGGGCCTTTAGACAGCCCCCACCGCAGATCCGGACCTTGTTTGGATCTTAGTCCCCCCTACTCGGTGAGCAAAGGGTTCCCCCCCCCCCCGAATTGCGTCCCGCCCTCTCAATGTATCCTCTTCTTTTCTAGGTCCCCCCTCTATCTTGCTTCCGTCTTACCAGGTTTTGGGCAAGCTATGGGCCCTGCCGTCGAGTACGACCCTATCATAGAGCCATTTCCCTAGTTTTTCCTATTTCCGCAGAGTGCATAATTCCATCATTTTTTCCACTTTAACTGATCTGAGAGACCGGAAAGGGCCATGCTTGGTCCCCCCCTACCCTGAGGCATCTTTCTCCTCTTTTTCTCCCTCCATAATCCTTCTTATTGCAGTCTAGGTCCAATGCCCGTACAGGTGTTCCCGCGCGAGCTTCCCTTCCCAGGACAGAAATCTCCCTTTTTTCTTTTATTCTCCCCTGCTTATCATCTTCATTTACTCTCAGTTTTGTTGTGAGATTTCCCAATTCGAATCCTCTCTTCAGCTTTATTTTCCTTATTTTTTCTGCTTTTTGGTTTCTCATGCTTATTACCGCGACTGGGCAACCATTAGTGCCTTTTCCTTAGAGGTATTTCATGAGCTTCCTCCATTCACTTCTAGATCAGTGTGGTACTGTGGAAAGGAAGCCCATACCGCTGCAGTTTCCGCCGATCAGTTTACATTGAGCCTCCAGCTCTTCTAATGGGCAGTTCGATTTCTTGTCACGCGGGAAATGTTCTCGATCTCCGGCTCTAAGACTTTTTTTATTGTCCAGTCGTTCTCCCAAAGAATGTATGTTGCCTTTCCCCCTTTTTGCCCATAAGTTCGATTTAGGTTGCACCTTCACGGTCTACATAAGGATCTCCCAAAATAGGAGTTTAAGACCCTCGCATTATCGCGTTTCCTCAATCGTTTGGTAAAGTCCCGTTCCTCTCGTTTAATGAGACCGGAGATTCCTGGGCTGAAATTTCCCCCCCCCTCTTTACCCCCGTTCAGCAGTTCGAATCTTTTTTGTCAGGTAAGACAAACACTCCCTAAGAATAATATTGAAACCCTCCATACTTGTCTCCTCGACAAGGAAAGTGCTCCTTCTTTTTTGTCTTAATAACTCTTGTTTCTTCTGAGAAGTGTACTAGCTGTGCCGTTGGTTTTCTTATTTTTTCTGCCTAAATAGCTCTTCTGCCGACTCCCGATCCCCACACGACATCTTACCCATTAGGGTATGATCGCCTCTTTCCCCTTGTTTTGAGCCCCCCTGTTGTAGGAGCGCCGAATACCCCCCATACAAGAAGGTTTTCTGTTAATCAGGTTTTAAAGTTCTGTCCCTCCTCTTGTTCCCTCTTCTTCAGCCTGAATTGCCGCTAGTATGGCTGGTTGTGGAGTCCGATTTTTTTTTCTCTCGCGATGTTGGTTGCGTCCCGGCAATTTAACTGGTAATCATCGAAGGCGGCCCTTCTGTCGGGCCTCACATTGCTGTGTTACGAAACGGCTCCAGTCGAGGAGGAAATCGTTCTCCTTCATTCTCCTGACCATTTCTGTTTCGTATTTTTTTTTATTTGCTTCTCATTTCTCCCCCCAGGTTTGAGCAGGGTAATAAGACCCGCCGGCCGCCAATGGCCCTGATGTATTCCTGCGTCCCCCGTCCTTATTGACACTCTTTCATAATTCTGAGGCTCCGTCCTTGATCCGACGTGCACCTGTCGTGATTGTTGAATTGTTACGCTATCTCTGTGCCCACAGGCTGCGCAGCTAGCGATCGTTCTGTTCCTTTTGCTGTTTTCCCCCCAGTTTGCCGCAGGCCTTCGGAGATCTTATGATGTCCGGTTCTTTGGTTTTTTGTACGAAGAGAGTTGTATACATGTTTTCTGCCGCGGTATGACCAGAGCGGTCAGGAGTCTCCCCCCGTTTGTTTCTATACATTCTCTCTCACTCACGATACGGCCCATTACGAGAGACCGGTGCTGGTGTGTTTATGTACAGACAGTTGTCGTTTCATTCCCAGCCCTTTGAGGTCCTTGCTCGTTTTCTTTGTCTACTCGTTACTTAAGGGTAGGCTCCCTTCCACATTCTGGCTCGGTCCTCGGCTGATGAGTCCTTCGCAATAATCGGCCCTTACATCATCTTCCATTTCAAGTGCACCGACTCTCCCCGGGTGTTCTATCGGACGTTCTTTGACCAGGACACTTTTAACATTTCCCCGTTCTCCTCGCTAGCCGCACTTTTTCCCACGGTCTTCCCACTGTGGCAGCCCAACTTAAGTATGTCCCCCAATTATATACAAGGCGTGCTCCTTCTCGCGCCTTAGCAATGGATGTACATCCCTTGTAACCTTTTGAGGGTCGTCCAGCGTCAAGAACCTTACAACACACCCGAGTTTCGTGTTCTCGCCAGAGCCGTTCGTTGTCCGCGTGACGAAGACCCCCTGATTCATCGGCAATTGTTAGATTAGCCTCCTTTTTTTATTGGCGCAGTTATAGGAAAGTTTGTCCTAATTCCCACACTGCTCGCTGTAGGTTGACGAAGCCACGAAGCACCCCTTTTCCTAACGCCAGACTTTCCATACGACGGAAGGGGGGCGACCAAAGCCCAACTGCTTTCTGTACCCCAGGTTTGGTGTGGACTCCCCAGTTCAACCCCAGCGCTTGCCCACTCTCAGGTCTGTTTGCTGCCTCTCAAACCATCCCGCTCTTTAACCCGCCCACCTGGTGAACCTTTTTCCCGTATTCAATTCTGACGCGCCTCATCCATCCCCGTATTGCGTCCTCGCTGAGAGTATCACGTCTACGTTGTCCCCTCCGGTTTCACGGGGTTAATTCCCCCGCCTCCCTTAGCAGCCGCCG
>Ga0179593_1651591_pt1 | contig 12230 bp, 6 predicted proteins | sample CZODoug2_1_08_16_FD_185931 | JGI IMG/M metagenome (GOLD analysis project Ga0179593, IMG submission 185931) | Vadose zone soil fungal communities from Angelo Coast Range Reserve, California, USA - CZODoug2_1_08_16fungal (PacBio error correction) | ecosystem: Environmental > Terrestrial > Soil >... | reverse complement strand
CTCTTTTTTTCAGACGTCTAATGGTGACCCTTCCACAGTGTCACCTCTTTAGGTACTCTTACGATCCCTAAGAGCTTGCCTTTTTCTTCCCGCGAAGCCGCAAGTCGACCCTTTGAACTGCGGTACGGCTTTCTCCTGTAGCACCCCGCGGCGGGCGTCACCTCCCCCTTCCTCATAGTTCTTATGCTCATCTTCCTTTCCTACACCGAAATGAAGCGATTTCCTTCCTTTTTCTCCTCACCCGGATTGTTCCACTAAATCTCGCCTGGCCGGCATGGTGGGTCAGGCAACTTCTTCTCCTTTTTTCAGTTGATCCGTCCGTTCCTCTTTGTTTACGGCTAAATTTCCAGGTTTTACTCCGGCGCGATTTGGCTTTACTCGGAGCTCTTCTTCCATTGTTGTTTGCTAGACGCCTAACGCCCGATGATCATTGAATTTGTCTGCAGGGGGTTCGTAGCACCTTTCTTCCCCCTTTTTTTGCCGTAAAGAGGCAATTCCGTTACTCAACCACTTTTGACCTACCCAGGCGGCCGGATCGTAGGCACGCTGGGCCCCTTCCGTGTTAGTTCGCTGACCTGGAGTCTCTTCCCCCTTTCCTTCAGTAGAGAGGGCCAGTTCATTGCCCCTAGGCGTGGATTTTTCTCACTGCCCGCCTTATCAGCAGCCACGGAATCTTACACTGCGGCAGTTAAATTTCTGTTCCCTTTTGTGTGTTGTTCCCGTTTTTTTCTTCCAGGGACGTCCCTGATCTCTAATCTCGTTCTTCTTAGCGTTAATTATTTTTCCTTTGGGCGCACTCTAACTAGTTTTCCGTTCACTAGAATTGTCGATTGGAAGTTCTTCCTTTCCTCTGGTTATGTCTTTGAGGGAATTTTTCTATCCCTGTCTTTTTTCTCAATCGACCTTGTAGTCTTGCTTCTGCTGCCCCCAAATGAACGTTTTTTCTCCTTCTTCCAGAGTTCCAGCCTTTAGGGGTGAAAGGTCGCCTCTTGCGTCGTCTTAATGCTCCTTAGGACACCCTCGGACCTTCGTCCCCTCTTGAGTACCTCGAGTTATGGGTTACCCTCATTATGGTACTGGGCTCCTCCTTGGTCTAATGGAACCTTTCTTTCGGGGACTCTACTTTGACCTTGCCTTGCTTTTCCCTCGGTATTCCCTCCTTTCATGGGAAAAATACCTTTCTCCACAGGGGACCCCTTCTTTCTTCTGCGTAAGAGTTCCTTAACCTTTAGATGGTTACTCTAACTTTCCCAAAGATAGTCTCCTCCCTCTTGTTAGAGGCCTCATGTTTTCTGCGGCCACAATCCCCCGGAGAAACTACACGTGCTTCCTTTTCCCATTTCACGAAGCTTCGATCACGCTCTCCTGTGAGCGTAACATTTCAAAATCGTAGCGGCCAGTGGCCTCCTTAGGCCCCTGTTGCCCACGTCGTGGTAACCCGTTCGGTGGGTTTTTCTCCCGTAGCGGTTCGTAGATGACCCCTCTCTTTTGTCTCCATGATGTTTCGAAACCCCACCCTTGATCTATGAGTCTTCCCGCTCGGGTTCCTGGTGTTAGTAGTTCTTTGGTCTCTTACACGGAAAACGGCCGTCCTACAGCAGACAATTGCCTCGTCCCCCTGACAATTCGTTTTTTTGGACATTGAAATCAGATTCGCGGCGCCAGCCACCCCCCTATGGGGAAGATGACTCCGCCCCTCTCCGTGATTTAGTGAGAGACCCTTTGATTTTCCTCCGAATTTCATCTCCCCTCCCGTGAAGTTAACCCCCAGTCCATGATGATGTCCCCGTTAGTTCATGCGTCCCTTTCTGGAGATGCGTGTCCACGACCCCTGTCCCATAGACTTCTTCCCCTCTTTTTTCCCTACCTCCGTTGTGGTTGCTTTCTTAGATCATTTTTCTTCTTCTGAGGAAAGTTTCCTCGCGCCCTTAACCTGCCATGTATCTCCTTCCTTCATTCGGACCTCCCCTTTCCCGTACCTTTTTGAGGCTTTCTCCAGGTCTCCCGTGCTCCCGACCCTCAACTGCTAACCTGCCGGTCCCATCAATCTATTTCGTTTTCATGAAGGAAAGATTGTTCTTCCATGCGCCCCCCTCCGCATCCTTCTCCATGAACAGAATTCTTGGGATGGTGTCCTTTAGTCTTTCTTTTTCGAATTCTCTGTGGCGGTAGTCGAATCCGCCGGCCATCTCGAGCGCTAGATCCCGTAGTGGTTTTTATTGTGCCGCATCCCTTCCTCCTACGACCGCGACCTTTCATCTTGCCCCTTGTTTCCCCCCCCCCCTGACCGTTCCGTTTCCCTGCGTCCTCCTGAGGTTTCTCCGTTTCCGAGCCCCCTTTCCTCGTTGCCCCAGTGCTGGGACCTTTTCTAAACTGCTTTTGAGTTTAACATTTTTTCCAGACACTATTTCCCCAGGCTTGGTTCCTCCTCAGTCCCCTTCCCCCTTCCAGCGCGATTGAGGCTCCGCACTGTTGGTTCCTATGTCGCGGTTACCCCAGCCACGGTTGAAGTTGACCCTGGTCCGCGAAGGACAGTCAACTCCTTTTTTATTTGAGTAAATTGTTGAAGTCCCCCCTTTGATGAAAAGAACAATAGTGGTTGGTTCCAGGGGACAAGTGCCTGCCCTATCGCACGGAGCCGGGTTTGCCCATGAATTGACCCACCTGCCTAAGAACGGCCGGTCCCACACATAGAGAAATCCTCAGCACAGGTGAGGTCAGTCCAAGACTTTTCTATGGCCCTAGCGAAGATCTGCAACAAACCGAGATTCCCCCTTTTCACATGACTCAGATCTTCCCTGCTCTTCACTTCGAAACCCTTTCACACCCCCCCTCCCCCCTGCTCACCCCCTGTGGATTCAGCACCATTGATCCAGTGAGACCTTGGTTCAGGCCCCGTCTAAAAAGGCCACAATTGCCGAAACTTCGACCATCGCACAGTCTCCTGAAGGTCCTATAAACTGTGTTTAATCAAGGAGTCTATGGACATATTTTACCACCTTTTATACCAAACACGTATTCTTCTCTCCTGGACAACTTAGCGCAGCTACTCCCCCCCTCCCAATCCCTGACGTTGAAACTTGGAGTTTCTTTTTACTGGATCACAGTCGTGTTCCCACAATACCCCTGGGCGCGTCTCCTTTCTCAGGAGAAGAAGTTTTTTGATGTCCCTCTCTTTTCTTTGAATGGACCCGAGCCAAGGCGGCTTCCTACCCCTCCCCTTTTGTGCCACTCTTTTAACTCACTGTCCTTCCTTGTTTTTTACTTCACTTTTTTTATTTCCCGGATAGGCTTTTTTTTCCCCCCTGTTCCCGTCTTACCGAGGCTTCGTCTCCTCCCCCCCTGACGAGCCTTCCGGGTCGATCATCCTCAGGTGTTCATACTCCCCCTCGTGTTGTTTAGATCCATCGATGATCTCTTCTTGCTTGGGTTTCTTTTCCTTTTTCCTAGCGGCACAAGAAGGCCGGTTTTAATCGTCTCCTACCCAGGTCAGGCGAGAGTGACGTGGCCACCCACTAGGCGGTTGAGTGTCTAAGCCTTATTGCAGTAGGTAAGTCCTATGGCTGTCCTCTCAGTAAACCGTAGTTTAGTGCGGATCTCCATCCTCCAGGCACCAGACGAGAGCCTCCCTTCACCCCTGAAAGGTGACCTCTCTCTGACGGACTGGGGGTTTGCTGTTCAAGGACGGTTGCACTTCTCCTGATCGTCGTGTCCGGTCCCTTCTTTTGATCAGGTTTAACATATCCCTCCCGTCTGGATCCAGTTGGACTCCCGCGCGATTTGCTATTCGTTGTGAGGACTAGTTTTCATGTTCTTCCCTTTGCCTGACGTTTCTTTTCTTTCCTTTAGAATTTGGAAATCTCCGTTTTTGTAGCCCCTGCCCCCAAATGGTGTGAACGGGTTATCCTCTGGCTTCGTCCCGTCAGGGAGAAGGCCCGTTTTCCCCCTTCCTTTCGTGACGCGTCCGGATCTTCCCATCCGGAGTTAGAGACCGCATCGATTGAACCCGGTTTCTCTATTCTCTGTTGGAACCTTTTCTGTGGTCTTATCGGACCTAGGCTCTAAAAACCCGGGCCTCTCTTTCTTGGCTTTGTCCAAATCAAATCATTTGCTTGAATTAAGGTTTTTTAAGGCACCAATAAGCGACTTCCCAAAATCTGTGAAGGCCGAGACTGAACTTCTTCCTGCTGGCGGGTTTTCCCATCTCCTTGAAACAAATGATCTGACTATCCTCGTGCTTAATGATTTTCTCGCCCCCGGGTGCACCCTCCCCCCACCGTCAATGACCGCATCTGGATCCCATGTTAACCGATCTCTTTGATACCTCCTATTTTTTTTTCGCTTCTCCCCCTCCGATCGGGTGCGTTTCTGCCTCTGAGCGAGTGCCCCGGAGGATAACATCCCCGATATGTTGGAGCCCAGAGCAGCCCTCTGCTCTTTTGTATGAAACTGCGCGTCTTTCTTGCGCCGATGATGGTCCGTCCCTTCAAAAGTAATACGGCCGCTCCTTGGTTGACGGTTTTTCTTACTTCTTTCCCCTTTCACCAGGCGGAGAAGACACGCCCCATTGCTATCCCTCACAAAACCGCCTCCCGTGGAGCGGCCTTGGTCAGATGAATGCGGCCCATGCGTCCCACCTTGAGGTAAGCATGAACCCTCTTCTCGCCCTTTTTTTTGCCGCGAGATTTGAGGTGTTCCCTACCGCCGGCATCCGTCAAAGGTTAAATTCCAAAATGCCCCTTTCTTCCTTCTTCTTCTCTCTTCCCCTGAATGTCAGATGGCAGATGAGCTCCCCCCGCTTTTCTGCAGTCCGCGCCCTCTCCCTACTCTTCCCGTTTTGTTGTATAGATTTTTGGTAGAGATATACGATTCGGCTATCAGCTGTTCATACATTTTTTTTAACGACCTGCCGCTCTATGGTTCTCTTCTCCCGCGCAATCCCGGCCTCCCGTTTTGGGTGTGAAACTTTAACGGTGACTCTTCGCTTGTCTTTTCCAACTAACGCATCACGGTGCACCCCCCTCAGCGATGTAGCGTTCTCCTTTCCATTTAGTCATTTACTAACTGTCCAGAACATTTCACGATACATCTCCCGCGGGATTGTCTTTTCGGCTTCCCTGGTCCTTGTTTTTAGAGAGTCTGCCGGCACTCAGAAGACTCCGGAAAACATTCACCCAGAGTTTCCCTCGCCGTCTCTAACCCTTTATTTTGACGGCTCCCCCCCGCCATAGCCCGCTGAACGGGCATAGACCCCCCGCCTGACTTCTTGAGCCCCACACGCAACTCGACCTTGGTTTGTTGCAGTGTTCCCTCTTACTTTTCGCGAAAACTATGGCTTCTGATTCCCCTCACAGTTCTGCGTGATCATTCCCCCTTTTCTTTTGAAATTGTCGAGCCCCCACTCCTTTGCTGCTGTCGGCTTTTCCCTTTCTTCTGCCTAGAAATTTCCCCCAGTCCGACGCTCTATCGCCTCGAAGCCGATGTTAGCCGGGAACCCGCGCCTTGAATTGCTCCCTTTACCTTTAATTATGGGTCACTCGGTTTGAGAGCTTACGGGATGGTGAACTTCTTAACCTTCTCTCTTTCCCAGAAAAATTTCCTGGCGGCCTTATGTCCACTTAAGGAACCGACCTTCGTTCTTTTTGAACTCTTCCAACAGAAGGCCCTTTCCAGAGGAGGCCCACTGACTCACGTTTCGTGTTCTTTTCTTCTAAACTCGGACTACTTCTTCGCTTCTAAACCCCCCCCCCCCCCCACCTCCCCGCTGTCCCTTCGTCGGAAAGATTCACTTGCCAGTGAGATGCTACGAACTCTGGAAAACCTTAATTTAGCCACGCTTTCAAGTTTGAGCCCTTCCCCCATTTTCCCCCTTCTTTTGGACCGTCTCGCACACTCATTCATGCAAGTCCTGAACATAGAATACGTGATTTTCATCAAATCTTTTGATCCCTTTTCGCATATAGGCCCTCCTTTTTACCCGATCAAACTTTCATCGGTTAGATCTCTAATTCCGACGACTGGCAGAGCTTTTCAACAGGTTGACCCCTCCAATCCTCAGACTTCCCCCCCCCGTTCAAGGATCCCCTTCTCATCTAGGAGTTGTGGCCTCCCTCCATCTCCGCCGTTCTTCTGTTTCTGCAGACCTCTCCTCGATACTTTCCCAGAAACTTTAGACCTCCCTCTTCGACCTCCAGGCGTGTTGGAAACTCGTGTTTTCCCCTTTTTGGTGGTCAGATGAGACATTCTTCAGGGGCGCGCCATGCTGAAGTCCGGCGGCGCACCTGTTCAGTAAGCTCCTGATCACGCTGCTTATCTCTTTTTCCCCCTACCTTTTGTTTTTGTGACTCCCGCAGAGATGATAAGTTTCCAACGCGTTTTCGTCTGCAGCCCCTTTCCGTTCCAGCCCGTCAGGCTCTTCTCCGATATAGAACGTTTTCTGCCATTCCTCTTGGTCGCAGTTTGCACGTGGTCGCATGGGGAGTGTCGAATCCCTCTCCCGGTCTTCATCCCGGTTTTACATAGGTAAGCCTCAGGAACCCACGTAGTCCGCTTCTCTTCCGCGCCCCTGATCCTCCTTCCTCATCCCAAACTTGATCACGCTGGAAAGAGAACTTTTCGCCCTTGGCTTTTCAGCGGTGTGTCCCCTGCCTTGGCGCCTGTCATGACTCTCTTTTCTCTTTGCTCGGTTCCTCCCTGATCACCTTCTCTTGCCCTGTTCTGATCTCCCCCGTTGCTTCTATCTCCTTTCTGCGAATTTTAGAGTAGGAAGTGCGGCCTGCCTCCTCCGTCCATTCTTTTGAGAAACTTGAGTTCCCTGCGTATCTCTTTTGGAGAGCGTTTCCAGTTTGAAATTGTGTCATGTGGAGCAGATTTTTTTTTGGTGTTTTTTTTTTCCTTTTTCACCCGTTGAGAAGGGTGAAGTCCTCGCTTCTGCCATGTGTGTTTTTGGGGGGGATCGGAGCGGAGAAAGGCGCTGCCGCACTCGCTCCTACAGATCCCGGCCCTAGTACTCGGCTCCCCCCTATACTCTGGTTCACCTTCCTTCTGGTCTTTGGCAGCCCCGTTCTTCTCTCCTGCCCCAAATTCGAGGCCCTGTGGAACTGGACACAGGGCCTCATGGATCTTTTATCCCTTCATTGCCTACGACTCCTTCGGCTGGAACTGGCCGCCCTGGCAACTCCTTTTGTCTGCGGTCCCGTCCCAATGATGTTTCTTGGATCTTTTACTGAATTTGCCTTATTATTCATCACAGGATCCCCCCGAAGCAGATAGAAAGTGAGACCTCTACACGCTCTCGCCTCTCTGACCCCGCGCTCCCACTTTAACTTTGGTTCGCCAATTCTGATTTAGTCGCGTCTCCGGATGATAAATCAGGTATAGTTTCGGTGTGGCTTTTCCCCGGTAGGCGTAGATGACGGAGATTTGCTGGTCACCCAGGAAACCTACCCACTACTGATATACATTCCTAATACCCTTTTATCTGTTTGGATTAGTTTCGTTCTGTTTTCTAGGACAAGCTTGAGGTACGCAGCCCCCTGAACCCCTCTCCCTCTGTTTTAGCGGTGGCTGACCTCGAGGCCTGAAGGGCCTTTCCCCATCTGGGACTGTTCGCAACCTGATCTGCAGGGATCCGTCCCCAGGATTGCGACCGTGAACCACTCTCTGCTCCCCGGCTACCCTTTCCGTTCCCCTTCCCCTGGCCCGGATCTGCAGACCTTTTTTCCCCCCCGGCAGATTCGCTGCTTTACTAACTGATTATAAGTTACCATCGTCGTCTCTAAATCGCTTATCTTTGACTCTCACTCTTTTTTTAGATGTTTCTCGATCTCCTCTAGAAGGCTGACAGCCGTGTGATGATACATTGACTTCAGCATCAGAACGGCACCTTCTCCTTCTCCGGCACAGTGTTGCGGGTGACTTTCGTTGAAGATGCAGGAGGGATCCTGCAACACGGCTCTGCCCCTCGCTAACCCTAAAGGCTATGTCTCCTGCTCTCCCGCAGATTGTTCTCCCATTTCGCGCCTCTTTAGATAAAGTGCCTTAAATCTCTCGGGAGTTTCGAGGATTCCGCTTTTTTCCCCGGCAGTTTATTATCACACGTTCTCCAGACGCCCCCCCCTAGCACCAAGCCCTCTGGAAGATAGACCCCCATTATGTTGCGTTTGTGACTCTCCTTAGCGAACTCCGCCGCCGTTGTTCACCCGACGCCCCTTTGAAACCGGTGAGCACACCCCTGAGGGTTCTCTAGGCCTGAAGATGACCCCTCCTAGAACCCTATTGTCCCCCCCTGCTAGCAAACCTAAGTGAGCAGAGCTCCCCTTGACCTCCCAGATTCGGTCCGCTCGGTCTTCCTTCTCCTGTCCGAAAATGCATTCTACACGCGCCGCGAGATCACGTTTTTTAACAATGTCGAAGGGAAAAGCCGAAGTGGACGGTCTAGTACTTAAGTAATCGGTCCGTGGTTTGGTGCTAAGGACCTGTGCCCACTTCGTATTAAAGGCCCTTATTGAGGTGCCCGGGAATTTTTTTAAGTTCAATCCGATAGTGATTCTTGCGATGTGCTCCAACCTCCTGTCTTCACCTCCTGGCCGGTGACTCCCTTTTAACCGAAGAAGGTACTAGATGTGATTTCTAACTGCGATTCCCTCAGTCTATATTTTTACAGTTGGAACAGTCGAGGACCAGTTCCTTTTTTTCCTTCTTAAGACTTCCCCATGCTCCCCATTTCACCCCCTCCGCTCCCCCCAACCCGCCCGATTGCCCCATGTCCCCTTATCAACCAGTTCTTTCAGAAAGATTTTTCCCCTCCCCTCACCGAATCGCAAACCTGTCGCCAACGTTCTTTAAATTTTAGGATCTCCTAGGAGCCACCAGAGGTTCCAATTCAAAGTCTCCCTTTTCTTGAGTGCTGGTTTTCACGCCCCGCCACGCAGAGCTTTCTTTGTTTTTTTCAAAAGCCTCAACCAGCATTTCGTAGGAGAGTTCCCTTCGTTTTCCTGTTTTCCTTCTCTTCCCCAGGTCTGTATTCTCCGTTAATATATCTTTCACTCACGAGCTACTTTGAAGGGACCCCCTCCTGCGCAACGGTCTCTCAGTCCACTCCGTGTGGCAACGTGCTATTGCCTTCCCGGGCATTTTTAAACCTGCCTCTTCCTGATAAGGGGCCATGGAAGTTTACCTTCCTTCATCGCTTCGAGAACCCTTCAAATTCCGGATCAGGATCTCTTTCCCCTTACTACTGTCTTTGAGAAGACACCCTTCGATGATCAGTTAAGTCCTTTTCTCTGTGCTCTGAAGAATTCCCTAAGTACTCCACCTGAGACACCCAAATTCCGTATTGTCGCTGTTCTCAACAACTGCCCTTACTCTCGAGGAACCTCTGGTCACCCGTGGGTGACTCTTTTCTTTCGAAAGTGAGGCTTTCTTTTTCTTTCTTTCTCCCGAGGGACCCCTCTTGCTTACTTCTCAAACCCTTTCGAAGGGAGATGACCTTCCCCGTACCTCTCCTGACATACCTAAACAATAAACCCCGTAAAACTAGGGACCGGAGTTCCCTTATGACGCTCTTTCCTGGTTCAGATGGGGCCTCACGCCTCTTCTTAATCCTTCTCGAGGCCTTTCTTGGTTTAATCTATTTTACCTTTTTTCTGCAGTAGTATACTTATTGCATGCCGACCCAGTTCTTTTGCGATCCGTCAATCCTTGGCAGCTGTGCATCTTCATGCTCTACTTTTTTTTTGTGTCTCCATGCTCCCATCTCACGGGTTCTTTTGGAGAGGGAAATTTTCCTCCAAGCTTCGAAGTGTAGGAGAGAGTTACGTCTTTGAACTTTTTCCCCGGTACTAGGGTCTCGCTGCGCTCGCGTAACGTAGCATCGAGCCGAATCCGCACGATCACTTCTTCTTTTCCAATTGATTGGCTCCTATTTTTCCCCCCCTGTGTGTTGCGCAGGGGGCTCGTCTCTCCCAACATTAGGGATAGAATATTGGCTGAGGGCATCGACCGGGCATCCGGTGCTGGGCCCCATGTCATTGGTACGATACTGACCGTCGCGGTGACCCTTTCCCTTCCCTCTTGGCCATTCCCGTGTTTTTCGGGTTCCCGGGACAATACCTGCGCCGATTCTAGTTTGCGTTTCGTTCGCTCCTTCCCCTTGATGCCCTCGAATCGCCTTTTGTTGATTCATTTTCAGAACGAGCTGAATCTTTTCTCATCTTGCAGTTTCGGCAAGAGGGGCCATCTTTGAGGATACATCGTTTTTGTGTGGGGAGAAGTGCGCTCTTCGCTTTTTTTTTTCGCCCTGTCGCAGGACAAACCCAAAGGGCTTCTGATCGTGCCCCCTAATTTTTTCTTGGGCGTCTCTGCTTAGTTCCTGCAGGTCCCTTCCCCCCCCTTTGCCAGTACGCCCGGGATCGTTGACCAGACAATACTGTCTGTCGAGGCACCGTCTACTCCTTTTTGGCGAATGGTTTCCCCACCTTGCGTAAGCCTGAAATTTGGTCATCGGCCGCCCTGGAAACTTTTGAGTGCTCTCCCTCCTTATCTTCCCGGTTAACCTTCCGTTTATTCCCTTCTTGCTGGAGGTTAAGTTAGGAATGGAGTCTGGCCGTTTCTTTTCGTAACCTGATGATCTTCGACTTCAGCGAGATCTCCACTATATATTTTCATCCTTTTTTTTTTTTTTTTTTCAGAGATATTGACATCCTGCGAAGCAGGTCCCCCCCTCCCCCTGTCCCTGAGCCTACACTCTCTCTCAGAAGTTGACCGATGAGCCTCTTCCGGTTGGATGTTCTGGTTGGAAAGTGCCTTTCTTCATAGGTCACAAAACGCGGCATGAACCGCTGGCCCTTACCTTTCTTCCTTCTTAGCACCGATCTTCCATAGGAAGTATTTAAGGAATCCCCTCGCTTCCTCCCTTTGCCACCCGAGCCTGTTGATGTCTTTCATTTCTTCCAGGTCCGTTGTCTCAGTATCTTCCCCCGGCGAATGGCCCTTTTCCCCTTGAAACTAAGAGACCCCCCACATCCGCACCCAGGAGGTCCCTCTGAGCTCTGCTTTTTGTGGTTCCCCTTCCTGAAGGCTACGGCTGCACCCTCCTGCGCCGGGTTTCACTACGCACATGTCTGCGCCACCACACCGACTTGATGACCGATTTTCTGCCGATATCTGAAGCCTGACCAGCCTCACGATGCTGTTCATTCCTCCCGATAACAGGCCCGAGTTTCATTCCTCGTGACCCCCGGCGGGAAAGCTCACGTTCTTTCCCCCCCCTTGATTTGGATCATTGACCCTTCGACAACATCCACTCTGCCAGGACTCCTAGACTGGTTCCTCCTACTCATTCTTGGTCCTATTTTTATGCCGTCCCCCCCTCCTCCCCCTGTTCCCTTGCCTATCTGTTCCCTCTCCTCAGTTCTCCTCAAGGTTTATGTGACGGAGGATGTTGGCCCCTTCCCTGGTATTTGATTACTTCTCCTATTGAGGGGGCCCTTTCCCCCCCTTGGCCAGGTAAGGCCACCCCCGTGTTTTGTTCCGATTCCCCCCCCGCCCCAGTACCGCAGGTTTCTTTCCCCCCCCCTGATCTCGGACCTCTGTTTCTCTTTGCGTGCTTTTAGAAATTCGACCCTCCCTCCTCCGATTAAACCAGCTGGAACTTTTTAAACGTCCCTTTCTTAACCTGATCCGACCTCTCTCCGTCCCCACCGTCACATTCCCGCCCCATCTGCCTATTGCTCATTTTCCTACAATGCGACAAAAACCCCACCCTTTTTCCTTAATAGAACCATATTGGCACACTAGGTGGCCCCCTTTTTCTAGAGTCCAAAAACAAGTTCGCCATGACCTGCTTGCATCATGAGACTCATCCCCTTGCTCCCGGAGCTGTGCTCATATTTAAATTTTTCTTTCCCCCACGTGATGAGAGTCCTTCTCAGCGATCAAACCGCTTTTCCAAGCCCTTTCATCTCATTCTGAGGTTCAATGCTTCTTTTACTTTGTTTCTCCTCTTGGCAGCGGTAATGGTTCCCCGCCCGACATTTCGGAGACTCAGATCGATCTCCCTACTTAGGACTGGCTACAACTACCTGCTGCCGTCTTTCTTCGCCAATACACACTGGTGTTTTCTTTCCTGGAGACTTTTTTCTCCCGTCCCTCAAACCTTCTCTATATCCCTTTGGACTCCCTTTGAACGGATCTTCTGAGCTCCCGTGCTCCTTTCTTAATCGCGGCGT
>Ga0179593_1511669_pt1 | contig 12230 bp, 8 predicted proteins | sample CZODoug2_1_08_16_FD_185931 | JGI IMG/M metagenome (GOLD analysis project Ga0179593, IMG submission 185931) | Vadose zone soil fungal communities from Angelo Coast Range Reserve, California, USA - CZODoug2_1_08_16fungal (PacBio error correction) | ecosystem: Environmental > Terrestrial > Soil >... | reverse complement strand
TCGAGCGTTCAAGGAAGATCCCGCTTGCAGCTTGTGCCGTCTTCCCGGTTCTTTCCTCCTCGCCCTTGGTTTTCCCGAAACTGCCTGTGTTTTCGCGAGGCGGCTGCGAGTCAACGCCTCTCCGCTCTCCTTAATCGCCCCTGCATTGCGGCACTGCCCTGGAATACCCATTTTTTTGTCCGTGTGTTGTTGTTTTCGCGTTGGATTTGTTTAAAGCCCCTGCGCCCCCTTTTTAACCTCCTCGATTCCCCGGATTCACCTGACGCAGGGGTTTCCGGTTCTACAGGTTTCCCAAAGGGAGGGTCCCCTTATACATTTGTCACTTTTCCCAGCCCCCCCTTCATCGGATTTCTGAATGCTTCCCCCTTTAAAATGTCCCCGGACCCTTTGGTGGAGCGATATGTTCCCCTTTTTTCTGATTCCCACCCCGATCATTCCCACCAAGCCCCGTCCCCTCCTTTTCTTGCCCTTTGCTCGAACTAAAGGGTCGCCCTTCCTGGTTTTTTAATCACCCTTCCCCTGGGGACGGCTAACTTTCGATTGCCGTTTTTTTTTGGTTATGCTCTCCTTCCCCAATCCAGATGGCGGGATTTTTTTTTCGCACGTTCCCATTTCCCCCCAGTCCCTAAAGTTCGCTCAACATCCAGGTGCTGTTTTTTTTTTCCACATAGCCGCGTTCAACCCAAGGATGCGGACTCCCTTGAAGACTTTTTTTTTTTTATTCTTCCAACAGCCGGCCAGCTTTGACCAGATCTCGATGGACCTCTCAAAGCATCCTGCTCATACGAACGGAATATCTCAATTCACCTAACCCCATTGAGTGCTTGGCTGTGGGCCTATCGAAGAGCCGCCCCACATTTTCCCAGAGCTGTTGACGTTATAAGTTGCCTTTGAGGTTCCGCCCACAACCTGCTTTATTGCCGCAGACATTTTCTTAGCCGGCTTTCCCCGTGTGCAAACTCTAAGAGTGTGCTGGGACCCACCCGCCCCTTCCCGGCGCGAAGATCTGTCCTCCACTGGCAATTTTTTTCCCAGTCATTGATAAGCGCGACCTACTATGAGTAACTGATTATGAATCAAAAGAGCCCGTGGGCTTCACCCCCCTAGTTACGTTTGGGGCGTTCTCAGTGGAACCACAGTGAAGTTTTCCACCTGATTTCCATTCCAAATCCCTCGGCCGCTACATCTAAGCCCTTCTAATTCTGTTGGTGACCCCCGGTTACTGTAACCCTTGGACCCCCACTGTACCCACTGCGGCTACAACCAGACTTGCCGAAGATAGCAAAAGGGAAAGCTTTCTTTCGTTTGCTCCTCCTGTCCTGTATATACCAGAACCTTACGCTTCAGGGTTGCTGTCTTTCCGGTTGACCATGTACAAATTTCTGAAAATTTTTTCCACCTGTTCGATCTGTCGCTTCGGCCTCGTAGTTCCGGATCCCTCCTTCTCAGAAGTCATCGTCCTGTTCTAGTCTGCGCTGCCCTTCTTGCAATTTGAGATCCCTCGGACGGGTTGCTAATGAGGGAGACTGGCTTTCTTACCCCCTGAACGGTTTGTCTTCAATGAGCCCTTTTTCCTTTCTTTCGCCAACTTGCTCAGATGAATGCCGTCTTCTAGACTCCCCAGTGTCCCATCACTTGCCTCTTTCACATTGTTTTCCAAACCCCGTGCACGCTGTTTTACGGAAGCCCAGACCTTCCCCTTGTTCCCCCCCCGACTGGCCCAGGTTAGAGGAAAAGCAGGAGGTCTTTTTGCTTATTGGTGCGGTCCTCGACATGGAAAGGGGGAGGGGTTATTAGGATTTTTCTCCCTCAATATATACATTTTTGGCTCCCCGATTGGGAATTGTAGGCTCTTGATTAGGTCGAAGAGTTTCTTGATTCCTTGTTCCTTCTTACCATCCCCCGCCGACTCCTTCCGGGCCCTAGGTACAATCCAACCACGCGCCGTCTCCTTGGCCGTTTGCTGCCGCCTTAGGCGCCTGAGGCGGTTGCTTTTTCTTTCAGGTTTACTTTCCCCAGCCTCCCGAAGCTGTCGAGTTCCGATCCCTGCCTTGCGCCGGTATCGGTGACATCCGTACGTCTCATTTCCTTCCCAGCGCTCGTGACTGCTTTCTTCCCCTTTCGTGTTTTTTTTTTTAGACCTTTGTAACGATCTGTAACAAAAGAACACCCCTTTCTTTTTCGTTTTTGTTTGACCCCTCCGGGTTTCGTAATGTATAAGAAACTCTTGCACAGTCGTTCCGGTTTGCCTATTCTTTATCATTGTTTTCCCTTGCCTGGTCGGTCGTGGATCTTCTCGTGCGAATCGATCACTAGGAAAAAAGTTTTGATTTTTTCCGCTTTTTTCCTTACCGTTCCTTTCCCTGCTTGATCCCGCAAGGACCAGACAGTCGGTCCACGGCGTCGTCAGAGACAATCCTCTTACCCTTTGTCCAGAACCCCGCCATTAGCGTAGCGCAACCCTAACTTTTGCGTGGAGCCGTTCGAAGGATCGCAGCGGTTTCGTGCTCCTTCTTCCCTGATTTTTCTCCCCAGTTTAGGTCTGAAGTACGCCTCGCTTGCTTTAATTCCTCATCCTTTTGTTTGGTTATATCGTTATTATCCTGTTTTAATCCAGGCGTCTGGACTCTCACTCCCACGTTCGTAATTCTACTGAGCACTTTGTATCTCTTATGGTTGGTTTCCGTCCAAGGGCTGGTTTTTTTCTATCCTCTCTCACGCCGTTTTCCTTGGATTTTTTTATGTGCTTATAGCCGTTTCCCCCCGCGTGACCCCCCGGGCGACCCCTTGGTCCCTTCCCCACCTCGATTCCGAGACGCTCGGAGCAGCAGCGCTTTCCTCTTCTCCCGACAGTCCTGGTGTTCCATGAAACCCCCCCCTGTTCACGTCATGAAAGGTCAAACAGTTCCCCCCCCCGACCATTCTCCACGCGTTTCTTTTTCCCTCTACGATCCCCCTCGGTTCCCCCCCACCCCGTCCGCCAGCCGCTGGAGTCCCGTATTACCCCTCTGATTTCTTTTTCTTTCCCCTGAACCTTTGAACCTCACGGGAGCTGTTCGAACTCATCGCACGCTCCTCAGGCGGCAATGAGACATTTGTACTTATTCCGTCTTAAGACTGGCCCCTTCCCGAAGCAATTCACCCGGACCGTACAGATTTCCACGGCTTTCCGGTCCATAAAAGCCCACTAGCTTCTTCAGCTAATCCCATGAGCCACACCTCCTCGCGTTTTTTTGTTGGTTGATTCTCGTTTTCTCAAAACAAGTTTTTTGATGACGGATCTACTTCCAGTCGAATTGCATGTCCCCCCTTTAAGCCGCCACCGGTGCTGCTGACGATCTCACGTCCGTTTGCCCAAAAGGTCGCAAGGCCCTACTGGCGTACCGATTCACCCTCAGGGCCTATTATTGAGACCAAAGCCCGTTTCTCAACGAGGTCCATGGGACTGTTCGATTATGAACACCAATCGCCCAGGAACGAGAAGGGGATACAACCCCTTTTTTCACCCATTTTTTCTATATGCTGCGCTCTTGACGGACCCCCTTGTACCCCGGTTGTGGTTCAACAATGTTCCCCGTTGAGGGTTTCCCTTTTTTATATTTTGGCCCAATGTTCCAAGGTTTGCCCTACGCCCGTTCTTAAGAGGAAACCTTTGCGAGAACTTTCCGTTGATGTCCGGCAAATTTTTACGTCTATTCTTTTCACCCTTTCTGCAAAAAGGTTGAGGTTTCAATTTTTCGACCCCTGGCCCCGCGATCCTTCCCCAAGTCAACCCCCTATTCAGAACCTGGTTCTAGTCCGTGCGTCCTTCTCAACGGGTGACGCGCCCTGCGTAGTTTGCGCAAGATGTACCAGAAATCACGTACATCGGTACCCAGTCCGCCCCTTTAACTCGGTCAACATCTTATTTATTTTAAAGCCCATTGACAGGCAGGAGTTAAATCTTTTTTCAGATCCGAGATTTCTGCTCTTTGTAGTTCCACAGTTGCATACGTTGTGAAATCTAGTGGAACTACTCGAGACCCCCAACCCCTTCCCAATAAGGCGAATTCTGGAGGAGGATGGAGGGAAAAGCAGGCTGTGAGTTTTTTTGGACCGTTGCTGCCGTGATGTCCTATATTTTTCCGTGCAGAAAGGTGACTGCAGCCAAACCGGGGGTTGTTTTTCCTCACCAGCCCGTTGCTCAGCTACGTTAACTCAAGACCGTTTGCATTAATGTGGCAAATTGAGTTTAATGGGAATCATTCCCACTCGCGTTTCCGTGAATGTGAATTTGTGTACCATCACCAAGTAGATGTCAGATTGGACCCCATCTTCAGTGCCCTCCGATCCTTCTTGGCCCAGAAATACTTTGTTGGAGTAAATAAACTTACACTGGCACCCATACCCTCCTTGAAGTTTTTCTATATTACGATCAGTGCTGAAACAAGCTAATTCCCCCTGTGATTTAATGATATAGGCACCCAAGGTAGTTAGATTTCGTTTTTGTGGCCTATTTCCGGATCCCATGGATTGGAAGCCATTTTTTTTCCCTCCTGTCGACGAGCTAGTAGATTTTCAGACCCCTCCCCTTTTGGTAGTTGACTCCTGGCCAGTGATTTTTGGACAAAAACGCCAAGGTACTTGTTTCTCGGAAGTTTTACTGTTTCCTCTGGGACAATCCCACCCTTTCTCACAAGACGTTAAGCCAGTGCTGTTTTTTTTGCCAGTCGAGCAGAAAACCACCATCCCCTTACCCCGCCTGAGACCGCGGTTATTTTTCCCCCCATTCCCCTTATCCCCACCCGATCCCCATGTCTGCCCGCCCCTGAAATCTGCGTAAGCTGTAAGGTATAGTTCCGCTGTTTTTTTGTGGTTTAAATGCTCGGTGTGGATCTGACCGCAGTCCACACGCGATCGCCCAACTTGCTGTTTTTGGGCTCCTTCCGAAAGATCATTTATGTTTCCTGGTACTGCTTTCGTTGAGACTTTTCCCCCCCCCGACCCAATCTCTCCCCCCCCGGATACCATTTCCCCTTCCCCTGCGTCCCATGAATCTTAATCTGTCTTGACAGATCATATGTGTACCCCCCCCCCCCACTGCCTAAGTCTCCCCCGAAATGTGCCGATCAATGTATTTTCTTCTCCCTTGCCGAGAGCCCTTCTTCCGTCTGCCAGAACGTCGTTTAATAGTTTTTTCGCCCCCCACCCCCCCCTATTTTCCATTTCTGCAGCGAATCCCTCCTCCCTTTCCGCTTCCACTCTTCGCCCTATCAAAAAGCGAAGAGCTGCGCTTTAATCCCCCCCTATCTTCTTGTTTTTTTCTGTTGATAGTATCCTCTTGTTAAAGTCTCCGCTCCCGGCAGTTTAAGACGTTTCGAAGGTTGCGGAGCTTTTTTTGATTCGTTGAACCTTCCTTTGTTTCTCGAGGTCCGTTTGTGCTGTCCTCCGATCCGCTGGCGCAAGCCGCTCCATTGCGGCCTTTCGACGATTCTAGCCCTTTAATCTGCACATGGGCTTTTTGAGCTTCTCGTCGATTTGTTTTTCTTTAACCCTCAAAACTAGTTCGCAAGCCCCCGATTCTTATTCACGTCCTGCATTTGTTACACGGTTTTTTGGCTTTTCTTCCGGGTGTACGCCCACAATTTCTGGGTAAAATTAGCTCCGCCCTAAAGTATTACTCAGCGCTTTCGGATTGCCCCATCAATGGTTTACGTTGTTTCGACGCGATGATGTGGTGCGGTCCCGCGGAAAATTATTTTCCCCCCACCCTCTTTGACTTCCCTTTTCCTCCCGCTTCTTAGGCAGCTTCCGTTGATTCGAGCACAAACCCCAAACAAATGGTGCTCGTTTTTTTTTCCGTGGGCCTGAACTCTCTGCCTTCCTTTTTTTGTTTTTCCCTTGCCCCCCCCCCCCGATGGCGTCAGTAGTTTGTGGAGACGCGTTTCGACAGCTTTAAAGCCTTTTCCCTATAACAAGACGCCCCCTGTGCGTTTGTGTTCCATCCTTCCTTCTTCCCCCTATTCGGCGTTTTAAAATCCGGACGACTTTTTCTCGTTCCCCCCCCAGGCCCCTCCAGTTTTTCCCCCTTTCGACCGGCCAAATTCCGAAAAATCTTTAGCCCCTCGACCGTCAATTTCAGTAGATTTTTTTTCACATTGCCCACTTGTACTTTAGCTGGAACTTATCGCTCAGCCACTCAAAGGTGTATTTTCCCGGCGTGGAATTTTGCTCGCCCCCAAGCGGGATTTTTAATAGTTTCGCGGGTGATCTTTTTTCAACTCCTAATGGGGATGGGACAAGTAGGCACCCTTCGAACCCCCCAGAGACTTTACTTGCCCCCCCGCCAGTTTGCCGTTCAAATTGATCACGTACGCGACCTAATTGATGATAGATCCCGCAACCGGCGTTTTCTTAGAACCCTTCGGTCGTTGGTTGCGGGCATTCCGGAAGCCCAAATTAACCTCGAGCCCGCACCCTTGCATTAATTTTACTAGGAAGAACCGAACCTATCCTCGACCTATCTTATTGTATGTTTTTCCCCGTTTGGTCCCTCATTTTATGATTCACCTTTCTGGTAACCCTGAAAGGATCATGGGATAAACCGCGCCTCCCCGCCCCACGTCCACGATCTGAAGGATACCGATCCTTTCTTTTCGGGACATCGCAACGAAGCAGGCTTTAAATGCTTAAGGTCTGTTTTTGTTAACCTTAAAACGTTTCAATTTTTCGTTTTTTTTGGCCAATCTGCATTTCAACTGCCCAGACCATGGCGAGAGGAGCTCCCTATCCCCTTCCCTTACGGTAACCCCCCCTTTTCCGCCTTTCGTTTCGACTCTGACACGCCCACCTTGCACATTTACGGCGACCCCACTTTTATGCTCCCCGGAGTTTTTTATCAGGTTTTGGGCAATAGAGCTATCCCATTTCGCTGTAAGTGTAACACCCCTCCGCGGTTTTTTTTCCCTCTTAGAAACGGGACTAGTCCCCTGGACAAATGCCTTTTCAGAGAGCTTCCTTTCCCCCCATCCTGACTCGATACCCTCGTTTCCCAGCCACTTTTCCCAGATTGTTTCCCCTCCACCTATCGCCAGTTGCCGTAGACACCAAAAGACTTCAGTACCTTGTTCGGCCCTGCCCTGGCTGGTTGTGATTTTGATTTCGCCTCGACCAGTCTCCATGTTCCGCGGAGGGGTTCGCTCATTTTTTTTTCGTTCAACTCAGCAATTCAGTCTAAGCCCTGTCGGGCCCTTTGGCGCTTTGACCTTCTTAGAATTCCAGCCTTTCAGCGAGATTTTTTTTCAGTTCCATTTCCCTTATAAACCGACGACTTCTCACCTGCCTAAGTGGGACCCCACCTAGCATGCCCACGCTTTGACCCCTTCTCGCTTTACTGTTTGCTGACCTCCTGATTAGGAATAATGTATTTGATTCTTTGGCTCGGCAATTCCATTCCTTTTCGACTTCTTTTTAGAGTCTTGTAATTTCACTATTGACTTTTGAGGACTTGAGGGTCCAGGCCTACCATCCCATTTCTTCCTGCGAGTATTCTTTCTTTCGCAACAGCTCACCCGTATTTATGATGTACCCTTTTCCCACTTACCCCCCCCTCTCTACCAAAAGAAATACTGGCGGTTATACGGTGTGAAAAGTGCCTCGTTATATAAAATTACTTACATCTCCCCTTTGTAGCTCACTGACGGTGACTCTTGGTGTAAACCTCATGTCTTAGGGATATTCTTAGAGCAGATTTAACAACTAAACGTATCTCCCACAATCAAGGTTTGATCAGATGTGCGCAGAGGTGACTCCCTCCAGTTGACCAGACATCCTCAACGGCGTTTTGAGATCTTTTGGTTTCTGGACTGAGAACCCTCCCTTCTCTCCGAGATAAACGCCCCTGGGTCGGAGTCGTCAAGACGAAGCGTTTTATGAGACGAGGAGGAAGGAGTTGAAGAAGTCATTCACCTAGGTCGCTCGAGTTTTCCCTTCCGCCTGTGGGTCGGGCAGAGGACTAGTTAGTTTTGCTAGAATCTACTAACTTTTAGGTCCGATCAGAACAAAGATTCTTACAGTGCCGACCCGGGCTTTGGAACGTATGCTCTTCCTGGTTCGAAAAAATATTATAGAGCCTCCCTTCTACCCTCCAGCCTTTTTTTTTTATAGCTGTGGAATGTTTGCCCGCCTTTTCCTCGTTACGTATAGTTCCAAACCGGTTTTTGAGAGTCCCGTCTTAATTCCTCGAAGCTCCCCCCCCTGACCTGACCCCATGACGGGTTTTGGCCCCCCTTTCTTACCTTTAGGACCCCAGGCACGGACTACTTGGCCGCCCTGTAGTTTTATCCCCTAGAAAGAAAAATTAGTCACCCCCTCCCGTCTATTTCTTGTAACCCGATCGTACACGCTGTCATTTCTCTTGCCTGAAAATGAACATTTTAGTAGCCTTCAATCAGCTGAAGGACCCTTCCCCCTCTTTGTTTCCGGCGTGTCCTTCTAAGAGACCCCCAACCGTAACAACAGTCCCTTCTACTCTTCGAAACTGACTTGAATGTCCCTTTTGAAACTACCCCAATGGTTCTGGGCGGCCCCCCAATCCCCGGAAGAGACCTGACCCGAATGGTTTACCCCCCTTTACTGACCAAGGAGACCTTCTCCCCTCGTAGCTTGTACAGGGGCTGGGAACCCCCCATTCCTCCCAATTCCCATCTCTAGTTTCCCACCCAGCCGGGCCTCAAAGGAAAGCCGCTTATCCCGCCTTTAATGTAAAAATTAGTCCTTCAACCCCCGTCATTTCGGCCCTTTAATTTGAGCGACCCTTTTTTTCACCCCTTGCCCAGTCCGACCGTTGCAGTACCTAGAAAGGTGTGGCCTCTTTTGTTCACTGCCTTCTTACCTTTTCCGGGAACAAAATCGTCCTGGGTTTTTACACATGTTATTTGATTTTTTCCTGAATAGATCGACAGGACCCCATTGGTACTTGCTTCGAAAGTTTATACCTGTTCAAACGTACCTATGATGTTCGTGCATTGGCACCTCCCTGCACAGAAGCTCTCAGGAGCAAGTTTTCCTGCCCTATTTCTCCCTTGTGCGACCCAATTTGCGAGCCCCTGTTTACAAGACCCAACTTGAAATTTCCTTTGATCGTCTTTTTCCTTTAGACTATACATCCGGCGACTCGGCAAGTCAGTTTTTCATTCACGAAATATTTTACTCGGTTTTTCCCCCACTGACATCCCGCCCATCAAGACGGACCCTCCCCTTTTGTAGTTCTGCTAGCCCCATTCAGGAAATTCCTTTTTCGTCATTCATATCGTGGACTTGTACTATCTATGAGTATGTAGGGTGCTTTTTTGAAAAGTTTTCCTAGGGGTGCCTCCGCCTATTAACCCAACGCAATCCACTCAAGAGAGGAGGGGAGGCCACCGCCACCACTTTCCTTGTTGCCGGAGTCATTGCTCCTTGCTGCTCCGTTAACGAGTCCTTGAATTGTACGTTCTCGTTTACCCACCGACGTCGGGTTCATCCCCAAGAAAGCTCGGTTATAGTCACTCCGTTTTTTCGGGCCTTATAACTGACTTGCCCCTTGCGGGGGTTCAGTTGCCGGAATCCCACCACTTCCTTGCCCTTTTCCCGGCGTTTGTCCCTCCAAAGTCGGTAGCGTTGAAAAAGACGCTAAAGACGCGCGCCCGGCCCGGAGGTTTTTCCTGCATTATAACCCATTTTTCGTCTCGTTCCAACCCTGGGCATTGTCTTTCCTTCTCCCATCTCTGGCACTGTTGCTTTTTCATTGCATAGGCCCAGTCGTTTCTTGATAGGTGGGCCCAGGGCCCCCTTTCGACCCGAGATTGAACGCTGACAGCTTCGAGATCGCGCCAGCGCGAATTTTCTATACGAACCCGGGTTGTTTCCCTCCGGCTGTCCCACGCACCGTGGGGTTAGTTGCGGGAAATTTTTTTTTCTTCTTTTTTTTCAAGCGAAAAGGTCCACGCTGCTCCCAGCGGTATTTCATCCCTCTGGATTGTTTGGGCCGTATCGCAAGAACAAAAAAGGAATCTTTTCCCTCTGTTCTCGTCCAGGACTTTCTTTCACCCACTCTCCCATGATCTTCCGCCCCTTTTATCGAGCCGGGATGCCGAACAGCTTTCCTTCTACTTGACACTTCTCTTGGGCCTCGGACCGCACCCACCCCCCGTAATCTTCCCCCGTCCCCCCACTGTCTCCCAGGTTCTTGTATCCGACGATCCCCCGCGTCCGCCATTTGCTTTGCGGATTCTTAATGGTTACCCAGCACTTTGGGTTAACGGATAACGAAAAAACATGTTTCCCCCCTTCGAATCAATCTGTTTCCCCATTGATGTCTTGCTCTTGGGGCCTTTTCCCAAAACAAATCCAAATGGACTATTTTAACCCCGTTTCCAAACGAGACCTTTCCTGACAGTGATTCTGCTTCAATCCGCCAGAGGGAGTTAATATGATCCCTCGATAAAACAACGTCATTGAGAGCTCATCCAGAGCCCTAGCTTTTTTTCCCATACCTTTTCCCACCTCTTAAAAAGCTTTCTTTTTGCTAGAACTCCCCCCCCCGTACCATACTCCTTTTTTTTTTTTTATTTAGACTCTTCTTAAAGGCATCACGCCAGCTTGCAGTCTTTTTTAGCGGGCGTGCACGGTGATGGTTTTGGCGTTCTTTCCTTTTCCTTTCGTTGTCCCCAAGAAAATGCCTTTTGGGTTGTAGCCCTTTGCGCGAGGGAACATCCGATCCGATGCGATTAATCCAGAAGAGTTCTAATTCTTTTATTTTATTTCCCAGGTTTTCTTCCGTCGCATTTGTGCCCTTTATAACAAGCAACCCGAGAAGATCAATGGACTTTTATTCGTTCCCCCTTAGGGGGAATTTTCTTTTACCTTTTTCCTAAATTGATGGTTTATCACAATTCTCCCCAAATCCCTTCTCATCGAGATTTGGAAATTTGTTATAATTTACGTATATCTCCCCCCCCCCCCCCCCCCTGTTCCCCGGTCGATCCCCCACCTATTCCTTTTTTCCACACCCGCCCCTTGCCCATATTTTTAGGTGTCATCCCAGGATAGTAACGATTTTCTTATGGTCTCCTTGTGAAATAATTAATTTGGTTTATTGATCACCGCGTATCTGCCTTCGTTTGTGGTCGCTCCATGCCAACCTCCTCGGAACAAGTAAGCTTTGGGTCTTTTCCCTTTAAAAATCTCACTCCCCTTTTCCGCTCCCCCTGTCCCTTACTGTGCTGTTTGTGTCCAAATCGGGAAGTCCAAAGACTTTTGACGACTATTCCTCTTTTTTCGCGACTCTTCCACAGCTGCCAGGCTTTTTTCCCCCGTGCTCGGGCAGATCCGTGCCATAGACAACCCCGCATGCTTAATCCGGGCGGAAATTACCCTTCCCAGTTTTTCTCTTTCCTACCCTATGCTTAGCCGCCCGCCCATTTCATTGGATTTGTGAACCTACGGGTGCAGTTGTATTTTTCGCCCCCCCATGACTTTCTGCCCATCGTCTTTCCTAGTTCTAGGGCTTGTCTAGGGCAGAATGAATACAGGACTTTGATGTTCAATCCCCCACTACCCCGATTACATCGACGATTTTTACGGCCTTAAAGACAGTGCCGTAAAGTATACCCGCCCTCCTCAAGACCGTTTACGGATATGAACAAAGAGGGTGATTTATAAACCCCTTTTTTCTTTTTGTAGTTTGTGTTCGTTATAACTTCTTACCGAAAGCGTTTATAAAGTCTCTGCAACACCTTAAAAATTTAATATGACCTTCCCCATAAGACTACTTTCTTCCTTTATGGATGGCTTTTGGATCCGTTCTTCTAACTATGGCAGAAAGTATGAACCTTGGATCCCAACCCAGAAGACTCTTCCTCCTCAACTTACACCCTCTTTCTGCAGGCCGTAGATCCTGTACAATGGGCCTGGATCATACGCCCGTGCTTTAAACCCCCCCCCCTTCGGGGCTTGGATGGATTTCCCCGTCATTTCGGTGAGTCCCAGGTGAATAACTGAGATCTGTTGATATTTGTACTTTCTCCCCTGACTCGCTAACTTACAGGTTCAACTTTCGAATCTTTGATTGTAAATGAGAATTTCCCCTTCTAGTCAGCCTTGTCTGTGTTTCGCCAAGGGGGCAGAGAGTTATAGGAAGGTTTTCTCCTATATTCTTTTTTGTGAAATGGGTCTCACGTTGACCCTTGAAGGAGTTTTCCAGGTTCCGC
>Ga0179593_1668904_pt1 | contig 12231 bp, 18 predicted proteins | sample CZODoug2_1_08_16_FD_185931 | JGI IMG/M metagenome (GOLD analysis project Ga0179593, IMG submission 185931) | Vadose zone soil fungal communities from Angelo Coast Range Reserve, California, USA - CZODoug2_1_08_16fungal (PacBio error correction) | ecosystem: Environmental > Terrestrial > Soil >... | reverse complement strand
TTTCCCTATCCTCCCTCGTTACTTCGATTCTTCCCTTTTTCAGCCCGCGTTCCGCCTTTCAAGACTCTTCCCCTTCCCCTCTTTTCGCAGTCAATGAACCTTAGCTTTTTTCCAGTCGAAAGTCGCTGGCTTTCCATTGTCATAACCATTTCCCCTCCGGATTTTTCCCTTCTATCCAACACTTTTTGTTCGCCCTGCCCAGGACCGCGAGTCTCTGCCGTCACAATCGTCAAAAAGAACTTCTTCCAATAAAGGCACGTTCCGCCCGATATTTCCCCGGGATAGGGGCGGCCCTCACTTACTATGTCACGCCGTGCCCCGCTAAGCGTAATGCAGGCCCGGAGAAATTTAAGACCTCCTCCTCCCCGAGCTTTTCATCCAAAGCCCCTGCATTTCCCCCTCTTTCGGGCTTTGTTCCTCCTTTTTAAGCGCGTCCCTCGCCCGCAACATCGTGAGCCTGCCCAATGCGAATCGACGTGGCTGTAAATACGTTTGACCACTTCGCCAGATCTGTTTAGGCTTAGTCTCCACCATTGCCCTGACCTAAGTCGTAATTTTGCGTGTCCCGGACGTGGCGAAAGGAAGTCAACATGTTCCCCCGCCGTCACCGCTTTTCTCTCTCTCATTAACCCAACTTTTCCCCTTTTTTTCCTCGTGCGAGCGATCCCAAGCCAGCTTTTCCCCGATCCTCAACTAATACGATACTCCGTTAGCTCCTGAATATGCCTCTTTTCCCCGACCGGCGGTTCCCTTAGTTCTCATGCATATTCTCTTCTTTCCAAAGGGCCCCCTTGCGTTTCCCCCCTCGGCGCGGCAGGCCGCAAAAGGAGTATGGGTACCCCACCGGCCGGCTGATTTTTTTTCAATTGTTGTACGATGCCTCTGGCGGCTTTTCGTTGAAGGCTTTCTTTTACTTTACAAGGTTTCCCCCCTTCCAACGTCCCAAGGAGGAGACCCGCACTAGCGGCGCCTCCATGCACGGCCCCCACTGGGAATTCGCTTTCCAAGGCTTAGCAACAGCTTTTCTTTTTGAAAGGTCTTTTTTTGAACCTCGTACGACACTCGAAACTTAAGCTCCAGAGAGTTCTGAGGTTCCAGTTTTGTCCCTCCTCCCCCTCCCCCGCCCCATTGAGCCCCCCTTTCCCCCTTGACAGGTTACGATTTTTCCCCCGGCTTTTCGAGGAAGTCCGGCCCGTATGCCTTGGGGTACACCCCTCTGTTTTCCGAGACGAAATCTTACCTCCCCGAAGGCATTGTCTTTCCAAGCGGGTTGGTCCTTTTTTCCTTGAATTCGTGCTTTTCCCTAACCCTAGGCAGCAAACGAGTTGACTGAGCAGTACAGACCCCTGCCTCCCATTCTCGGACCAAGATAGAGTATTTTCTCTTTCCCCACTGTTTCTTACGGATCCCTTATCTCCCCCACCGAGTTCCTTTTTTGACATCGAAACTGCTTTTTTTTTGGTTACGCCTTTTTATCCCTGACACACGCCCTGGAACCAAGAAAGAATGGAAGGACTTCTGCGACCCTATTCAACCAGGCGGTAGCCCCCTCAGAGACTTTCGGTGTGGTGTCCCCCTTTGCCTGAGTTTTTTTTCCCCCCTTCTTTTTGTGAGAACCCCCCTTTTTAACCAAGTTCTCTTCCCTCCAACGCGTGGGCACCCCCCCCAAAATTTCAGGCCGAAATCAAGCGGCCCTTGTCTAGGGAACTCGACCCCGCGTCATTTAGCCCTCTCCCCTCCCACAGCCCCCGCTCCCTTCCCCCTGGAAGTCATACAAATTTCCTAGTCGGCGCTGAGGACGGACCGGCCTACTTTTACCCCTAGCGAGCCACACAGGCCATTTATGAGTTTTCAAGGGTGGATATTTCTTTACGACGTTTCCCCCTTTCATTTGGAATTCGTCTTCTCCCCCCGCAACCCCCTTAGCGTACCCCCTCAAGGATAGGCTCGACCAGCGGAACGGAAAGGAAGTTGCTTCTTTTGAACATAGCATGTTCTTTTTTCGTTTGAGTAGTTGTGTCGTGTCCCTTTCTCTCCTCGGGGACCCTTGGGTTTCTCGGATCGCCCAAGCGACTGCCTATTTAGGATCTAGGCCGGAGCTACTTGTCAGGTCGCAAAGGCTGTCCCCCCTTTTTTCCTTTGCTTGGAATTGAGCGTTCCTTTCGCTTCTGGTTCCGCAAGGTCTTCTCTCTTTTACTTTCCCCACCCATTTCCCCCACGGTAGGACACTTGATGACGATCGTAAAGAAATAGTTCTTACATCCCGGATCGAGGCCACCGTCCTGGACTTCCTATTTGATTTTTCGATTTTTCCTTCTGGCCATAAAGCAACCTTCTTCCCCCCCGGTTTTCTTTCCACCCCCGGCGCCTCCTTCTTGATCGTCTGGAACTTATTCTTGTACCGAAAAGACTCTTTCTTACGGCGCTTCTCTTCTTGCAGCCTTTATTAGCCCTGCGCGCCTCTCGGGAAATAATGGAAAGCGTGGTTGGGAAGCCCAATTGCAGGTTTTCCCTTTTTTTCTTCTCCTCGACGTCGGACTTCCAACACGTGCGCGCACGCTCCCCCTCCTTCCCTAGAATACCCTTCTCCTTCGACCGGCATTTTGGCCACGGCGTTATGCCGTAAGGAAATGTACCGACAGAGATTTTGTCGTCACAGACAGATATTTGTGTAGGCGTACCGTCTCTCTTTCTTTTATGGTACTCCTTTTTTTCCTCCAAAACTTTTCCCCCTCTCGCTGGGCTAATTGCCATTATTCGTCAACCGAGCAGTTTACACCTCCCCTGCGAGACCTTCGACTTATGGCCACCCAACTCCTGGATTGACTCCCTCCTCCCAGCTGGAGCGTCCTTTTTTCCCTGCTCACGATTCCTCCTCTTTGAGAAAATCCTTCTGTGCACAACCGCTGGAGAGATGACAGATTCTCTGTACACGAGAATCAAGCAAGCCCTATTTCAGTCACTTGAAGCTTACATGCCTGTCTCTGGCTTGGACGCGACCTCTTTTTTTTTCCTAGGAGCGTCTTCCCCTCTCCGAGACTCTCCCCCCCGCGGCGAAATCCTTTTCAGCTCGGTCTGATCATCTTTTCTCTTTATCCTCATCCCTGTTTTGAGAGATCTTATTGAACTTTCCTTTTCTTCTCTTGATTTACTTTTTTTCTCCGGTGAGAGTCTTTGTCCCTTCCTAGAAACCTCCAGAGCTCATGCATGTCCCGGCTCATGGGGCGAATGCAGCGGTTATCGGATGTTTCCTCTGTGCGACTCTCACGTCTTCCGATCGCCCCTCTTTTACCCGATTATGTGCGCCCAGACTTTCCCTTTCTGGCGCCAATCCTCATTTCGCCGCATTTCTTTTCTTGAGCAGGGGCAATGAAGGTCTAGGCCGGGAGGGTCTCCCCCCTTTTAAGAGGGAATCTGTCCTTCCCAGCGCCCCCTCCTCTAAGGATGGGAGTGGTCCCTCCCTTCCCCGGTCTCCATAAGTCTTTTTCTCGGTACGCCTCCCTACTGGAGATTTCGGTTCAGAAAAAAGATTTCGGTACATGCCGTGACTCTTTCCCCCTGCATTGGGTCTCTTCTCCTGCCGAGCCCTTTTTTTAAGGGCTCAGGTTTTTTTTTCCTGCGACTTTTCTTCCTCGTAGAGGAAATTCTAAAGAACATTTCAAGCCGGCAACTTGTTCCTTCCCCCAAATGCACCAGCTTCAGTCTTTCCTCTCTTCTCTCTTTTTCTATCATCTACAACCCTTTCGTCCGGCAGCTTGTTTCGTTTTTACTCAACGGTACCGACGCTTCCGTTTTTTCCGGACTCTCCACAAACGGGTTGCTAGATGAGTGAAGGTCTTTTCCAGACCGATTCTCCCCTCTTGAGTCTCCTTTATTTTCTGAACGATGTGCGTAGATCTCAGTTCATCTTTAGAGGATGTCCGGACACGGGGTTTACTTTCACAGTCAAAGATGCGTCAAGGTTCCCTTCCTCCGCGGAGCGCCTTTCTGGCATTCCCTCCACCTTCAAATTTTTTTCCTCCCTTTCTTTTTTTCCTCAAACCTCGCTTGTCCCTTGCTCTGATTGCTTCGTTGAGATAGGTCACTTCCCACGAATTCAAAGTGGCCAGCCTGTTTCCTTTTGAACGACAAACTCAGGACTTCACGAGCCATCTTTTTTCAGCAAGGCGATGTCCCCCCCCACCCAAGCATTCCTTCCCCGGAGCTAGACTGGCTGAATCTTGTCATCGATGGGTACGCTGCCAGTAAGAGGTCCCGGTGGTTTGATGGCCGGCGAATTCCCTCCTTCGAAACCTTCTTCCCCCCGACAGAATTTTTCCCGCTCCATCCTTTCCCGTGTGTGGCAGATCGTGTTCGCTAAATAGGCCCGCTCTAAGCAGAGTTCGGCCCGTCTGACGTGGATTACTTCTTCTTGTCAGTTCTCTGTTTCCGGTGTTCGCTCTTTTCCTTTTCTATGACGAGTTTCCCCCCTCTCTCCTGTTCACTTTTTCTTTCCTTAGCTTCTTTTTCGTCTCGTACACCCCCCCGAGTCGATTTTTTACCGCCTAATGGGTTCGCACCACATTACAGTTACCCCCCCTCCCCCCCCTCATCGGCGGCGGGTAAGTACCAACACCTCCTCTTTATTGTTCGGATCGTAATCTTCTCTTCCCCTCCAGTATTTCTTTTTTAGCCATGCGGTGTCGACGGTCTTACGACGGGTAAAACAATGGGTCTCCCCCTCTTTGCTGCGTTTTCTCTTCCAATTCCCCCCCGGTTGAGATCCAATTACCACTTGCGGCCGACGAAAATATGTATGGTTCCGAGTTCCGGTGTCGCGCTTCGCGCACTCCTTTTTTTCAAACCTGTTGCTTCTACGTGCAGGGGTTCGGAACCCTTCAGACTTTCTATCCACTTTTCTTGTGTGCCCAATGCTTCTTTTCTTTTCCCCCTGTCCACCTTTCCCCCCCCCACAAACAGACCACACACCCCCGCGCCCCCCCCCCCCCAGAGAGCACCCCCCCCCCACACCCCACCCCCCAAGTCTTTCTTCGCACGACGTCTTTTTTTCCTCGTAAACTCTTTTTTTTTCTCCCCCTGAAAATTCTTTTTCTTTTTCTTAGTTCTCAATGTTCACCAACACGGACCTCTTTAGACCCAAATAGCGGGAGCGGAAGTTTTAAGGGTCCTCCCTCCATGGTTTCCTCCCCTTGCTAGTTGCCTTCCCTTTCCCCTCTGAAACCTTCCCACTAGCAGACAAGTGTGTGTGACGGTGGGCGAAGCTTCAATATATTGTCAAATTACGTCCTCCTTGTGAAGTGTCCTTTCCCCCGGTATTCTCCCCCCTCCCCCACTTAGCCCCTCCAGAAGGACCCTCTCCCCACGCCCGCCGGCCCGTTCCGCATACGCCTGGTTTTTTTCCCTTCGCCGCGCCCCTCGCGAGCTGGTCCTTTCCTCTGGCCGTATTTTCCTCCCTGCTGACCGGCGCCGTCCCCGCCAAGATGCGCTCCGTCTGGATCGGAGTAGTTGATCTGTGCTGGGCAATTGCCCTTTCTTCTTCACGATTGTTTCTCGTGGTTAGTTTTTTTCGCAGGCGGCCATTTCCCCTCGGCCTCCTAAACATGACGTCTTCGTTGAGGTTCTTGGCAATCTTGTTGCATCCACGTAGATCCGTGCATGACTTCACGTCCTTTCACTCCCCTTTCTTGCAGTAGGGTCCTTCTATGGTTGTTCCTTTCAGTCTGATGGGACCTTCCGATTGAACGGAGGTTTTTCTCGGTCGTGGTTTTTTCTTCTTCCCTCTCTCTGCTTCGGTGTTTTTCTCCACTGTACTCTTTTCTTCTGATGCAGCACAGATTCGCCCGGGATCTGGCGGACGATTCTTTTCGACGTTCGTTTTTCCTTTCCTTTCTATCCGCGCGGTCTCGCCTTCTTTGCCGGTGTGTTTTATATCGATTTTTTTCTTCTCCCCGTCTGGTGGATGCCCTTCGTGCTCTTTTCTATTTACGAGAGGACGTTTTTTTCTTCGGCGAGACCCCTTGTTAAAAGAGGGGAGTTCCCCTTCTTCTCTCCCTTTCACACGTTTACCTTTTATTGTCAAACTTCCTCCTTTTTCCAAGTACAGCGTTCCCTCTTTTTTCTTGTTCTGTTTTTGTTGAGAGTGATACGATACGAACTCGTAATTCGCTTCTTCAACCGTTTGGATGGTCAAGCGGGTTCCCCCCCTTTACCCAAAGACACTCCTTGACACCATTCGTCTTTTCCTCCCTGAAAAGGCTTTTCTCTTGGCTGCGGGTACATTGTCATCCGACCGAAGCCGTCCGCCATCGATCTTTCCCACACCGGCACATCTTTCTTGCAAGACCCATTCTCTCACGACAACCCCCCCCTGCCACTTCGCCCCCTTAAATCGTCCGGCCAGATCCGGTGCTCTTCTGGGCGGCATCCTAGACTTCCATCGACATGTGCAACGACCCTCCGCCAGCGCTTAATGCATCCTTTGTATCCTTCCCCAGCAAGATCGCCCATCAAAGACCTTCAGTTAACGATTTCGCTTTCCATCAACCCGCCCCTCATCTTACAAGCATTCCCCCCTCCCCGAAGCCTTCTTCGCGCCTTTCCTCCTTTCTTTTCCGTGACGGGCTCCCTTTCACCACCGGTCTGCAACTAGACAGTGTTAGATGATTGCAAAGCACCTCCCGAATGAACACTCCTTTCCTTGTTGAGTGTTCCTTTCCCCTCTTTGGCGACCTCCCTTTTTTCGTAAAACCCTTCTGCTGAACTCTTTCCACCACGCGCACCAATAAATTCCTCTCCCCTCACCTTCCGTCCAGTGCACCGCTCCCTTTTTTCCTCAAATAATAAGACCCTCCCGGCATTCCTAGTCGACTATCAGCTTTAGTCACGCCCGGCACGGATTCCGCCTTTCGAGGCGCGGCAGGTTTCCCCTCTAAAAACCTTGCGTATGGGTATGCGGCTGGCCTTTCTTTTCCTCTGGCGGAGGGTGCGTTTGAAGGAGAATTTCTATCCTTGGGACCCCCAACGTATGTTTTTCCTTGACAAGATGACTTCGCTCCACGCCCCCCTTCACGGACACCCTTCCTTCCTTTTCAAGGCGGAGCACACCGCGTTATCCTGTTTCCCGCCACGTCTGCACCTCTCGGGGATCCCCCCCCTTCTAGTAAGACTTTACCTTCCGCATCCCGTAGGTCCGTTTTGTCCGCTCCGCCACACTGGAGCCCTCTCTCTAAAATCCCAAGGTTTTACCGCATCCACCGAGTTGGACTACCTGTCTCCTTTTCGTCCTTCCCTTTCTTTGTCCCCCCCCTTTTGTATGTTTCTTCTTTCTTTCCCCTCGTCAAGCAATTTGGTAAAATATAAAGCGGGTTGCTCCGGAATTCTGCCTGTGGGTTTGGTTGTCTCCCCCCTTCCCCGTCCAGAAGCAACCGGCGGCGTTTCCCTCTTCCCATGATTTTCCCTCGCGGCTGCATAGATGATTGTCTCTCTCAATGTATTTTCCCGTGCAGTTGATCTCAACCCTCCTTTCCTGTTGGAATGAGATCCTTCGTAGGTCTTAGATGACGGCGACACTCCTTCTCCAAAAAAGAAAGGATGTTTCACCTTCTGCGAATACGCTATCCTCCCCCCGAGGTAGCCCCTCCTGTCTTGGAGGTGTTGTCTTTCCTTCCCCCCCCTTCGCAGCATGTCTTCCTTGGTGGTGTTTTTTCCTCCGGTATTTAACCAAAGCGACGCGGGGATCTTTCTCCTCCTCACCAGGCCAAAAAAACTCCTCTGGCCGGCCTCCCAATTACCTTATCTTCTGAACGAGAACAACGGTCATCCGGACCAGGCGAATCCCCTTTTCCCCCTCCTAACTGTGGTCCCCCCCAACGTCATCCTCTGTCTAAGGCGCTGCGAGCGAGATACCGGAAGCACAGATTCTCCTCTCCCCCCACCGTCTTTCTTCGTCTTTCCAAGGTTCCTTCTGGTCCGACGAGCCCTTTTCATTCGCCCCCCACCGCTGGGACGCGACTCCAGGCGTACCCATCCAGGAGTATTCGTCCAGGATAGGTAGACTTCTTCCCCTTGACAGGAAGTCTTTTTTTTGAACATCGCATTTTTTTTCCCCGGATTTTCTTTTGTGAAGACGTTCGTTCCTGAACGATGCATCGGGACACTTTTAATCTTTGGCAGCATTAGTGAACGATATCACGCCCCCTTAGACCTCTTGAGGCTCTACCTTCGAGAAGTTTCTTTCCAAAAGGCTGTCTCTTGGGCTTGGAATTTAGCGGACCGCGTCTGATTTTTTTCAAGATGCCCCCTTTAGCCTTCTCCCCGAAAAAGTGACCCTTTTTGTCCCCATCTCTTTTCGATTCCCGACCGACCATAGTGACAGTCACTGGGTCCCCGAGGACAACGTCAAGGAGAGACTCCTTTCGATTCGTTTCTTCCGTACCTCCATAACTGCACATTACCTCCTTCCCTTTTGTGTGGATTGATTTTCCTTTCCCTCCAATTCCAAGGAAGATCTCGTTTTCCGTGACCGCCCCTCCCTGCGGAGGACGCTGAGTGGACGGCTCCCGCCCTGCTTATTTTGGAGATGATAGGCGGCGCTGCTATGCTAGAGGAAAGAATGGTATGCCTCTTTTTCACTTTTGTTGTAAGCCCCATTTCCGGATTGCTTTTTTCTTTTTTCTTTCATCGACTTCTTTCTGGGCAATCCTTGCGAATAAAAAGCCCGTATGGACTTAAACAAGGTCTGAAGCCCTTTCTCCCTAGCGTCCTTGGGATCATGCGTCCTTTTCAGGTCCTGAGAGCCTTCTTTTTATCATATCCTGGATTACTTGAAAGAGACGTGGCGGAGTGTCTCCGGGCCTTGCTTTGTTCCCCCCCACTCCAAGACTTACTTCTTTTCCGGCGATTTTTTTTCTTGAAATGTATTTTCCCCCTTTCCTCGAACTTAGAATTGGATTTTCCCCCCCACATCGCGGAATTCTCTCAAACGAAGCTGGAGGCCTCCTTCCCGATTGCTCCCTGTTCCCTCTTGTCGCAATGAATTTTTTTCCCCCCCTGGCGAGCTCCTTTTTCTGGCGCCTTCCTCCTATAAAAGTGAGTCTAGCCATACCTTGCTGCGCTGGCTTGACAGCGATATCCGCCTTCAGGGCGCGCCAGGAAGCCTTTTTCTCTTCCCTTCCTTGCGAAACCGCGCGTCTATCATCAGCAGAATCGTTTTCTTTTCCCTCCTCTCTTTTAATAATCTTTTTTTTTAGAGAGCCCTGATTCTGAGGATGCCCGAACGCGGCCGAAGGTGACGAGTTTCTCCCGATTTCTCTTTTTTTTTTTTTTTTTTGTGTTTCCTCTTCTTTTGCGCGCCCTGTCCCCTCCCTTTCTTCCTTCCCTGCGTTCCCAAGAAAAGCCTTCAGTACTGAAGCGGTTCTTTGCGCAGTCGAAGCGGTCTTTATAGCAATTCGTCTACCCGATTCATGGCGCTCGGCCTGGCATGGCGCAATCGTTCGCCCTTCCCCCCTCCCCCCCAGATTGCGTTACTTAATGCCGGCTCTGTGGGTGGCAACTCCCCCCCTTAAGGTATACGGATTTTCTGGGGTTCGCTTTGACACAGCTCCTGCCCGATTTCGAAGGATGGGAGTGGAACAGCCCTTCGAGAAACCTTCTCCCCCCCAAGTCTGGTACCGTCCCCATCGTATCCTGGAGTCTTTCTTTTCTCCACCAAGGTCTCTTTTTCCCATGGCATTCAGCCTGGGGGAAGATGAGAACCGTCGGCCGGACATGTGTAAGGCTCTAGGCCTTTTCCTTTCCCAGTGCCCGGGTTGCCCTTTTCCTCGTCGAGGTTCCTCCTCACAAGCAAGCCTTTCCTTTTTTTGAGTCAGTTCTCAAAGTATGTACCCGACCGCTCTCCCGATATCATTCCAAAATGCGATCTCCTCCGCCGTCGGCCGCCGCCCGCCCCTTTTTCCTTTTTACTCCATTCAAGTCTCCTCTCTCCGTGATTTTCGAATTCCTCCCCCCCCCCGTTTAGAGATCGATTTCCTTTTTCCCCTAAGGAATCCTACCTTTCCGTGAGTCATACTGAAGGTTGGCCTTTATTCTCCTTTCTCGAAAGATGATGTCGATCTCGGGGATGAACTGTTCGAGGATGTACGTCCCCTTTTTTCCCCCCTTTTTAGGGGTCACATCTTTTCTTTCCGGTCTCTGAGACCCTCCTCCTCTCTCCCTTCCGTTCGAATACACCTTGGTTCCGTCCTTTGCTCTAACATTGAGCTCCGCGTAGTCGCTAATGCTCTCTGATCCGTGATATCGAGTCACTTCCCCACGCCCTAAAAGTTTCCTCTTTTTTTCTTCTTTGTCGAGGGATGACCCCCCCCCCCCACGTACTTACCCTCTTTTTCCCAGAGGTCCTTTAAAAAGACTTTTTCGAATAGCAATGGACTCAGCTCTTTAGGATGGGTACGCTGCAGGCTCTCGGTGGGCTTGATTTCTGGTCGACTTTCAGAATTCTTTCCTCTCGTCCCCTTGAGAGCCCCCCTTTCAGCAAACACTCCTTTTTTTTGCTTTATGGTTTCGTCGCTCCCGAAGAAGGTCTACGGCCGCTATTGCGAGTAATTCCTTTCCTTTTTTCTTTTTTCCCCGTTCTCTGGTTCTATGACTGTGTTCGATCTTTTAGGTAGGCCTTTTGTGCCCCTCTCAACTTACAACCCACGCTTCGGTTACCGCGACTTTTTGTTTTTCCCACAGCCCTTCTCCCCCCTCCCCCTCTGAGGCGAGGGTAGACACCACAACACCGCCAGTACTTTTTTCCCCCCCCTCCTGGTTGAGTGTTTTCCTTTTCAAGGCTTCCCTTTTTGAGCAGGCCGGTGTTCTTGGATGTTCAATTTACGCGGCGGCACCTGGCTAGCATGCCTTTTCTCATGCCCCAACCCGCCTCTTTGTGGCTGATTCCCTTTCCCCCCCCCCCGGGACCCTCAAGATAATGCCTTTTGTCGAGTTTTGTCGCGCGAGGTCTTACGGCCTAGTTTTCGGGCTTCATTTTTTGCCTTTCTTAGAAGGTCCCTTTTTTCAGGCTGGCCCTCCCTTTCTCACAAAAAAGGACTCAAGGGTTTCCAAGGCTTCGAGGAGGTTTTCGTCTCGAAAACAGACCCCCCTTTTTGACCCCAGGCTGCGCCGATAAGTAGATCTTTGTCCAATCGACGGTACTTCAGTTTGCCTAGGATCTATTCTCCTGCTGGTGCTGTTCCTTCTGCGGAAAACCCTTCCCTCCTTGATTGTTCCCCCCTGGTTGAAGTTCCGGGTCCTGCTGCCATGTTTTTAAATACTTGATGTGGAGACAGTTTAACCAGATTTTTCTACTGCTTTCCCTCCTGACAAAAGCGACCCCGTGTGCTTCGTGCATGTTTTTTAGCCCCCTTTTTTTTCAATATCACCAAGAAGTCTAAGTGAAGGTCACTGTAGAGAAATTCCGCATTTCCCCCCCTTCCCGTCAAACGTTCCCTCAGGCATCTCCCCAACATCCCGCCTCCGACTTCCATAAGACTGGTTTTTTCGTCAACGCCCGTCGCGAGCGGCGATCGTTTCCCTTTTGAAAGATAAGATTCTAGGCATGTTGATAGGCGCTTTTTTTGCAAAGCTCTCTCTTCAGTCCTCTTCGGATTATCCCTTTCTTTTGCAGAAGGGTCGTCACTCTTATGGTGCGATGGGAGTTCTCCCATATCGTTCACTTTCCCAGTTGTCCCCTTCCAATTCTTTTCCCCCCTCCGGATGTTTTTAAAATTCCGAGGTTTTGGCAATTTCTGTTAATCTCCAGTCTCGTGCAGACCGTGGTCACCCTTCCTCCCTTCGTTTTTATACGGCGGAGGCCTTCTGCTTGACGCTCTTTTCCCAAAGCCGAAAGTTGAGCCTTGGTTTGATGGCGCGCGGTCCTGTGTTCTGTTTTCTTCTTCCAGGGACTGCCATTACTTTCTTTTTTTCCCCTGTCGTTCGATTTTCTTATGATGAAGCAGCCTTCCCTTCTCGGCGGCGCTCCCCTTCGTTTTTTTTTTCCGACCCCCCATTTGCCGGCTTATACCGATTTCGACCAGCGCGTCGGTCTGGTATGACACGTAACCGCCTGCTCTTAGCTGACTTTCGTTTTTTTCCCCTTGTCATTTTTCCCGAATTGTTCACCCCTTTTTTTTTTTTCTTTGTCCTTTTACCATCGCCTTGCCTGAAAAAGGTTCCGCGCGAATTAGCGTTCGTCGG
>Ga0179593_1494895_pt1 | contig 12231 bp, 14 predicted proteins | sample CZODoug2_1_08_16_FD_185931 | JGI IMG/M metagenome (GOLD analysis project Ga0179593, IMG submission 185931) | Vadose zone soil fungal communities from Angelo Coast Range Reserve, California, USA - CZODoug2_1_08_16fungal (PacBio error correction) | ecosystem: Environmental > Terrestrial > Soil >... | reverse complement strand
GATGTGCCCTTCACGCCCCCCTGCGACCCTTTACAATGTTCTCTTAGTGTCCTAACACACTTTCCTCCGCACTCGCTTGCGAGGAAATTCCCCACGTTTGGGTTATGAGAAAAGTCGTTTCGTCTGGGTCAACTTCTCCGTGTGTTCCTTTTTCGTTCCTTTCGGTCCAATGCCACCAGAGTCGCCCCCTCTGCTATCCTCAGCATCTCGGCGGTCTACGAGGTAAGCTGCCCCTGTTTTAGCTTCCCACCTGAAGTACACCCTGCTTTGAGACAAATCGGAGGGCCTGTGCTGTCTTTTTCGGACGGATCATTTGGTAGTAATTTAGTCCCCCCCATGGATAGGTTCAAAGGGTGCACATAGATACAGCCCCCCCCAACCCTGTGCGTTCCAAAAAGATTTTCACCCCGGTCGGGGGCCCAGTTTGAACGCAATCTCCGTTTCTTCAACAAATCCTGACCCCTCTAAAGTGACAGGGCCGGCCCCTTTTGAACTCATTTCTTTTTCTCTCCGAGCGTACTTGTTCCGATGACTCTTGCTGGCCCTTTGTTTATAGTTCGTGATAGTCAGAGTTCGTATTCGGACGGTGCCGCCCTTCTCTTTTATTTTGCCGTGTGGTGGTTTTCCCTGGTTTGGAAGGCCCTGAGATCCTTGCGACTCTCGCCGTTTAGACCAAGGTTGTCTTCTTTTTGTTAGTTGCTTTTCTTCTGATATCTCCTGTGTTTTTGATTCCCCCGGAGCCCTTTCTTGGAGCCTCTGGGAACCAGAGAGCCATTTTATTCGGACCATTGGCCTCTGGCTCACTATTATCCCTCCTCCCTCGGGAGGTCCTTAGAACTTCGCCTGGGACAGTTTCCCTTGGTAGTCCCGTAGAACAAAGATGTCAGCCTAACAGGCCCCCCGTTTCCCTGCCACACGGGACATGCTTGAGTTATTAATTAGTCTGCTTCGGCGTTGTTCCCCTCCGTCACAAGTTACCGAAGGTCGTTTCCAATCTACTCCAGACCGGCTTCTGGCTTGTTCAGGAGGCATTCTTCAGGAGCCAGTGGGTTTACGCTGGACCACATTAGAAAAACATTCCCCCGTCGGGATTGGCCTTTCTTCATCGCGCTACAAATGATTGAACTGTTCGCGTTTTTCCCCCCCAAAGGTACCTCGGTCACGTCTTTACCCGATATAGTGTTTGACATTTCGAGTGCCATTGGAGGTTTCGGATCCTTGTATTCTTCCCCCCAATCTTTTTTTTCTTGATATTCGTTCCTCCTACCCGCCGACTGAGATATAGTGGCCCCTTCGCTGGTCAAGGAAAGTCCCTCGGGGTTCCCCAGTTCTTCCCCCTATTACCTCCCGTGTGCAGAGATGCTGACTTTTCCTTTACCACGCACAAAGCGTGTATACCCGTGCTTGGCTTTCGTTACGAGCAACACACGCATGGTAGGCCCTCTTTCGCGCATCGATCTTGCTTCTACTGGCTCGCAGAACAGGGCATGTCCGACTGCGTTTCTTCAGGTTCCCCACGTTTTGTGGGACGCCGATTGCTCTTACTTTTCATTTTCCTTCCGCACAGCACCTTTTCATTCTTTTTTTCTTCCACGTTGAGCCCCGGAAAAACCGCGTTTTCCTCTCAAGAAATCTAGGTGACTTCATTAGATTTCTGCCAAAGGCCCCAACTGCGCGAGCAATAGTTCCGCCCAATGCTCTCCCAGTTTTGCCGCCCGTTCTTTTGCGGAGGCTTAGCCGTTTCGCCAGGTAATCTCATTTCTTCCTAGCAGACATGCGAACCACGCTCGACGGTCTCCGGTCTGCCAAGGGGGGGGACCGTACAGCAGTTAACCACCCCCCAAGAAAGAACACTTTTGTCACGATGTGCCGATCACGAAAGACATTTTTCCAATACGAAACTTAAAAGAGCCAACGCGGCGATCACTCCGGCAACGTTTAAGAGGACATTTCATTTCCCCTGGTAATTGTCCCCAGTTATGTCGACAGAACGCGATGCTGGCTTTGCAGGCTTTAGGTCCCCCTAGGAGGGATGATTTTTCCGTCTTTGCGGTTACCCGAGAGTGGTTATTGATTCGACATTCGATGGATTAGATCCTGTTTGGAGACCCCCATGTGGGTTTCTGCTTATTGCAACAGGGTTCGCACGGTCATTTGGGGGGGACGACCTCCGGGTTTCCCTCTCCCCATTTCCTCCCCGCCTGAAAGGAAACAGCCCGCCGCCTTTGGCTCCCGAGTTGTCGAAAACAACATGGGGGCCCCCGTGTGTTTCAATCACCTTATGCCCTGGAGTTTATGGGAACTTTGTTACTTAGCCCTCTGGTGGATTGGGACCCATTCCATTTCCTTTTCCGACCCCCCAGTCAATTCAAGCGAGGGGCTATCCCTTGGGCCCTACTCCGGGAAGATATATTACAACCTTGCCGGGCCCGCGCTCTCAGTGTGTTTTAGGTTGGTGAGTGCTGAAAAGCGCCCAACCCTTTTGTCGACGGGACTTCGTCTGGGAGTTTTTTTGTTCCACCAAGGTGGAGGTGATTCGCCTGAGTAGAAGGCCTCTAATTGCGAAGGCGCCCGTCTGTGAAAGCGGCTTTGTACTCTTCTCCTGGCCCCATTAAGTTGACCATTTTCAGATCGGGCCCTTTGGACACTTCCCAGCCATTGCCGGTTCACGAGCGAAGGTTGATACGTCTCGGGCAGTTGACTCCCGAGTGACCGGCGGTCCACTGGATCATGGCACCCAGTCCTACTTCAGACTCCTTTTTGTAACCTCGTAGCGCTCTTAGTCCCTCGGATCTAACTCAGAGGGACATGTTTCTCTCGAACATAACACCCTCATTGATCCCTTCCCAAAGCCCCCCCAGTCGGGATATCTGCCTCCTCCAGTCATACCACACCATTCCCGCTGAATGATGGCCATCTGCTGCCCCCATTGTAGAGTTCTTTTCCTTTACTTTTTGGAAAAAGCCCTTTTCCCCTGGCTTCTGCCCGATGCAATTTTTCCGCTTTATTCTTTGGTGTTCCCTCCAGACCACAAGAAGGTAGCCCCTTCTCCCAGCCCTCCATTTCGAACCCCCAATGGAGGTCCTCGTTTCCCTGAAAGTTCACGAAGCCACGGGATAGTTTTGTAGAGGATTTGTCCTTAGCTCCTTAACTTGCCTTCCTGAAGTGGTGCTGCATGCGGATCTGCCATATTTTTTTCTTTCTCTCTTTTTTCCGAGTTTAACTGGTATTTGTTTTTGTTGATTCGACTCCTGTTCTTTCCGGTGCTTATTACCGTCAGTTTTGCAGGCCTCTCTTTTCCCCATCCTGATTTCTTTCCAGAGGTGTGAAAGGGTCTTTGGTTTTTATAGAGGGGAAGGCCTCTCCCCCCACGGCGTATTCCGGTTGTTGGGTTTTCAAAACTTTTCGTGTAACGCATTCCTCATCCCTGTCATTTGTTCATCCCTCTCTCTTCCTCCCGTTTGTTTCTAGATTTCGACGTCGAATCGTTTCACTTCTATACGGCGGGACCACACTCCTGATTGTTTTAGCTTAGACCCTCTGGGCCTTAACTCCCTGATTTTTCTGTCCCCCTAATTTACCATTTGTCCCGGTCATGCTCCCGAGCTAGCCGATTTCACGTCGGTTCTCCCCAGAGGTGCGGCGGGATTCTTTTCTTTCCCCATGAGCGAAGTTGACCCCTTCTTCCTTCCAGTCGCGACGAGTTGAGAGTTCACTTTTGGACCCGATACGTACCAGACGTTCTTCCTCTTTCCTTTCCATTTGAACGTTCGGGATCTTGATTAGGTTTGGTCCTTGGTCCCGCCATTCTTTTGGGCAAAAGTCACCACGCTAATTGTCGTCCAGGTTTTTGAAACAAAGACATCACTTTCACCTTTGATGGCTGGCTCCCCCCAAAAGTTATACCCAATCCCTTGAAAGTGGAGTTGCTTCCCTCGCTCTTTCTCTTACTGCGCAGGTCTGGTGTTGGGGTGACGTCTCCTTGTCAAAAGGGGAGGGACTTAGTGAAAGGTTCCTTCGAGAGCCCTTCTTCGTCTCCTAGGCAATTTTCTTTCTTTTAGGCCCCCCGTTTGGCTTAGGCTATATCTTCTTCGGCTCAGTTGTTTTTTCTTTTCGTCTAGCTCTTTCGCGGCAAAACGCTGGACCAGGGAACCATCTCTTTGAAGGTGCCTTTGTGCATCTCCCTGATGCCCGAGCCCCCTTCCGGGTCCCCGGAATCGCACTCATCTCCAACGGCTCGTGCCCCCCCCAAGCAAACCGCAACCTGTCTCCACTGTCCCCACGCCGACTCACCCTGCCAACCGTTTAAAGGGTCTTTTTATGGTGGCACCCGGCCGGTTTTCATCGTTAGCTTTTTGCCCGTGGAATCACATAGCCCTTTTGTCCCGTGGCGCCCACTGCCTTGGGAAGTTCCTTCAGCCCCCCCCAGTCAGGCCCTCCCCCTTTCACCTTTTCCCCAAGCTGCCAGGAACATGTGTCCCGAGATTTAGTTGACTGCACGCCCTCGGTCCTTTAGGGTTTACTCATCTTCAAGTTCTTACCATCTTCCACCCGCGACCTTGATTATTCTCCTTTTAGCTCTTTCTCTGGTCGCCCCCTTCATTCAGGAGAGCGGCTCCAGGGCTTAGTCCTCCACCTGATTTTCATTGCGCGCGGCGCGCGTTCTCACCGTTATCAATTTAGATTTTATTCTGTCTTTAGCGTGACGGTATTCTTCTGAAACTGAGAATCTCTTTTCCCCACCCGACAGGGTTGGGTTTGTTTGGGGGGGTGTGGGCGGGGGGGTGTTTTTGTTTGTTTTGGGGTCTCCGTAGTATGCTTTTAACTTCCTGACCCTGTTGTTGATAACAGTACCGGATACGTTTTGTTTACTTACCTCACACTCCTATGGCGGGCGTCCCTCCGGTTTTTGAAAATCTTCTCCGTCTCCTCCGGGCTTTGCCAAGGACCATGCCGACCTGGAGTCGAAGTTACTCCCCGTCCCTGCCCCCCTTGGTTTCGTGATAAAACGGAACACCCTCCCTTTTGTCGGGTCCCGAGCCACATCCTTCACCCCGTATGCCCTCTACTCGACCAGCCAAAAAATTTGCTTTGCTTATGGCATCTTCCTCTATCCCTGCCCGACTCTCCCCTGAAGTTTTCAGCAGACCCCCCCTTTTCTCCCCTGTGCTTGGTGAGCCCCCTATTACTTTTGCTGAACTCAGGGTTGTTCTGTCAGTTAGTTGATACCCTTGGATGGTCACCTTTTCACGAACTTTGCCCACACCAGAGGAAAGTTTAAGATGACATTCCTCCTTGCTTGTCAAACATGTTCTTTTCCCCCCCGGATAAAGCCCTTGATCATTTGGCGAGTCAATAAGCCATCTCTGTCATTTTGTTGTCCTCAGGTCGGGAGGATGAGCTCCCCTCGTACTCGTCTTGGACCCCAAGAACGCGATCCCTTTTGTGCCGATTTAGTGTTAGGCCCTAGGGCCGAGGTGAGTTCCCAAATTCCCCGCTCTCCTTCAATTCGGTGTAAGACAGAAGAAGCATCCCTGGTCCGTCCCGTTTTTTTTTCTTCTACTGCTGTGAATGCAGGAACAAACCCTCCTGATTAATCTTTCCCAAGGGGCACATTCTTTAACTGAAGGACTGGTCCCCCAATGAGAATCTCGTGACGCTGCCGTGGGTAGATGAACCTTTCACAGCCATTTGAGCGGGTGCTTTGTCAATTCCTGTCCCTTTTTTCCCGAAAGTTAGCCGTCTCCCCCCAGACCTCTTTCCCCTCGTACCGCGATTAGATTGTATCCCAACCAGGCTACTCAAACTTTGATTGTTGCTTCGCCCTTTTCTTTACTGTTGTTAATTCTACCCCGTCCTCTCCCACTCGCTGAGGGCCCCGGGCCTTTTTTTGTAAGGATCTCCGGAACAATGTCGTCGGGGCACTTCTTTTCCGCCATCAGTGTCCTGTTTCGATTTTTAGTTTTCTGCTTTCGTGGTTCCTACCAAGAATGTTCGACATCCCCCCATGAAGGTTCCAGAACTCCGTTCCCCGTTTGCTTCCCCCCCCCCCCAAACCGAGGCGGTCCCCTTTGTTTTGTTAGCAACCTCACCCTCTCGGGAGAAAGTTGGTCTTCTGCTGACGGGTCAGTTACATTCAACGAGGGCGTCCCCCAATTCGTGAAGGACTGGGGCCCCATACTTCAGGAACCCCACAAGGGCGCCCAAAAGTTTATCAGTCCCCCCAAGTTTAGGGGCCCCTCCCCCCCCTGCCCAAACCATACTAGAGTAAAACCACATCGTTAGCCGTTTCGACCCGTTCCTTCCCAAGACCACTATAAGATTTCTCCTTGTTTATACGAGCGCCCCTTTGAAGATGCTCGTTCTGGGCCTCTTCTTTTTTCTCCATAATGTAGAGGGGATTGGAGACTTACTGTTTCGCCCTTTATTCATGTCCTGTATTCTAGTGATGGTGGTTTAATGATTCTCACCCATGTTGCGGCGCATCTTTCGATACTCGCTGGGTTTCTTTCAATCGTTAGCCCTTCCCCATTTGATGTTAACCTGCTCACTTATGAGCTGGAGCACCCAGTCGCCCCCTTTCACTGATTTAGGAACATTGCGTTTGCCCCTTTTTTCATGGTTTCAATAGAAGCTCCTGGACCGGTTCCTTCTTGATTTGATGCCCTTGACCCACGAGGTTGTCCGATACATCGGGCAACGTGTCCTTCTTCCCCCTTGCTTTGCCTTTCTTTCTTCTTTTTTCGTTTTCTTCCCGAAGTCAACGTAAATCCGGCGTCCACTTCTTAGTCTTCTGGAAGTCCGCTTCCTTCCCAGCTCCGGGAGAGAAATATTCAGTTGCCCGTGTGGGCTGCGAACCACATCGCCATACCTTCTCCACGGTGCTGGCCTTGCATGCGATTTACCACTGTCTGTGTTGTTGCTTGGACCCTTTCCTCGTTTCTTTCTTCCCAGCCCTATCTTTGGCCATCGAGCTAGAAAGGTCCTTTTTTTTCGAACTCTTCTTATCTCTTTTACTACACTTCAAGTTTTTTTTTGGCGATGCTACTACCGCTAATGAGATATAGATTAGGTAACGATTTAGCTTTGTTCCCCCTTTTTCGCGATTGATCTGGCCAATCCCCACACCCAGCCTGGAAGCTCGCTTTCCCTCAGTCACCTCGTGATCCGGTGATGGAGAGTTCCTGCCAACCTTTCCTTTTGCGCCTCTGAAGATTTGCCTATCCATTAGCTTGCCGTCAGCCTACTTGCTCTTCTTCTTTATCGAGGGTTTCACTTGACCGCCTGCGTGTCCGGTTGTCGAGAGAGTTAGCGAACGATGAACCGAATAGAAGCCAGGTGCTCGACCAAGTCTGAGTTAGGGGTGGACCACACCTTTGTTATTGATCCTTACTTGTACTTCCGGTTCAGGTTATCAATTTTATTCAGCCCCCCTTCAACCTCTCTTCTGGAATCTCCCCAATGTTCCCTTCAGTTGATAGTCTGTTTGGAAGATCTTTCGACAGTTGAGAAAACAGCGTCCGGATCCGCTCCGATTGCGACCATTATCTCCTGGGACTTTTTTCCAGATTGTCTTCTCTACGGTGGCGCAGGAACCCCATGGTGACTCACTCCCTAACAAATGTCCTGTCTCTAGTTCAACCTTATTACTTCCAGCCCGGCTGACCGAGTATTCTGAACCGACGGTCCTACCTCCCCTGCGGACAGAACGATTAGCGTCCCATTTTTCCAGTTGACCATCTCAGTTGGTCCTTTGTTATGTCTGTACTCTTTTAGGATGAATCTGATTTTTGGTTGAAGCCAAGTCTCCTGGGTTTTCCTTGCCCTCTTCGTGAGTCTGTGTTAGCAACCTTTTCTGTTTTTTATATGGCAACCAGGGGAAAAGAACCTTGGTGGGATAAATCGGTCCTCCCCGATCGTGAGTTAGCCCATTTCTTTCGCACTCTTCTCCGAAAGGTCCTTCTTCCCCTATCCCGACCCAAACAACGCCGAAGATGGGTGGTGTTCACGACCGCACTCTTCGTTTTTATGGAACCCCCTCTACCCTTTCATGCTCGAAATTCTTTCTTCGCCACCTCAACCCACGGACCCGCCACGTCCAGCTCTGGCGATAATTTAACCCCCTTCCCATTTGCTATCTTTCCTATACCGTCCCCACTTTCCAGGGACCCCTAAAGATATTGATCGTGGCCCGTGGGCGTGGCGTTAACTGCGAACATTTGGCCCGGGTGCGGTGGATCCCCATTCAAGGTGTGCGGCGGCCGATGCTCAGAAGCCTCTCATCGTCCGTTACTCTGTGGCAGCGGCTTCTTTAATGAGTACTGTGCTTTCCTGGTGGACCGACAGGAAGTTCACAACCCCTGCATTGACGTTGGGCAAGCCCCCGCCCCCCCCATGGCATAGTTTAAGCTCTCATTTCCTCCCGGCTTCGGCCATTTGAACAGGTGAATGGTTCACCCCCTTCTTCTTTAATGTTCCGCCAAATGCCGTCGAGTACCGAGCAGGGTCGTAGGAGATTTCCGAAAACTTTTGATCTAGACTAGGGTTGTCCCGTGTAGAGCCGACAAACTGGGATGAACCCAAACGACCCCCCCCCACCTGGTAACGCTTAGCTCTTCTTCTTACAGTTTTCGATCTCTCTGGAGCAGCGCCATGCCAACCCCCGTCCCCCCATCTGGGCTGCTTTTCACCGATGCCAACCTGTGTGCTGCGCGTGCTTGGTCCGGGACTTTGGAAAAGCGTCCAGCTTCTTACTAGTAAACGTCCGCGTTTTTTTTAGTCGGTCTCGCCAGACAAAAAGACGGGCTTTCCCCAGACAGATACGCCTTTTTCTCAACCCCTTGAAGGGAAGCAGCCCTTCTTTGACAGAAATGCAGACAAAACAAAACACAAACCCCACCCTTTCTGATTCTGCTTTCGTCGTATGGAGGATCTTTATTAGATCTAACGGCCCCTCCAAGACTCCTTTGGGATTGCGCTCGATCTCCATTCTGGTTAGGATTCCCGAGTTATAACCCCTCCTTGCTTTTTGTTCGGGTTATTACTGAAGATCCTCCCCCCTCGTTGTCTTCGGTTTGCTTCTTTAGACTCGTTGCTTGTTATTGACCACAATGTGTTTGCCGATTTCTTTTTTTACCGGCGTTCTTCCCGCCGCTCTGTTCAGGCCGTTCCCCCCCTCCTTTTCCCCTGTCCCCGGTTCTGGTGGCCAACCGGGTCCGTTCTCCCGCGCCTGTGCCCCAAATGTAATTTATTACCCTTTCTTGGCGCTTATAGACGTCGTCTCTTTCTCATCGGGTAAGCCATCTCGTAGTTTTTCAACGGTTCCCAATGCTAGCAGCTTTCTTTAGGAATGTCCTGTTAGTCCCTCATTCCCCTTTCTCTTTCCCTTCCTCGTCCTCTAGTTGTTGCCTACTCTCCCGTGGGCCTCGCAGCATCTTCCGCTTTGATCTCCTCGTTACAGCTTTGAGGATCGGTTGTGCCCCGACTCCTATGGTCTCCGCCGCGGGATCGTGAACCGGGTCTCTTTCATCTTAAATGAAGTCCTCAAGCTTGACTACTGCTACGCTGGCCCTGTGGTTCTTAGGAATGCCAATTCCATTTGTCTTCGTAGCCGTCACCCACCTAATTTTGTATCGATTTTCAAACACTCCTCTAACGGCTTCTCCCACCTAAGAACCGTTCCCTTGGACTTGTGCTTTGATGTCCCCTCGCCCCCCGTTGTTTACAGTGGAGGCATTTCGTTTTCTTTTGGGCCGTCATGTTTCTCCTTATGTTCTCCTTCTTGGCCACGGCCGGCCTGGAGCCCGCCCGGGTCTAATTCCCAGAGGGCAATTACCGGTTTTTCTTCCGCGGGAGTCGGCTATCTCTCCTTACCTTTGTTGTTTTTTATGATCGACTGGCCCGTTCACCACCCCTGTCGATACGGTCATTTCCTCTGGTCATAGCAGAGGTGGGCGCGCTTTTTTTTTGCCAATCGTCCGCACCTTTTTCTTTCTGCTTCTTCCTTCCACACATAACCACGAAGTTGAGCCCCTGAAGACAAATTTTCGAATTGCCATTCCCCTCCCCCTTCAAAGGGTTTTTTATCAGCTCGTGGGCCTAAGCTTTTTCATCGTTTAATTTGGCAACCTCCCTTCAAGGGTTTAAATGTGGATCCTGGGTTTTCAGTCGACCCACCCCCCTTTGCCTTGGAATCCCATCGTACAACCCCTCTACTCGTCTGGCACTTTTTTCCCTCCATAGGCGTTCATTGGGTCTCCCGAGATCGCTGCCCTTTGTTGACGTCTCATCACCAGCTTGCCCCTCGAATGGAGGGCTTAGGGTCACCCTCATTCCAGTGTCACATCTGCGCATTTCCTTCTTAGGCTCACAGCCTGATTCCATTTGAAGCGCCATATTCAATTCCCGCTTTTTAAGACGCCTTTCTTTAATCCCCACGATCTTTCCTCCGGATTTACCCCCTTAATTCACTTTTGGTTCTGGATTTCCCGATTTCGATTTCTCCTCATTATATTGCCCCAACCTTCAATGAGATTGATTCCCCCTCCCCCTGCGGAGCGCTGTACCACTGGCAGGTGTTGATAAACCCGTACATTGATCCTTTTGTGTTTGAGGTTCCTTGGCTTGCCTGCCACGCAGGTGAAACTCCCATTTTGACCTCTACTTCAGGGCTGGCCCCGACACCTTTTTCCGAAATTTGGTTCGCAGATTCACTTCCCTTCCCCCCTTCGTTCGTTTCTTTGATCAACAAGCACAACCGACCTTTTTTTTGTTTGTTGTTATCCAACTTCCTTCAACCATCCTGGCCCCGCCGTTGCGCCAGCACCCCCATGCTATTTTTCCTTGCGCTGGATCTCCTACCCCTCTAGCTGCTACGCTATCACCTCTAGGAGATGTGGCGTCCCTTCCCTTTGAGAAATGACCTTACCCCCTTGTCTTGAGACGGCCTTTCTTAGGGTTTTGGGCTCCCCCCTTTCGGGTTTTGGGCGATCAAATGTTCCTCCCAGGGACCAACGGAATTTGTTTCTCGTTAGTTGACCCCCTACCTTCCCAACATGCGGCTGTGTCAAACATTACAGGCCAGCCCGGCGATTTTTAACAGGTGGGAGCTCGGGTTTTTCCCATACTCTTATAGAACTGGTGAGGTGTGGATCTTCTTATGAGACCTCAGAAGACTCTGGCTTGACCCCCCTCTTCAACGAGACCCCCTGTTTCTTGTACGCCCTATTTTTCTCTTTTCTCTTAAATGGCATATCAAGTATTTTTATCCGCAAATCGCCCACGACGACGGTCTTCGCGCCCTGGGTGCTTGCCTTCTCAGCTGTTTTGACCCAGGGAAAATTTCCACTCTTAACGAATCGGCTCACTGCTGCATACTTGGGCGTGACGGTTTTCCTCATTTCTTACCTTGTCAACCTCCCCATTCGAGCATGGTTGGGACCATATTGTCGTTCCAGCCCGTCTCGACCCAAAAGAAGTTTTTTTCCCCCCCCAGTGCTTCCCCTTCTCCTTCGATGTCTTTATACACCGTTCTTCCCCCCCATCCAATGCGTAAATACTCCACCCGTCTACCAGTTGCCGCTGGACGGCCCCAATCCCAACCTCCTCCCCAATTGCCCCAATCTGCTGCCGGGGCGGCAAGCCACTTGGTTTCCTGATACCAATATCTCGTGTTCCCAATCGAAATCTTAGTCCCTTGATGGACTTTTTGCGGTTGTCTTTGTACCACCCACAGGTTTTCACCCTTTCCAACCCTGCCGCCCCCTACCCCTCGTGGCGCCTTTGGGCACACCCCCCCCCGAGGTGACGGCCATGTTCTTCGAATGGCGACCCTCTTGCTCACCAGTTAGGAGGGGATCCTCCCGTTGATCCAGACGGCATGTGCCCCCATCCAAATTCGTAAGACTTGTTGCCCCCCGTCCTCCTGTTTCCCACCCCTGGGCTTGCCCAAACATCCTTATCCCTCCTTTCCAGAAGTGCCGTCCATGTCACTCCGTCTGAACACAAAAACCCTTCTCAGCCTGCAAAGGCCTCCCCCTCCCCCTGCCAGAAAAGAATTCTTTTTTCTCCGACTAAGATCTGAAATTTCCTCTTATCTTTATGGAAGTTTTTTGATTTATAAGATTTTGCTTTTTTCCGATTCATGTCTTCCGTACCTTGATTCTTTGGTAGTCCTTTCTCGTGCTGGTTTGGTGTTTTTCCTGCTGCTGTTATCCTTTCTATATTGAGTCC
>Ga0179593_1492548_pt1 | contig 12231 bp, 11 predicted proteins | sample CZODoug2_1_08_16_FD_185931 | JGI IMG/M metagenome (GOLD analysis project Ga0179593, IMG submission 185931) | Vadose zone soil fungal communities from Angelo Coast Range Reserve, California, USA - CZODoug2_1_08_16fungal (PacBio error correction) | ecosystem: Environmental > Terrestrial > Soil >... | reverse complement strand
TGACCGGGCTCTGTAAGTCTGAGGAGTATATATTCTATCGAGCCTGCCCGCGTTCTCTCTCATAGGTGGCACCCCTTTGAGAGGAGGGCGTGCTTTACAAACATTTTTGCCTTCCGATTACGGACAGCAGGAAGGTCCCTTTTCACTGCCTTGGGCCCCACAAGGGGTGAGATTTCTTCCCCCCTCTACCTCGATCTTTGTCGAAACAGTTCCCCGGAGGCTTCGGTCGGTCGCGACACTGGGTCCCTTTTCATGAACGTTTTTTCGTCCCCCTTACTCCCCCCCAGGTAACGTGGCGCGCTCCTCTCGATCCTTGGCCCTTCGACCTCTTTCTTTAGAAGCTGTTTTTCCTCTCGTGAACCTCCGCCGTGTGGCCCCGAGACCAGCGGTGGGACTCTGATTTTTGACCCCAAGTGCCCAAACCACCTTTTAACGTGGAAACTGGCCTCTGCTCGGCGGGTGAGTGTTGAGTCGGTCGTCATGCGACCCTTTACCTCTCAAAGAGTTCTTTTCCCATTGTTGGTGTCCGCGGGGGGCCGAACGCAATCCCCTGCTGGCCTTTCCCGAGTGCTTCCCTTCCGAACCCCCGCGGCTTTCTCTACCTAGCTCTCTTCGACTTTTGGCTTTTGGGGCGTGAATCCCCCTCATCTTCTCCCGCTCACGTATGCGAGTTGCAAGCCCTGTCCTCCCCCTCTCAACCTCTCCAAAACTCAGATCCCCCTTTGTTGGCCGTAGGGCCGGCTGTCCTTTTTGCGCGGGCCCGGGTTTGGTGACGGAGCCGACGGCATCCCGTACCCGCCTCTCCCCCCCCCTCTGGTTGTTGATACTGGTTTAATGCGGGGGCCGTCGGCGTACCATCACTGGCCGAAGCAGAACGTCAGGAAGCCGCCGAAGGCCACACCCCCCTAGATGCTGTGGTTCCTTTTTCTTTGAGCGGAATTCGGCCCTGTACTCACGGGTTCCCCCCTCTAAGGAGCCCGTAGTTGGACTTAGATGGTTGTTCAATATTAAAAGGACCCGAAACCTCCTTCGCGTGCAGACTGTTTCTAACGTTACCCGACCTCTCGCTCCGGTCTAACGGTCCCGTTCAGCAATGTTGACCCGTCTTTTCGTCACCATCTGCACGAACTGAGCGGTCCCATCCTCGGGCTGCGGGCTTCCTGCCTTACCGCCAGGACTTAAGGTCGTGACACCGAGACATTCCCGTCATGCGTGTAGTCTCCTGCCTTCGGTAACCACAAGCCATTAAACGCTCTAAATGCTTTGGTCCGGGGGGCCAGTTTCTTCCTGCCGTTGACCCTCGCTACATCTACGAGAGCTGTCCCCCGGGGTGCCCCCTTCGTAGCCTATTCGATCGCCGCGTTGTACTCCGGTTTCCTTAGAGTGTGTTTCCAAGAACCGTTCCCATCGAGAGTAGCCGTTCCAACGGGAGCACACCTTCCCTCTCTACTTGCAGAATTCTTCGACACAGAGGTACGTCATGGGGGACGGGCGCACACGGGGTTGAAGGAGTGGTCCTTGAATTCTTCTGATGTTTTGCGAGTCCTAAAAAAAGGTAACTCGTCCCAAGAATCCCCAAAAGTTTTCCCGAGTAGGCTTTCATCCCCCCCCCCCCGACGCAGGTTAGTCTCTCCTAAGCTACCCGGCCCATTGGTTGGCGGCTCACTTCCAGTAGGTTATCTATTAATTACACTGCTCAAGGAATTTTGCTTCGATTGCCTCGGCTTTCGAGTGCAAGATACCACGGTCTCTAATGCGATAGTTTTGAATGATATTTAGGCGCCGTCTTCCACCCCTTTGGGATCCGCCGGAATTTTATTACTAGGAAGTTTAGTGGCTCCCCAACTAAGCTTTTGGGGCTAGGCTCAACATTCCGGCGTTTGGAGCGACCGGCCGACTCCGGTCCTGCTGCATTTAAACTTTTTCATCCCCTGTTGCGAGGGACCCTGTTTGACTGCGCCTCTTTTCCTGGAAGATTGTAAGTTTTGCTGGGCTGAAAAGAATTACTGACGTAGAGTGCACCTTTCTTCTTGCCGATCCCCTTTGGTCTCTTTACTGGACATGCTCTGTTGAAGATTCAGTTTTTCAAGACCTTTGATCCGCCCGCGAAGTGGTTCTTCTATTGTAAAGGTGCTCACCCGTCAGGTCCCCCCCGGGCTTATTCTAGAATTAAGTCGCCCGCGTGTACGCGGCAGGTTTCCACTTCTCGCGCCTGGGCCCCGAGATGCATTGGATTAGTGAGGCTTAATGTGATTTTTCCTTGACCGCCTCATCTTCCTTCAGGGTCGTTGACTTCCAACTGAGCCTGAAGCCCGACGAATGATGATCCTTTTCGTGATTAGCGATCAAAGATGGCTCGTTCCCGACCTTGTCTCGGTCCAGTTCGCCTTGTGGCTATTCTCCGTCGCGGCACTGGAGCGAAATCCGACTTTAGCGATCTCAAAGGTGCTGATCCTTTTTGATCGAGCTGGCTCGCCGCGTCATAATGTTCGGTCGTTTTAGAGTGTCCCTTTTAACCGAGTTAGCGATCCCCGGCGTACCTGGTAAGAAGTTTTCGCACCTTCGGTCACGCCGGCACGTGTTGGGATGTCCCCGTCTGAGGCAGAATAAGATGATGGAGATTCTTTCCCGCGCTAGACCTTTTCTTCTTTTACTCAGACTCTTGTGGTGTTTCTCTACGATTCGGAGCGCAAGCGTGCCTCCTCTCTAATAGTCCGGTTCCCTTCCCCCCAACCCCCCCCCCCGGGACCCTTAATGTAAACCACCCCCTGTGACCGGCGGTGAATCTTCCTTGGTTTTCCCCCCCCTTCCCCCCTTGATCGCGAAACTCGTTTCTCCGAATCTTCCCTTCCCGGTCGAGCCGCGAGTTTCCCCATCCCTGGATCAAGCACCTGGGCTACATTCACACCGGAGATCATGATGTGCTTCATCCATGGTTATTGAGCTATCCCGAGACCGGACCTCTATCTCTGGGAGATCCCTATCCCCTCTCTTGTTTCGCCCAATATTCCCCGTCCGATACGGTCAGCCGAGCTCCTGGCACTAAGGAGTATTGTGGATCACCGACATTATGCCTTAAGGAGGTAGTCTACGCCTCCAAGCAAGCTTATTTTTTCCCTTCCTCACGGCCGCTTCTCCCCCCCTTGTGAGCTTAAGTAGAGCAGGGTTTTGCCCAATGGCGGAGGAGAAGATTAAGTGAGTCCTTCTCACTTTGCATGGTGCTCCGTTGCTCCCCCCCCCTGGTAGCGGTTCACCGTGAGTCGTTGGCCCCTCCAAAACAAGTACCCCAATCGCCCCCCACGAGGTATTGCAGCACCCTACCCCTGCACGTCCCCGTGGAGGAAGCCTCCCCCCCCGAAGCCCCCCCGACCCACTTTTTTTTACGTTTTTCCGGTCGCCGGTACGGCTTACGGCCCTTAGGCCCGGGGCTCAAAAGGGCCCACCCCCCTCCCGACTCTTTGTCCCAGCGTCACACGCCGGCCTTGTTCTTGTATCACCATTTCATCGCTTGCCCTCCTTCGCTCCTAACCTGTGCCCCCATTTCCATCGGCGCCCCATGCGGGCTTTCGCGCCGTCCACTCCTTTTCAACCCGAGTCTGTACGGCCTGGAGCGTTCTTTCCCCGCTTCTTTCCCCTCTCCCTCCCAACTATTGGAGAGTTGTCCTGCACTTTTTCCAATTGCAAAGTCTTTTTCCCCTGTCCCCCTTTTAGAACCTGGGTTTTTTTACGATCGACTAACGGGCGGACTGGTCATAGTTCGAGACGCGTGAGCATCTAGGGTTTTTTCGCTTTCCCCCGACTGCACTGGTTTTGGCCCCGCCGGCTGGCATCTGTCGTTAATGGTTTCCCCTGGTCTCTAGGCCCACCTGCCTCTAGACTGTTTTTGTTTCGGCCTTGAACTGTTTTTTTCTGAGTGTTGTGAATTTCCAAGAGGTATTTCAAGGGGAGTGTCCCCCCTCGGGCACACAGGAGACAACGGTCCTTCGCGCTCCGCTCGAATTCCACTCTTTCTTGTTCTACGGCATGTTTTTTTTTTTTTTTTTTTTTTTTCAGGAAGAGAGTCCCTTCCCCGGCCGCCGCCGGTGTCATATGGACAAGCTGTTTTTCCGGTTATTTTTGCGTGACAAAATTATCCCCGTGGACGAACTATTTCCCGTGTTTCACTTTGCTTTTTTTTAGTGATATCGGCTCGATTTTTTTTTATTGAATTTTTCATGCTCCCTCTCGGGGTATTTGAAATGCCTTGATTGTGAAGGTTTTTGGTAATACGCCGCAATGCCACGACCAGAGATGGCGGACCTGTAGGAACAGTTTTCTCCTAGTAGGGGTGAAATTGTCAGGCTCTCGATGTTTGAGTTAGAAGGGCCGCCTCACAGGTGAATTCGCCTCTCACGTTATCTGGTCAGTTGCCATCCAAGTTGAAGACGCATATTCCCTTTTTGTTCATTTCACAACTTTTTCGATCTCTTTTCCGCGGCCCGCGGGGGTCGACTGAGTTTTTGACTCGCCGACTTGGCCCCGACGCCCTCCCTATCTATATAGTTTTCTTCCCTCCTTTTGTGGTGACTTTTAGATGGTAATGGGGTTGACGTCCGACAGTAACCCGCGCAGAGCCGGCCCTCCTTTCCTAGGCCCCCTCTAATCGACTTTTCTTTAGATTATGGCTCTGAAATGTACTTTCACTGACCGCTCGTGATCTCGCCGATCGGACCCTTTGGATCCCTAGTACCCCCGTCAAACACCCATCACCCCTTTCGCTACCGGTACTTTTTAAAGGAGACCCTCTTTTTGATGCGGACTTTTTCTTTCCCGTTTCCAGCACGTGTCATTGCCCCCTTAGGACCCCACCCCCTGCACCCATGAGGGTCAGTAACCCTTTTTTTTCGGCTTCGCTAAACATTCCGTCGTTTCAAATCCACCAAAAAGACTGAGAGCGAGGTAAGGTCCCAGAGTAGGCGGTACTCCGGTTTAAGATACCCTCCACTTGTAAGGGGATCGGAACGTGTTTTTTTTTATGCGGGGAAATGGAGGACCCTCTAGTTTTCACCTAGAAAGGTATACGGGTCCCCCCTTATTCGTATGAGAGGCGCCCTCCCCCGTCTGGCCCCGGGGCTGGTGGCCCGATCCTTCAATCGCTCTTCTCGTTCCAACATTTGAGCTCACCTCCTCAGAACCTCGCCCGTTTGTGCGTAGACTTTTTTGAATCCTCCCCCCCCCTGCCTCCTCCCCCTGTTTCTCTGGGGCTCTCCCCCAGGTTTTCCCCCTGAAGTTTGCAATGGAAGATCCCGGCTTCCTGTACAGTGCTGCGTCCCCATGTACGTTGACCTCCTGGCCTATTCAAAGGTTGAATCGTCGTCTCTTCCGTGACACTTTTGTTCCTTTTCTCCCAGATACCCGTAAGGGGGCTGCCATCTGCCATTCGAACGGTTGGGCCCAGATGTCTCTAATGCACACGAGCAACCCCCCCACCTCCCACTTTCTACCCGGTTCCCTATCCAAAGAAGAAAGTTTCACTCGTCGTAATAACTCATTTTTGTGCCGAGTAAGTACGAGACCTAACCCCTAACGGTGGGATCGCCTGGAACTTTTTTTTCTCTTCTTGTAGGATACCTCCCTCCTTTGTGAGGCCTCCAATGCCCTTGCCTTTTTTTTGAGCTGCGCCGGAATTCCCACTCCCGGATCTTCATTCGTGGCCCGTTAGACACACTGGTCCCCCCCCGGACCCACCTGGTGAACCTTTGCGACCTATGTGGATCCCTGGCTCGGGAGTGCCATGCTGGCGTTATCGGTTCCCGGTCTGAGATTTTCCCCGTTTGTTGTCGCTTGTAGCTTTTAACCTTCTTTTGTTTCCTTTCCCTGCCACGACGACGGTCCGAGACTTCCAACGAGAGTTCTTTTTTTGCTGATTCCACGGTCGCCCCCCCCTTGCCGTCCCAATTCCCGCTTCATTCTTGTCTCACCGTTAGTGGTCTTTCAGCACGCCTTTGAATCACATGACTTCGATTTGGTCGAGGACTTTCCCTCCTTTTTTCCTTCGTCTTAAGCACCTCTGCCGAGGTTCTTGCTTCCAACATGCGGTTTTGAATCCCTAGCTGTACTTATCAGTACTGCTTTCTGGCTCAAATAACAGTATGGTTCCGACGATCTTTTCCGGGATCCCTGGTGGATTTTCATGAGAGTACCCCCCTTCTTTACGAAAAGCTTCATATAGCAAAGGGCAGGTTCTTATCCTTTCCTGCCAGAGCTTTAACCCGTTTGAGGGCTTCCGGTGTAGAGCGTCCAAGACCCCTTGCGAGATCCCAGTGTAGTGTCGTTCGCTCCCCCCGGTTTTGTAACCGGGATCACCGAATGGATGTAAACTTTTTCTCGCGCCGACTCTGGAGGGAGAGGAGTGCCCCGCCCCGAATTCTACCCGTGGTTTTGTTGAGGATTCTTTGAAGCGAAACGTTCCTCATCTACCCCCATGGTCCTCGAACCCATGAAATCCCCTTTCCTACTCTGCGTGCCGGGGAGTACCGGGTTCCTCTACATCCTTCTCCCTTTTGATCGGGCACTTTCTTGACGCCTCTCTCCGTTTCCCCTAATTTACCCACGATCCGTTGATCTCAGCCTCCTTAAATACACCTGTTTCTCGCCCTGGGCGCTGTTTCCCAACGAGTTCGTCCCTAACATTGTGTTCCCTCCCCCCCCCGTAGTTCGCCATAGAAATTTAGGCACCTCGATCTCTTCTTGGGAGTTTCGCTCTCCTTTCTTTCGCAGAGTATAAAGGCTCTTTCGCAGTTCTTCCGCAATGCTCTTGTGCCGCCGATTTCCCATGTAAGGAGAGGCGTCGACCGCCCTCAAGTTCGTTTTCCTACAGCTCTGTCAGGGAGTTCCCCCGAGCCCTGTTTGCGCGAGTTCTCACCTTTTACGGCGTGCAGGACCCGCTGCGACTTTGTCTTCAGCCCTTTTTGGACACGTTCACTCCGTGTCTCCACGTACCAGCCGGTGCACCCCTTGCGCGTCGAGATGGCCCTCCCCCTGAAGGCCCACTTCCCCCACCAAGTTCCCTTTCATGCGAACATCCGACCCCCACGTATCTCTTCAGCTGAAGACTTTCACGATTACTTTCCCCTCTGCCGCCTTCCCATCCAAGACCAAAATCCTCCCATCGGCCCCTCTCGGCATGGTCACCGGCCTTTTTTCGGCCGACACCGAGGCACCTGGGTAAAAGGCCACTCTGGCGATATAATTCCTCCCCCCCGTTCCTGCATCTCCCCCCCCCCCCGCCTGAATTTTTCGTCCCTATCACCCCGGTTTACGGTTTGATCCCGAACGGTTCGGCAAGACAAATCCCGTCGGTTTTCCCATTGGCTTTTATATGCCGAACTCCCCCATCTCCCTCTCCCGATTCTCCTCATTTGGCGATCGGCCACTTCGCCGGTGTCTACAATCTTCCCAAGTAAGGTCTTGTTGATGCAATTAGATCTGCCGTTACAGGGCGAGCTTCCTTTTTTCCCCCCCCTTCCTTATCTGGACTTTTCTACTCGACCGCGGCGTCTGTCTGACTTACTTCACTTTTTTTTGACCCTTCGCCTTTGGAGGTCCCTTCCCCCCCCCTTACCTTTCGTCTTCTTCCTTCCTGAAGCACTTCCTGCGGCCACGCTGGTTCCACCCCCCACGTTTTTAGCGCTGAACACCTTTACCCACCTCTAGACCCGGCGGTCACCTGGGCTCTGTCTTTTTCAGCGATTTTTTCCCTTGCCAGCGAATTTTTTCTCATGAAAGTTGAGCGCTTTACACCCTTTCACCCCTTTAGTACAACGGGTGGGGCGTCCCCCCTCCCTCTTCCTTGGATTTCTCCCTCTTTCCTTTAGATTTTATTTTTTTGCCGCAGTCCAGGTGCCACCCGAATGTTAAGATTCCCCCCCCGCCCCCGAGGTGAAGGATCGTGTGCACCCCCTCCGTCCCAATTAAAGCCCCTCCGTTCCGGATTTCCTTTGTCTAGGAGGTTCGTCTCCTGTTGTACTGCGTACGGCGGTCCCAAGCCCCCCGTTTCTTTCCTATTTTCTCAATTGTTATGCGGGTGGTCCTTCCCCCTAATTCAGCGGCATGGATGAACATCGTCCCTTCTGGTCCCCCTAGATTTTTAAGGGAACTTCCGCCCTGCTTTTACGAATCCCTTTTCTTTTCTGGGTCGTGGAGACAGAGTTTTCCAACGTATTCTCTGGCCGACCTTTTATCAATTTATCTGGTTTCCAGTGCAATTTCATGTAGAACCCCCCCTCGTTAACCTCCAATAGCTGTTGGCAGTATCCCTTAGGGCCTGATTTTAGAGTCTTTGTTTCTGTTCATCCATGGACGTCCCCTCCGCTTCACCTCCTTCCTCCTCCCTTCCCCCCCCCTTTTTTAGATCCAGCTGGTCTGATCGTGTTTACCCCCTCCTGTGCGTTTCCCCTCCAGTCCCCTCCCGTCGCGGCACTTTTTTCCCCTCCGTCCACCGACTCCCTCTTGATGTTGGTCTGAGCCTTGCCTAGTGTACTGAAATCCTTTTTGAACTGACCCCAAGCTATCGATGCGCCTTGACCGGTTCCCCTTTTCAACTTTAAAAGACCCATTTCCCTGCCGAGACATTCTGAAAGGTCCTAGCCCCTTTTTCTTCCCGCATGTCCCTGACCTTTTTTTAGCCATTCCTCGTGGCATTCCCTTTTCGTTTGGACAACCCTCCTTCACCTCATGGCTGCAGGTCAACACTCGGGGGAGGAGCGCCGAAAGAACGGCCGTTGAGTTCTCGGACCTACAACTGCTATTCCTCAAATGTATGCATCAGATTTCTCCCGTTCCCTGTTATCCCTTTTGTCTGTCCTTCCCGCACTCCTACCTTCCAATTGGTTTGTTTCCTCCACCGGTGGTTCGGGAACCCTGTTTTCCTTTCCCCCCTCCTCCGTAGACGACCTCCTTCTTTCGGCATGATCACCTGACGTAGAGTGTGGTTTTTTCGCCAGCCGTTGCCCATGGGTTTGTTACTCTTTGGTCCGATACGATTGTGAAGTTCCAAAAGGGCTCGTCCTCCCTCCAGCTTAATTTCCGCAGAGTAGAGTCTTAGTGGATTGAGGTAGCTGGGGGCTTCTTTTATTTTTTTTCCCGGCGCGCTTGTTTGCAACTTGTCCAGCCCCCAGATGCCCATTCCCCTTGGCGAGGTTCTAAAGAACATTTCTGGGACCCTTCCCGCTGCCCCCCCCCCTTTTTCCCCCTCGTGTCCACGCACCGAAGCACTGAGAGAGTAAAGAACCCTTCTCTTTGCTGCCCTGCCAATTCCCCTTTTTCCCACCTTTTCTCATACTGAATTGTCCCCTCTTGTGCAATTATACCTTCAGTTCCAGTGCCGTATTCAGGCTTCTGTGCCTCCTTCGCTTCCCTTTCTTAGAATTCTTCTTGATTCGGGCGCAGTCTCTCAAACTTTTTCCTGCCTTTTCCCCTTCTCCCTTTTTGTTCGTCCGCCTTCCCAATATCCGGTCTGTGATACTCCCCCCCTTGGATTTGGTGTTTGAGCTGCGGACTGGTCCGACTTCGGATTGGACTGTTTGCCCTTTTCATTTTGCCGGTGGTGTACGTAAACCGTTCCCTTGCGACCTACTTCCAGCCTTGGATGAGTGTCGTGGGGGTGACCCGAAGCCCCCAGACTTTTGCCCCAGTTATTTTTAATTTTTTCCTGCCTCTCTCACGTTCTGATGTAGGCTCTTGTTTTAGTTCCGCACTGGCACCGAACTCGATCTGGACCCCCCCGCTTTTCCCTTTTCCTCTTTACGGTGGTCCTGCCGTTTCCGTCCCCCACCCTTCGTGCACTCTACGTCTTCGGTTGAGTGCCTCCTTCGACACGAACCTGGTCGCCGACGCTCGTGATCTAGATGTATCCTTTCTTCTTTCCCCTCCGTATTAAGGAGCTTTTTGCTTCACCATCCTCAGGCTTCCGCCCGAGCTGCTGTGATCCTTTCGCAGTGTCTTTTTGATCCCCACAAACTCTTCCCCTCTTGATCCAATACATCATCTCGATTGTCCCCCCTGCCTATGTGGCTTCGCTAGGACCACTGTTCTTGACGAACCTCCTTTTTTGGGCATTTTGGCTCCAGGCGAGAATGTTATTGCTTTCGTGCTGTAGATATCGTCCCTAGCTATCTCCTTTTAGTGTTTCGAGTCGAGATTCGTCGACCCGATTTTCTCCCCTCTTATCCTTGTCCTCCCTTACTTTTTTCAAGATGGTCACCGCATTGAGGTTTTGCCGGGGATGTCCGTTAGATTTCCAAGCTATTTTCTGAGGAGCTTCGCTTGCGAATACTCCTCCCTCTTCTTCCCCCCTTCCCTCAGTTGTTGGTTTTTCTCCTCTCTTCCTGAGCGCCGCGAGGCCTCCCTCTTCTTCGTGCGATCACCCCCCAAGGTTCCCGCGTTTTTTTCCTTTTTCCTATAACTTGCTTCTCCACGCTGAAGCTTTTCATCTGCGACTCTTTTTTGACCGACCTTCGACCTTCCCGCCTCACGCGTTTTTTTCCCCTCTTGATGGATCTCCCTTTCCGTCCAGAACCTGCTAGTTTGCCTTGAATTCCCCCCCCAAGAGAGAATGATCTTTCCCCTCCCCATGGTGTCGTGAATTCTTTGCCACATCGCTGTTTAGCCTCTCCCTATAGTGTGTCGCAAAGAAGCCTTCGCCCTACTCCGGCAGCAAGCTTTCTCCAGCAGAGGAGTGCTGCTCCGTTTGACCTCCTACTTAACTTCTTCTTCGTCCTCTCCCCTCACCTTCTCCTCCCTTCCTCGCGACTTAGTCGCGGCGAGCCCCTTTGCCTCTCCTTTAGACTTCCTGCTCGGCGACGTTCGTTTCCAACAGCCAGTTCATTGGGTACCGTCCTTCTTTTTTCCACTTCCCCCCTCCCTTCCCGAACCTGCGTCTTTATCTCTTTCGGTCGGCCGATTTTTAACTTACACTGAGTTCTTCCCCCTCGAAACCAATTCGTCGTCAGCCTTCCGATTGGCACGCGCCCGTTACTTCTGTGCCCCCCGACCACACGCACTTCCCCTCGGCCTCTCTCTCCGAAAAGTGTCAACCGGAGGTCGTCCGAGTCAAGATGGACCCTCTCCCCTGGCACGATGGTTCCGCCTTCTTTAGATTACGAGATTTCCCCCACCAAACCTCTTTTTTTTGGGAGGCTCCCCCCCCCTTCCCCCTTAGATGGCGACTTCTCGAACTTCCGAGGAAATATGGCCAGGAGCCCTTTCGTCTACCTCTATTTAACTGGCCCCCCGAGATTTCTTTCCCTACAGAGGCCTTCCTCTCGGCGTACTCCTCCGTTTCTCTCGTTGTTGGGTAAGGTGTCCAGTCTCCCGTCGAGTGCAAACAGTGTGATGCATGGTCCTTTCGGCTCTTGCCGTTCTGCGCCGGGCGTCGTTGTCTCCGGGACGACCGCGTGACCTTTGCTTGTCTTTACGGTACGGACATTTTCGGTTTCTGCTTCTTTGAAGACTCCTTCTTCCTTCATGTCACTTGCCCTTGGAACCCCAACACTTTCAATTCACTCAATAGCCTCCATTTCTTTTCGCCCGGCGGTTCTGAGGGTTTTCCCTCGCTTTCGGCGGCCCATCCCCCCCTGAGCTCTCTTTTTTTTTTTACCTCTCCTTTTACCCAGGATACAAGGGCTTTCCTCTCCCTTATAGATAATTTGTCCCTTCCCCCCGACATTTCTCATAGGTCCCGACAGCTGACTTCCCCGCCGCGTCCGGGTACCTGTTTCCCCTTAGAGTGTCTTGCCCCCCCAACACTGCGACCCCTTTTTACCAACCCGAGTACCGTTTAGTCCTTCGTCGGTGTAGGACTATTTCCTTTTTTTTTTTGAAATGTCAGGCGTGTCCACTTCTAGATATCTCCCGAGATTGGGTCCCTTTCCCGTGCGGTTTTTCATAAACTCCTAAGTCCACCTCGGATTCTTTCCAGGTCTCCTTCCCCTGTGAGCTGGCTAAGGTTTTACAGAGAATGCATTCCTACCCATTTGTGATGTAGGCCTTCTCCCTCTTTTCGCCCCCGGTAATGCTCATAGTTCAATTATGGTTCTTTGTTCCACCGGGAATCCCCCCATCGTCAACCAGTTCTTTCCCCCCAGAACCCCCCCCCTTTAGATTACGATTTTTTCCCCCCTTCTGTCCATGTAGTGCGCACTGAGGCGTGGTAGTTTGTACTGGTAAGCTACGCCCGTACGCTTCCCCGCT
>Ga0179593_1435605_pt1 | contig 12231 bp, 15 predicted proteins | sample CZODoug2_1_08_16_FD_185931 | JGI IMG/M metagenome (GOLD analysis project Ga0179593, IMG submission 185931) | Vadose zone soil fungal communities from Angelo Coast Range Reserve, California, USA - CZODoug2_1_08_16fungal (PacBio error correction) | ecosystem: Environmental > Terrestrial > Soil >... | reverse complement strand
TTCTAATTGGTACGAACCTGATCGCTTTTTTTTCTTGCAGTCGCGCACCCCGTAGCCCTCGTAAACACTTCTGGCGGACTTCTCGATGTAGGGCGGGGGGAATCTCCGACCGCCCCCAACCCCCAATCTCATCTTTTAAACCGTCATGACCAATTGTCCCTAAGCGCCTCTCTCCGAGGACCACTTCCCCAGTTGCGCTCCTCCCAGGCTCACGGGTCAAGTAGTCCTGTGGCTCTCTTTGCCTAGAAGTGGATGACTCCCTACATAGCTGATAAAGACCTCTCCCTCTTCCTGAACCGCGGATCTTGACGGCTTGCTCGCGGGCCTGACCCGCAGGTTCGTTTTTCCCAACGTAGCTAGGCTCCTTTCACGCCGTCTACGAACGCACCCAGATTGCTTCCTTGAAACCTCTTTTTTTTCCGCGCTCCTCCCGCATTCGGCACCGCTTTAGTTCCCTTGTAGACGATCAAACTGATCTAAAAATCCCACGCCTTTCCCCCTCCTCATCTTCCCCTCTAACGTTTTTCGGAGCTCTATTCTCCTCGGAACCAACCTCCTCTCAGGCCTAGAGTCCCTCTTATAACTCCGGAATGCCCATTAAAGATTGCCCAACACACCCCCCACTTTAGTACCAAACCTAGACGCTCAGCGCTTTTTCCCGACCCAAATAAGGTTCCGACTCCCCAACAACCGATCGAATCCGCGAGGATCCAAACCTGATTTCTGGTGAACGTCCGTGTTCCCTCTACCCTTGTTCGGGAAGAAGCGCCTCGCGCCCCCATTTCCGCCCGATTGTCCAGTCTGCCCGTTCTAAGCTGCCAAACTCAGGGAAAATCACGCCCCCACATTGAGAGGAACATTTTCCCTCTCCCCTTTCCTCCCCTCCGGTAAATCCACCACTGCCTGGCAGCCCACCCACAAAGCGCGTCCCCGAAATTGTTAAGAGTCAAAGAACCATCATAGGTCGAATCTAGAGTCTTTTTTTTTTTTTTTGCGCTCACCCCTGGTTTTTACCGTTAACCCCACGACACCCCCCAAACACCCCCCCCCCACCCCCCCCCGATCGTCAATAGACACGATCTCCACCCCTTGCGACTCCACCTTGTTCCCGACATGCACTTATTACGATCCGTAAACAGCGTTTCTCGGGAAGAGAGGGTCTCCGTTTCCTTTTTTTTTCCGTTCGTCGCGTCGCATAGCATCAGAGAAGCACAGTCGGTACCTGATTGAGTCCCCTTTAATGAGGGGCTTAAGTCAAATTTCTTTCCCCAGTTCCGGCGCAGTTATGAACGTGTTGATTCCGTCCTCCTCGTTGCCCAAGAAGACCCCTTACTCCGTCATGATGTGCTTACATCCCCGTTTCTTCCACCCGAGCAGGCTCTACGTTTACGCTCATCGGCATTTGTTCCGCGCCCAGTCTGTGAACGACTGCGGCCGTTTGTCAGCTCCTATTTTTTCCCCTGGTCTCCCACTTGGAGTCAGAGTGATGCGTTACGTTAAACCTCTTTCCTTCATAGCCGAGGTTTTACCCGGTTGACCGCCTCCCCCTTCCAAAGGCTAAGAAAATTGGGTACCTGGCGGTGTACATGCCCTCTCCCCCCCTGCGACCCTCTCACCCCGCCATCTCGGTAGGTTTACTTCCTTGAGAGACTTTCTTCCCCGGTACTTTCAGGTTCCCCTAGAGTGGGTCCCGCCATATTCTTTCTTCCTTTCTTCTTTCTTTCGTCGTCTTTTTTTTTCGCACCCCGACTGATGTTTTCAGTAGTGGCGTTTCCCGACTCCCTTTTAGGAAGCATGTGGCTCCCCCCATGCTTTTGACCCCCTCCGAAAATCAAAGGCCCAGAGCACCCACCCACTCGGCTATTATGGATTTTCACCTTATTCTAGCAAGGGATCGCTCTATTTTACTTCTCCATCCGTTGTTTTTCTCTCGATACCTTTTTGATGCTCTGGTAGAACGCCGTGCTGATTTTTGGTTTCTCTTCCCCCCTTTAGTTGCCCTAGTTCAGCCCCACACCCTTTTTTTCGATCGTTCATGACGATCTCTACCCTATTCTCATCAGTTTTCTATCCGCCACCCGACGCTTCAGAGACCCAATCTTTTTTCTCTCCCCTCGCCGTCCGGCGTACCCCCCCCGCAATAAGGCGTTTCCCCCTTTTTTTTCCTTTTCCCCCCTTACGTTTCGGGGTGATTCGCATTTTTCGCTCTTCCTGTCCCCTTCGTAACCAGAAGGTTACCTTCTTGTTTACGTTGTTCTGAGGCCCCCACCTTGTTAAGGTATGACTTCCCAATTTCTCACCTCCCGTCAGCACTAGCCCGCCCCTTTTTGACCCCGATTATTTTCCCACTCCGCCCGGTTAGTCAGGCAGTTTCTCTTTTTGGTTTGACAGCAACGAGAGACAAGTCGACCCTGACGTGTTCGTTTCCCGCAACTCGTAGCCCTCATGTTTCCCTCTCCCGCTTCTGGAAGAGAATGGATAGCGGGCCTTTCCGTTCGCTTTATGTTCTCCTAAGGCCTTGCCCCTTAATCCGGTCATTTGACTCCTCGCGCCGGGTTCTCTTATATACCGTCTCCCCCTTCCAAGGGAAAAATGAAAGAAATCTCTTTCCCCCTGAGACAGATTTGTCCTTCTACATTACTACCGTTTTCTAGTCTGGCTGCTGTGTGGTCCGACGTCCCTCCCCTCTCCCTCTATTGGGTACTATCTTTAAGTTGCCATGGAAGAAAATTTTTGCGTTGCTCCCCCCCTTGTGCTTCCTCGAGCTGATGGATGGGTAGTTGACGATTCCCCATTTCCCTTTTTCGCGTTGGGTTCCCCCGCCTTCCTTTTTCGTTGACGACCTGGCTGTCAAGGGAGCCCTGATCTTCATCGCCCCTTTTTTATTGCCGTGGATTTAGGCAACGTCTCACCCTGGTCAGTTGCTGCTCCTCCTGTAGGGATACTGTTTCTTTGCCCTTCTTTTTCCTCCCCAGTTTTGGTTTCTCTCTTGTCAAAGCCCTTCACTCTTCGTTGGATCGCGAGAATGCTTTTGATTTTGTTTTAGAGGACCGGATTTTTTCTTTCCCTCATGTTGCTGGGGGTTTGTTTATAGAGTAAATGGTTTGTTTCTTTTGGTTGAAGGAAGCGTTACCCCTTTAGATCGCCAGAGATTTTTGAATTTACTATCTCTGCCCCCTAGCCCAAGCTTCTCAACGCTTTGTTTACCTGAATTTTTGTTGACCTTTTGATGGTTAGACTACCCTCTTCTTTTTCTGCCTCCCTATGCTTTGGATTCTTATCTCCACCCACCTAGTTCATTCACTTTTCCCCAGTGCTCTGGCCTTTAGTAATTGGGAGAGGCGTGTTCGTACCAGGGCTTGCCCATATTAGATCCCGAGGTTATCGGTTGAGTCTTTTTTTCGCGTAATCGCGTCCTCTTTTCTTCCCTCATTCTTTATCCCTGCCCCTTACAGTTCCCCACGGCTACAGTTCCCCCCCAACCGGGGTTTTGGCCCTCACTATCGGTGGTGTAGCCTGGTTTTGAGGCATGGCCTTTTTGTAATAGGAGGTTTCTCCTTTCCCCCTTTTGTTCGTTCTGTTGGCCGCTGATGACTATTTGTCCTTAAAGTGGCTTCCTATGCCCTAGCCCACACTCCCCCCTTCTCTACTCGGCGTCCTCTGTTGGTGGAAGGGAGTAATTGCTCGGTTTCCGTTCTCGCAGTTGCTAAAGAAATTCTCCTTTTTTTTTCCCCAAGGATACGATCTCCTCTTACCCCTTTTTGGTGTTGATCTGATTTTTTTTTTCTTTTTCCAATTGACTTCCTATTCCTTTCGCAGGTGCACTTTCTCCCCCCCGTTTTTTTTTTTTTGAGTTTTGACGCGTTCCCAAAATCTGGCACTGATGTCTTTTTTTTTATGTTCTGACCTCGCCAAAGAATAAACTAGACATTCGCCCCACCCGGTTCCTTGACCCATTTCCTGAAGCCGCCATCCTGAGCGAGTTATTGGCAGGTTCTTCCGCCCAGGCTGCAGCCATTTCTCATCGCAACACGTGGTTTTTGGCTTCTCCTTCTTCCTCCCTTTTCACGTACACGTTCCCCAGAAGGATGGACGTTTCCCCTGTGAAGCCCTCTGATCGTGACGGCCGAATCTGCGAGCCGATCCCCTCCGTGCTTTGAAGTATAAATGAGAATGTAGAGCCCCCCCTTCTCCCCCCCATGCGTTCCCCGCCCAACGCTCGTGCCTGCCACTTGGAGAAGGCCTTCTGTGGTTTGCGTTCCCTTTCCACGTCATCTTTGCCTCATGTTCTGAGCCCCAACCTTCCCCACGGTCGAAAGTCAGGCTCGCTTTAGAGAGTTTTGGGTTCCTTCCGTCGGGCCCCCTTCCTTCCGGCGCGAACGATATCCCAGCCACAACTTCGTTTCTTTCCCTCTTTTGATCCACAAAAGCTCTGAGTCCCTCCCTCATTGACTCTCTTAATGAGCACACCCCCCCACCCCCCCCCCCCCCCCCCTCCCAAAGGTTTCGACCCCCCCCCCTCTCTTTTTTTTCTTTTGCTTCCACCCTCCCTGGTAAAGAATTGCACTTCCGACAACGTGTTCGGGACCGTCTCCTCCTGCTCAACTTTACGCGAGCGTGGAGATCCAGTCTTGACCTCCTTCCTTCCCCGAACCGACCAAGGACCACTTCCACTTCTCTTCCCCTTCCACCTTTTCCTTTCGCCTAATATGTAATAACAGGAAGCCCCAACCCCCCTATCTAACGCCCCTGTGTCCATGACAAGCAGCTGCTCGTCCGAAGCGCACGAGACGCGCCCTTTTTCGTCTTTCCCCGTTTCCCGTTGTCCAGCCCCAATGACGTGACCCAGCTTACGACAAATCAAGTCCCCCCCGCATTTTTTTTTTCCCTTCGGTATTAACAGGGTAGTTTCTGAAGATCTTTTCTTTAATGGTGTTTTACGCTCTTCTCCTTCCTCGACTCATTCCCTACCTCGATCTTTTTTCTTTTTGGATACGTACATAGTTCATGTAACCCCCCCCTCCCGTCTAACTCTTCGCGATTCCGTGATAGGTGACCCCTCATCTTCTCCCGGTTTCCTCTTTCTCCGTCATCGTAGAGACCCAGAGAAGTCTTCGACGTTCTTTTCCTATGATTCTAAGCTGCTTCTGTTAACCCCCCACACCTTTCTTCCTTTTCGTTTTTGCCGGCTCTTTGTCCAGGGAGGATTTCAAGGGCGGGAAACTTTCGGTGACCCTTGTCAGGTATATCCTGTATTTCACCCCCTCCTCACCCCCTTTCGGCAGGAGTAAGATAAATTCGGGTACTTCGGTGAACCCCGGCTCGCTGAACCATTGGATAACCTTTTAACCCCCTTCTTTCTTTTCCCGAACGTGGAAAGTAGTGACTTTTAGAAAGGCCCCAAGATGGGCCTCCACAATCGGATTTTCCGATTTCGGTCGTTTTAGCCCCAGGCGACATCTGCCTCCTCCGTCTTTTCTAGTTAACGACTACCCTAGAACTCCTGTAGGAGTTAACCGGTTTGATGAAACTGCACCCCTTTCCCTTTCGACCCCCCCCCTCTTCTCCTCTGTTTAAACTCCCAGTCCCGGGGAGCTCATTTTCCATTTTTTGGTTTTCGAGAGAGCCCCTTCTGATGAAGGTTCATACTTTTCTCTCCCGGTTTTTTTTCTACTTGACCCCAGTGAAGAGGTTGCACACCTGGTGTCCCTTTTGTATCATTTTCCGACTCGTCCCCAAAGAAGATCCTCCAGTTTTTTTTCCTACGCTTCCCCACCTTCTCCACAGAGTCCCCTCAACTGTGTCTGTCCTCAGCCACGGCATCTCCCGCCCACCGACGAGCTCGACCTTTTTCTTCCTCCGTTCTTGTTTCTTTATGGGTTAGAGCTCTGTTCAAAGGCCTTACCAGTGAGGTTCTCTTCGCCTTCTCGTGGTCACTTGGCGAGGTTCCCCCCCCCTGGTCATCTTCTAGCTTCACAATGGACAGACCGGTCACGCCCTTCCCCCCCTTCCTCTTTAAGAGGCTCTGACCAGCATTTCCTTGGTCATTCACGGACTTTGCTTTTGCCCCCTATAATCATTTTTCGGAGAAGAATCGACCCCCTTTTTCATGGCAGACACGATCTCGCGATCTTCCGTCGCGATTTCTTTTGTCAAGATCCCAGGGTATACGGACGATTTTCCGTTCGCTTGTTCAACCTCGAAGTTACGCCCGCCGTTCCCTTGATGACCTAGTACATTCCTTTCTTACACTTTCTTTTTTTGGGAGAGTTCCTCTCCTGAACGCAAAACATTGACGAAAAAGCGTGATCCGCCAATGAGGTCCCTTGCGATTCTCTTTTCCTTTTGTGTTTCGCAGGTGTTAAAGATACAGATGGAAGATCGTGCCCGTGCCCCCTCTTCTACCCGGCGCGATATTTTCTCGAGAGTTTTGTTTTGTTTCCGTTTACAGTTTCGTTATGCGTTTTGTTGGACGGACGTTTGGCAGTGAAAGCTAGTGAGAAGGTTTTGGCATTCCCCTCCCTTGAACGGTCCGGAAGGTTTTTTTTTTTCCCTTCGACCTTTCCTCTTTCCCTTTCTCCTCTCGGTTTCCTTTGTCGGGCGATGAGTCTTTCTTCCCGAACCGTTGTAGATTCCACTGCTTTTCCAATAGGGTTGGTGGTCTTCTACCCTCTCCTTCCTCCTGGTGTGTTTTTCGCGACTCTATGGCATTTCGTGTAGGTCAAGTTTTTCTTTCCCTTCGGTTTTGCTTCTCTTTTTTTTGGTGGGAGCTCCTGGCCCCTTTGCCTCGGTTGAAGTTCGATTTTTTCCCGTAAGTAGTCTCTGTCCAGATGCCTGCTTCTAGCCCTCTTATGACGTTGTTTCTTTCCCCTTTGCGATCTTTTTGATTTCTTTCCCAAGATAATATCTTTTTGATTTGTGGAGTTGAGCCCCCCCCCCTTGGTCCGCTCGTGGTAAGTAGATTTTGATCTTTTTTTTCCCTTTTTCGCGGTTGCCTTTTCTTCTCCAGATTCTCGATTGATCCCTGAGGTCGGACTCCGATCCGGTCGGACGACTGACCCTTTAGTAGGCTTAATTCTTCTTGATCACGATGATTCCCTTCCAGGATAAAGAGACACCGGGGCTCTTTTTCGGGTGTTTCTCCTTGGCTGGACATTTCGATTTTTCCTAGGATCGAGTCTCTTCTTCCCCACAGGGGTTCTATTCTCCTTGGTTGTCTATGGAGATTGTATTACCAGTTTATCGTTTCGCGCCCCACACTTCCCAGATCTCTCAACTTTTCTCCCCTGTCTTCCGGTTTCTCTCCTTCTCCGTGATAAAGTTTCCTGGGGTCTACACTGGTCGAAGATTCTATATTGCTACTCCCCCTCCGTTGTTTTTTTTTTTTTCTCAGTCTACTGGTACGATTCGATTTAGGTTTCGCCCTGCGCAGTACGAGACCCGATCTGCGAAGAGCTAAAAACAATGGCCTCCATCTCTCTCCCTTTCTGGTTGTGGCTTCTTCTACGTCCGCATCTCCCCCTAATCCGCCCCAAACCCGTTCTCAGACCCACCCCCTCCGGGAGTCTCTTCCCAAAGGCCGTCTCCCCTGCTTAAATTGAGAGTCTCCCCGGCTTCTCTCGGTCTTCCGTTTAGAACCTTCCCTTTCGTGATTGAATATGAAGACGACCAGTTTAAGCCACGCTCTCTTGTCCCTTCAGTTTCAGATAGTAGGCAGCTCACGCAGGTTTGCGAACCTTGCTAACATAGAGACCGGTTGCAGTTCTCCTTTCCCGCCGCGACCCCTATTCCGAGAGGAGCTTGTCCTACTCCCATTTGCGGGTGTCAGTAAATAAGCATCTTCTCCTCTTTTTGTGTAGCCCTCTCCAAGAATCACACGCCTTCCTCTTTTTCCCCCCCCCCCCGAGACTCTTTTCTGCGTGGTGAAGAAGTCGGAACCAATAGCTCCCTCTTCCTTATCTCCTTCCCCTTTCCCAGGCACAACAAGCGTTCTCCCCACAAAAGTGCTCGCGTCCCCACCAATGTTTCAACGACCCCTCCCCCTTCTTCTATCCCCCACCCTCTCTACTTAGCTCTCCACCCTCTCCCCTTTTGCCTCATTTTCCATTATCGCAAAAAGTGTGGGCCCTACGATCGCCCCATCTCTCATCGGCGTCTCTTCCCGATCCCTTTGCCCTTCTCACCTGTTCACAACGAAACGGATGCACCCTCTCCCAATTTTCGTCCTTTCCTCCCCTTTTCCCTTGGCCGCAAAATGCCTCCTTCCAACCCACCAGCAGAACTACACTGGACTTCACCTCACCTCATCCTATTTGAAGAGAGAGGAGCGCCCCCCCCTATTCTGAAGAGCAACCCCTGATTCTGAAATGATTTTTCCCCCCCCACCCCTGCTTACTGAAACCGCCCTCGCCCCTCCTCTCCTTTTCAAAACCACGCTCTTTGTTTTACTGAGATATTGTGAGTTATGGTGTTTTCATTCCTTGCTCGTCTCTTCTCTTTCTGAAGACGAGCAGAATCTGACTCCTCTTTCCCGTGCCCCTGGCTGTTCTTCTCCTCTTCAGGCTTTCGACCCGAACATCGTCACTGCCCAGCCTCCCTGAGTTCCCCCCAGATCCTTCTACGTTTCCTGCTTTTTTCCTGACAGCGAGTTGATGCTAAACACTCCTGGTTTCTCAGACGATCATTTAAACGCGCCGTTCACTGACTAGTTGGGTTTCTGCTCTTCTCTTTTCCCCTTGCGAGGATGAAGAGGCGCGGTACCCTGTCGGTGTTGACAGTTTTGCAAATATCCAGATGGCCCCCCGGTTACCGACTCCCCTTCTTTTAAGGGCCTCCCCTTTCGTGGTACTTCTTTTCCATTCTCTTGCCAAATGCGACAGATCAACCTCGTCCCAACGGACCTGGCGAGGTTCAGGACACTCCCCCCCGAAGAGACGTTCGTTATCTACAGGACCACCATTGACGAGGTTTTCATCCTATTATTTTGCTTTTTTTCGACTTTTTTTTCAGTCTTCTTCCCTGCTCACTTGCTATAAGTAGTGACGTTACCGATAGTACAGGACGACTGTAGGCGAACACCCCTGTTGATGCACCCTAAATGTTCCCCTTCGAACCCACCTGCTTCCAGTTGAGGACCAATTTCATAGAATTTTCTTCCTATTTCTTCCTTTCCTCCCTTGTTGTGAGTCTAGATCCCTTTATGATCTATTTCAGTGTTCCCGTCCCATCATTCTCAAGTTGGTGTCTCCCCCTCGTCGGTTTCAAAATTTCTTAGCCTTTTTCCCTTTTTGATCTTTTTCCCCTTCCCACTTGATAATGGGTTTTCTCCTGGAAACAGACCCCCCGATAAATCTCACCTCCCTTTTTCTGCCCCCCCCCCTTCTTCAATTCTCTGTTAGCTTTTGACTTCCTTCTTTCGTGCTCGCCCCCTTTTCTGCCGAAGAAGTGGTAGTGGTGGATAGTCGCCCCTGGTTCTCGACTTTTCCCGGCTTAAGAGGGGAGCCTGACTTTGTTCTGCTTTGTACCCCAAAAATGTCTAGGCTCTGCTTAACCTTTTACCCGACCTGTAAAAGACCCTTCAGCTCGCCCGTTTTTTTAGATCGTCCCCGCCTCCCCGGCGTAAGTATAAGGTAGACTGTTTTCCGACCCGAGCTCCTCCCCCCAGGCTCCTTCTTGTGGCATTCCTTCCCTTCTGCGAGATTTTTTCCCCTCTCCCGCTCTTTTCCCAGTCCTTTATGGAATTCCAGTTAGCTTTTTCTTTTCCACCGGCAAGATTGGCACTCCCACCCCAAACCCCCCTTTGAACCTGAGTACTATCAGTACTGCCTTGCTTCTCGTTGAGAGAACGTTTGCAACTAACTTTTTTGACCCCCTTCCCTCCCCCTATCTTCACCGACACCGCGTTCAGAATCGTAGAGGTCTAGTGCTGGCCTTTCTTTGGCTCCTGTTTCCCGATTCCCCTTTCCCTCTTTCCTGATTCGTGACTGCTCTTCCCTCACATGGTAAGCGCGCGCGGGTCTTTTTCCGGGCGAAGTGGGTCGGTCTTAAAGTTTTTCGTTCGCCGTTTTTCTTTTTTGAGTTTTTATCCCTTATTCCAGGGAGCCCCATTGATGACTACTAGTCCATTTTTTCAAGGTGCCGTGTTTAGGTGCGGGGAACTGAGAATTGTCAAAGCTGATCGCCTGCTCTTTCGGGTAATTTTTCGCGCTTCTCTCTCTTCCCTCAACACACTTTTTAGACTTTGTCAAATGAGTTAACCGCTTTTTCTGCGCTCGAATTTGGTTCTCTGGAAAGGTATGGCCTTTTAGTTTCCTCTCGTCGGCGGTTCCGATGCTCTCGTCCTTTTGTTGGTTGATTTCCTCCTGGAGTTGAATGCGGGTGATAGCCGACATCTTATTTTTGTTCCGAGTTTCTGCCTCGAAACAAGACGAAAAGGAGTTAGCAAAGAGGATTCGACGTTGTACCTGTTTTTAGGTTGAGATCTCCCTGATCCGTATCGGTTCTTGAGGAACCCCCATCGGGCTTTCTCCCTCGTGGAAGTGGCCCTGGTCGGTTTATTCATTTTGGATTTTTCTTAGTCTCGTTGCTCTATGTGTTTCTATTCGACGGCTAGTTCGCCTGACGGCGCGCACCGATTTCTGTGGATGTCTTCTTAATCTTCCCTTTTCTCACGATCCCCCAGTTAATAAGATAAATAACCTCAACCTGGTGAGAATTCCCGTGTTGCGTTTCCGCCGAAGTGCCCTTTTCCTCGGCTCGCGGTTCCTCTTCTTCAAAAAGGTGGTAATGGAAGGTTTTGCTCTCTTTGCTCTTCTTTCCGTTCTTATCCCTTCTCTCATCCACCCTCATCAATCGAGATGTCCGGCCCCATCGTTTTTCCGGTCTTCGCTTCTTTTTCGCAGCCTGCGAAGAAATACGCCTATATGGGGGTTTCGTTCCCCCAAGGAGATTTCTGCCCCCCCCTTCCTTTTTTGTTTCTCTCATATTCTTTTTTTCTCCCCCCGATTTCGGTAGACGTTTGCTCCCCCTAGCCGTCCGCCTTCACAAAAATCTTTTGCGAAGATGCTGTAGTTGTGTGGATGCTCGTCCCTCCTATATCCGTGAATCCTATAGCGCCCCCCTTCTCCCGATGCCCCCTTTTTCCCCCCCGAAGACGCGTCGGCCGAGAAACCTCCTTAGTCCCCTTATGACAGCACCGTCTCATTCGCACGGTGTGGTGAGTCCTATGTACCCAGTTGTAGAATGAAGACATCGTTTTTGATCCTCCTGTAAGAGTCCTCTTTCTCCTCGACTTCTTCCTTCTCCGTCTCCTTTACAGCTTCCCCTCAGGTTAAGCAACTGCTTTCCCCCCGTCTCCCCCGGCTAAGAAGCACGCCTCTAACATGAAGAAAGAGTAACCTGCTCGACTGTACGTGTAGCGCCCCCCCCTTAGGGTGGTGTCTTTCTCCTCAGAACGTGCGCATACGCGACTTGTAGCCTGATAAACTGATCTCAACCTGTCTGTAAGGTCCGACACGGGTTCCGTTGTTTTATTCTTTTCGCGGTCCCCCCCCCCTTTCTAGACTCTCGCGCCTATATACCCCGCGGACGGCCCCCATTTCACAAGTATTCATCCCACACCAAAGTGCCGAGTCCTCACCCCCGTCTATCCCTCCTCCCCTCCATAACGGTTTCTTCGCCAAACCTATGCCTTTAGATACTCCCACCTCTGTTTTGCCGAATTGGACGACCTACACGTTTCGGTTCCTAACGATTTCAGCGCCGACCCCCCCCCCCCCTCCCCGAGCTGCGATCGCGTCACTTCGAAGTTAAAACGACCCCTTTTCCCCCTTCATGCACAAAATTTGATGCACTTCATCAGGCCCTTGCCCTTCCAGTATCAGGCCCCATCCCCTTTCCCACCCCCCCAATATCAGAAAGCCCCAATTTTTAACGTCACATACATGAAGACCCCGCATAGATCTCTATGCGTTCTAACCCGTGTGCCTTTACCCCTTCACGCTACTAACTCGCAGAGTGACAAAATCTCCTACCTCATATTTTTCCTTTTCTCCCTCTGCTCTTTTCCGTTTTCCCCCGAGGTTTGCGATTCTGAAGCTCTTGTTTCATGGTGTTCCGTTTTTGCTTTTCCCTCCGCCCTCTCTGAAGAACGGCATATTCGAGTAAATAGGGCCTCGGGGCTTCCGTCACATCGTCGTAGACCAGACTTCGACTTCTCTGCGCTTCCCAGTT
>Ga0179593_1417390_pt1 | contig 12231 bp, 6 predicted proteins | sample CZODoug2_1_08_16_FD_185931 | JGI IMG/M metagenome (GOLD analysis project Ga0179593, IMG submission 185931) | Vadose zone soil fungal communities from Angelo Coast Range Reserve, California, USA - CZODoug2_1_08_16fungal (PacBio error correction) | ecosystem: Environmental > Terrestrial > Soil >... | reverse complement strand
TTCGCCACGTCTACCGCGGACGGTCGAATTTACCTGCTGCTCCCTAGCTCCCGCCATCGCACACAGCGGTTTGCGTCCCCGGTTGTACTTTTTTCTCCCGTGATTCAGGCCGCTCCCAGTGTCGCGGGACGCCTGTGTTTCGTTTGAGTCCGCAGAGTATGTTTATTTCGGGGATCGGAGACTATAGGAAGGCCTAATCCGATTGTTATGCAATTTGCCTTTGAGACCTTTCATTGCTAGTCGACGAGACGTGTCCCACCCCGTTTTTCGAGAGTCGGAGACCAGATGCCGCTTAGCTTTACCCCAGATGACGCGCGAGACCCTCGATACGCCGCAAGAGTTAGACGTCCCTTGCCTTTTCGATTACTTGTCTTTTTCCACTTGCATTTTCCTTGCAGACTGGAGTTCTCCAGAGATTTTTAACGTTCACGACCTTTCCTATCAGCATGTTGAAGAGTTTTCTCAGGGAAGCCCCCTTTTTAGGGATTCACCGTCCAGGACCCAGCCCAACGGAGCCTTCTTTGGCCGCCCCTCTTGCATAGATAGCTGAAACAGGCTTTTTAACACCCTCCTTCTTCTGGATCACGACATCAACCCCCCATCGACATTAGAGTCAGTACGGCGACGCTGTAGATGAGAGCGATGCAGTGTTTTTTTGTTGTCAGACACGCGTCCGTGGTTCTCTCGCTACGCCTACCCGTAGAGTACCCTTTGCATTCGCTCGCGCCGACTGATAAATCGCATCCGAAGATTTTTTTTTTTTTATCTTCGTTGACTTTCCAAACATAGACGTTCTCGAGTGGGAAACACCGTCCCTGCGTCCCTCATCAAGCTTCCTCCTTTCGCGACTGCAGCTTCCTCTCTCATGGCTGGAGCGGTCATTGTCACGGCCTTACACGCTATATATGTTACTGAAATTTGTGTTGAGGACCTCAGGCTTGCCTTGACGACGATGACTGACGAGACCGTTTTCAGACTGGCCGCTCCTGGTTCCCTTTGCATTTCCGCGCCGTAGTTTCCCACTCGACTAAATGTGGAGCCAGGTTTTGTGAAGCGTAAGCATTTTTCCTCCTATCGTGGACACCTGGTGTTCCGAGTGGGGTCGAGGAGTTATGTATCTTTCGTTTTTCCGTTTCTCGCTTCCCTTTCTACCTCGATGAAAGACAGAAAGGCGATGATGCGTCGTTTGCGCTCTCTCCTCTCCGCGGTCGCCGCCCCTTCTTTTGGCCTCTGTGTGTTAGTGCCTCCCCCCTGGGCAGTTCTTTTTAGAGTGAATTTGGCCGCCTCTGCGCCCTTGTCCGATTCTCCTATCTAGACTGACGCAACCAGATGGATTTGTCCTTGCCGTTTCCAACTCGCTCGATTTGCCCCCCCCGAGATTAACCCTTTGGCCCATGTCCCTGATCAGGAGGTGGCGTGATGCTGCACTGCGCACTCACGGAGAGTCTTAGGCGGCCCACGAGAACCCCAATGTTTGCCCTTTTGGGGTTTTTTTCCGGGTCCTAGGCTTTAGCTTCTTTGTACGAGGAGTTTTTCTCTGTTTCCTTGGCTGCCCCCCTCCCCTGAGTACCGGGTCCGTGTTTAACCTTACGCGGGCGTGCAAAGGTAGGTCGAGAATTCCGCTCACGGTTTTTCATTCCCTTCGACTTAATGTTCGCTACTTCCTTCTTTTTTGGCGATAGTCTGGGCTGCACGTACTATAGTCGTCGTCTCAAGGAAGTTCAGTTTCTTCCTCGAGCACAAGGGCTCCCCCGCCGGACACTGGAGGTTTTTTAGTCTGCTCAGTCTTAAAGGTTGGCAGGAAGCCGTCAGTGGCGGGCCTGGCCCTGACGCGTCCCTCGCTGATGATTGCTTGCTGTACGGACGAGGCTCCTTGCTGTACCTCGTATTTAGGCGTTCGGAGCGAGATTCTTTGGACGCCCCCGGCGCAACGTGAGGTTTCCGAACGCAGACCCAGTCCCAGTGCGTCCCGGTGCTCGCGGAGTTTCCTGGTCAGCGTTTGCTAGTGATGTTAATCTGCGTAGTATGAGTCAAGCTCCGTTGCCCTTTCCCTTACGCTTCCTGGCATTCCCTTCCCAGGAGGGACCTTTTTTCCGGTTTTCGACACGTTCCCTGTTTAATGAAGCTGTCGCGCCGGGACTTTCCATCCTCCAGAGATGAATTGTGGTCGCCCTCTGACGCCGCGAGTTAATCATCGCTGTCAGTGTTGGTTGTCTACCACAAAGGGCATAGAGAGACCTTTTAGGTAAGTTTTCCCTTTATCTTGGCGTTTGACGTCCCATCTCGCAAACCGCTGGCAAAAGTGTTTTCTGCTTGCCCTGTGCCATAGGGTAGAAGTCCCATTTAGCTCATCTTTATAAGAGAGTGACTTGAACGGCCTTCCCTTAGCAGTGAGCCCCCCCCTTCGCATTCCCCGATCCCCCAAATACCCTCCCCCTTTCCCAAGACAGCCATCCATGTAGAAGAGGCTTCTCCCCCGTCAAGTAGGCCTTTTCTACCCTGCCTTCCCATGGTCATCGACACTTCCCGGTTTCAACCTTTCCTCCCCCCGTATTTCCGTACGCAAACTAGATGGATGGGTGCATTGAGACGCCACACCGAAGTCCCTCAGGAGAAGCGTTCCCTCCTTTGTCCCGGTACCCATTTTTCGTTCTGTTATTCTCTCTCAAAGCACGCTGAAAAAACCCACTATATACAGCCCCTTAGTATACCACCCCCCCCCCTCAACAGCGTTCGTTTCCCCGCCGGAGTGTTTCCGCCGTCGGTACAGGGTTCGCGCCAACCGCCATTTTCTTTTTTTTTCTTCTATCCAACCGCCGACGGGTTTACGCCCGCGGCTTTGAACTCTCAACGACCTTTCACTTACGAGTGTTGAGAGCGGCCCTTATCTGACCGGAAGGTTTGACAATGCTTTCCAGTTGGCTTCTGCCCGACCCCCCTCAGTGCTTTGCGGCATGCCCATGCGTACGGCCCTACGACATCGTTCCCTTTATCCCCCTTTTCAGCGCTCTGAAAGGGATTTGACTACGTTCAAGAACGAACCCGATGTCTTCCTTAAACCCGGTTTTTTTTTTTAGCCACCCCCAAGCCTGGCCGCGTGGTTTTGCGCCCCTGCTGAGAGTCAGGTCCCTTTTCAGTTTGGTATTCCCCTCTTTAATCCTCCCTCCTTTTTGGTTTCTTTTTCTTTATGATTAAACCTCCCCTTCCGAAGCCCTGCCCTTCCTTCTGTCCAGAAGCACGCGGGCGGGAGGCAGTTCTGTGGCCTAATTGTGTTTTTTGCTATCTTGAAACTTCGCTTTTGGTTTTAGTTGTTTTTTTCTTTTTCGTTCTCTACGGTAGATTCCGCACTTGACACTGGTCTTCCATGCTTATAGAAGCTTCCCTGATCGATTTTTTGCCGTTACCTTCATTCCCTTTTTTCCCTTGTAGCTGTAGTGTCGTTGAATGCCGGCTTAAACCTTGGTTCCGACATGGTCCCCCCTTTTCCTTCATACAGGTTGCCGCTCTCCAATCAAGCCTTTTTCCGTTGTGGTTTTCGCCGCCGCCGTTTGTCCCCCACGGTGGCCGGATAAGATTTTCCTTTTGAACATCGCCCGGCGTAGCGTAGTGCGTCCGGACTGTTTGCACGGCGCGGGGAACGGTCGTTATGAACCTTGGTGGTCGTTGCGACGAATTTTTCTTTTCGATCTCCGGTTTAATTGTGTCCCTCGTTTGATCGTTAGGACGTCGAACCACGAAATCCTGAGGTACCTAGACGGTCGTGCGGAACCCCATTTTCTCTTTCTCATTGGTTTACCCCAAGCGTGGTTCCTAAAGAAAGAGTCACATCGTGCGGAGTAGGCCATTCTTTCTGATGCTTTTTGCACCCTTCGCCACCCTCCGCTGCCATGGCAGTTTGAAAGTCTGTTACTAGTTGTCGTAGTCTGCCATTGATGTTGTTGACCTTTCGAGTGGATCTGGTTCTTCGCTTTTTGTTTCATTTTTCTTCGGCGCCGGTCAGGCCAAAGTCAACTGCGGCTTCGTCGGCCGTTGTCTAGAACGCCCGCTGCTGCCAGGGCCTTACGCACTCCCACGGACTGATTCAGAATTAACGACGGCTTGGACCATGTTTGTGTCTCCGCGATTTCTGGGTCGTGACCCCGTCTGCTGTGACTTGACCCTGTTGTTCAAGCTAAACGGTATAGAGGTGCGACAACCGCGTTTCTCTCCGTTCCCTCCCCCCTGACGCGGAGAGCGTCTGAGATGCACTCAGATGCGACCGATGAGCCCGGTTTTTGTCGCACGGCCTCCCACCGTTTTGAACCGATGTAAAGTTCCTCATTAAGCCTATTTTTCATTGTTAGCTCGAGTCTCACCGAGGTATTAAATTTGGGAGACAACCGCCGCGCGAGTCAACGTTCCCCTGTACATCCCTTCCCGAGCCCGGTGCAGCGCACCGCATAGGTACGAGAATCACGTCGCTGCGTAGCTTCAATCTTCGACGCCCCTCCATGCCAGACGCCCCTTTTCGTAGACGGTTCTGAGCCCATCATTCGCTCCTGCCGATAGGAGCTGCACTCGATTAAGTGACAGGATGAAGCGTTGTCTTTCGTCGACCACACGCCCGATCCCCAGTGTTTTTTTACCGTTACGATTTTCGCTAGCCGCCACGTGGCTTGATCGTTGCGACTTTTCTCTGACAGCACGGCGTGACTCCAGCTTTATATTTTGTCGAGACCCGTAGCCAGACGGACAAATTTGAGCCGCACTTCGGAGAACATTTTCACGCAGCGTATGCCCAAACGAAAGTCTGAACGCGCTTTTCCCCTCTTCTTTCCTTTGCCTAAGAGCGCGTTAGCGAGTGGACCCCCGTTTTATCGATCGTTTTTTTTCACCCTGTTACCTTTTCCTTTTTAGCTTGGACCCATTCTCGTGAGAAGAACTATGACGTCCTTTTTTTTTTCACTTCTCGAAGGTACTCAGGCGTTTGACACATTATCGGTGAGCACTAGTACAGCCGCATCTATGCGAAGACAGGCGCTCTGGTAGATGACACGAAATGGGCACCCTATAGAATGCCCTTTTCGGCCACTGCACCGAAACGCATCGTTCGATCGGCTTTCCACCTGAGCTGCGATTCGCCTGCCTTTGGTCGCAGCGTGCGCGACCGGTTTTACGACTCTGGGATATCCCCCTTTAATGGTCTCTGCGATCAATCAGTAAATGAACTCCTCGGTGTTCTGTCGTTCCTGTTCCCACTTTTCCCCTTCCTTATCGATTTGTTGAAACGCGCTTTTCAGTCATGGTTGCCCTCTCCTCTTGCGTCGAGGACGCCCCGCGAAGAAGGTATAGAGAACGGAGTCCACCGGGGAACTTGAATCTATTACTTCGCCCTAGTTGTTTTTTTGTTGAGTCTCCTCTCAGGCTGTGACCCAGTTTTGTTTTTGGTGAAGTTTGAAGCTTTGTCCTTATTGCACGTTCCTCGACGGCCGTTCGAGGTCGCGCCTTTCGAGGGTTTTCCCCCCCCCGCGCTCACCTTCGCTTCCGGGTTTGAAAGCTGCTTAAGAAGTTCGGCCGAGATCCGTCCACGAGGCGTGTTTCTCGATGGATCTCGTTCTCTTTTTCCTCCTTGAGACTCTCTGGGACGAGTCTTGCGCTGAATTTCATCATGCTCTCCGTGCGTTTTCTCCTTCTGCTTTTTCGCTTAACGCCCTATGATTGTCGAGTGAGTTTCGTGTTGCTCCGTATACGATATTTTGGTGGTCCCAATTGTTTAGGCTAGCCCGTACCGTGACCCCCCCCGCGTAACCGCAGAATGTGCGAGAGTTTCTGTAAGCAGGTTAAGACCGGCGCTGTGACTCTAAATTCCCTGCTCCTAACCTCTCGGTGGACATACGACGCACTGATGCCGGTCTCGTTCGCCTAGTCTCGTCGCCGTTCCGGCCTTGTACCACCCCTTGCAAGAATCCCTCCCCTGCGTGCCGGCGGGGTATCCCGGATAACCAGACAGCCTTTGTATCTGGAACGGTTTCGCGCGACGCGGCAATTTTTTCACTTCCGCCCAACCCCAACGGCGTCCATTTTGCTCCCACTCGGCTCACTTTTGGTTCCGGCATCAGTACCCACGAACTGGCGCCGTCAAAAAACAGGAGCACCCAGGGCTTTTTATCATTTTTGTGGGGCCGGCACGTAGATTCGCCGATCCCGTTCCGCCCGCGCCCCCTTCTTCCCCGCACCGACACTGGAGTTGTTATTCCTGGTTTCGTTTGACCGCTCCCTCCCACGGCCTTACATCCGCTGTTGCTTTGGTGGTCTCTCTTGGCGCGGTCCCTGATTTGCCGTTGCCCGTTGTTTCTCGTCGGTAGTGTCAAATAGAGTTCGTGCTCTCTTTCTTGTGACGACCTTGGCCTTTTTGACGGTGTCTTAGACCTCCGTTTCGGTTCTTTTGGTAGACCGGGTCCATGTTTCGGGAGCTTCGGTTATAGCGTCTTCTGCGCAAGTTTTGGCCGCGCCGGTTTCGTTTCTCGCATCTAGACTCGTTTTGCGGTGTTTTCCCACATTGGTTGCATTTTTTTTTTTTTTTTTTGATAGTCGACGTCCTTTTGGCCCACGCCGTTCGCTTACTTATTGTTTAGTGCATCTCGCCGCTTCCCTCCGCTTTTCTGTTCCTCGGCTTTCCTTTTAGTTTCCTGACCCATGGCTCGCTTTGTATACGTCTTCAGCGTTTCCGAGGATGCATCATTCTCCATGAGGGTCGAGTTCCTCACTCGCTCTCCCCCAACCCTGCATGTCTTCGGTTTCCCTCGCCTTCGCACCGGATAGCTTCCTCCTCCCGCATCATCTCGTAATCGGGCTCTCCCGTTGACCCCCCTTGACGTCCCCACCGGGCGCCCAGCCGGCGAGAACCAGTTAGACAGCCTCCCCCCCCTCACACGTTACGCCATCAAGGGCCACTACCCGGCGCACCACCTTCGCACCCGGGTTCCGACCCTTTCCCCCATTTCCAGTCGTCAGGAGGGCGAAGGTTCTGCCACACTGTTTGATCCGACGGGGCGCGTGATCAACGAGATGGCTGGGTCTTTCGCGGAAGCTCCTATCCCCTTTCCGAAGCCCTTTCGCCGTTCCCGTTTCAGGTACCAAGGCGTTCTGGAGATTCTCAACACGTCCGTTTCCCTAACCTACACACACGAGATCTACACACTATCTAAACCCCCCCCCCTTGAAAGCAGTCATTCAGGCAAGACGAGCGTTCCCCGTGCCGAAATGGCAGATCGGAACACTGCCGACATTTGTTACACGGTCTTCCACGCCTTTCACCGGTCATTAGCGGCGGCCCCTACTTTCTCTACACCACCATATCACCCCCACGTCGAACACTTGAGGTGGTCAATCCTGACCCGGATACTTCTTGGACACCTCTTTCCAGTTTTTTGTGACGAATGGCATGACACCCTTCACCCCCGTACAAGTCGCTGATTCTCCTACCTATTGCCGGACTCCGACCTTTACAGGCGACCAGTTCCCATCTGCCCCTTTTGTCTTCGATGTTGGTTTCAAGCATTCCCGATACCGTCGCGCTGTACGTTTGCAATGACAACCCTCCTTTTCCTCGCCCGTCGTGTTTTCGCTGCCTTCGTTAAGGGAAAGGCGGAAGGGCGGTACCGCCGTCTACCTTTTGTTTTTTTCCCCCTCAGTTCCTGTTTTATCTTGTCGCAGTAGCCGCATTGACTCCTCCTGCAGTATAAGAAGAAAATGATGGCAGGCCGGTGTTTTATCCCGGGAAGAAGTCCACGGGTCGGGCCTTTGCAACTTATATGGCCCCCCCTGTCGAAGCCTTTCAGTATCGCTTACTTACGAAAGTTCCGCGAAGACTGTCACGTGCCGAGCGATCGAGTGTCAGGTTCCCTCGACTATGGGTCCTTTGCTTGGAACAATTTCGACATGTGTCCCCCGTTTTCCTGTTAGAAAGTTTTCTGTTTCTCCCCCCCCCTTCTTCTCCGTGGGTTTTGTGATCTCACGTCTGTGCTGTCCCAACTTCCCCCGTCAGTGTGGAGGAACGCACTTCCCGTCTTGTACCCATTGTCCCTGCTTTTTTCTTTCTATTTGGGACCCGTTGCTGCAGGCGCACGCCCCATCCCCTCGCGTGTCTTTTCTTCTTCCTGGTTTTTTCGACCCTCCTCGTACTGATGATCTCTTTTTTTTTTTCGTTTTTCCTGGCGTTTGTTATTCGAGTCTCCCACAAGTCCCTGAACTAGGGCCCGACCTCCTTTGTCCCCCCCTTGCTCACCCTTTCGGTAAAGTTAGCCGACGACCCCTCCCATCTATGCCTTCGCGAGTCACGTCGCCATGTTTTACACACGTCAGTAATGTAGCCCCAAGCTTCTCCCACCCATTGGGAACTGGTCTTCCCCGCCGCAAGAGTGGACTTGCTTATTCGCGCACGCTAGCCCATGATTTCTGTTGTCCTGTTTTGGTCGTGTTTTTTCCTACCCCCATTTTTCTATGAGCTGGTGGTTCCCTTTTTGCTGCCGGTTCCTTCCCCCTTTTCCACTAGTCTTCGCGGGGATGACACTAGACTGAGCGATGATTTCTCTCACCCCGGCGGCTTTGGAAACGCTCGGGCGGGTTTTTGCACGAGGAGAGAAAAGGCCCCCCTTTGCGCAACCGTCCCTTATTTCTCCTGATTTCCCTGTGACTTTTTTACTTTCTCGCAGCTTGTTCTTGGATGACAACCCCTCTTGTCCCGTCGCCGCTGGTAGCTCCGCGGAGGTAGTTTCCGAGCGATATCACTCCGAATCTATAGATCTGATTGCTTCCTGAGCCCTGTTTGCCCGAGCGGTCGACCGATCGACAATTTCCGATCCGCCCCTTCAAAGTCTCTAACTGTAGATGAGACACACAGGCGCGCCCATATGACGTTTACAATCTCCTCTTTAGCCAAGTTCGCCTTTAATCCAGGACCCCGGCATTCCTCCTCCCGTCTTTCTTTTCGCCCAGCAATTTCTCCTTTCTCCAGTAGAGGACAAAACGAAGACGCAGGATTGACCATCCTCCCTTTTAGAAGATGCTCCGATCCGCGTCGACGAAATTTCCGCGCTCCCCGAGCGCCTCCGTACCTCTGGGCTCCGGCCCTTTTGTACAGGAGAGATAAGAGACAAGTGGACTTGAAACAGTCTCCAGTTTCTTCGGGAGGTTTATTGTCTAGCTGATGGCTCCCCTTCTTTTTAGCCGATCGCCCGGCATTACCCTCCCTATGACTTTCCTCCTGGCGCGGTTCGTGAACTAACAGCCCGAGGGTCGCGCCCCTCCCCCCCTCTAGGTCCGACCAACGTTCCCGCCAGGTACCACCACCTCCTTCTTTTTCCCGCTTTGCGTCCCCTTCTTCCGCGCCCTTCCGCACTAGCTGGTGAGTTAGACGGTGACGCCTTCTTGATGGTCGTGGACACTGCCGTAGTTGCGCGAGTGTTCCTTCGATCCGACGGTCACCTTTTTCCCCGGTTTTGACGCGCTCGGTTTTTAACTTCAGTTGAGTGATTCGCAACCTGGCAGTGAGCGGAGCCAGGCCCCCGGACAGGCACCGCGCACGCGTCTTTCTCCTCTTCATAGGTTTGACCACAGGGCCGTCACGTTTCCCCACCACCCTTTTTGTACTCCTTTCCCCATATCGCACCCCTTTTTTGTACTTTCTTTTTCCTCCTGAATGCTCAACGCGCTACTGTCTTTCGGCCTCCTCATGCCGAACCTGGTCTTGTAGCCGGCCTCCCTTGTCGCTGCTCTGCATAGCGTGCGAGAGTGACGACACCCCAGTGCCCCTCATAACGGCCTCCGGTGTCGATCTTTGTACTGACTCTCTTCCCCTTGTCCCTTTTTGAAAGTTCCCCACCAGTCGTATGAGATTAAAGTCCCTTAGTCACCCTCCCCGAGACGTTTTAGGAGTCCCAGACGTTCACCCCTTCCCTTATCGGCGTTCCCAAAGTGCCCTTGCCTTCATATAGATCACCATCCTCCGTTGTGTTTTTTTATCCTTAGATTGGGCCCTGCCCTCCGCTATTTTCGCGTGAAAACAGGAACCTTCTTCGCGCATATGAACTTGCCGCCTAGGGCCAGTACTCGGCATTGCCCAGACGCGGGTCCCCCAAGAGATGGCTTTTGGTTGTTTCCTGATTGAGTGACGCGCATCGAAACCCTTTCGTTCGGGTTATCGATGGAAGATCTCGTCCTTCCGTCTGCTCATGCGGTATCGCTTTCCCCGGTATGTCGTAGGATTAAACTTTTACCCCCGGCGAGATGTGATGCTGCGCTTTCCCTGAACTTGCTACGACGCAGTCCGGCGTGCCGTCTTACCTCACTTTGCGGCGTTCGAGTTTGTTACGAGGTCCATTCGTTTCCGTTCGGAGGTTCGCCCTTCTGTCAGCATCCGATCGCCCGGTTCTGCCAGATAGATCGTGGTGCTGAATTCCGGTGCTCCTCATATTTCTTCCTCTCACCTCCCTGAGCCACCTCTGGACCCTTTGCCCCCATGACCCCTCGCCGGCGGTGGTGTTCCTTGATGCTAGAAGGAATAACGGCCGCCCGTCTCGGAGGAAGTGCCCTTTTTCCCTTTTTTGACGAAACTTCGTTGCCCGCTAACTAGATCTTTCGGCATTCTTCCTGACTGGGATTTTTTGGTCCTATTTGTTGTGGGAACGGAGATTTGGGCAAGTGGTCCGACTCTGCTCACGGCTGTGGGACGGGTCTGACGCTCCTGGGTTCGTCACCCACCCTTCTCTGAAAGGGCTGCCCGTAATAGTAGGGTTGAACGTTTAGATCTTTTTCATTCCTCCCTTTCTTGCGGACTCGCGCCAACTCCTCCCCGCCGTACACTTTAGCGTTTCCGTCTGTCCGTCCCCGTTCTCCCATCCCCCCTTGTGGGACCGCCGCTGTTTTTCGCTCGAGAGATGGAAAATGATTCTCGTCCGTTTCTCTTAAGTCCCAGGAGCGTAGAGTCTTAGGAGTGAGTTATACTTCCCCTCTTTTTTCCCTAGGTCTGCTGCTGTCCGGACAAGCCCCTCTTTGCGGTCTTCCTGAACTGGCTCGCGGCTTATTTGTTGTTCGATCCTGAGCCTTTATGAGTCGTTCTTTTTCCCAAGCTTGTTTTCTTGTTAGCTCGCACACGAACCAGTCCAGGGAGGATGTTCCCCTTCTCTTCGGAGACCTCTGCGCCCCCAGTCAGTTCGCGCTCCCTGCTAAACTATCTGGAGTGCATTTCGCCCCCCCTCTGCACCTTCCGCGCTGTCTGAGGCAATCCTTTGGAGACCAGGCCACAGGGTATCCACGGTATCTCGACCCTTTTCTATGATGCCCCCCAATCACGGCTATCGGTGGCTCCCAGTAATAACTAGTCCCCCACCGCTTTCCACCAGCCTCCAGTATTTTCTCTCAGAATTGAGGAAGGTTAGCATATGTCAGGAATATTCAATGTATCTAACACCGGGAGGAGTTCTTCCTTTGAGCCTCCCGAGCCCAAGGTTTTCCATCAGCCCCTCGCCCGAACACTATAAAAAACTCTAGGACCCCAGGTCACCAACGAGCCTGAGGATATACGGCTACCTTGGTTCTACCAGTTCCCAATTGATAGACCGTTATACCAGGTTCTTGAGAATTCTAGCCCAATTAGCCTGGGGGTCTCGCTACTTTTCCTTTTTCCCAAGTACGCGCCGAACTACCGGCGAGTTTAAGTTCCCCAACGGACGGGATTTGTGTATCTGTTCCTTCCGACTCCCGCCTGCAAACTACACCCCAGAGATTTTTTCTCAAGCCCCCCTTCTTACCACCCTCCAAACCCTCCCCAGGTGCGTTCCACGACTCGGTTCCCCGCCTTTTGACGCACATGGTTCCTATCATTCTGATACTAAGCTGTTTCCCCAAGTGAACGAGTCTATTCCCTGGGGACCGACACCGGGGAACGCCCTTTGTTGCACGCTTAACCCCCCCCATTCGGAATTGGGCTCCCTTAAACCATGAAGACACGGACTTTTACCCATCGTGTCGCTGCCCGTTCCCACACAAACCAACACAGTTTTCCTCCGGAGCACGCGAGTCGTCTACCTTCTCTCGATTCGTGCGACCAGTTCAGCCCTCTTTAAAGGGGATTCGCGATGCTCTTTTCAAGACCGTCCATTAATTCATTACCCCCATATACCCCCGATTGAAGCCGCAGCTGGGCAGGCGCGACCCCAGGAGTGTGCTGTACCTCTTCCTTCTGAAAATGTT
>Ga0179593_1407728_pt1 | contig 12231 bp, 16 predicted proteins | sample CZODoug2_1_08_16_FD_185931 | JGI IMG/M metagenome (GOLD analysis project Ga0179593, IMG submission 185931) | Vadose zone soil fungal communities from Angelo Coast Range Reserve, California, USA - CZODoug2_1_08_16fungal (PacBio error correction) | ecosystem: Environmental > Terrestrial > Soil >... | reverse complement strand
ACGGTTCTTCCCCCCTTTTTCCTTCCCTTTTAAATGAGTAGGAACCGAGGGTGGGCTGTCCCCCCTCTTTCCCCCGCTTGCTCGTTTTCCAAAGCGTGGGACGGCTCTCTATTTTGCTTCCTGTTTCTCCGCTTTCTCCTTATCCCCCCCCAATATAAGGTTTTTCTTCGTTCTCCCCCCTTGTTTCAGTAGTAGATTTGGGACGCCCTCCCTGTCAACGGAACACGCAACGTGAGTGGCCGTCACTATCTGTCGATTCTCCCCCTCGACCTGCGTATTCAATATGCTTCCTTTAATTCTGGGACCCATTCGACTCGACCCACGGCCTATGAGAAGCACGTCCATGCTATACGACCGCCGCCACCCCCTCCAGGTGTTTGTTCCCAACTTTCCTTGAGGGCTTTCTGGAGCCACCCGCTGTTTTCTGCGAGCTCCGGATCCCCAATCTGAGATTTTTATCGCAGCCTCGCATCGAACCCCTTTTCTTAGGGTGCATACTGATGTTCGTGGCTCGTTTTCCTTTTTAGTCCTCCACTAGATTTATTTGACTTTTGACGCTCTGAGGAGCTACCCGATTCCAGTTCTTCCCTTTGCCCGTTAAGAAGAAAAGGGGGTCTTGACTTCACTCGTCGTTCTTTCTGAGGAACGGTTTTTCTTCCATTTTGCTAGAACCGAAGGTTCGTGCTTTTTTTTTTTTTGTCGCAGATCGAATGTTCTGCTTACCCTGCGAAACAGTGCATGTCCTTTCCCATTTCTCTTCGGGGGTATCTGTTCCTTAGCACCCCGTCTTCGTCTTTTTATAGGCGGATGGTGTGGCGAAGTTTTTTTTCTCCTCTCTTCGAATCGTCTCTTTGGTCAGTTGCCCATCGCTCTCCTATTGCTTTCCGGTCGTCTTCTTTTTCTCAGACGATCCTCGGCCACCGTGGTTCCCAGTCATGATCGACATAGGCGGCGAGATGTTTTTCCCTCCCCAAGTCTGACCTCCTTACGTAGCCTCCCCTCACGAGCCCGTGTCCGTCCCGTTGTGGCGCCCTTCTCCCCGCCGAAGTAGAGACAGTTTTTAGAATTTCTTTCCGTCGTCTGCTGATACTTGCTTCAGGGTCGAGACAGATTGCGCCTACTCCTCTTCCACAAGGGTGGCTAAATTTGATAGAGCAACTGCTACGACTAGTTCGTACGATCTCCTTTCTATTTCGAAGCGGGTAGGTATCGGATGAAGGGATTGCTTGGGATCCCCGGGCGCGTTGATATCTTCCTCTGGTTCTGCCACCCCACGTTGTTCCCTGGCCCCCCTCTTCGCCGATTGCTCTCTCTTTTCCTCTAAGTGGTTGTTGTTCCCGCTGATCCCCTTTTGTGGTCGCATTTTTCTCCTGAAACCTTTTTAGCGATAATTAAAAGGATTTTTTGATTCCCCCCCCCTTTAGCCCGCCGCGACTCTAACCGATTCCTCCATTGCGGCAGACATCGTAGCTCCCCTTTCGAGTCGGTCCATGGTACCTTTGTTTGCTAGATCTGTGTACGACATGTCTTGCGGCCCTCTTTTTTTCTCCCTTGAGCGCTATTATCCCCTAATGTGTTCTTCGGACGGTCGCTCGCTGATTTTCCGGTGAAACAGTGCTGAAGACGGCTCCAGTCCTTCTTGATTTCCTTTTTCCTCTGATTTTTTGGTTTTTCCCAAACCAATTCGTCGTCTCTTTTTTTCCAAAACTTTTTCCTCGGCCTGGTCGTCGTAAAAATTGAATCGCTCGGCCAGGCCTCTTGCGCTCTTCTCCGGCGATTGCCCGACCCCTCTTCCCAAGCGTGTCGCGGTGCGACCACTCCCTTCCCCCCCCCCACTCTGACCTCCCCTTTTTAAGATGCTCTTCACGAAGCCTAGTCAGAAGGCTTGCGATATGCTGCCCTCCATGTGACCCCTCTCCTGTAGACTCTTCCTTCCCCGCCGTCACACCACTATAGGAAGAACACGGGTCGAAGTCATCACTTGCTGTCCTGGCGAGCTGGAGCGTGCTTTTAGTGAGGAACCACTTGGTCGGTGTATAAGGTTTTCCCCCTCACTTCTTTTCTGAGGCGATTTGTCCTTTTTTTTCGGTTTTAGTCTGACTCCCGCCTCCCTTCCTCCCTCCCCTCCGAGGCGCCCCCTCCGATTTTTTCACTTTATTCGAGGTTTGTTACGACCCGGTCATCGACTGAGTTGCCTTTTTTTCAGATTCCTCCATCTCAGCGTGGTGCTTCCCCCCTCCTCCTTCCACAGTGCTGCACCTAAACGAGGCTTGTGTTGCCGGCCCTGCTGTTCTTTTTCTCCCTCTGCGCCGGGGGCTCTTCTCTCTCCGCAATTCAAGCAGCCTCGGTTGTTGGGTACTTCGGAACTACGGCTTTTCGGCCTCGCCATATCGGGCCTCCTCAGACACTTGGCCTGTTCGTTCCGAGGTCTTGCCCCACCCCTGCGGCTCCCCGACTTAGACTGGCCTTTCACGTGCACTTATTGGATTGACTTTTTTGGAGCGGAAGTCTGACCAGGAACCTCAAGTTGAGCCCTAACTATCCCTTTTTCTCTTTTGCCCCCTCCCGCGTTTCAAGAGAGTCAGGGCCCACTCGTTTCCTCCTCGGTGATTTTAGGCCGAAAGATTGTGCAGCCCGCCGTCCTGCTCCTCTCTTCAGAGTTAATCTGTTGTGTTTGGGCTGAGACTCTCTTTCGGCTCCTCTCTTTCTTGTATCTTCACCCTCGTCGGACCCGCTTTTGGCATGTGCCTGTGAATACTTTCAACGCGCTGTTCTGCGGTTGTGAGGCTTCGTAGTTCTTTTTTCCTCTTTGATTTCCCACGTCCCGCCACTTCCTCTTCTTTCCTTTCCTTTAGTTCGACGAGGTTTCAGATAGTTGTTTCCCCTCCCATCGTCCGAGGAAAATATCACGTTGACGCCGTCTTTCTTCTTCTGGTGAGTTCTTCAAGTCGTAGGCCCCCCTCTTCCTTTTTCATTTCGAGGCCATCTCGTAGTCGCCCCGGCTATGTAGCACTTCCAAGCGTCTTCTGTTCACGCATCTTTTATTTTTTTGCACCCGTTCCGGGAGGGAGTTGTAGGTCACCACGCTGACGCCGGTGGTCGAGTTTGCGATAGAGCACTCACCTCTTCGTGACCTTTTTTCTTTCTGTCCTCGCCGACGTCAGGTTTTTTCTAATATGAGATGCCGGCTTTCGGTTCTTCCAGCAATTCCCGATGTCGTCTCTTCCTCAAGTTTTGGCGCCCCGTGAAGGTCATGTTCTATTTTCCTTCGAAAGACAGTCGGTAAGTCCCTCTGTAGTCTCCCCTCCTTAGCCGCTCCCCGTAAGAGACTTCGCATTCGAGAGTTTTTTGTTTCTCCTCGCGCCCTGTCGGAGAAGGTCTTCGCCCCTCTGCGCCCTCTTCTTCCTTCCTATCTCGTCTGGATTTTTTTAAGAGAACCCCGTCTATCTTTCCCCCGCTGTTTTTGCGCGTGTACGAGTTTTTCGGCGACCCTCGGCTTTCTTTTGTTTCCCTTTCCACTAAAGATCCCTCAACGCTTTCTTGTCCTTCGTGCCTTTCACGCCCCCTTTCCTCGGTCCACCTCGGGGTTCCCTCAGCATGCTTCGACCCTCGTCTTTCGTTCTGTTTTCCAGAACCGCATAAACGTCTTCCAGCCCTTGTCTCCTAAAGTTCTAAGTTCTCGTACCTTCTTCTGTCGCTCGACCGTAGCTACCCTCTCCTCTTTTCCATGGTCTAATCGATGATAGCTACCGGTTTCGTCTCCTCTTGAAATCCTCATCTGAAGGAACATTTTCTCCATTTCCCGCGTCCAAACGGGGAAAAAGACCGCGTCTCCCTCTCTTTTTGGTCTCGATTTTTCGTTTCTTTCGAGATGATCGTGGTGATCCCGAGTCAGCTTGAGGATTAATGTAGTCCGTGGCGTTCTGCCCCCTTTTGTCCCTTTCCCACGTTTTCATGTGATCTATCCTCTCCTACACTGCTTTGTTTTTAAATCTGGGCCCTTCGTTCTTTTTCCTTCCCTTCTTTTTTGCAGACCTCGCGCGCTCCATGGATAAATTGGATCACCACTCGAGGCCCTTTTTCATTTCCTCCCCCCAGTGCCACTCTTCTTCCTCAATTAGTCTGAACAGCCTTTAGAGGTCCCATTGTTTTTCCTTTGGAGTTTCCATATAGTTTTACGCGGCGTGGCTTCTCTTCTTCCTCCGGCCTCTGCTCTACTTCTCCCTCTATATTATTGACCTACTGTGGACCGCTCACCTTTTTCAGAAGAATTAAGATTCTCCCCAGCTCGTACAGTCCTCCTTCTCCTTACTTTTTCCTCCTTTCAGGTTTTAACCGTGATGATTTAGGTTCCCGACCTCCCTTCTTTCTATCCTTGCCGCTGGTGGGGATTTGGCATGCCGCGTGTTATCCCTTCCCATTACTCGCAGAAAGCGCAAGGCCTCGTATAGTCGTGTCTTCCCCAGCGCTCTTTTCCTATCTTGAGTCGGTCTTAGACTGTATCGACCCACCTGGACCGATCGCCACTCTCGTTTTCGATTAAATGTAAGACCTCCTAATACTCCCGCTCGGTTCGATGAGAAGCAGTTGGACTAAGTATCCACCCCCCCCTCGGAACATGAGATCTTCAGAAACACCCCCTTTTTTGCCCCAGAACGGGTGGTCAGGAACCCCCTTTCCCTGTTTTTTGGGTTCCCTGTCCAGACGGAGCTTCTATGATGACTTTCCGTACTCGGGCGGGTTCCCCCCTTTTCATTTAAATGCACGTTGGCTAAGGTCCGCGTTCCTTTTTTCTCCCATGACGTTTGTGCTTCCTCCTCCTAAAGGGAACCTCCCTCGACTGTTCCCCGTCCTCAATGGAAGAGTTTTTCTTCAGGTAATGATCTCATCCCACCCCTTCAATCAAGGTTTGATCGCCTCTCTCCCCCGATACCTTTTTTTTTGCTAGCATTCCCCCGTGTCCCTTCACTGTTTTACCACTCCCAGAGGAGTTGAGGCGGTGGCTAAGCTGGACGTGCTCTAATTTTTTGGCTCCCCCGAGATGTTTTCCGTCTCTTCTTGACGGTGTTTGGTCTAATGCTTTTTCTCGTTTTTTCCCTCGCCTCGTAGTGACTTGCCAATTTGTTCCTTTCCGAGGGCGTTCCCTTCCTCTCCAAAGCGGATACTACGACTGTTTGACTCGGGAGCGTTTTTTTTCTTTTCCTTTCTCCTTTGAGTCGCCATCCGTTCTTTTAAAGTTCCCTTGAGAAGGCGGAAGTTTTCTCTCTTTCCGATGACTTTTTCCCCCCCCATCGGTTTTTCGCTCCTACGCTTCCTTAAGAAGTGAAGTGACGACTGACGATCATCTTTCTACTCATTTTATACTTCCCCCCTTTTTTTTTTTTTTCTCGAGCGACCTCTTCCTTCCTGTCTCCCGTTTCACCCTCTTCCTTGACCTCGGTGATGGGCCATCTTCTGAAACGTCTTCGGCGTTTTTTCGCCCCGCGTCCGGGTTCTTGGATTCCTTTGATTTCAAGTCAGTATTTGCCTTGTAGACTACCTTTGCTCCCCGTCCGCTGGACTTCTCCGTTTTCTTTCTCAGTTCGCCGTAGCCGCTGTGGTATTTGGTAGGGCTTCCTGGCCACACGTCCGGAAAGAAAAATCAGTTGCTGCGGTTTAGTCACCTCTTCGATTTCACATCCTCGTAGTTCGCACACCGATCTTCCTTAATTCCCTCGGGCCATTTCGTAGTGCCCCCCGTCCTCATGTTAGCACTTTCCAGCTGTTCTTCCCTTTTCCCGACGCCACCGAATCTTTGAGGGTCCCTTTTTTTTCGGGGGTGAGGCGCACAAGCGCGATCGGGTTTTCTCGTGAGCCTTTTTAGCAGCACATTCCCCATTTCGACTCACCGGGTAGTTTTTTCTCAGTAATCGAAAGTTCCATTTGGTTCTTTGGGGCATAGTTTTATTTTCCCCCGGCTTTTTCTTTTTGAGACATAACTTCCTCTTTCTAAGCCTTTTTCCGCCCCTCTCATCGTCTTTTCCCTCAATTCGTGCCAGTATTGATCTGGTCCCGAACGTTTGGAGTCCGCACTTTTCTTCTGGTCTCGCTGCCGGCCGCTTCCTTCGATGCCTTCTCGACCTACGGGTCGGCGCTCTTTTTTTTTTCCCTCGTTGCTTTTCTCCCCGATGTGCGTCACCCAGGGCATTATTCCCCGCTCTCTTCTTCGGGGGTCGTCTTTTTTATTCGGCCTGGCTCCTTTCCTCTGGTTTTTTGACGTTGGTCTGCAGTCTGCGAACCAGAGTTCCTTTTCTCCCTTTTGTTTTCCTTCTCCGACCGGCAGCTGCTCGCTCGTTCCCTTTTTTTGGCCGTCCCCTGTTCCTCTGTGACCGTCGCATGTTCTTCGTTCTGTTCTCTTTTTTTTCAAGACCGCATCACGGTCGTAGACCAGCGTAGTTCTTTCTCTCTTTTCGTCTCGTTTTCCTGTTCCCCTACTCGTATCTTCCCCCCCTGTCGAACGGTCCCATCGGTTTCTTCCTTCTCAGCGATAGGCGTTCCGAGCCAGATTGCAGAAGATAGAAGCCATTTTCTCTTTTCACCCCTAGATCTTCCCCTGGTTTCCCCAATGATCCTCTCAATTTCGTCGTCACTCGGGCGGCAGTTTGTGTCCTTTCTGCGCTGCCGTGCCCTCTGTTGTGATAAGTTCTAGTCCTGGATCATGTCCATCTGCTTTTTTCTTTTTTTCTTAAACAAAGTGGATTGAAACTCTCTCCTCCTATCTTCTTCTCTCTTCCCACAGCGGTTGGTTTAGCTCTCCTCACATTTCGGGGAGCAGGTGCCCTCTCCCCTTTCCCTATCCTCTCAGCCCGCTCCTGGGATCACACCCTTGAAGCCAGGCTCTCTACGACCCCCTCTGCAGCCATCGGCTGGACTCGTCCGCTCTGGACCTCTTCTTTTTTTTCCCTGGTTGCGGCCTATCTGTGGAAGCCCTTGCCCTTCTCCTGTTCGGCTCTGCGCGACCTTTTTTTTTGATATCGACCGTCCCCCCTCTTCGACTTTTTCCTTTTCAATTCGGCGGGAGCCTGGCGAAACGGTGTGGGGGTGTGCTGGGTTTCGACTCTCCTTCTCTACTTGCCGGCTCTGTCTCCTCCTCTTTCTTTCTTTTATTCCAAAATCTCAGACAGAGAGTCATGAGATTGTGGTCCCCCCCCTCGTGGCGCTTAAGTTTGTCTTCACAAGTTGCCGCGACGAAGCAAGGAAATCTTTTGTTTTCTTGCTGTCGTTTCCCCTCCCCGCTCTCGCTGTGTCGAGCTCGGTTACACCCCCCTCTTACCGATCGCCATAAGAAGTTACTCACCGAAGACCTACGAGACTCTCTCTTGGTTACCTATAATGCGAGCCTGTTGATCTAGATACCCGGTCCCCTTCCTTCCCCCCCCCCTCTCGCCCACTTCTGTGTCCTCTTTTACCTTACGGTCCCTTGAGCAGGTTTGAAGTTCTTTTCCTTACCCCCGGGGCGGGTTCTTTTCACGATCAATGGACTGGCAGGCCGCGTTCGAAGACGGTTCTTTTTTTTTTTTCTTTTCCCTCCGGTGTGATGTCCGCCGCGAACCCCTTCTCAAACCTCCTTGCGTCCCCCTTCCTCCCGGACTGCTTATCGATTCTTTCCCTTAGGAATCAACCGGTATTGACTTTGATGATTTTCCTCTTCCGACCCCGAGCTTCGGTTTTTCTTTCTCACGCACTTGATGACGGGTGCCACCCCTCATAGTTGTGGTTTGCCGGAATTTTCCTTCTACGATTTTTTTACGTGTCTCCTTCGGCCGTGGTGCGACTCTCGTGTGGTCCTCCTAATTCCTGAATTTTGGACCTTGCGGACCCTTTGCTTATCTTCGCTAAGTGTCTCTACTGCAGCCCTTTTCTCTTTTCGTTACAGGGTCTCTCCTCTACTTCCCCAGGATAATCTTCTCGCCCCTCCTCGGAGCATTGGCCCGTTTCTTTCCCTTGGGAATTCTCCCCTTCCTGATTCCAGCCCCCGCTGAGGCCGATAAAGGTGAATTTTTCCGAAGCGCAAGGTTTAGAGTGGATCTCCCCTCGGGTAGAACGTGACAACTATTAAGACTCTTTTTTACTCAGCAGATTCTTTTTTCTTTCTCTCCCTTTTTTTCTCCATCGTTTTTTTTTTTTTATCTGATCTTAGAAGTTATCTGCTTTATTCTTTCCTTCACCTGTCGAGCTTTTCTTGGAACATGTATCTTCAAACGCTATCTCTCTCCCCCCCGCAGTTAACTGATATTTTTTTTCTTTTTCAGTTTTTATTTTCCGTTCACCCTTACTCTCCGGTCACGGCTCCCTCTGTCCTCAGTCGTATTAGCCCGGAATCTGCTTCCTTTCCCTCACCTCGATTCCCTCGAAAAGCTTTCATTTCTGTCCTCATTCTCTGCTGCAACTCTCAGTTCTTCCACTTCCCACACCTACGGCCTCTTGACCTTAGAGGTAAATATAGCTCCCCCTGCTCCGAAGAAAGTTTACACGTCTTTTCTCCTTTCCCCGCCGTCACACTCCTTTTTTTTGGGTTGACCAGTTAAGGGCTTTCTTTATTAGCAACAACGCTGCTGGGGCTTTGTGAGATGAGTAGCACCTTCCCCTTTAGTTCCGGGTTTTTTTTCGCCGCCTTCGAGCCCTCCCTGAAGTTAGCTTTTCTTATCTGTAGTGTGCAGGTGGCGGACTTCGTACCTCCAGTAGATCTTTAAGTCAAGCTACCCTTCTTTCGTCCTCGTCACTCTTTTCCTTCCAAGTGATTTGGGAAGCGGCCACTTTTTCTAAAGCCCCCTCTTTCTTTTTTTCTAGCTCAGGCCCGGTCGCCCTCCGACCCAGCTTTTCTCTTCGGGTCGTTTTTTTTTTTCTGAGCGAAGGCTCGGGCCTCTTTCGCGCCCCTTGGGTGAGATTTCCCCTCTCTGTGTTTCTGTCTTTTCCTATGATATTAGGTATTGGAGATACTGGTAATCTGTCGTTCATCGCAGCTCTGGAACTCTTCTTTCTCTGGGTTTCCGCTGCATTTCACTCACCCTTCCATGAGGACTTGTCTTTCGGTCTTTTTTCCTTCCTGAATTTCCCTCGGCAACCGCTTGGTGTCCCCCCAAAAAGAGTGGTTAGATTCCGGACCGACACCAGATCACTTTCGTATCCCCTTCCCATCCTTACTCCATTTCTCTTCTTCTCCTTTTCTAGCTGCGAATCTGTTTGAGCCGACGTACTCATCCCCTTTCAGTACGCGCTCGGGCGCGCCATATCCGCTCACTCCTTCCCTTTCCGCTTCCCCCCTTAGATAGCCCCCATTTGGAACAATCCACTCCCGAGTTTCTTTCTCCCTGGTCGGAGACCCGCCTTCGTTTCCCTTCTTTTTTCGGTCTGGTGGAGGGTTTCCTCGTTTTGCTCAGCGGGCTGATTTACTGCCCTTTCCGGTTTCTTTCTGCCACCACTGTCGCCCAACAGGTCCGCTGATTTTCTTTTTCTCTTTCTTTTTCCTTTCTTTTTGTTCTTTGAGATATATACAGGCCAGAGAGGTGCGGTGTCGTTTTTTTTCCCCCTCCCCTTTATAAGATCAAGGTCCCCCCTCTCCCCTTTATAACCCCGTGTCGAGCTTCCGACCCGCTGCCCTGACATCTGTTTCCGAAATAGTCTCATCAAGGGCGAGTCGGTCGGTGTCCCCCCCCTTTTTCGGTCTATAGTTAGTGGACGCTCCCTCTTCCGTAGATCATTTCTTTTTTTTCGCTTCCCCTTCTTTCTTTTTCTAGCACTACTGGAATGCGGTAGCTAATTTGAGGGCGAATTGGCTCCAATCTCGACGCCGACGTTCTTCCTTGATGATAGGTTTTTACTTTTATCTTGTGTCCGTGAAACCCCCTCCCTCCTCTTTCTATCCCATGTGGACAAAGCTTCTGGAATATCCCCGCTTTTCTCCTTTCCAAGTACGAGACTTCCTTCCTTGGATAGAGTTGCTGCCGATCGTTCCAGACCTTTTCCAGAGCTGGTTACGATGCTTTCTCTCACCACTTGGCCCCCACCCTCTTCCCTCTCTCCAGGAGGTTGTTCTCCCCCCGAAGACCTACCTTCCTAGCGCCTCGTTTTAAGATCATGTCAGCTGTTTTCCTCAGTAGATGACTTCTTGCGAAACCCACCACCTTTCGCCGACCCGTCCCGCGTGGTCGAGTAATAAAGGCCGACCCTTTCCTGGCCGTCCCGGTTTATTTCCGACGACGAGTGATACTAAAAGTGGTGCTTTCCTACCCTCCCCGCTTTCCTTTCCCCCACACCCCCCCCCCCCCCCCCCACACCACCCCCCCCCCCCCCCCCCACACCCCCCCCCAACTGGACAAGGTTTTTTTTCCCTACGTTCCTTCTTTTTCTCTCGTAACTTTTTTGTCAGAAGAAGCAGACGACTACTCCCCCAGAGTCGCCCGACGCAACTGGTAACCGTTTCTTTTCTTCCTGCCGGTTGTTTCCTCTCCGTCGGTTAATTTCTTTTCTATCTTTCCTTAGTACCCGAGTCCTCCTTTTTGTAATACCCCTCCCTCCCTTCATTTGTGTTCACCCTTTTTTTTTTGTTGTGGCCTTTTTCTATACCGTTTTTATTGCCTTGTCTCATGCGGCCGTGTTTCCTCTCTCTCGCGGTCCTTCCAAGTCCTGTCTTTTTTGGACCTGGGAATAGCCTTCAGTCTGTTGAGACTAGCAAACTTTCTGACCTCCCTAGAATTTTTTCTGTCCGTTAGAGGGCGTGGCAGTTCCACTACCTTCCCCCCCTCGGACTCTTCCCGTCTCCTTAAGAGGAGACTGGCCGGAGGTGTGGACTTTTTCTTTCTTCGACCATCCCGACTGATGCTGAGAAGCAGCATCCGTTTTTCCCCCGGGGTTCTCCCCCCCAGAGCAGCGTTTCATAGGGGGGGTGAGTAAGCCCCCTTTTCGACGATGTGAGACCTTTTCCTCAAGAAGAATGCCCTCCTATGCTTCAAACTTTTTTAATCATAAGTTTTTTTGTTTTTTTTCTATGATGAGCATCTTCTTTCCCTTCCTGTATTCATCTGTTCTATACCGGCTGTGAGGGCCATGACTCTTCCGACCCCTGTGAGAGCTCCTCCCCTTGAACTTTGATTCCTTTTCTGCAAGTCCTTGATTTTTTCCCCCTCACTTCTTCTACCCCGTCCCGCCACGGGCACCTGCTTAGCAGTCGCTTATCCGCTTTGGAAGTAGATGTTCCTCCACCCTTAGCTCGACCGTAACTTTTCTCCCCCCCCCGTTGCGCTAGTATGTCCCCATTCTTCCGCTTCTCCACCCCACTCGATGACTTAGTTCTCACTATGCTCTCCATTGGTTCTTCGTAGTATAGTCCGTCATGCAGTCCTTCCCAGATGCTTTTTTACCGCCGCACACTGCTCTTTCGGTGGCACATCCTTGGCGGGCGTTTGAGGTAGCCACAAAATTTGGCCTCGGGTTTAGGCTTCTTTTTTGGATCGTACTCCCCCCATTAACTTTCGACCGGGTTAGTCTCCATCCTTCCCTCGTAGAACGCGTTCACAGTTCTTTCTTCGGGTGCTGCCTCGAGGGTGCTGTCCCTTTTTTCTTCCGTCGGACAGCAAAGTCTATTAGAAGACGACCGCCCTCCCCAGTTTCCCCTCCCCCTCTCTTCTTCCAATCAGTTCTTCTTTCTTAGCCCTCCGGGTTCCCCGTTTCGCTCGGCCGCTTCCGGTAAAGCGCTGTATTTTCTCCCCCCCTTGAGGCCTCTTCTTTGGTGTCGCCGAAGTTTTCCTCTGATACCGTTTTTTCGCCCTTCCTGCATTTGCTCTTCCCAGAGCAGTCTTCGTTCGGCTCTTCGGTGCAAGCTGTTTCCTCCCACTGATTGCGCTCTTTCCTGATTTTGTGGCCCTCTTTTTTTCCTCCTCGGAACCCTCCCTTTTATCTCTCCAGTTGGCCCCCGTCGCCGACACGAAACGCAGCTTTCCCTTTCCCGGTCGTCGCGTCCTTGGTGCGGCTCCTATGCGTCCCGGCAATGCAGCTCCCCATTAATCCCCCTCCCCCAGATCACCCTGCGTTTATTTTTTTTTCTTCCTGTGATGCGTCCCCGATACCCAGCAGCCGATCCCTTTTTTACCCGTCCCATGAAGCCTCTTGTCACTGACCCAGGTTGTCTTTCGCCCCTCAGCTCCTGTGCCGCGCCTCACCCCTTTCCTCTTCAGCGTCCTTGATCTCAGACCT
>Ga0179593_1364895_pt1 | contig 12231 bp, 12 predicted proteins | sample CZODoug2_1_08_16_FD_185931 | JGI IMG/M metagenome (GOLD analysis project Ga0179593, IMG submission 185931) | Vadose zone soil fungal communities from Angelo Coast Range Reserve, California, USA - CZODoug2_1_08_16fungal (PacBio error correction) | ecosystem: Environmental > Terrestrial > Soil >... | reverse complement strand
CAATCACGAGTCTCCTTCTCTTTCAGTTTTGACCACTCAGCCCACATAACCTTATTTTCTAGAAGTTATCTTCCCCCCTAATTCCTCCCGTTCCACCTTTAGAGCCATTGCAAGCCTATTTCGTCTCTGGAGCGGCCCCTTTGCTCCTGTCCCAAGAGAACCCCTTTGAATGCATGCCCCTTGCCCAGACGCTAACGTTCTTCTCCCCCCCCTCCCTTGGCTTCGTCAGTATCGGTGTAGTTGATGCCGCCGATATTTCCCCAGTTTGTCCCCCCTTCTTCATAAAGCTCGGTTTTGCCTTGACTGGCAAAATGTCTCTCTACCGATCATTCTCACGTACTTGCATTGCTTTTGTGGACTCCCCCACTATATTCCCTTTCCTAATCTCCTTGTCCTCTGTTTACTCTCGATGTCTCTAATAAACTCCCTTTTTTTTGCCCGCATGTTTTTCATCACGATTTTTCATGAACCTACGCTCGTATGGTGCTTAAGTTCGAACCCCTAGCCCCCTTCTAGTGTCCTAAGAAGTCTTGTAACCTTCGTCCTCGCAATAAATTGCTTGAGAGTTCTTTTCCCATTCTTTCTAGCTCAAGCCCTTTTTTTTCTGCGTTCGTTTCCCACATCTAGTTTTCAGACGTTTTTTCCCCCCCCAGATGAGACCTACCCCTGCAAAACCCGTTATCTACCGCGCCGTCAACCGCACACTCCCCCTTCTGGAGCATCATGCTTTAACGCCGATATTCTTGGTCACCCGCAACATCTCTTCCCTGAGGGGATATAAAGTTGATATGACTGAGCTTGGACATGCCAACTTGGCTCGCCCCTCAACCGATTGTTACCCGTCCCCCAGCCTGAATTCCCCGGTTTTTTCTCCTGCGTCCTCCTACGTTACCTCTTTTAGATCTCTTTGACGTCCTTAGAATATCGCTACCTATAATACCTTCCCAGTGACTTGGGAGATCTTCCACGTAGCATGCTTCGAATTTCCCCGATATGAGTTCACCCCCTTAATCGGATCGATTTTTGAAGGGCAATCACATCCATCAACTCCTTTTCCACCTTCCTGGTGAGGTTCAGCGTGCAAAACCCAAACTCTCTCCATACCTACGTTCGTGCTTCTGCCGACCCGATCCTTTCCCTTTCTCTAAGGATTTTTCCCTTCTTCCATTCCCCCACTTCTGTCCTCCCCCATACTTGGATCGAGTCCCCAATGTCTGTTTCTTTTTCCCTGTCCTCTTTTATCTCCCCGCTAACCTTCCGCAAAACAGTTGGACAAGCTGTTTTCCTGCGATCGCTTCTTTCCCTCACGTTAGGCATACCCCCAGAGTTTTTTTTTTATGACCCGTCGCGGTAGTTAGCGGTCGTCCAGTTCCCCCGTTTTCCTTCTGCTTGACTCTAGTGACGCGAAGGCTCCCCCCGAGGGTCCTCTTTTAGACCCTGAATGCGCTCTCAAAGCCATAATGGTGGCAACTGCAGTCCCTCTTACCCGAACGGATCGGCGTTTCTTTCTATGGGGCGGGCCCCTTTTCTTCTATCGTCTTTTTCTTCCCCCCTTCCCCTAAATGTGTCGTGGGTCCTGCGTTTGCTTGCAGAGTTTCAACCCCCCTCCTCTATGGATTTTTCAAGTAATGATTGCTTATTCTTATTCGAATACGCATCGTTGCTCCTTCATTCCCCTTTTTTTTCTTTTGGCTCCAGGTCAGACTGACCCCATGAGACTCCCCTTTTGAGCCCCTTTAGCGCGAAGGAGGTTCGAAAAACTCCCACTTCGAGTCACTGGAGCTTTTTCTCTCCTTTCCTGCGGTAAGTATCGTCTGCTTGACCCACCTCTTGGCGGCCCAAGAATTTACGACCGTACTCGCCCTGGTGTCATACTCACTGAGCCATGATCCGAAATCTCTTGTGTTTCTTGTTACTGCGTTTTTTTTTTTTTTGCACTGGGCACTATTCTGCTTTAGGGACTTTTTTTCCCCTTTCCCCAGAAGCCGTTCACGGGTTCTTCCGAAATGTCCCCCTTCATTTGTCTTAGAATTCCTTCCTCTCTTCTCGTCTTTTGCAACGGAAGCTTCGCGAAGGCTCCACTTTTCGCCTCCGACTTTCCTCGCCCGTCTTTCTACCTGTTTATCTTTCCGTTCGGATCTTTACATTTCTTCCTCCTCATATCGCTGTCTCCCCAAGCTAACATTTTCGTCGTCGATTGAAACTTGGAGTGACTCCCTCCCAGAGTCCGCGCCTGGCCCTGGAATACTTGTTTCTTCAGGTCATGTTTAACACGGCCTTTCTCTGTCTTTTGTCCCCTCTCCTCCCGCTCTTTTCCCGCACAGATCCCAGTTAACAAGTTTTTTTCCTTCAGACCCGTCTGAAACCTACGCTCCCCTCCCCTTCGGTTGGTTTTATTTCCCTTCCCTAGGTTTTCGCCTCTGGTTACGCTGGCTTCGGACTGTGTTCTTTTTGTGTTCTTTCTCGTGCTTTACTGGATACTATCTTTCGCCCCAAGTCCCCTCTCCGCCGGTAATCAATCTGACCGCGCTCCTTCTCTTGGAAACCTTGCCTTTCCTCTTGATTTCTTTTGTTATTTTTTGAGGTAGAGTCTCTCAATGTCACCGACCTTCTTCCCCCGGACGTTACGAGATTCCCCTGATTTTTCATTCTTTCCTTTGGCCACTCCTCTTCCGTACCTTTTGCCTCCGTTTGTCCTCTATGCAACGGAGATATGCGGAATGCCCCCTGACGACTTGACATGTGTTTCCTTTCTTCTCCCTTAAAACGTAGATTCCTGCGGCGACCTTTCAACCTTCCTCACACTTTATTTTCCCTTTTCCCGAAAACACCATTAATTTTGATAGGTCTCGGAGATATTCAAGGGGACAAAACCCCCCCTCTTTTGCAAGGATAATGCTCAGGTTGTAGGGGATCTTCATCGATAGGACCTAGGTTCGACATATTAGTCTTCCGCTCCAGGCCCTCAGGCCTCTTTTTTCTCCCCGCCCGTCGTGGTCCTTTCCCCCAAGAATCCTCGTAAGGGATTCCCTTGGTCCGGGGGAGTTCAGTCATGTACTATTCGCGTTCAATTTTTCTTATTTTCCCCCCCTGATCCCCAATCCCCCCCACCCGTATACCCGCCCAACCATCTCTCTTGGGGTTGTTTTTTCCCCGTGCGATCACCCTGAGCCCATGGACCCTTTCTCAACATTTTATTCCTTCTGAGACTGCTTTTCGATTCTGAATTTGCTGTGCCACTGAGAAACAAACACCCCCCCCCACCCCACCCCCCTCCCCCCCCCCCCCCCCCCCCCCCCCCCCCCCCCCCCCCCCCCCCCCCCCCCCCCTGCCGCCGATCGTTCCGGGTCACTTGTTTTTTTTTTTTGCCCTGTACTGGCCCTTTTCGTATTTCCCTGATGGTATGCGAAGATATGCCTTCGGCTGTCCTTCCTTTTTCCTGGCGAACTCTTCTTTCCAAGATCAGAACGGCGCTCCTTGTCCCTTCCCGTCCGCGAAGTGTGTCCCCTAACCACCTTTTTTTGGTATTCCCCCCCCACACGTTCCCCATATCTCATCTCAGCAATTTTCCCTTTGTCTTTGAGTTTCCTGGATAACAAGAGCTTTTTGACCCCCCCTCCTTTCCCCTTTTCTCTGTCAATACCAATTTATGTTTCCATTTGTTGCTTCAGTGGTTTAATTTCCTCCACTCCGGTCGACCAGAATCCCGCTGTTTGCCTTCAATCAGATCAGATCGTGCTTCGGCGAGTTTTGGTTGTGAACATTTTACCTTCTTTTGTTAGGTGTGGACAATAGTTCCACTTTTTTACCTTCTATCGGCCGGTCTCTCCTGACTCTTTTTGCTGCCACGTCGATCCTCCAAGACCGTGAGGTAGTATTAGGTTCGGCTCTAGTCCAGCGATGAAGCAGTACAGCCTGCTTGAGTTGGACAGTCCTCTCAGGTCTCACCTTTTTCTCCCCTCCCGGCTTTGCCGGATTAAAAATATTTTTATTGTCGAGCCTCCTGCCCGAGCCCGGTTTTCCCCCCCGCCCTTTCACATCAAAAGAAGATATTTCCTTTCTCCCACTCGGAGCCGCTTTTGAGTGCCAAAGAATATCGTCGTTCCGTCCCAATGCATGCCCCCTTTGCAGGGCTTTCCTGCACGGGCCCCTTGTTTGTTCTTTACCCACCGGATTGTATATTTTTGCCCGTGAGCGTATTGGTTCCTTTTTTGAACTCTGGTAAGGACCGGTACGCGAGCCCAATGTGCTAGCCTCCCATCCCCGGCGGCAGAACCAATCTTCTTGTATTGATTGACAATGGAGACATTCCTTCCTGCTCTCTTTGACTCCCTATCCTTTCTCTGGGAGACTCCTTTTTACTCTAAGCCACCATGCTTTTTCTCTGTCATGCTTCGTGACTTTTCCCCAAGCCTTCCCCAATTTTTTTTCCAAGATAGAGACTTGCACCGCACTTTCCCCCTCCTTCTCGAGAGTGTGCCGCTCCCAAACACTCCGTAGACTCCTCCCTTCATCGCTTTAGCTAAACTTTTCAGGCAAACCTTCAAACGAGCTTTTCTAAAGGAACCGACGACACTTTCCCCCCCCTCCTTCGTTCTCTCACAGAAATCCCCTGGCTCTTGCATAATTAAGTCAGGCCAATCAGCTGGATGCCCATCTGCGTCTTTTTCTTTTATCCTCTTCTTTCCGATGCGCAACCTTTTCTTGCAGTATCGTCGCTCCATTTCTTTGCCAAATTTATCCTTGGCCCACTCTTTCAGTTGTTCGAAGATAACTTCCCCGTATTGATTCTACGGTGTCCGTTCTTTTTCATATGACGTAGCTCATTCTTATCTCCCTTTTGTAACCCCTCCCTCTGGTGTTGTTTAAGTCCAATAATAGTCCCCGATACGGCGGACTTCATCCCCGAACTCCCCATCCTTCCCCCTTTCCCACTATCCGAATCAAAAGTTAAGTCTCTTATACTAACGAGCCTTGCCCAAAATTTCTCTACTCTTTTGCATCCCTCTACTGTTTCCACTTCAGGTTAACTCCGCCCCTTTCCCGAGTCAGCTGAAAACCTCTCTGGCCGCGCTTTCCCCCTGTCCCGCGATTGCTTCCCTTTGAAGTTCTGAGCCACCGCCCTGTTTTTTAGTTGCTATCTAGTTTTTATTCCCACGCCGATTCCCGGTTGTCTTGCCGGTTTCTCGTGAAGTTTGATTCGATGAAAAGTTTTTTTGCAAACTGTTATTCTCTGCAATCCTTCCCCCCCCTTCCCTTCCCGATCGCATCCTTTCTTGTGGGAGCTTCACCTCGAGTCTAGCGGCCTTTCGTTTTTTTTCGTTTCGCCCACGTATCCCCGATCTGTCGATTACTTTGCCCTGCAAAGCCTTTTTCTTGCCGTTTTTGCATAAGTCATTTTCGCCTGAACCTTACTCCTCGCATGGTGGTTCTAGAACCACTTTCATTCGCAGATTGCTCTTTTTCGTACTGTCAATCGTCTCTTCCTTTCAATTGTTTGAGCTTTTCTCGCTTCCCATTGTACCTTTTCAAGCAAATTTCTCTTTTTTATTACCGGTCCTCCCCCTCCTTTCTGTCGCAATTGCCTTCTGGTCCAACCCCGCTGTGAACCGCCTTTTGACCCCCCCGACACCCCTTTCTACGGTTCCCCCAAAAGCTCCCCTTTTCCCGGTGGGCACGTTTGATTGCCGGCCACCTGATATTCTTTTTTTTCCCCCCCCCTCAACCATCTTCCTCCGACGTTTCTTTACCTTCTCTCTTGCTTGAAGCGAAGAGACCGCTCTTTTTTTTCCTCCCCCCCCCCACTTTGCGCAAATAAACAGTCCTGGTTCTCTTCCCCAGCCTGAAGTATCTCCACTTTCAGACCGCAGGTACTTAATACTTCCCAGATTCTCTGTCCTGCTTTTCTTTCCTATGCCCCACCCAACCAAGTCTTCCTCGCTCTCATTTTTGATCTTCAAGTTTCCCCCGTCGGAACATCGGCTGTTTTAGAGCACACGGATAGTAGACCTCCCCCCCTTTTCCTCATTTCCCCTAGGTCAGGAGTTCAGCGCCACCTTTCGACTGACCCGCCCCCTCTATTTCCTGACAGGCTACTTTTGATAGTATGAAAGCTCATCCCTTTCTTCGTCCATTTACCCCTGAGGATAGCACCCCTCTCCTCCCCTGTATTAGAGGAGTCCTTTTCAGGCCTGTACGATACACGACATTTTGACAGCCTTGTCCTATGCCGCCACTTTTTTTGCCTCCCCCCTTCGTTTGTTTTTTCCTTTCCCCTTTCTCGGACCGCGTTCAGCCAGTGAGTGATAGATGATTCCTGGTTCGCACCCTGGGAACCTTTTCATGTCGGGCAGATCTTCGCCGATGGCGCATCTTGAATACCGCAACGCCCTTACCATGGCTTGCCCCCTCCGCCCCTCTCCACTGTTCGTTGTTTTCTCTTTTTTTTTGCCCTGTCTTAATCCTCCCCCATTCGACGCCTCACTGCTTTCGTTTCAGGTTACCGGTAGTGTTCCTTGTTTTAAGAAAGATTTCTAAAACCCCATCATTTTTTCCTGGAAGTGGGGAATTCTTTGCGCCTTCTTCTCCTCCTCCTCTTTCTACGGGCAAGGAATTCCTCTTTTCTTTCTCCCGTTTTCATCGTGTTTATTAATTCTAATGTCTCTTCATCCCCCCCCCCTCTCTTGAGGTGCCCCCTTCACCTTTTTCGTTTCGAAAACCGAATTACCCTCTCACGGGAGTGTTCGGCTCCCTCTTTTTTTTTCCGACCCTGGTCTTCTCGTGGCATCCCCTACCCTCTGAATGACGATTTTTCCCCCCTCTCTGCCCCTGGCCTAAGAGCCCTTAAGTCCTTCTTTTGTGTATGGTCAGCGGGGCACTTTTTTTTCATCTGAGGGTGCTCGCTTTTGAACTCTTCCGCCAGTTGCACCGATTGTTCGTTCCCCTTTGCCTCCCAGAAATTTTCAATTCGGTCCCCGGATTGCCTCCTCTGCACTGAGCTGTGAAAGTTGAAGCTTTATGCGGAAAGGAAGCCTTCTTCGTCCTCGATGTCTCACCCTCGTCCTTCTTTTCCTCTTCGTTCCGTTTTCTTTCCCCCCCTTTATCCTCTGCCTCCCGACTTCAGCCCTTGCGAAATCGTCCTCTTTCCCCCTCAGCCAGAAGGCGCTGAAGACTTTGTCTTCTTTGGAATCAAACCTTAACGCGGTTTTCGGCGGAAAAGATCTCGATGGTGACCTCTCCTGACTCACCACATTCCCCCCTGAATCCCCACACAGAAGTCCGCGACCAGATTGCCCTAACCCCCCTTTCACTCTCTTCTTGCTTTTTGTGTCGAGAGATGTGTTAAGACGAATTTTTGGCGTCGGACTTCTGTGGTTTTCATGGCCTTTTCAGTCATGAGTGCTTCCCATTCCTTGATTCTTTTTTCCTTTTTCGCCCAAGCAGAATCCTCCGTTTTTCTTGTTTGCCCCTTTCTGAATCTCTGCCCGTCTACTTCTGGCTGTTGTTTACGCCAGCTATAGATACGTCTTCTGTCTGAAGGTGTGGATCAATTCAGCACGGACTTCAACGATTACCCGAGATTCCCCCCTCTCCTGTTCTGCGGTTCTCTTGTCACCTCTCTTGTTTCCCCCACTTTTAATTCGTCCTCCCTCTTCCTTTCCTTGCGATCTGGAATGAAGTTTTTCTTTTGACCGGAGTTGGCTTATCTTAACGAACCCTTCGTGCCGCTTCCTCAGTTCAACGCCTCCCCCTCAGATTTTTCTCCTGTCCCGCTTCCAGAAACACCACCAGGTCATAGGGTCGTGGATTTTTCCAGGGCGACATTACCCACCACAATCTTTCTTTTGCCAGATCCGCAGTTCTGTGCTTTTTGAATCGCATCGAGGGTCCCCTGTCAGGGCGAAATGTTGAGAGGACGCCATTTGCCCCGTTTTCTACTCTGGCGACTGATTAAGAAACTTAGTCTTTTCATTAGATGGACGAAACACCTCTTTCCCCGTGGGTCGCCCTTTCAAATTGTTCCTTCCCTCCTTCTCAGAGCGTTCATTCGATCGCCGTTCACATTCACAACCCTGAATCTGATGGGGTGTTGGACGCCTGCGCTACCTTCAGCCACCCCCTAAGGCAACTTTTCCCCACGCATTTAATGCGGCCGGTCGAAGGCGGGTCTCTGCATCGTACCAGAATCCCTTCTGACCCCCCAGACTGCCCTCATATTCGGTCCCCAATCTGTGACTGTCATTTTCCTCCCATGGCGTTGCGGTATTGCTGGTTTTCTTTCGGCGAACCTTTCCTCGGATGCCTTCGCTTCCCCTGTTGCGAAAGTCAACCGAGATTGCGCGAACCGATCTTCTCCTGGCAGACCCCCTCTTTGGGTCTTTCCCTCACCGTGCCGCCATAGTCTTCTCTCAGCAACTGCTTCCCTTTTGCGGATTTAGTTATCTGTCTCCAGAGGCCGGAACAATTCTTTCTCTGGTATACAATTGTATGCTGTTTGTGCTCCTCAGTGGTTCCCCTTCTCCAAGGGAACTCTGCTTAGCTTCATAACTGATCGGTCCCTGCTGTCAAGCCTTTTCTCGGCCATGGCGAGTTCCGATGAACCCTTACGCTCTTCGTCTGTGTCCTTGTCCTCTCCTATCGGACGTGTGATCTCGCGTGTTAAGACGCAGGCTCCATCTCCCAATTCTCTCTTTTAGTATGATCGGTGTGCTATTCACCGCGATGCTGAGTCGAGCTACTCGGGCCCGTTTACTCAGTGACCCTTTCGCCCGAGAAAAAATGTGTATGAGCCCCCCAAGTTGGCATGTCACGGTCTCTTCGCCTTTCCCAACTCCAAAGGGGACCATGCAGCACTCTTGGAGCTCTGTTCTTTTCCCAAAGAATATGTCTTTCGGCGCGGCCCAGGGTTTGCCTTTTTTCCGTTGACGGCTCTCGTCTCTAGGTTTCAAAGGTTTTTTTTCCATGGGGGGAGCGGTGGGATTTTCAGCCTGTGATGTGGAAGTGGTATAGACCCTCTGAGTAGAGACTATTTTACGTACAAAGCATATTCCGAGCTATTGCATGTTTTTAAAGTCCGAAACAGAATTTAGGGAGCTACTTTTGTTCCTCCTCCACCATGCGGTTTCGTATCCTCCTCCTCTTTTGCAAACAGCTTTCAGAAAGGATTGATCTCTCGTTTCCAAATCACCGCGCTCTCCCCTCGAGAGTGTGACCCCAACTCAATGCGGCTGAGCATGATCGGTGCTGTGACTTTCGCAGTTTTCAACTTTTTTTTCCTTCTCTACCTTCCCACGCGGTTTTTTTTAATACAAAGGGCAACGTGCGTTTAACGCCTTACCGAAAAGACCCAGTGCTTTTCGCTTCGAAGATCCACTATCCTCGTTAATTCCTCTCGGCTCGATGTTCCCCTCTGAAGCTTTCTGAGTTTCTTGGTGTTTCCTTGGATCGCGTACTTGCTTGCATTAGGGGGAATCTCACTTTTTGCTCAGTTAGTTCGACCTACTCACTTTTTAATTTTATGCTTTGGATTTTTTTTTTCCGGTCTGAGTTTCGCATCGCCCTCCTTATATTCTTTCAGTAAAGTTGTTTGTTTTGATGAGAGATACCCTCTCTCCTTTACTCTTTTAGCCCTCCCCCGACGATTAAACCATACGTCTCACTCCCCCCGTTTTAAATTATCGCCTAACTAGTATTTAGCCTTGCAACGCACTTCGCCTCGGAGCTGCCACTGTCTCACTTTTCAAGCGCCCTCCCCCGTTATACCCTCGACCGAAGTTTTTGAAGCTCCGCGATGTGTAAGAGCGCCACCGATGTCTTTCGGAATTTCCCCAGTTGCGTCCGCGTCTCCCTTTTTCCCTTCCGTTTCCCGACCTCTCCTTGTTGCTTTTTTCCCCCCTCGATGTTACCCAATTTATCGGTGCAGCGCGGTAGAGAAAGCAAAGATTTTCACTCTTCCTCCCTTGAGTGTGTGAGCTAACACTCTGAGTTATCCTAGGTGGTTCGTTTGGAGTCCTCGCCTCGCTCTTTCTATCCTCTTCAAGCCCCTTTCTTTCCTCCCGTTTTTATGATTTGCGCCACTCCTCGAATTTGTTTGTTTGTTTTGAACCCCATTAGTTCGAAATGATCTCTTTAGATCTTGGTACTCCCTGGTCTTTTTCTCCGACGGCACTCATGCTAGAAGTTATAGGTTCTTCTATAGCTCAAGCACTCAGCTACGGTCCTACAACTCGCGTCCTCAAAGCAGTCAAATAAGGGTCCCCCCCCCTCTTAGTCTTTGCTCACATGACCCAAGTTCACAGAGACAAAATCCAAATGAAATGCCCCCTCCTTGCCTGGTCAAGTACGCGCTATATTGGGCCTCCACCCCTCGCAACCTCTGTTTCTCTCCCCCTCTCTTTTTACTTTCATCTTCGCTCTTGACCTTTCAACTGGATCCCCATACTACCCCGATTTTCCTTCAAGTGATACTCCCCCTTTGTCTCCTGAGTTCAGAATAAGTTTCCTAGTCGTCTCTCTTCTTTTGATAGCGATCCACCCCCCTTTTTTTATTCTTAAGGGTAGGAGTTATTTTGCGTCTGGGTCCCACATAGCTCTGAGATCGGTCTAGTTGAGCGGACACCGGGATTTCCACCTACGCCTTCGCATTCAGGGCCTGTTCCCCCTCGCTTTTCCCGAACTCCTCTGCTTGAACCGACCTCTAGGGTGCCCTCTGTCCCCTTCCTTCGGCCCCCCATTCCCATGAGGCGAGCCCATGCAGCAGAAATGTATAGCACCATTCTTCCTTTTTCTTTCCCCTTATTTAACCATACTTTCAGGTTCCCCTAGTGCCTGGATCGCTAGGTATGGGTCAACAAAAGCGGTTGGTCAAAGTTCTGATCTCTTTTTTCTCCCCTCCTTGCCCGATCTTTTACTTCCCCTTTTTTTGCTCGAAGGCACTCCCTTAGCAGATTTCTTGCCTCCGAAACGAAGGTGGGACTCCGCACCCACATGGATGAACCTAGTCCCCCGTCTTTCCCCTTCACGCACGTGTCTGTGGTTTTCCTCTTCTTTTTGGCACGTGCTTCATATTTCGCCTCCTTCGAAGCGAATTCCATTGGTCGTGTCGTCCTGAGGTTGGTTCCTTTTCTAGTTTGTCCCCCTCAGCTTTTTTTTCTCTTTTTTTTCAGTTTTTCCTGATTTGCTAGTCAGTGATCGCTCGCCCTGATGAACTGCAGAAGTGAATCCAAATGGCTTGCAGAACCGGGTCCCCTCTTTTTCTTTCCATTCTCCAGGTGACGACGCTCTTTCCTTTTCGGTCCCAGTCGCCAGCAAGGTGTTTTTTCACAGACTTAAGTAAATGTAGTCTTAATATTTCGAACCCTGATTTAAGTTTTATCCCAGCCCCATATCCCTCCACCGTGTCTCATGACTTGCAACATTTTTTTTTTTGGTAGTTCTACCCTGGCTGCTTACGCCGAGTCCATATCCGATTGTTTTGGTATGGTCCTAGTTCCTTTGGCCACTAGGTTTTGACCTTTTTCACTGCTCATCTCGCGCATGGTTCGTCCCCCCCCCCCCCTTTTTAAGCCAAGCAAGTGTCCCACAAATCCCCCCGTTCGTCGTCGTCCTTTCCTAAGATCCTCCTTCAGTCTCTTCTGATTTTGAAAAGGAATGGGTGCGAAGAAGAGGTATGTGAGAAAATCCTCTCCCACTCTCTTTAATCTCGGTACGTCGTATGGTCTCGGTTCCCTTTTAGCGCCTTCCCTATCGTAGACAAGTAGACCACCTCCATTTTCCTTCAAATCTGTCGCCCCTGACTCGCGCTGTCCGGTTGAGGTGATCCGGTTCAACTAGGATTATGGCCTTAACCTATTCGTTTTGAACCTCAATCATGACTCAAAAGCATGAAAACCCTATTTCTATTGTCCCAGTGTCGTTTTCCGAGGATAAACTTTCCTTCCCTCCTCCGGTGGTTGTTGATCCTATGCCTATTTCTCGGTTTAAGTGGCGTACCTTCTGTTCATGGCTGTTGCTTGGTCATGAGTTTACATTTTTAAAATCCAGACCTTCTTTTCCTGTTAAACATTCCTGAATCAGCCTTCTTCCTTCCTCTCCCTTCTTGGTGCGCTCCTACTTTTTCATAGAAGGACTCTTTGATTTTTATCACCACACCCCTACCTCTTCTTTCTTTAGATCACGAATCATGACTTTCCCTCTTCCCAGCTCCTTGCTTTTTCTGAAATAGGCGGACTC
>Ga0179593_1352500_pt1 | contig 12231 bp, 8 predicted proteins | sample CZODoug2_1_08_16_FD_185931 | JGI IMG/M metagenome (GOLD analysis project Ga0179593, IMG submission 185931) | Vadose zone soil fungal communities from Angelo Coast Range Reserve, California, USA - CZODoug2_1_08_16fungal (PacBio error correction) | ecosystem: Environmental > Terrestrial > Soil >... | reverse complement strand
CCCAAGTCGAATTTGTTTCCCGTTGACAAAAGCGTTTGCCCCGCTTCCTTTTTCTTCCTCCCCTTCCAGGACCGGATGAGCTTCCCCACACTCCCTCTCTTAATTTTTTTTACCACCTCCTTGCGATCATTTTTAACCCATGCCCCACGAAAATCTTTCCTTCTAAAAGACAATGACTATTCATTATCAGATAGCGTTGCGAAGTCAATCTTACACACTTCTTCCACTTTATTTTTCATTTTCTCTACCCTCTTCCATCTCTGCATTTTTTCTTCCTCTTTTCAGGTTTGCCTGGCTGGGCAATGGTTTTTGAACTGGTCGTGGACATTGAGTTCGGATTCCGGAGGCTCAAGTTTTCCCTCTTCCACAAAGCCTACCCCCTGGTCCTGGCTGTTCGGGCCTCACTCTTATTTCCTTTTTATACGACTTGCCCCTTGAATTCCAGACGCCAATCCGTGCCCAGGCTTCAAAGCCCTAGATTGAGCGTGCAGTACTCACCTTTCTCTTTTAAGATTCGCTATTATTCGGTCCCTTCGTAGAAGCCCCTGTGTTTTCCTGGTTTCATCTGTGACCTGTCTGTCCCCCCGTTTCCGTCATAAACCCACTCTTGTCTGTCTTGTCGTCCAGGTTACCTACTTTCTTCTCCCCTGCTCTTTTTTCCATTCCGACGGTGTGCAATCTTCTTCCCCCATGCAGTCCCTAACCAGGGCTGCCCGTAGCGGGAGAGACGATTGCCTTTTTTTTTTTACCCGTATTTCGCGTAGCCCCTCACAGGCCCCTACACGGTTCTTATGAGACATCTCATGGGGGATATCTTTCAATTTTCATTCCGTTGTCCCCTCGCCGAGGATTTCCTCGCTGTTCCCACGTATAGTAATGCTTTCAGCCGTCGCGATTTTCCCTTTTTACCATTTCTTTCTCCCTGTTCTTACTCCTTCGAGAGGTAGTTCCTTGTTTTTTTGCGACGACACCATGGGATGATGCTCCTTTTGCCCTTTTACAGTCCTTATCCAAAGTCCAATCGGGAAACCTTTCTTCATCCTCGTCCACTGCCTGCAGCTCCGTTGCCTAAGAAACTACGGAGACCTTTGCATCAAGTTTCCCTCTTTGCTGTACTGACACGCATGCTGGCTCTCGGATTTTCCGTTCGCATTACCGGTCCTCGTTCCTTGTCCACCTGGGTTTGTTTTACCCTTTTCTATACGACCGCCGTGCTCCGCTGCCACAGGCCCCCCCCTCATCCCGGCACACACTCGCTGCCCGTATTTTCCGCATTATTTCTCGGATCCCCCGTTTGCCTTAGTCCTATTTTTTTCTTGACGAACCGTCAATTATTGACCGAAGCCCACCCTTTGGATCACGGACTCCCCATCTGGTACATGTTCTTTCCCTGCGTCAGTCTCCTACCTTACCCTACTTAATGTGGTTTTTGATTTCCCATTCCGTCACTCACCGCGTTTGAAGTTGTGCTGGAGTTCTTTTTTTTCCCCCTCTTGCTCGAACATCTGTGATTCCCCCGCCCTCTCCGTCCTCTTTCTTCGGCAACCCATGACTCTCACCCATTCTTGCGTGTCTTACCCTTCGCGTTGATTGTGGTCTTAAACAAGGACCTGATTTTTTCTCCGCGGCACGACTTCATTTACAGTCCGACTCCCTCGCTTCGCGTCCTCTCTTCCCCTTTAGAGCTGCCCTCGGCTTCCTCCTTCTAACCGCTTTTTCATCCCTGAACCGTCCTCATAAGCAGGAAGTTCGGTCTTCCCTCGCACCATCGTGGTTCCACAATGTCTTCCCCCTCCTTTTTCAAACGGGCCAGTCAAACAAGAATTTTCCCGATTCACCATCGTCGTGACACCCCCCCATTGTCTTTGTCTGATATCCACTCCCCACCTTTTATATTGCTAGAGTTTGCCTCGCGGTTGAGAACTAATGAAGTTTTTTCCCTACAGAGACGCATATTCGAGTGTTCGGGCACGCTGTGTCTTATATCACTGAGACTTAATCCTCATCCGTTTTGTTGAGGATGGCAATGTAGACCATCGTTTCTGAAACCTTTCCTTCCTACCCGGGTGTCCAGTCAAGTATTCTGATTGTTCGTTAACCTGAAGGCTTCCCTCGAGCCAAGCTTTGCCGTCGTGGCCTTTTCTCGCCATTCCAACTTGATGCCCTTTAGCTCTGTGTTTTGTACCATTTCATACCTGGTTTGTGGCCCACCCTTGAAATTGGCTCATGTGTGACCCCTCCTTGCAGTTTTCCCAAGAGTCCTCTTCGAATGTAGGACCCTTCTCGTCCTGGGACTTCCCAACTGCTTTGGTCATTTGCTCGCGTTGAAGTGGGGGAATGCTTGCTCACGGACAGTCGATGACTCGAAAAAATTTTTATATGACTGGTTTAACTTCCTGTTTGTCCGATCGTTCTTTCTTTCCCCTTTTCAGATGAGCTGCAAACTGACGCCTCCCCACGTCCTCACCGCGCATATTTTTTTCTTGCGTCGACTAAAAAAAAACTTTTTCCCTGGTCTGCGGTTCTTTTGCATCCAGATGTTCTCTTTCCTTGGCCCAACTCCGCAATCACAGTCAGCTGCATGCTTCCTCGGGTCTTTCCGTTCCTTCTTTCCCCGTCCTGGTCACATTTCAAGTCCGTTGGAGTTTCGCCCCCCTCCCCTGATGTGCGTCGTGCAGAGCTTCACATCTGAGAGTGCGTTGGTTATCGTTTCTTTCTCCCCAAATGTTCTCTCGCTGTCTCCCCCCCCCACACCGGTAATCCATCTCATGAATGCTTTACACTCCGTCAGCTAGTCTTAGTTCCCGGAGTTGGTTTCTTTTTCCTTTTGGTCCTTTTTTCCCCAGTAGATTTGCACCCCCCCCCCATAAATTAGTCGTTTGTTATTCTTCAATGACCATTCTCTGTACGACCTAGTTCCAGCAGCCTTACTGTCCTTTCGCTACAGTATCTCCTTTGCTTCCATAGTAACGCCCCCGTTCCCCTTTATAAGCGCAGGTGCATTGGCCTGTACTCTTTTCCCAGTTCCTGACGCTTGGTTCCTGGAAATTTTGCTTATTCGCGTGCAATTATCTTCTTCCACCCGTTTCGTGCCAAAACACAGCCTCTATCCTTCGGCAGAAACCACAAGCGCCGTTCCCCTTTATGTACAAACTGTCCCGTATAGAATAACAATGTTGCCTCACCTACTATTCAGTCTCTATGACACGCTTGCTGCCTTTTCCCTTGAATGGAATCATAAAGTCTCTCTGTAAGACAGCCTTTGACCGGGTGCGTTTTCTTCTACCGCTCCCTCTCTATACCCCCACTCCCTCGGGGCCATCTTTCTCCACCAATACTCTGTGATTCTTCAACCTTCCCTCTTTTCCCTATCCTATGCCAGTAAAAGACTATGACCCTCCCGTTCCTTCTGCGTTCCCTTCTAGTTGCCTCCTGGATCATCCAGGTCGGACGTTCTTTTTAGCTGTGATTTCCCGAAAGGGGAATTCCATTGGGACCTACGAACCCCTTCCCAGGATACGGCTCCCTCCTCTTTCACCCCTCGCTATCTGATTGTAACGACTTCTTGACGAGGACCTCTTCCATTCCCCGAGTTGTCATCATATGATATGTTTTATTGAAGTTTTTCCCCTGAACGGAATCGATTTTCTCATATGAGATGTCGGCCTTCTTTTTCTTGGCTCCCCCTGCGGCGAACTTATTTCAGCACCTTCCCTCACAAATAAGCGCGTGTAACCATTTCCGTAAGTTTAACTCCATGCCAAGAGCCCCGTTCACCTCCGATGCGAAACTCTTGATCGGTCCTCAACTACCGTTTTTGTCTGTGGTCTCCTCTTCCCTTTATCTAGAATCCTCCAGGACTCTTTCCGCTCCCATTCCCAATTTTTTGACAAAATTCCGCACTTCTGTTCCCAAACAATCGAGCGCCCGTCTGTGATCATACTTGTCTTTCTTCTCCTAGAGAGTCGGCCCCGTCCCTTCCCCCCCTCTTTGACATTTCCCTCTCCTTCCTTGTTTTTATTCGAGATTTCCCACCGTCAATTTGATCTTAAAAGCGTGTACCTTGTGCCTAATCCTTCCTCAGCCCTTCTTCTTCCACTTCCGTTGCTCTCCTTTTTTTTTTTACAAGCGTGAGCCTTTCCCCGAAACTCCGTGACATCTTTGCCCGAAACTTGAAGATTTTTCTCCCGCCTCCTCCCTCCCCTTCTCCTCAAGGAAATACTTACAAAACACTCGTTGTACGTCTCCCTTCCTTATGTTTAGGCCACTGCCTTGGCCGTGCTGCTTTCTGCCTGTGAAACTAATGGGGACCTTTCCCACACTCTGCCCCATGGTTCTTATTTCGTGAAGCGCAGTCTTACCCCGTCCACCAGACATTTTGATCTGTTCGAATATTCTTTCTCATTAGTTGGGATTACACGTCCTTCCCGTCCTAACTCTTCTGCTTATTTGCTTCCCCTCTTCTAACAGTTTGGCCGCGTCCTAATGTCTATACTCAAGAGATCTGGATTCGTGTAAGGCACAGGTCTCCAGTTTGCCGTGTTGCCACTATGTCATGTGTCCACCTGCGTATCACCCCCCCTCATCATAACACACCGCTATCTTTTTCGCCACGACCCCCCCCCGTTGCTCCTTTTCGGTTCCCTTCCTCCGTCTTCCTCCTCCTTCTGGTTGGACTTACCCCCTTCTTGTACTTTTTGAGGGAAGAGGCTTTGCCCCTCCCACCTGCGTTTTTTCTCCTCCTCCCGATTTCGCGTATTATTACTTGGATTCAATTGTTTTCCGCTCGGAGCCGTTTTCGAGCCACTTAAGCGAAGAGTTTTTGGCCCTCCCTGCGAGACCTACGCTAGAATTTTCTTCATCACTGCTTTCTTGCAATACGTCATCCTGCTCTCGCATGAGCCCTTACAATGTTTTCCAGCAAGTGAGTTTCGGACATTATTGGCCTCTGGTGCACACCGCTGGTGATCGGTCACACCTTTTCTTTGTACACTACCAGGAGTCGCGTTGCTTTTTTTCCCTGACTCTCCTTTATTATGATCCTTGCACTTCCGCAAACATTCGACCAAATTTTTTCGAGGTGAACCACATCTTTCCCCGTCTCAACTCCCTCGCGATACTAAATCCTCGTCCGATTTCTGCCACTTTTCGCTTCCTCGAAGTACGCTGTGGAGCGCGGATGTTTCAGTCGAATAACTTTCTAGTGTCTCCCCCCCCTCTTCCAGATTTTTTGTGAAAATTTCTATCCTCTGACTTTGATTCAAATCACTGTGTCCCCCCCCCCCCGTCCGAAGTACTTCGCTGGACGTAGTGTGGTGGAAATCTTTTTGAGATGGAGACTTTTTTTTTTTTATATCTATTTTTGACGAACCCTAGGTTGAATTTCCCCGGGAAACCCATTTCGCCTCGGTGCGGACAGCCCATCATTCGAATTTTGATTCCGTGTCGGCGACTCCAAAACCCCGTTGTTTTTCCCTCCCACTATCCAGTACTCCCCACCATCTTCTGGTGTACTGGATTTTTTTGGCACCTCACCTCTGTATCCTCACTTACGTAGGTACCTTTTTTACCCTTTTACGCTAAAAATAGCGTTGTGAGGCTGATGTGGGTGTCTTTTCTTGTGTCATCTTCAAGGCCCGTCCCCCCAGTTACGTGCACTTCCTCCCTCCCATTCTTTCCTACTCGGCGTTTCAATCGCCTGTACAGTGACCCCACGCCTACGACGATTCCTAATCTCCTTCCCCCCAAAGCCTTATCCGTCTCCCTGGACATCGCCTGTTGTTCCCTTCCCTCGACGATACACTTTTTGTGTTGGTTTTTTTTTTTTTTTGTTGTTTCTCTATTTCGTTTTCTCCCCTTGATGTCACACCTGTTTGAGCAAATTCTTTTGTGACTGGCCCCCAAAAACAAACGATCTGACTTTTTCCCTTTCAACTAGCAAACATAGTGTCCTTTCTTCGCCTATTCCTATTCCCCCCCCTTGCTGTCAAAGGACCTTTTTAGATAGATTGAAGCCTCCGTATACGACCACTTGCCTGTCCCCTGTGATTCATCTGCGCTTCAGTTCCTTTACTTGTTCTTTGAACTATGTAGTCTCTTCCTCCTACTCAGTATTTTTTTTTTTTTGTCAGATGGCATCTTTTCACGAAAATACTTTGCCGACTTGTCCGAAGTACCCGGGCCCAGTCCCCTCCTCTGATTTATTCTATTCCTCGATTCCCCACAGTCAATCTGATTTTAAACGATGTTGGAATTGCATTTATGATACAAAGACGGCCTTCTCCCGTAGCAGATTGTGTCCCCGATTGGTGCAAAACCTACCCTCTTTTTTTTCGGATGGGTTTTCACACCTGCCTTTACCCCCGGTTCTTCCCCCTCTTGTCTGTCCAGACGTAAATATCGCTTTTTATTTCCACCGATGGTTCCTGGAGACGAATCTCTTTTTTTGGGATACTTTGTCCTATGTGCCCTCCTTCGATTTGACTCTGGAAAACCCCCTTCGTGTTACGGCCTGGTACTGCTTCCTTTATAGGACTCTCCTTTCTGAGAAATTGTCCCTGCCCCTTCATTTCCGATTCCAAGCACACCGCCGTCCTTTCACCCAGCTGGTCTTACCTTTTAAAACCAAAAGTATTTGACGGGATTGATTGTCTTCCCTCACCACCTCGCGCTCCCAGACGTCCACAGCAGGAAATCCCCCATGCTTTTTTTCTGGGAATCGTCTTTCCCGGGAAAGAGTTAAACCACCTTTTCCTTTTTTTCACTTTGGACTGTTCGTCCCCGCCATTCTTCCTCCTTTGCTGCAGCGCGCACAATTGGGTCGATTTTTGTTAGTGCGTGACTTTGCATTATTTTTGTCGTTTTTTCGCCAATCTAGGTCTGCACCCCCCTCCCTTATTCCATCTCCCTTCCTCTGTAATTCCGCTTCGTCCTTTCGCGGATTTTGTGTGTGATTGTTCCTTTTGGGCACAGCACTGTTGTCGGCAGAAAATTTTTGTCACCCCGTTTTTCCCCCTTCAACACTGTCACTATTTTTTTCCCTCCTCTCGATCCTCATTTTTCTTTTTTCTTCCGACTGCGAATCTGCCATAGTCCCTTTCCGATGAGCCCCGCGCCTTTCCAGTGAAGTTGTTCACCTATTTTTTCCTCTGCCCCCGCTTTGCGCACGTTTCCCGCCTTGAGCGAGCTCCCCTTCGTCGTAGCCAACACCCACCCCAGAATATTTCCGGAACCTCCACAAGATTTGAAGCAACGCCCATTGTTAACCCCCCCTCTGTCATTCTACCGCTGCCGGCACCTACCCATACTTCTTTCTCCCTTCCGCCTTTCCCTTTGTCCCCGTCCCCGTTGCCGAATTGCCCCTCCAAGTTCTCGCTCCTGTCCAGGCAAGCCTGGTGGTCTGTTTGGCTAGCGCGTCCCTCGTAACAGATTTTTTTCCCCTTTTCCCATTCTCCCCCCTCCAGCTTACTTTTTTGACTGGACTTTTTTGTTGTTCCTTCCTTTTTTCCCCCAATTACGTAAAACACGCCATCTTGCCACGCCAGGCATGGGAGCCTTCGAGTAATGGCCGCAGGCCGCGGAACTCACTCTTTGGTGGTTCTGCAGTTCAACTCCGCCCTCCCCTTTCAACTTGCAACACTTTCAGTTCATCATCGGCTTTCCTGCCCGAATCATCGTTAAGCTAGTGTATAAGCTAAGTTCGGACTCCCCCCTTCCACGTCACTGCCTAGTCTGTGAACTAACGTTCTTTTGCATGACTCCGGGTTTTTCCTCCGGAAGAAGTCCTCTCTTCCACGTAACGTGCTTCTGGTGTCGTTTTGGTTTTCATCGAACTTCGTTTACAGCTCCCCCGAACCCATTTTTTGCCATGATTGTGCAGTCCCCCCTACGACACCGTTCAACCGTCCTTTTTTCCAAGAGTCAATGAAAACTTGCCTTTTCCCGCTACTCTTTGCTTTTCGGCTCCCCCCCCCCCTGGCGTTTTAGTCTTTTCGCTCCTCTCTACTCTCAGCGATGCAGGTTCTTATCGTCAGGCTTTGACTTCCAATCATTTTCGGTTCGTGGTAATTCTCCTTTGTTTTCCAACCTGGAGCCTTGCCGTCTTTTTTTCTTTTCATCGGTTTTCCCTTGGGGAATCGCTTACCTCTCTGTGACCCTTTTTTTTAGTCAACCGACGTGCTTCTCTTTTCTCTTATCTGTTGGAGAGATATACGTCCAAGTCACTTTGATCTTCAATCATTAATTCGTTTCTCTGGCCTCCCTCCCTCCTAAAGGAAGGAGAGTTCCCCAGACGTCCTGGCTCATTTGAAGACTTTTCCCCTGCTCATTTTTCCCCTAACGACTGAAGTCTTCCAGCCTGACGATTCCTTCCGCCATAGTTTTGTAGCAGAAGGAAATTGATCTACAATTCGGCGGTCCCCTCCCCTTTCTAAGAGTTTCTGGACCTCGCATTTTTACCAGTTGAGTTCTTCTTTTTACCCTTCTTGCGTGGCCTTTGTCACATGTCACCGCTTTATGATGCGGATTCCTTTTTGGCTGAAAGCTGTTCCTTGTCCCGATCGTTACAAAAACTTACTGGGTACCTTTATTCATTCTTGGTTTTCCGCTATCCACGCCCGCCATATTCTGGAGAGCTTCACCTCTTGACATTTCTCTTTACGTTCTCCTTTACTTCTTCATACCTTTTTAAGACCGATTATTTAGTCCCTGCGGAGCCGATGATTTGCTTGTTGCCGGATGCTTCCACCTGAGGATTCTTTAATAACCTTGTATTTTTTACTCTCCGCCCTGTTGATCTGAGTCTATTACTCGAAGTTGACTCCTCTTCCTGGTTGTCCCGTCTTTTTCACTTTCTTTCTTGTCTCCCTCAAAAAATTTTGGCAGCTCCAAGGGCGGGCAGTCTCTGGATTGGGCGAGCTTCTATCAGTGTGTTCCGAGCGGATCTCGTAGCCCTTCCCCTCCCTGACTGGTCCTTCTTCTGTCCCCAGTTACTTTTTATCCATTCCCTCGTCGGACATCAGAGTCGTGAGATTTCGTCCCTGCACGCGTCCGGGCGCTTGCGGTTCCCCCCTTTTGAGTGTCTTCCTCCTCTTGCTTTTCTGCAACTCCCTTTCTTCGGTGTGTTTGATGACGAACTTCCGCGGCTTCTCATGTCCCCACGACATTCGCAAAAGCGAGAGGGTCCCATTTGAACCTTTTTTCCCTATTCCAATTCAGCCCTGGCCCCTCACTTCCCTTCCTTCTATGGTCGCAAGTTAGCCTTCGCGGCATGACACCTTTTCAGGAGTTTCCGCATACTGCGAGTGTTCTGGTGCCCACCCAGCCGCATTTTGAAAACCCCCGCCCTCCTTTGCCTCCCCATCATGGACCCCCACTCCGCGCCTAGACCCCTGACGTAGTAATTATCTCTTCTTTTTTTTGCCCGCTGGTTTGTCTTGATGAATCTTTTTTGCGACCCTCCCCCGCGATTTTTCATTACAAGACCCCTCCAGATTGGTCCAATCCGCCCCATTAATTCTCATGGCTTTACTTTCTCTCTTCCCAAACCAACCCGTTACCCTTCATGGGTTCCCCTTCAGTATCCACCTCTTAAGCCCTATGATTATGCTGGAATTGTTTTCTTTTTGGCCAGATGCTCTTTCTCCTCCCGACTAGGTTCTTCGTAATACTTTTCTTGGATCTCCCCCCTTAGGTTTGAGGCTTCGCGTGCTTTGTGGCAGTTTGCATCTCCGGCCGATCCCGTCTCTATCCGTTTAGACTTATCCCAGTTCCTCCCCCCCAGTGATTCGTTCCTCGCCTTTCCTTCGCATTTTCGCGTTCCCCTTAGCATTCAAAAAGCAGTGACCCGTTCTCCCCCTTCAAACGATGTCATAATTGCCGACCCGTCAGATGCTTGTCTTCGTTTGGCACAAATTATCCTCCATGTATTGCAAATTTTTTTTTCCAATCCTCGTCCATTCCCCACCCCGTCTGTTCGGCCTCCTACGTTCACCCTTCGCGTGTTCATGGCCCTATTTAGAATATTGCCCAATGTGAAAGTACATTTGCGTACTTAGTTTGAACGCCGTCCTCCTTCCTCCGTTATGACCTTCCTGTGAATAATGAACTCTCTTCGCCTCTTTTTTTTACGTAGATGCAGATGTTCTCACGCGCTACTCCACTTCCTTTGTTGTGTTTGAGGAGGTGTTATCTGGCCATCTCTCCACTTCGTTTCTCCTGTCCATTCCCAACCCCCATATCCTTCCTGTGACACTCCAAGACTTAATTGCGTCCTTTATTGAAAGGCAATTCTACCTGGACTCCAATCTTTACTCTAGTGGCTCCACTATTCCAGGATGATCCAGGGAGATACACTGTTTAACGATCTGGAAGGAAATCTTTGTTTGAATTTTTCCGGGTTACCCAACCGACCGTTGCCTTTTCATCCGGCTTCATGCCACAACTCCTTATCCCTAATCTTGTAGATATGACCTTTTCCATTGGCTCTTTTCCTGTAGACGTTGTCCACCTATATTCTATATGTCCTCGCGGCGGTACCTCTTAGGCAGGGCTGACCGGAAACCACCCCCCCCCCTTCGTCGGGGACCCATGTTCATTAGTGTGTTCGTCCTGAAGCTCCTGGATCTGGCCTTCTTTTGAAGTGTCCTTCTTGACGCATCCCCCTTCCTCAGCCCTGCCTTTTGTCGCAGATTTTTAGTGTCCCCTGGAAACTATACCGTTTTTTGACGGAGTGTTAGATATTCGCCATCTGTCCCAACCTTTCCTTCCCAACCAGGTACATCATCTTTTCCCTTCCCTTTCCTTCTTTCACCTCACAAACCAAATTTCCACTTCCCTTGATTTCCCCTATTCGTTTATAACGGGGGACTTCCATTTCTCTCAATTTGGTAGTGAAGAGAGACCATCGGCTTCCTTTCTTCCACCTAGGTGTCTCAACAACAGATTCTTCCCACCCCGCCGGGTTCCCTCCATAACCTTTACTAATCCGTCAGCGATTTCTTGGTTTTGTTTTCTTGGAACTCCCCCCTTGGTCCTGATATTAGAAATTTGTTTTTTCACCCCCTTTTCTCTGGGTTTTGACTGGACTCAAGTATGATGACCTAAGCCCGAAACCATCTGTCATTCCGCGAGGTCGGTCCACTTTGCTTTTTCGTTAGCTTTTTCTTGTCCCACGTGCTCACTTGGCAATCGTGTTCATGTTGTCCCCCCGCTTCCGCTTGCGAAATGACGGTGCCCCGTTGCCCCCATGCCTTTTAAGTGAGTTTTTTTCGTCTCACCCCCTTACTCGCCTCCTATCCTTATCCTCCATCCCGATGTCAACACCTATTTATGTTCCCAGACTCCAGTTTTTCCTCAACTGACTGCATTTGTACCCCCCTTCCGTTCTTTCTCCCCTCCGTTCTGTTGACCCCGTAACTGCTTTTGTTTCGTTACCCCAAAGTTCTTTGTCCTCGCAGATTGCCCTTTATTGTTCCTTGCTGCTACGCTTCTAACCCTTAGTACAGCGACTTTCACAACCTACCGTCCGGAAAGATTCTCTCCGCAAAGGCTTTTGAGTTTTTTCCTCTTTCCCTACTGAATAGTCCCCCCTCTTAATCCAGGCAGGTTTCTGCACTTCGTTACGCCGAAGGATGTATCAACTTTCGTGCGATCAGAATCTATGGTTGGTTATGCTTTAAACGGATGCACCTTTTCCCCCCCTCCTTGCAACCATTTCCCCCCCAAGTTCCTCCTGCTCCCCTTTCCCTGACTCGCGAAGCTTGATTCCCGATGATTCCAGTTCGGAAGCGCACTCCCGCCTTCTGTGAAGTTCGACGGACTTCTTTGTGTTCTTTCCGGGTCTGCCCTCACCAGGAGATCCTGTAATCCTCTCACCAAGATCAGACATTTTTTGTGGTGTAGGGGCATCATTATTCTGTCAATCATTGACAATGGCTAGGTTCCCCCCCCCCCCTTCCAACAAAGCTCCCCTTTTCACCCTTTATCGGTCCCCACTTTGCCTGGCCGCCCCCCCTCTTGAGCTGGGTTCTGACTTGCAACGCTGCCCCCGCCTGAATTTTTTTCTTCCCCTTCTGTCATGAAGTACATCGATGGCCCTTTTGATCGTCCTGGGTTCCCCCTTCCGGGAACATTCTCCTGCACCTGTTTCCTTTCAGGCCGTCTTTTTATCCTTTCTCCCTTTTCCGTGTAACTTGGACCTTTCCTTCACTTCTCCCACGCTTTTTTTTGTTG
>Ga0179593_1782975_pt1 | contig 12232 bp, 9 predicted proteins | sample CZODoug2_1_08_16_FD_185931 | JGI IMG/M metagenome (GOLD analysis project Ga0179593, IMG submission 185931) | Vadose zone soil fungal communities from Angelo Coast Range Reserve, California, USA - CZODoug2_1_08_16fungal (PacBio error correction) | ecosystem: Environmental > Terrestrial > Soil >... | reverse complement strand
TCTTACCCCTTTCGCCTTCCCTTCGGGCGGAGAAAACTGCGCACGATCTTTTTGTTCTGGTCGTGACCCTGTTTTCCTTACCCGCGGCCGGTCTGTTTACGCGGTCATGGTCTCCTTTTTCCTCCGCAGCGGCAGGCGCGCCGCGCCCAAACCTTTCGGGCTCGGCGATCAGCGCGGCCCAGGGAAGGTTCCATTTCTTCCAGATCACGCCAGGCTCTTTTCCCCCTTTCTCCTTGCATGGACGACGTGGAACTGAAGCGGGTGCGCACGCGAACAAGGCCCCCCGCGCTCTCTCAGGACGCCGGCTTTCGCGGCGCAGCCACGACGCGGATTCCACAGGTTTCTCTTGCGAAGGCGGACGGCACTCTCCACCGGGGGACCAGTCGCCGCCGGCTTCTCGAGCACGGGTTGACGCGATAGGCTCCTCTGCCAATTGACCGCCGACCAGCCCGAAGGACATGGGAATTTCCCTTTTTTCGAGCTGAAACAAATAGGACCTTTGGGCCCCGCACCGAGGAAGCCAACGACATATCAGCCGCGGCAGGATGAACACCGCCAGCGCCACTTCTCTCCCCCCCCCTGCGCGACGACGCGATCGCCTCCCCTCTTTTTCGGCCTCGCAGACAAACAAAGATATTCCCCCCCCCCCCCCCCGGCCCGCCATCCCGTCCTTCTTCCCATGGCCGATTGTCGCCCCGGTCCTTTGCAGCAGTACATAAACTGGGCCTCGATAAGCAGGCAGCGGCGCAGAAGCTGTGCCCGCTTTTATTTGGTGAGGTTTGGTGCCTTTCTCCCCAGTGGAATCCGTCGGGGAAGTGCTGTTCCCCCGCGCCCTGTCCGAGATCGGCTCTGGCAAAGCGACGGTTCCCACCTTCGGCCTAGTCCTACGGCGATTCCACACCCCAATTCTTCTTCGACTGTTCCGGTCTTCCTTCCTCGGCGTGAGTTCTGAACGCACCTACTTTAGGACAGGGACGGGCCCCCCTTGCCCAATGTACGCAGCTTCCTTCTCCTGGTGGTTAATCGTCCGACCATGGCGTTTCAACCTTGCTATGTAAAATCGGCAATCGAACTTCGTCAGAGGACTATTCGCCCCCGCGTAAAAAGGTTCCGCGAGTCTCTGAATCATGACGTATATCTCTTGTAACAGCTACTACGTCCGAGCGCATGTTCCGGTGCTCTCAAGACGGTGCGGCCATATCCTGGCGTTCCTAGGCCACGACGATTTTTGTCGAGCGCAGAGACGCCTCCTCGACAGAGACCTGCACCTGACCTTTTCCCCTTTTTTTTCTTTTTGGGGTGCCGGGTAGATAGTTTCTCTTCTACAGTAAACAAGTTTTCTTCCCCCCCCCGTAGACAATCCGCATCCCCCCGCCACTTTCCTACAGGCAGGGAGAAGATGGTCGTACGCCAGGCATGCAGGGTTCCACCTTTTTACCCCGTCTACGACGATGAATACGGCGATCTTCCCCGGTCGTCTCCGGCCATGAGCCAGGGAGGTCTGCTCAATTGACCGGGTGACTGCCCCCTTCTTCCCCTATCGTTGTCGGAACCGTGTACCCAGTTCCGTGACGCAGGGAAATAGTCCCGACTCCTCGCATATGGCGTTAGGAGGGACCTCCCTTCTCCACTCATTTATTGAGCAAAAGAGATTCTTCCCGGTTCGAATCCCATCGACGTTCACGTCCCTTTTGTCCCTCTTTCCATACGGCGGAGAGAGCAGGGCCGTCTTTTTTTTTCCCCCCCCATCGTAGGACAGTAGAGCTCCCCGAGTTTCACTCTGTCTTCCGAACGAGGACGCGATGAAGGCCCCTTCTTTTCCCCCCGCAAAGGCATTAGGCGAACGAGAAGACGCCCACCCCTTTCACTTTCCAGCGCTGATGCGATGCTGTTTTCCTTTCCGTGCTTGTGTGGAAGCGGGGGTTTCGAATTATACCTTCAGGCCGTCAATGATCGCCGAGCGTGGCAGCTTTTTCGACAGAAGGGAGACCATGTCTTCTTTGATAATGTAAGCCAGAAATTCCGCACCCTTTGGTCTCCCCCCTACGTCCAGGCGGAAACTGACACCCCCTTTCTTTTTCCCGTTCCTATTGCAGTGTGTGCTTTTTTCGGATTCCCCGACTGGAAGGGCCCGCCTCTGTCTGGGCCTGCGTGAAGGCACTGCGTCTTTTTTCATCCGTTGTACCACCGCATTCTATGCTCCCCTGTCCCACTTCGATAGCGCGTAAGGAGGGACCTGGCGCGAGTACGATTTCTTCCGTGGCCTCTTGCCTTAAAACAGATCCTCAAAGAAATGGCACATGCTGCCTCCCTGGTGAGTTAGTAGATCTTTTTTTTTCCCCCGAACCACCCATGCCGCAACTTATGATATTACATTTCGACCTCCCCGCATGATGTACGAGAAACCGCTTCCCCTCTTTTTTTTTGTGTACGGCCAAGAAAGGAGAGGGTTCCTTTCTCTTTAAACAGGCAGTTCCACGGAATGAGAGGGAATCTATTCGGCGGGACGGGTGTGAAGGAAGTACTCTTTCTCTTCTCATTCTATATGGAAAAGGACGAGAAACAGGCCTCCTCGGTCGGCAAGGGGAATGTAGTCCCGCGTTCCGCGGGATAGGGAGGGAACTGTCTCCTTTTCCAAAAGAGAGTAAAGCTTTCCCCGGGGTCACTCTTTTAATTCCCAGTACTAGCTAACCCCTTCTTTTTTTCCCCACGGTGCGAAACGATACGTTTCTTCCCTTGACCATTTTTTCATAAAGAGGAGAGATGCTTTGCCTTCCGCCGAGGGTCAGCGTGGAGGCGCCTTCTTTCTCTTTCCCGCGTAGAGGTAGTAGGCCTTTCCCCCTTTCCTCATCCTTGTCGGAGAGCAGACGATGGTCTCTCCCTCGTACGGCAGGGGCGGTTCCCACGGGGTTTTCTTTGGCGCCCCCCCCGTAAACAAGATTCCGACGTTTTTTCTTTCTCGCTCCGGTGTCGGCTTATATCTATCTGTTCCTTTTCGTGTTTTTTTGAGAGATAAGCCCTGACACCGGTAGGCTCATTTTTCTTGCCTCTTGTTTCGTGGAGAAATGGAACAAATCTTTTTTTCCCCTTGTTCCCGGGTATCGAGGTCGAGCAAATAGTCGGAGCTCTTCTTTCTGTGCACGACCTTCCGATGGAAGGAAGACAGACATACGACGCTTCCTTTTTTTTTTCTCCACTCTTGACCTCGGAGGCCTGATAATAGAGATCGACCTCTTTTTTTTCTGTTCAGGATCTCCCCCAAATTCGGGTCGAGGCGATCGGTGCGACGTGGGCCCTTTTTCCTTTCCTTAGGAATGGGACTTAACGTTCTTTCGGCAACATCATGACCGCGATGTGGGAGGCTTCGTCTCCGATCCCTGCCCGCCTAGACAAGGCCTGGCCCCCCCTCTTCCCATCTGTAATGGCACGGCCGTGGCCATTTTCCCGATCGAGTCGTACGGCCGGAACACCGGCCACCTATTGCTCCCCTTCGGCCGTGGGGACGGCCTGGTTTGCCGCTGGCTGGCGTACCACTTTCCTGACCTGGGAGGGTCGCGTACCCAATGCGGGCGCTTCGGCGGAAATGATCTTTTTTCCTTGTCCGTAGCCCTCGGTACAGGGTTCCCCCCTTTTTCAAGCCCGCTCTCCTCACTCAAGCAGGCGGAAGCCGAGGGTTCCCTCTCTGCTGCCGAAATCGGTCTTTTCACTTCCCTGACGATCTCGTACTCCGCCAGAGGTTTTTACGTCCACTTCTCCTCTCCGTGTTCGGCCACGTCAGGCCACCCCCTTTACCCACTGCGACAAACGAACGGCCGCAAGTGCTTTACCCGCATGCGCGAATCGCGGGCCGCCCTTTTCCTCAGCCAAATGCTGCACACAACGTTTCCTCTTCCTCGATCCGGCAAACCTTTTTTCGTTTTTCCTGCTGGAAGTAGGGATGACTTTTTTCCTCCTCCTTCTCCTGGCCGACATGGTAGAAGTAGGATCTACCCCCTTCTCTTCCGCTCATTGCGGAATGAAGCCCCCCGCCCGCCTCCCCCCCTGCTTCCCGCACCCGCCGGTTCCCTCCCCCCCGCAATAGCAAAAGCCAATCTCCCTTTTTCTCTTTTGCGGAAATCGCCGTATTCGCGTTACTGGCCTTTCTTTGGACAGAATTGTCCACTCTTTCTTTCTTATCCGATGTCAATAGAGTGACCCCTACTCCCCTGTCTTACTTTGCGGACGGCCCGGCGCTCCCGCCTTTTTTGGTCTTTCCGATTTCACTGTGTTATCAAGGTGACATTCTCTTTTCACCTGGAATTCTGGGAAGCAACTAATCCCTGCGTGAGCATTGATTTTTTCTTCTCGTAAGCTGCACGCCCCCTCCCCCCATTGCACCGAGGCACTCACCTAGGTCACGTCCCGAACTTCCTCTTGCTGTGGTACGGGGTCCTCCCCTTCTCTGCGGATGGAAGGTAACCGCCGCCGAAAAAGAAGCTCATGGACGGGAAAGGAAGACCTCTCGGGGAGGAAGTCGCCCCCTTTTTCAAGGCCTATTAAGACACCCCCCCGCAGGCGATACGACTCAGTCGCCTGGGCTTACGTCCTGTGGCTCCTCTTTCGATGTGAGGAGGATGGGCGACCTTTCGCGAATGGAGGAACTTCCCTCGTCTTTCATCGACAGATCGACCCCTTATCCTGGCCCAACTAAGAGGAAGGTCACCCTCTTGAGGAGGTCGATTTCGCTCGACCCCGCACCCTTTTTTTTTCTCTGTGAAAGACAAGCTTTTTTTTCCCCCCCCTTACGCCGTAAATGAGCTTTTCCTGCCGCAGCAAATGAGCGTCCCTTTCCTTACGGAATTGATTCCGCCTTGGGTTGACGAGGATAGGCCCTTACGACTAGCCTCGCCTCGGATGTAAATAGTCCATGCCTCCCAATGGAAACGAGCTTTCGAACAGCATGTCGCTTCTCTCGGAAAGTGGAACTTGTGTCTTGTTACAGGAGTATCGCAGGACCAAGAGGCGACGCGGTCCTCTATACCTCAGGACGGAACTTCCCCTTCTCCCGTACTTGTTGAATCGCCGCTGGGTCCTTTTTCCCTCGGCTCTTGCGTCCCTTTTGTGGACCGTACGACGTTGAAGAAGCACCACGCTCTCTTTTCGCTCATGCACGCCCCGACGGATCACTTTTTTTTTCAACGGTCACCCAACAGCACACGCCACCACAATGAGTTTTTTTTTTTTTTGTGTTTTGCTTGTGTGTCGGACACCCTCTCATTCCTCTTCCTTCTTATAGAGAGCCAGTTGAGCCTTCTTCCTGTCCGCCGTCAGGCAGGACGACATCCCTTTCTTTTTTCCTTTTCTTTTTGGCATGTAGCTGGTTTTTTTTCCGGTGCTCGTGGCGGCGGCTGCGAAGGCGGCGATCGACGTATCGGCGTTTTTCCTCCCTCTTCGGCATGTTTGGGCGCCCGTTCCTTCGCGGAATGCGCGCGTCGGCGTGGCCCTCCTCCTTTTCCCCTTCGGGTTTTTACTACGGAAAACGAATGATGGCGTCGCTTTTCCAACATGTTCCTTTCGGGCTGGTAGACGTGGATGCCGCTGGCCGCGAGCCGAGCGCGGCACCTTCCCTTTTGTCTCACTGTTAAACATGTGCCTCGATGTCCTTGCCGGCAGAATGAGACCGCTCTTGAGCGTCCTCTTCTTTCTGCGCCGCGACGGCCGCGTCTGCGCGTTTTTTTTCTCCTTTTTTGCTTTCCTCCCCGCTTCGTTCAAAAGTAGTCTGAAGGCGCTGTCTCTTTGAAGTCTTGAGGTGATATGGCCTTTCAGCTTGGACCCCTGGCTTTGGCTGCGCATGGAAGAGCTTCCTCTCTTTTTTTGGCGTTTTTGCTCCGCCTGCGGCTGCGTAGGAAGACATTTGAAGTGACGACCAGGACTCCCCGGCGACACGGCCTTTTCCCCAACACACCCACCTTTTTCACTGACACAACTCCGATTCATTTCCCCCATTTTCTCCTCCGAAAGGAGAAGTAGGAGTACTGATCCCTTTTTTTTTTTTTTGTAGGAGATCAGTACATACGGACTGCTCGGCGCTTTCCCCACTGCGCCGGCTTCGGTGGGGAAGACCTGATAGGAGGTTTTTTCCTCTTTTTGTGGGAAAAGAACCCCCTTTCACTTCCTCGGTGGTAGGTAGAACTCTTCTCTCTCACGAGGAAGGCGCGCCTTCCTCCCCCCCCCCCCGAGCGACTCTCGTTACCTGCTGCTGACCAGAGCAGGACAACGCCAGGCAGTTTTTTTTTTCAGTCCCCCTTCAGCTATAAGAAGACCAAGGCCGCCGTCCCTTTTCACTGCACAGCGTAGATTTCTTCACTCTGAACAAGGTTTCTTTACGCGGCCTCGTGGTCTACCCCCCAGACTGTGCCCTCCTCCTGCTTACGCGGCACAGGTCGCGCGATACAGGATAGATCAGATCCTCTCCCCATTTCCCCCCGCCGCCTCAGTCTCCCCTATCCTTTTGGTGCGCGCTCGGCTCCGTCTCCTTCTAATTCCTTTTTTTGAACGCCAGAGTGATAGACGCCATCCCCTTTTTTCACCGGAATGCAGCAGGCACTCCCCTCAGCATGTCCCCCTCCGACTCCGAGCAGCGCGCCGCGTCCCCCCCCTCCTCTCGAATATAGCCAAAAACACGCCGCCCCTTTTTTTTTCCTCCGAGCAGACCTTCTCGTAGAGAGTCTGCTCAGACCACAAAGATACAGGCCCCTTCCTCCCCTTTCCCTCGTCCAGGAAGATTGTCGCCGGCCCTGCCTTCGGGCCCCGGCAAGCCTCCTCACCTGGCTGCCGAGAAGCAGGCAGCGGACGACGACCGCTGCCCTCTCTTTTGGTGGCCGGTGAGTGGTTTCCGTTGCCCGCAAGTGTCTTTCTCCTTTTTCCCCGAGATCGGCCGTGATCTACTCCTTTTTTTCTGCAACTTGCAGTAAGTCCAACCCGGGGCCTTTTTTTTTCCTTGCCGATTCCTACGGCTATTACCCCAGTTCTGCTTCGACGTTCCCTCCCGCGTTTTCAAGGCGCTGCTTTGTTCTTCGCTCCGCCTTTTCCCAGGACAAGTCGTTTCCCCTGTCCGCGATCAAGCCCGGGAGATTCTCCGACGTTTCAATTGGATTGCCACCGTGAATATGTCCCCTGTGCGAAATGATCGAGGCTATTTATTTCTTTCCGATCCGCCGTCTTCCCTGTTCCTCTAATTACGGTAGTATCTCTTCTTTCCTCATTCTTCACAGATAAGGATGCTGCGTGTCCTGGCGTCGACGCCTTTTCCTGCCATAAGAGCGGGGCTCCATCCGACCTCCAAAAGCTTTCTCGCCAGCGCACTTATTCTCTGTAAAGAGACTGAAACCCTTTCCTTTTTTCTTTTCTTGCTCCGGTTGGAAGGGTACCAAGCGGCTTCCTGACAGGAAAAATTTATCCTATCTTACCCACAAGTCGCATAAGCCCTCCCCCCCCCCCTCCCAGGAAGTAAAGGATGTTCCGTACCTCCGGAATGCCGGCTTCTTCCGTCATGGAAAACAGTCTTCCTTTCGACGTCTCTTGTCCTCGTCCGTAGAAAGGACATGCTCCTTTTTTCTCTTCGAAAGAGGTTCCTTCCCGCTCCAGCAAGAGAGTGTAGGAAAACGTTACCAAGCCCGCGTAAATTTTCTTTCACACTCTTTTTTTTTTCCCGATTGACTAGGTAAGAGGTCTTTTTCGCTCCTACGTTACACAATACCCCCGCAGGGCTTGAGAAACTCTTCCGAAGGAAATTTCTTCCGCTGGCCAGATGTAAACACGTGATTAGGGGAAACTCTGCCCCTTCTTTGGGTGGGAGCGCCGGGCCTTGGGAAACAAAGTCATTCCTTTTCCAAGCGAAGGACTTTTCTTTCCCTTTTGGACGAAAGATTCCGCCGCCATGCGTTGGGGACAATTATGTAAAAAGAAACCTTCGCGAAAAGACTTTGTGCCACCTTGGTCCAAATCCAGGCGCTGCTGCGCCTGCTTTCCTTCCGGGACGGCGGGTTTTCTTTTTTCCTCCCTTTACTTCCTCAGCATGCTCGCCTGTTCCTTTTCTTTTGTCGAAGCCGACGGCTTCACCCGTCATTTCGCCTTGGTGAAGGGGAAAGCCGACCTCCCCTTCCCTTCCAGGAGCGACTGATTCCTTTTCGAATTTTTTGTTGCCCCCTCATTGTGCTGATGGATTCCAGAATGGGCTTTTTTTCTCTCTCTCCTCTCTTTCCTTCCACTGCGGAGGGGGGGGGCCTTTTCTTTTTTCGCCGGTGTCATCCCGGCATTCGGTGTGTCCTCCTGTTGCGAGAGAACACGGCCTTTTTCCCTTCTATTCCGAGATCGTAGGGCAGCCCGGTTCCTTTCTCCTCGGCTACCTCAACGACTGCGTCCCCTTCTGGCCGAATGTTTCTTCTTCGAGCAAGGGATGACACTCCTTTCCCCCCGTGACCGAGTTCTTACGTCCACTGTCCCGCGAAATCCTGATCCATTTCCGCCTCTTCCTTCTTATTGTACGCGACCAGAACCTTCCTTTTCTCTTTTCTCCGCCAGGCGGAGGGTCCTCTATTTCCCTTGCGCCACGGCTAGAGGAGCAGATCTTCTTCTTTCTTTCTTTTTTTCCTCTCTGTCCTGTCAAGCGAAATCCTCCCTTCCCACATCCCATTCGTGCAGGCTTGAGATGGCCCCCCGGTTCCCCCTTGAAGATGGACGACGAGTTGGTCCCTCTCTCCTCTTCTTGCGCGGATCGGGAGACGGAGCGCCTTTTGGTTAGTCGGCCTGTCCTCCCTTTTGAAGTCACAAGTCATTTTTTTTTTGGCCCCCTTCTCACGATCCTTTTTTTTTTTCGAACAGTTTTCCTCACAGGCGGCGATCTTAGATTGATCCTCTTTTCATAGTGGAGGCCGCCTTTTCCCCCTCCGTCGCGCGGTCGTCGGAATTCCAGAAGGAAGGGCTTTCTTCTCTCTTTGCTCTGACCCGCTAACGGCCAGGGGCTCAATTTGTCTCGCTTTTTGCATGGGCGACACGGTAAACCCGATACGGTCTTTGTCTACCCGTTTTGTCAGTGATTCGTATCTTTCCTCCTCCTCCTTCCTCTTTTTTTTTCATCCGGCCTGAAAACGGTATGTTAAGGACTCCCCCTTCCGTAATCTTGGTTTACCGTGGCGACCATGAAAAAAGCGATTTCCCTCTCCCCTCTGACTGCTGGCACTATTCGGCGCGCTCTTTTTGTGCGCCACGAACTTAGATGGAAGTCCTTTTTTCTTCCTTGCTTTCGGTAAGAGTAGGAGAATACACCTCGTGCTCACGCATCTCGCCGCCTGTGAGGAACCCCCGTTCCCCAACCCCCCGTTCCTTATGCTCGGCGAGCCGAGGTGCTTTTTTTTTTTTTTGTTCCTTCAGCGAGGAATGAGGACTTCTCCCTAGGACAAACCCGACTCAAATTCACTCGCTGTGGGACTTGCGCCGTCGCACGATACAGGCCCGCCTCGCTTCCCCCCCCCTCTTCCCTTCGGTCATGCAAGGAAGTGGAAATATCAGCCTGCTCTTTCTTCTTCCGTCCGGCACAACCTTTCACTCCGATCTTCCCGCGAGGAAGGGAAGAATGGGCGTTCCTTCTTCCCTCCCCCCCATGGCTGGAGTAAAAGAGTTTTTTTTTCTTACCTGGTGCGGGGAGCGTCAAGTGAGGTCCGGGTTCGGCGGAATTCTCCTGTCGTGCAGGGGGAAGGAGAATAGGTCCCTTCCCCCTCCCCGCGGGGGTAAAGACGAGCCGACGTCAATAAAGAAGGAGGAAGAAGAGTGTTCCCTTTCTTCCCTGGGGGGGGAACACCCCCTTTGTGGGGGGGAAACTCAACCCCCCAAAAAAAACCACCCCCCCCCCCCCCCCCCCAACAACACCCCCCCCCCCCCCCCCTTTCCCCCCATTCTTAGGACTGAAAATTTTTTTTCCCTCGCGGACGGCCCCTTACCTGTACCGGCCGTCGCTAATCTCCGGTGTTCGCGCCAACGTCTTCTCTTCTCCTGCGGGATGGACACTTTCACCGAACGTGACCCGGACGCCCCCGTGGCGTCAAGCATTTCCTCTCTTTCAGCAAGTCGGTCCCCTCTTCCCCACAACGGGCATCGAACTTTTGCCCTATCCGTCCACCTTTCGGTCCGCCTGGAAGTAGGTGATGCCGTGTCATTTTTTCCCCTGCCTTGGCCGACATGGTAGCAGTAGGTCGACACCCACGTCTTTTTTTCTCCTCTGGCCGGCTGACGTACCAGTCGCCGGCCGTGCCCCCTCCCTGCCGAGAAAGTAAACCAGCAAACTTCTCTTTTTTTTTTTATTCCTTTCGTCCTTCTCTGTTCGCGTCAATGGCCGGCGTTCCAATTTTGACTTTTCCCGATGATAGCGGCCTACGTCCCTTTTCTTTCCTGTCTAATGTAATTCAGATTTGACCCCTTCCCCTTCCCCTTCGCTCCCGCGGTATGGCAGAGTTCCTTTTGGTCTTCAAGGTGACATCTTTTTTTCCGACCGGGAATTCTGGGAAGTCCCTCCAAGCCCTTGCGGATCCTTCCGTAAGTCGAGAAGATCTTCTTCCCGAGGCAACACCCCCTAGGTCCCGGCATCCCTTGAAGGGAGGGCTTTCCCCTCCCCTCTATGGATGGCCTCCGGTCACCGAGTCGACTTGCGTAAACCGGAAATGCTCTTTTTTCTTCCGGGCCATTAGGGGGAGGATTCCAGAGCGAGTCGACTTTTCCTTCTATATAAAGACCTTTTCCTTCCCAGTACGACCTCGTTCCCTCCTGTCCGTAAATGGGTTTTTCTGATCTGTTGCGAGGATGGCCGACGGGTTTCCTTCTCCTGGTCGGTCATCGCCCGAATCGCCCTGCCCCCCTAGCCGCAAACTCCAGGCCGGTAATTTTTCTTTTCCCTTCTTCTGTCGCGCGGGATTAGACCCCTTTTTCTTGGACGGGTCCTCAACCGAGACGTATTTTCCTTCGTCCTCCTCCGTCATATGCGTCCTTTCGGTTTTTACAGCATGCGGGTGGCACGGCCTTCTTCCCTCCGTAATAGAGGAAAGGCGTGCTCTTTTTAAGAATTTCCTATGTTACCTTGCCGATGTACTCTCCTCCCCCTTTCACCGTCGGAAGAGTAGACAGTGTCCTGCTGTCTCGCGGAACAGTGTTTTGTGTCCCTGCCTTTTACTGTAAACCGGTCTTTCAGACTCCCATTCGCCTTTCGCACGCGTAGACCCTTCTCCCTGCTCCGAATGGGTGGTAATCGCCCTCCCCACCGTCTTTGAATGCCACGGGGACCCTACTCGTTGGACGACGTCTTTCTATCACGCCGTATATCGGAAAGGGAGGACGATTTTTCCCTCTTCCCCCCTGGAGAGGAAAAGGCACCCCCCCCTTTTCCCCCACACCATGACTTGTGGCGACTTTTCTCGAAGAGGAGGATCCTTTTTCTGTCCTTCGTGCTAGAAAGTTACATGCTGCCGGGAAGAAGTTTTTGCCTGCGAAACTTTTTTTTTTTTTTTTTCATTTTTTCCGAGGACTTTGTGTGCAAGGTCTCTTTTTTTTTTTTCTTCCCTCTGCCTAGATGATAGAGGCGGTCTTTTTCTTTCCGATCGGATCGTCTTCCCCTTTTCTTTTTGGAGAGAGTCTTTTTTTTTTTTGCGGGCGGTTTCGCGGCTTGTTCTATCTGAGTTGGCCTTCTCTTTTTTCTTCTCCGGTCCAGGATGTTAAGCTCGGACCTCTAAATGCTGGCGTAACAGGTACCTAGGTTTCCCCCTCTCCCTTTAGCGAGCAGAGGAAACCCTGCTCTACACTTTTGTCCACCGTGTCGGAGCTGATATCCTGATTCCCCGCCTTTCGTAGAGAACTGTTTTTCGTGGATGAGCGAGATCCCTCTTCCGCGCGCTCTTTTTTACAACTTGGCATTGTTTCTTTCTCCCCGTCTTCCTGAGGAGATGGAGCGCGGCCTTTTTCTTTACTCTTTCTGTGATCTGGCCCCCAGCTCCGGTGCCTGGCTTTTGTGGCAGGAGAATGGGCCGCGGTTGATCCTTTCTTTTTCGTTGAAAGAGCTGCAGGTTTCCCCGTACGACGGCCGACCAGGCCGATTCCCCCTCCCCCTGGCTACCAGGAGGGGGAATTTTTCCTCCCCTTTCCCCGACAATAATAAGATCAGGTCGGCCCCCCCCCTTTAATCCGCCGAAAAGGAGCAGTCTGGATGCCT
>Ga0179593_1638492_pt1 | contig 12232 bp, 9 predicted proteins | sample CZODoug2_1_08_16_FD_185931 | JGI IMG/M metagenome (GOLD analysis project Ga0179593, IMG submission 185931) | Vadose zone soil fungal communities from Angelo Coast Range Reserve, California, USA - CZODoug2_1_08_16fungal (PacBio error correction) | ecosystem: Environmental > Terrestrial > Soil >... | reverse complement strand
TGATCTTGTCTTTGATACTAGCACCCATTTCTTTCGAAGTGCATGAAGGCTTGTGGAAGACCGCCCCATTCTCCCACATTTCGCCCCTTAATCCTGGTGCATTGGGCAAGAAACGAACCCGTCTGACCCGCCACCCCCACATAACCAGAAGGGTGCGTATTTTTTGCCCCGAGACTTACGCTGTCCGATGGAGTTTACCTTTGCCGAAGCCAATGTCCCAGCTCTTTTGAACGACACGTTACCGTTTACCTACTTAGATCTCTACCCCTGGTTTTCCGCCCTACCCAGTTAACCCCACGTTTGAGGCATGGGATCGTGCTCCCGTTTTCCAGCAAGGGTGGGGCGAACGTTCTCGCTCCTTTTGTCTCTGTGGGACTTTGCTCGGCCACAATTTTTTCTTTGCGACTTTTGGATCCCCCCTTTTCTGCCCGCCGATAACGCAAAAATTTGATGACAGAACAAACCGTCATATCTGAGAGCACGAGGATCTGGTGTAGGGAACCGACACCTTTGGTCTGTAACAAAAAGAGCACCCCTATCTTCACAACTACTAACACCACTCGTTATCGGCGTCCTCGCCATCAGGTGTGGAGGAATCCCAACCGTTCTAAGTACATCAATGAGCCAGAGACCCCGATTCCTCCTGTGCGGCTCGGACAGATGGGATAATTACATCTTATTTTGACCGGGAAGATTACGAGTGCCTTTGGATGAGAAGGGGGGGAGCTGAAAAAAATAGAACCATAGGTCCCTAGAGAAAAAGGTGGCCATCCGTAGCCACCCCCCCCCCAAAACCAGAGAAGCACGCTTGTACCTTTCTTCGAATAGCTTCCCGGCTAGTCACTTCGTCCCCAGGCCCCCTCAATGGGAAAACCCGTCTTGTATACAAACCTCTCTCGAGATAAGGAGAAGTCCTATGCAGGAGAGAAAAGGGATGGCAACTTGATAGAGAACTATACCCCCACAGCGTCGGCCACCTCCTCCGTCCCTCGAATTCATGCATCTTCCGAGAATAGACCCAAGCGATTTAACAAACCGTACCCCCCCAGCTGACACACAATTAACTACCCGAAGCCCCACGTGAGTTACCGGCCCCAGAAGCATCGGAATTTAGAAAACCGACCTGCCTCTGTAAGCTCCCCGTCGTCCGGCCTTTTACGTACCCCCCCGAGCTAAATTGATGTCGGAGACACGGCTAGCAGCGATTGGGGTTGCTAAGGGCGGGAAATGCGCGGTGTACCCCTAACACACCCTAATATGGGGGGACCGCACACAGACCAACATCATCGCGCGTCATCGCAACGACATACGCTTCAGGTTAATCTAGATTGGTTTGAATCTCCTTTCATCCGTTCCTCCTTTAGAAATAATAGGATCTACCATCAATCAGGTTCCTCTCAACTGAAGATAATGTTGCTAGTTGAGAGACCAGCCAGCCGGGCATCGTTGTTACCAAGAGAACGTTTAGGTATCAAAAAGCTAAAAGGGGAGAGCACCGCAAGTTCCACTAGGAGAGGATCTGAATGTACTGGTGGAGTGAAAAGGAAATGGGCTCAATGGGTATGGCGGTCAGCACAGGCCGGGTCTCTCTGTCCGGTCACTTGTTTACTAAAGTTGGATCCAGAGCCCGACGCCGAGAAGTCCTCAAAATTTGACTTGGAGTGTTTCTCAGATGAGCTGTTGCCCCCCCAGCTCCTTTCTCCAACCCCCCTTTTGGTGCAGACCTAATCATTTCCCCCCTAATTGTAATTTCGTTTTGTGCTGGCCGTATTCCGATTTTCCTTTGTTCTCCTGTGACTTTCGCACCCCCTGGGCCACCCAATATTCAATTGCCCCTCTTGCTTTGGACAGAGTACGATGGTTGAGAACCTCTCTCTTTGATGAGATCCAGGTGTCAGCATGCCCGTCAGCCCCCAGTTAAGAGGGTGCAACACACCGACATTCCCGCTTTCTGAGACGGCCGTCTAGCTTCTTTTCACAAATTTGGGTCGTCGGCCAATCTTCGACCCTCTCTTGTTCTTTTTGAGAGGACAGTTGCTCCACAAACTTCGGTCCACTTACATCCGAACTACCGTCTCTCATCGTCTTCCAGGAAACCCCGACCATGGTTAGTGCTTTCGTGTCGGTACATGTGACCCGACTATACCCGCTGTAAATTTCCTGTGTTCCACGTCAGTCTTTGGAGTGGCCGGTTATTCCCGGTTAGCAGTCTAGAGATGTCGGTTCCTACCTGGTGTATACAGGGGGGAGGCAGATGGCTGGACCTCCCTTGTTAATGTTGTACCGGAAGGTTGTGTTTCAGCTGTAGCGGAAAACCTAAGCTTCCCGCGATGACCACGCCACGGCAGAGGGACCCCTCGGCAGCGACGCATCCGACGCGAGTGACCTCTGTGAACAGTAGGCGTCACAATGTATATGTTGCCGGCTTAGAGGAATCATATCCCGGCGTTCATGGGTTGCGAGCCAAAATCTAGTTTCGCCCGTGTGCTTTCTTCTTTTTTTGAAGAAAGCCCCTTTTTCTGGGCAGTGAACTTACCCCCGGTCCCTTTAACGTAACCCCTCGTTTTTTTTGTAGAAAGTTTACTTTACTCCATGATGTGGAAAGGCCGTTTGCCTTGCAGATTATTTTTCTTGTTGCAAGAACGCGCTTCGCAAGTGAGCTGAAGTCTCCCATTCTGTGCCCCCCGTAAGAGTGTAGGTTTATTCCGCACCAGCTCATTAATAGTAGTTCTCTTAGAACCTTTTCAAAAATAAAATTTAGTCGTAGCCCTCCTCGGGGTAGTGCCTTTAAAGTAAGCAGAAGTCCGTGCACCGCCAGCTAATTTCTTCTCCCGGACCCAGAAGCTCGTAGATTTTTGAGGCGCCACACTTTTCCTTGATTACTGTATATACAGCCTGATTTTTTTAAGCACTTTCGCCTGTTTTGCGAGGGAATTTTGTTTTAGTTTTTTTTGATCCGGCGTGAGGCATGTTCATCTGGCAATAGACCCCGAGTGGTTCTCTCTTTCCTCTAGATTTCGCGATCGTCCGTTTTCCCCCCCCCAGCTGTTCTTTCTTGCTTTGCCGACTGTTTTTGTTTTGCCTGAACGTTCAGCCCTCGACCCTCTTTTTATGTGTCATGCTGCCCGATCGCGTTTTTTTCGCAGCCTCTGGCCACCATCTAGCTGCGGTTGGCGTGCTTCCCGCCGTGAAAGTCCTCGCACGTAGACAGATAGTCCCCCAAAACCGAGAGATTTGATTTTCATTCCTTTCGTAAAAGACCATCTTTTTTCTAGTTCCTGGAGCGTTTCGAGGTCGCTGGATTAAGTGGCGTTCTTTCTCCTCCCCCACCCCTCTCGGCATTGTTGATCCGCTAGATACCCACCCTTCCCTTTACTAGCCCCCTGGCCTTCTCTTTCATTTTCTTCGAACCTCCCTACCCGCCCCCCTCCCCCTCCCCCGCGACATTTAGCCCATTTACTAGCTCGATTGTGCCGTCTCCCAGAAAGCCCAGTCAACCCGCACGGCCTTTCCGCTAGCTGTTGGGCTTTAGCTTTTTGCTGATTCCTTTTTGAATTAGCGACACCTTCCTTGATGCTGTTCTGGTTGCCCTCTGTGAAGAGTGTCCCCAGGATTCCTCCCCTTTTTTCCCGTGACCAGGAGTTCCGCAAAACCGTGAATCTGGCGCCTCCTTCTTTATGAGTTTTCTTCCTTCATATGTCATCTATTTTTTTTTTCTCGTTCTCCTACTTTTCTCCCCCCCAGACTCGGCCCTACCCTATTTTCACACCCCATCCATTTTTTTCGACGTGTTCCTATTCCCTCTTTCTTTGTTTTCTCTTCTACGCCCTAACCCCTATTTACCTACCACACTTTGTTCCCTGTGTCGCAGCCTTGATTCCCGAATCGGGAGCCACTCTTACATATCCGCCTGCTTTTGGTATGGAAAACCCTCGTTCGGTTCTTCCAACAGGAAAAGTTGATTCGAGAAGTTCTCTTCCTTTTTCTGTTTTGCCCGTTGTCCCCTTGTTCTACACCTCAGCGTCTCTCCCTAGCCTCTTACTCAGAGAAGTTCATGATCCCCCTGACCCGGTTCTAGGGTCCACCCCCTCATGCATTTTATTCCGACACGGAGAGCGCATGGTCTGCGTTGAGGCTACCGGAAAATCCTTTTCCTGACAGTTTACACTGCACTCTCCCTCCTTTTTTTCCTCCTTTTCGTTGACCACCTGTACTCGAGTTTTTGGACTTCCTTTTATACCTCTCAGTTGTGTTTTTCCGTCTCTACTCTTCCCTTTCAACGAGTTTCCCCCCGGTCTCCAAGCCATGAGCATGGAGATGACCTATCAAGAAAGTTTTTCACAGGTAGATGCAGGTTGAGCACTGATTTTTTTTTACACCCGTGAAATGTGTCCCAAATGATCCCCTGAAAGATATACTTTCTCCTTCGCTGCCCTTCAAAGAGCAATGAAGGCGATCCCAGTTCTTGCCCTGGTTTTGACCACATCAGCACGGCTTCTGGCTCCGACGATCCGTTTATAAGCGACGACGCAGTCAGCCCTCCCCCCCTCACTTATTATCACTTGTCCCTCCATTTCCGTCGGAATCGGTAAAAATGACGTCTTTCGTCACTTCCGCTTAAGATCTCAGCCTGCGCATCACTACTGTTTTTCCTTTTTCCTGTTTTTTTTTTTTTTTTTCCACCAACAGAGATTCACCACCGCGCATGGCCTCCCTTGCCAGCGTCCCGTTTTTCGATAGACAGCCCGAAACCATCCTTACCAAGTTGGATCAATATAATCGCGCGAGAAGGGACAATCGTCCGTCACTTCGTCAAGGTACCACGACAGAATCAACCGAACCCCCCAGAGACGCATATATCTGTTTTTCTCTTAGTTATCGAGAAAACCTCGAGGAGGTCCGCGACTTCTCCAAACAAAAGCAAATTCTTCCCTTTACCTTGAACAGATTGGGTTTGACATATGTTGGCTCATTCCCCCTTTCCCGGATAAAGATCACAAAAGAAATAATGCCCCGAAATCGACACTCCCGCGTCCCGCGTTAGAAAGTGACCCTGAAACTCCTCGGGACTTTTATGTCTCCCGCTTTCTGTGGCTTGATTGGATCGAGGCGAAATAGTTTACATTGCCTTACCCCTCCACTACCCGGAGGACCTCTTACTTCTGCACGACGTGGGAAGCTAGCAACTGCCTGTGGTACCCTGCGTGCCCAGAAAGGTCAGTGTTTTTTTAACGAGAGAGATGGGAGGCTCCTCCCCCCCACCCTCATTTAGCTAGCAGTCCCTCTCCCCCCTATGATGGTAATTTCGAAACTGCCCCCTTCGTGGTTTCCCGCCACGCGCCCTCTGCACTCGTCGTCTCTCATCAGAAGACATAACGTCCCCTACCTTGGCCTCGCCAATTTACACAATGATAATTTGTCCTGGCGAACTATCTTCCACGTCCCTCGTCCTATATGCCATCGCGGGCCGTCCGCAGATCACGGTGCCTAACTGATTCCTCTAAGTTTTCGGCCCCAAAAGAGGCGAAATCCTGCCGACTCTCCCCCCGACCTAAAAAGAACAGGAAATCCCCCGCAAAACCTCCGCCAACCTTTCTCGCCCGCTTCCCCCCCTCAACTTTTACACCCCTATTTTTTCTAGTATCACAGCGCAGTAAAAGCACTTTTGCATAGAAGAATTACAGGATAGCCTTGTCCGTCGGGGGTGCGGCTTTTTGCGGGTTGGCCCCAACAACCCGCTTACCCGCACCAGTCCTCGGATCACTGCCTTCTGAACTTCTCCCTGTTACTGTAACCCAACAGAGTCTCTCCGTCATAACTTTTCAATACGCCCTAGTGAAGTAATGAATTTCCCCCCCTACGTGAACGACCGCACTTAAAAAAAAGGTAATGTCTTTTTCAGACTTTTTATCAGGAATCCTCCCTTCACGGTTCCAAGCCTACTAACTATGAGTTAGGCATTTTACACTTATTTATCTTTGATATGGGCCGGCAGTCGTTTGCGAATAAGCCCATAGGGCCATAACACCGTCCTTTGAGCCCATGCCATGAAACCTAGTTAGAACTGACAGTGCCAAGGTGACCACTTAAGATAAAGCTCGGCTGGACCAGAATGACTGGACCCTATTTTTTCCCCCGTGAGGGGGAAAGATTCACTCCCCTCTTTTACAATTGATGTTCAGCTACCCAAATGGTAGAAGCCTTCGATCATCCTCTCTTCCTTTGTAAGACCTCAGGATTCAACGCAAAAGGCTTCAAGTTTAGGCTCGGGTGACCCATGGACTTTTCTACGGGACTCCCGCATTTTAATCTTGGTACGGTTGTTCTTGGTTTACACTTAAAAAAATGTACTGGACCCTATCCCTTCGAGTAGGTGTCTGTTTCTCCGAACAGGAGGGCTCATGTCGCTAGGTGGGAATATTCAAATTGTGCTTCTTTCCCTTAATGAGGTGTATTTCTTTTTGTTTGTACCTGAGATTATTAGTCTTATCATGCGCCCTCTACTTGGCTGGTGTAACTCAGTCTTTAAAAGAGTGCCTCCAGGCAGTCTTCTTCCACTTGCACTGTGGCAGGCGACTAAGCAATTTACAAACCCGCCTTTTCCCCACGTATCGCCCTTCTTTACCCAATTCAGCGTATTCTGGCATATTCTTTCTTAGATGGGCTTACTCCCGCCAACGAGAAACGTATATGTCCCCCATCGCATTCTGCCTTATCAGGAATGCCCTTCCCCTTGTGGCATATTACGACCTTTTCCCGGACCAAAAAGGTTAGACGCTGCCTCCTCGCCTTCAGGCGGATATATTCCGTTTTTTCATCTCGAGTACGTGGTTGTTATGTTGGCTGATGCTCACTTTTTCCGAAGGCCTGTACGTTGTTGGAGGAGTATGGGCTTTTCCCGTAGTGGAGAAGACAACGAATCCGCCCGAGAATTGAACACTCAAACCAAAAAGGGAAGGCAGAAGTTCAACCTCCCGGTTAAATTACCGTTCCGTTTTTTAGGCGGTCTTCACAGATTACGTTCTCTTTTCAGTACGTCGTTACAGAAATCTCTGCTTGGGCCCATAATAAGAGAGGCAAACCCCGTTACGAGGCCATGCTTTAAGTCGTGCTTTTTAGTAAGATGGGTAGTCCACCGCTCCTTTTTTCCAGTCCCTCCCCTTTCACAACTTGCCACCCGACGAAGGCCTGCTCCCCTGTTTCGAAAAGGTAAGGTGTTACAGATCCCTTTAGGGCTGTTGTGTCTTTTTGTCTTTCCTCCGCAAGAAGGAATGGACCCGCCCGCTTTTCAGAGGATTAGAGGATTCCGTGGAATTTTCCTTTGCTAACAAGGTTGTAGATACTTTTGGAAGAAAAAAGCTTTTTTTTACCTAATCTCATTGATTTCAACGATACCGCTGACTCGAACCCCCCAACCTGCTTTTCTTTCATTGTCTTTAAACTAAGATCAAGTTTAAGTATTGCCGTACTACAGAACGAAGGTGTTTCCAGCCTGCCTGGGATTGGGTTGGTTAAGCCTCATCATTCGTCAGGTTACCTTAGGTGCGTTGCCCCCGGTGAGGGGAGGAGCAGTGGCCCGGGGCTCTGGGGAGATTGAAGGAAGGCCTAAAAAGCTTCGCAAATATATGACATATTAGTGACTAGGTGTGAACACCGCTGAGAGACTGTGTACACCCACACCGTACCTCCCCCTCGCACTGACGGGTAGACCACTACCAATGCCAACGGACGCAAGCCGGGGGCCCTCCTTATGTGAAGGTCCGGGAACTGGTCCGGCTTCCTTGTTTTACCTCGTTGTGGAAAACACTCGTTCCGTACTGTCTCCACGTTTTGTTAGCATGTTATTTTAATGTCGTTATGCGGGCGGCGAACTTTAGAGGGGTCGTTTTTTTTACTGTGCAGCCGGCCCGTTCCTTCCTACTCCCACCCACTCTCCCCCTCTGCGTCATTTATCGTTGTGGTCAAACCACCCACCTCATACCCAAACCAAACAATACCCTACTTCCCCCATAATCCCCTTATCTCTCTGTAACTCGCCAGACGCGAGACTCCTCAAAATCTTAACTTGATCCCAATTAAAGGGTTCAGTTTGACGCGGTCCACCCATTCCTTCTCCAAGTAGAGCGTCCACTTCTCACCCGTTAGGATATCATGCGTTTGCCCAACTTACATGCCCCGCTTTGAAACCCCCTGTTTTTGCAATGGCTATTTCACTTTGTTCGTTTACGAAGTCCGCGCCGCTTGTTTCCCTTCTTCTGTGATGTCACTTCGTCAGTTCTTTAGTACATGATTTTGTCTAGCTCTTTCCTTCGGTCCCTCGGAGACGAAATGGTTGAGAATGTTTGTTTAATTCTTAGAAAGTTCTTCTTCCCCCGGCTCTAACCCTTTTGATGACGTCTCCTCCCAAACACGCCCCTCCTTTCCTTTCCCCCTCTTTGAGATCTTGCCGGTTCTCTTTTCCCGCACAGTTCCGCCCCCGTACACGTTCGTCTGCTTTGCCCCGTATCCACCCCCTCCTGCAAGGCCGCCCCTTGAGGGTCCGGGGACGCTTCGAGTTCTGTAAGTTTTGTTGGAGAAGAGTTCCCCCCGAATGGCCTAGGATATTGTTCTCAACAAAGCCAATCTACCCTGTCCCGGCCCAAACAGACGCCCAAAATAGAAACCTCATCCCTACGCCCTTCGGCCTCCCCTTTCCCCCCCTCTTGGGGCAATTAAGTTTTAGTTTCCTTCCCTCCCCAATTGCGTCCGATTCTTCTTCGCCCCTGGCAGGCCTTTTATCAGCTTCCCCCACTTCTCCTCAGCATTACAAAACTTTCCTCGTTTGGAAGTTAACGGCCTGCCGGAGCCGCTGGTCCCCCCAACCCTCTCCTGATTCCCTCTCTTTCCCTTCCTGGGATTCCTTTTTAGTTGGAACGTCCTCTGCGTCATGCCCCTGCCCTGGGTATGCTGTTTATGTTCGCCCCCCTGCCTTTCCAGAGACTATTCTCCTTTCTCGTCTTACCTATCCTATTAGGTCCTTGGGATTCGATCCCCCCCTTTGTGGGCCGGTCTGGCCCCCCTACCCTAGTTTCGCCCTTTGTTCCCCCATTTAGGGAAGTTTTGGACCGTGTTCCTAATGGAATGAGTCCATCCCCCCACATCAAGTACGCACTTCGCGAAGTTCCTTAACTGCAGTTGTCCTCTTATTGCGTTCACTGGCCCTCCCCTTTTGATTCTTCAGAACAAGTGGGAGCTTTTGGCAACAATGCCATTCAATCCGGTATTTTCTTTGACAGCGCGCACGACGATTATGGAAAGTCCGATTTCCAGGTTTTGCAAGTTGAAATTTAGATTCTTTAATGGAACTTTGACGCCTCCCCCTCGAATCTCATTGATGCTTCCGGAGGATGTCCTCAGCACTGCGTGGAGATAGACGCCCCTCCCCTTAGATCTGCCTCCCCTTCTTCCTAGCATGCCCCCCCTCCGTGACCTTTTTTTTTCCACTTTTCTTCCTGCGTCAACAATAAGGTCTTCCTCACCCTTAATGTCACAATTAACAACCCCTGACTCAATCGGTCTCAAACTTCTCAGTACAAAAACTAGACCCCCAAGGGGGATTCCTGCTCTAGGGCGACGTTCACGGTGTCGAAGATATAACTTTCGGGTGGGGGATGCGCGTTGGTTATGTGTAGGCGTAGCTCGAATGTTCAACTGGATGTAAGCTGAGGGTCAAGAATACATGATCAGGGAATCAAGGAGTCCGAGGGAAGTCGTAAGTGGCTCCTAGTCGTTCTTCGCTGTGCGTAGGCCGGAGTATCTTTCAAGCCCTGTTTAAAGGAGTGACTAATGAGTTGAAGCAGAAGAGGAAGCGAGACTGCGCATCGGGCTAAAATAAAGAAGATGTTTTACCCGGAGGTATGGAATGTGGCAAAAGTTGCCGTATTGTATGGAATCGTCGTTGGTCGAGGTGTTAGAAGGCCTGAGGAGGAGACCAAGATGAAGTCCTTGGAAAGGTTTCCGCGGGTCTCCCTCCCGCCCTTATAAGGAAGACTCCATGTTTTGGAGTGGGATTTTCTTCCTCGCTCCTTCCCTTGAGACTTTTACAGAAAGAACGATCAAGCGAAATATGCAGAGGGATGTGAGTGGATGGTTACCCCCCTGATTTCCTTTCTCCCCTCAAAGACCGAAGGGAATATAATTCGACCCCCCCGCCGGAAATCCGTGATATTGTTTGAAGGGCACGGCATTACCGTCGTAGGTTGCTGGTCTTATCATGAAATCTATGCCTCTCCCCATCCCGACTTCCTGTTAATGTTCTTGTAGCCCGTAGAACTGCAAACTTCCTTTCGAGGGCGAAAACCGCTTCGTGGTGTCTTTTCCCTAGCCCTTCCGTATTAGGTTGGAAACCTCCTTTGGGCGCCTTTTACGACTCAGGTTATGAAGTGGCAGCAGCTCCCCTCGGTGGTCATTGGTGACGATCTTTGGGAGGGGTTTCCTTCGACCGAACGTACGATGCTTAAAGGGCGCCTTCCATTCTAGACGCGATGTTTTCCGGCACACACCCCCCCACAAGAGCCACGCAAAGGAGTCTTACTGACCACCCGTTCTTTCGCCCGCCCCCGCCCGCGCCTCCAAACAAATTACTGGGACACCACGGAAACTTCCCGCCCCGTGACTAATTTGCATAGCTCCCCGTTAAAATACTAAGACTCTATTAAGCAAGTCACATCCCCCAGAAGAGACCACCCACGCCTCGTCGGCGAAAAGTTCAAGAGCCATGCCACCCACACCAGAGCGACCCCCCCCCAGGCAAAACGAATCTTGGAAGAAAGGGTATACCAGCCGGAATCCGCCGAGTGCATTTCCAAAACAAACACCCTGTTCTCCCTCGTCAACAACACAATAACCGTCATGATCAATCTTCTATCGCCCATATCCCCAAAACCAAAAACGCACCGTTCACTTATTTCTCATCAAATAAAAGGAGGATGAACTCTGTTTGGCCCCACCGGGCTGTGTTTCCCTCGGGGGTCATCGTAATCCCCCCCCTCCACTCGACGGCCGCCGCTCGTTAGAAGAGTTCTGGTAGGACGCGCGCCCAAGAGATGAGATACCCCCGGTTTTCCGATAAAGAGCAAGCTCGCCCTCTTTCCCATATGTTACAAAAACAACAGGTAAGACGCTTGCGAGTGTTGCCAAGGCAGCAGGAAAATAAGCTGCTCATCACCTTCCTTACCGAGGACCGTGGTGATCTATCGGAGAAATAAAGCCAAGGGCGACGCTATCCCTCAGGAGTTCGCGCGACTCAAGGAAAGCTTTGTCCCTGGTAGGGAACCACCATGACTATGGAGACGCAGGGTTCTGAGAAGCACAAATGCTGTATTATCTAAGATTTTTAGGTTTAGGTTTGGCTCTTTCTCTCTTCAGCGCTGAATTGAAAAGATTCCGCGCGGTTTGAGTGATGAAGGGGCAGTGAATTCAAGCCGTTTTTTCTCTTTCCTTTTGAGAGACCTCCAGCTTTTGTCCCCCCGGTTCGGCCCCCGCTTTTATACTGTGATGTTCCCTGAGATTTCTTTACCCCAGTAAGAGGCTTACATCTCGTTGCGAGATTCAGCTTTTTGCCTTATTGTGCAGGTGTGCGCCTAACGGCTTTTTGCCTCCTATACCTCCCTTAGATTCTCGTATTAACCTTTAGAATTCTTAGTTTTTTTTCGCAGAGACCCTGACCCCCTCTTCCTTTAAGCATCATCTGAGTTTTTTTGTCTGGGATTTGTTATAAGCATCCATAGTTTACTTTCTCGTGCCGACCCATTACGCATGGACCTTCTTCCTTTGTGTTTTTTTCAGGGTTTCGTTTCTTTTTTTGAGTACCGCCCCCCGTATTCCTTCGAGTCGGTCTCTTCCGCCCCGATTTCGACTCTCTCGCGTTTGACCCCGTTTGGCCGGCGGATTCTTCGTTTCTTTTTTTTTTTTTTTTTTTGGGTTTGAGGATTTTTTTTGCGCTCCTCTTGGTTGAGGTTTCTCCCGGCTGGCCAACTTGGAAACCGTCCTGGCGTTTTCCAGAGTTTGCGGAATTTTGGCCCCTGGATTTTAAAAGAAAATTTCGGTGAGGACCCCCCTCTTTTTTTTCTTTTTTCCCCGTGTAAAGCGGGAAGAATTTTTCTTGTTCCCCCAATCGGAAAGTTAGGAAGTTTTTCGTGCTTTTTATTGTCACGGAATTTCCAGGTATACGTGTGCCGACCCCGTCCCTGAT
>Ga0179593_1600480_pt1 | contig 12232 bp, 11 predicted proteins | sample CZODoug2_1_08_16_FD_185931 | JGI IMG/M metagenome (GOLD analysis project Ga0179593, IMG submission 185931) | Vadose zone soil fungal communities from Angelo Coast Range Reserve, California, USA - CZODoug2_1_08_16fungal (PacBio error correction) | ecosystem: Environmental > Terrestrial > Soil >... | reverse complement strand
GACTCCGAGTCTTTTTTCACGGGTCCCCCTTTCGTTCCCACTTGGAGGGAATCAGTGCCCCTTTCACAGTGCCGTAATAGAGGACCGCATGGAGCTTTCCCCCCCCTCCGAACAATTCTTTTTGGGCATTAGGCTTTTTTCCATCCCGTTGTTCTCGAAGAAGCCTTTTTTTTTCGATACTTCTTTCAACCCATGGATCCGGCCGCGGACTACGGGAACGCTCCTGTGACTCTCCCTTACAACGGGCTTTGGCACTGGATAGCCCGTTCCGTTATCTCTGCCGACCCTCCGGAATTTACGCACGAGCCCCCTTTTTTTGCCGGCTGTCAGTTGTCCTCTAGTAGTTTCCCGGAGCTTTTTTTTCTTTGGTATTGTTTCTTTTCGGATTTCGACAAGTCGGTTTCATCGCTCGACCCCTTCCCGTCCTTCTTCGTCGACTTGACCGAAGCTAACTGTAAGAGTCCTGTTTTTTTTTTTTTTTTTTTTTTTCCGGGGGGGTATGCGAGTTGTCTAGTAAGTTTTTCTTCTTCCCTGAGGAAGCAACCTATCTTTTCCTCACTCCTCCTTCTTTTTTTGTGTTCCCCCCTTCCTCCGCTACATCAGCTTACTCCTCCCCCTTAGAGGTTGACTTCCCGCTGCTCCGGCGGCCCCTTCCATCCTTTTCCTGCCTAGACTGACATGGACGGACCGTCGAGCGATGTCCCCGGTTACTGGAGAAATCTCCCCCATTAGTTTTCAAATTCCCATTTCCCCCGCTCCCGGATACTTATAAGAGAGTCCTTCGTTCCCAGCCGCACCAACCCTCTTGTTTTTTTTTTACCTTTTTTTCGTCCCTTCCCCACTCCGCGAAGCCGGTTCCATTCCCCCCCCTTTCTCTCTTCACTTAGGGATAGTCAAGCAGTACCCGGCGGGTTCACGATCCTCCGTGCCTTTTGGTTTTTTTTCTAGGTTTTTACACCCTCGCGGCTTTGAAAGAACTGTTAACCAGGCCGAATGCCATTGCCGTTTTCGCTACCGGGGAGTGCAAGATCCTTCTAGATTAAAGTGAGCCAGGTCCTTTAACGCATTCTTCCCCCCCTCCCCTTTCCTTGTCTCTCAAATGAACCAAGTCCGGAGTTCTGCTCCCCGCTCATCCAGGGACTGCTTCACCCCCTTTTCGGCAAGCCACATGTAACTGCCAAGTGAAGGGGTCCCGTTTTGCGTCGGAGTCTTCCCTCTCCTCTATCGTGGGCCCCCCTTTTGTCTTGGCTTCTCCGGAGTCACCCGTATCTCCGCGAGGGAACTCCACTGTCACACCTCAAGGCGCCCTTGAATTTTAGGGAAACCCGCCTTCCACCCTCTCTATGTTTTTTTCGCCGTTCTCGTTGTTCCTTCCCCTCCCCCGTGCCTCTTCGCTTCCGCCTCTTGAACGGACAGGAGCCCTGTCCACATTTAGCGTGCAGCGTCCCAGTTAGGCCCTTCGACCCTTTTTGGACTGACTGCTTTTCAGGTGATTACAGAGCTATGCCCTTCTGAGAGAGGTTTTCGGGATTCCCATTTTTTTTCGGGCTGTCCCCTCCCCTTCGCAAACTTCCCATGTGAATTTAATTTCTTCTTGTACCACAACATACGGCTTTTCTCAGTTTCATACCCGACTCCTTTCAGATCTCCTGCGCGCCCCTGGGACGCTTCGACCTGAAATGACCGTGGCTTTTTTTTTTCTCCGCTCAGGGCAATCTTAGCGGAGTCCCACCTCTTCTACCCCGCCCCACGCTTTTTTTTTCTGCCTTGATCCCCCTCCCCTCCCCTGTTTTTTCTGCTTCCTCTCCGAATCCCCTCTTTCCGTCCGTTGCATGCGCTCAAAAGCCTCCTTTTGCCTGCTACCCGAGGGTTTCAACCCCCAAGCTCTACCCCTTTTTCTCTGGACTAGCGCGGAGTAGCTCCCTGGGAACGCCGGCGGTCCCCCTTCGTTCTCCGGGGCCACCGGTGATGCTACTGTTTCCTTTTTTGATTTTTTTCGTTGGAATTCGGCCGCAGGCACTCTCCATTGGATGGTCTCACGAGAGATCGCGCTCCTCCTGCCTCCTGACTTTCTTTCGGTTGTCCCCGCGCGTCCGAACGTGCTTCCTCCTTTTTCCCTACATCTCCAAATAATCAACAAGGAACCATCACGGCTGCGCTGTGCCTTCGTCTTTCTCACGGCAAAGTTAATTTTCTTCCGTCTCCCCCCTTTTCCTCCACCTCTCTTTGTGGGCTACCGTTAAGGCCACGTTGGTCAACCTGAGAGAACGACGCCGAACTTTCCGTCTCCTGCCCCCCCACCACTGCTCCGACTTTACGGAGTTCATCTTGGCGACAATCTATTTGCCGTTTCTCCTATGTCTTAGGGCCCCCCAAAGCCCCCCATTTCCGGGCCTGTTGGATTACGTCCAATCCGCCGCGCCCCACCCACCTGATGAAAATTCCCCCCCGATTTCCTCTCTTTTATCATCCTCGTTGGTTGTTGTTGTCTAGCTCTTCCCCTGTGAGTTTTTTTGTCTTTATCCCCCATTAAGTTTTCACCGTCTGTCAGTGCCTTTGCGTTTGCCGGTCTCCATTCCCGTACTTCTCCAGAGATTGTAAGACGTGCGAGGACGCTTTAAAAGTCCGTTCGCTTGGTTTTTGTCGTTTTTTTAGGCCCTTTCTTTCGTTCTTTTCTTACGGGAAACCTGCTAGGCCCCCACGAATCGTTCCAGGTTTCGATGACAGTGCTCGCCCTTGAATTTTGTGGAACGTCCATGTCAAGTTGCCGGTGAGCCCTCCGGAGCGCAGCCAGCCTGGTCCTTGTTGCCTCCTCTTGACGGATCTATTCCCTTGTGATGATCACGTCGAGCACCCCCCAGCGTTGGACCTGCACCGCTAGGTCAGCGCATTCCTGAATTTGATCGCGAGCTTCTCGCTCGGTCTCCCCCCCCCCCGCCCTCCTGCTCGAAGTCCTCCCCTTGCGACGTTTTTGCCTCCACTGACCAGTTTATCCTCACGTTCCCCACCCTTTCCTTCCTTTGTAGGCCTTCAGACGCTCCTCAGCGATCGTTTACATGGTGGTGGTGTCTCGGTCTTTCTTTTGTTTTTCGCGTTTTTTTTGATGGCGGCGTGTGAGGCGTCCCTGCCGACGGAAGAGGGAGTCAGGTCCATCCCCCCGAGCGGTTTCCTCCTTTGAAATTTGCCGTGACTATCTAACTCTTTTGTCGAGTCTTTTGATCAGAGCCAGCTTTTCGTCCCTCGGTTCAATCCCAAGCACCGCGTCCACGGCATGTCAGTGACTTTCCCGGACTTTCCTGAATCTCCTTTTTCGTGATCTGAGCGGCGAGTGATCTCGCGCCTCTCCCTCCGCTGTTCCCATTTCACCGCCTGAAGTCACCCTTTAGGTAACCCTTTCCGGTCTTTTTTCCCCTTTTTTTTTTCTACCATGTTGCTTGTGCCGCTAAACGCTCTACCGCGAACTTCTCATTTTATCGCACCTTTACGCTGCGCCTTGAACCACAAATCCCCCGCTTCGCGTTCGTTTTTGCTTTCTTTATTCCTACCTGGGGCTCCTGCGTTTCCCCCGAGGATTGCCCCCATTGGCACGGACGTATTTTTTTGCCTTGGCCCCCTTTCTCCTTACATTCCTTTGGCGCAGTAACTATCTTGTTTGTTCCCCTAAGAGTATTCCGTTTTCTCTTGTTAAGTTTTCTCCCTCCGATTTTCGGGGACTCCGGCTAAAGCCATCCCCCACAAACTGATGTGTTCCCCTTTGGCTTCCGATGCCCGAAGAGCTCCGACCTTTCTGCAAAAAACGTGTCCCCCCTCGGTTCTGTTATTGCTTGCCCTTTCCCCCTGGGGTGGGTGCGAGCAGACAAATGGCTTTCTTTACGTGAGTCCCTGAATCCCTTCTTTGCAGGTTTCTTTTTTTTCTTTTTCCCCTGGACCATGCCCTCCCCCATTGGTTTTTGAATTTTTTAACCTCACCCTTTTAGGAACCTCGCCCCCGGGTGATTACTCTCCCCGTCCTTGATGGGGAATTCGCGACCTTTCCCTAAGGTTAGTGCCCTGCCCCCTGGTGGAAGCACTTTTTCGCGTCAACCCCCTTTCTGCGTACTCCCCCGCGAAGGCTCCTTGGTGCCTATACCCCCCTTTCCTTTCCACGGCCGGCCCCTGTTGGAACCGCGTCGATCCTGAATATGCCCCCTCCGGAACTTCTCCACGCATTCCCCTTTTTTTATGGCTGTCCTTGCCGGTAGGAGAGCGGGAAGCTAGACTGGCGATTTGCGTCCCCAGTTCTTTCTGCTTCGATTCGGACCAGAACGCTTTAATAGATCGTACCTTCCGTCCATTCAATCGACTTTTCTATCCCCCTTCCCTCCGCTCAGCCGTTTTCCTTGCACAACGTCCTATGTTCGAGTACTCTGAGGTAGCTCTTTAATTGAAGGACTGCAACCCATCTCTCCCGCTTTGTTGGTTCGAGAGATGGGGTTTTGAGTCCTCCTCCCTCAGCTTTATCGAAAATTTAGCCTCTCCCGGCTGTGGATATCCTTAGCCCTGACGGTTTTTCCTTTTACTTTTCGACTCCCTACCAACTTTGTCGCCCCCTTCCTCCCTCTAAAGGATCAAATTCCCTAGCTCATTTTTTTTTTTTTTTCCAGCCCCCTCCTAATGGCGCGTGCGTTGCCTTGCGACTTCCTTGGTAGGAAGATTAAACCTTCCTCTCGGCTTCCCCTGTTCTTATCTCTTTTTTTCTTCCCAGCCCGTGCCTCGTCCGGGTTCCCGCAGAGCCGTATCCCTTTGGTGCCAGATGGCGCGAACATGCTTCCCCAGTCAGCGGAGTTCCGTCCCTTTTTTTTTGTCAACGGTGCCCCCAACATTTTTGAGTTTCCCCGTGGTAGGGCAGCCTGTTTTTTAAGAGATAAGCTTGAGCCCCCCCCACCTTTGGTAGGTGAAAGGCCTGATTAAATAAAATTTTTTCCTCATGTCCCGTCCCCACCCCCTTTCCCACAGTTTTTTTTTCTCCTTTTGCTACTAACCGCTCAGCCGGGCTGATCGCAAACACGTCTTTTCCTTCGGCAACTCTTTAAACTCAATTTTGAACCGTTAAGTTGTGGTACCGTCGTGCCTCGGGTTTTCTTTCCCCCCACTCCCCCTTGGGAACATCCTTTTTGATGTGGGCTTCGACGGAGTCCACCTTCTCTACCAATGTACTAAAAAATCCCCCAATAAAGGCTCCCCCTTTACTCTAGTTTCCCCACCCTCCTGCCCCATTCTTTTCTCCCCCATCCTCCTTCGTGGTTCCGACGTAGCCGCACAAACTTCTTTGACTATGAGCTTAAGAATCGAGGGGAACCTGCCCAGTGTACTGCCGTGCAAGGTCTACAGTTAGCCCCGCCTAGAGGATGTCCTCCGGCCGGTGCTTCTTAGATGCCGGTCTTTTAGCGGGTTTTCGGGATCTGTCTTTTCCTTGTAGGGGGCCTGTCACCGCAAGGCCTCCTCCAACCCCTCACCCTTTGATGGGAATTTTGCCCCCCCTTCAGTTCCTTTACTCGCTTTCCTTCCGGACTTTTTCATACTGAAGATCGCTGGCGCGCCAGGAAGATGCCCCGTTCCTGTCCCTTGATTCGGGGGAGGGGATGGTCTGCGAGGAGCAATTCTTTTTCCTTACCCAAGCCTCTGAACCCCCCTCTATCCCACGCTTTTTCCCCCCATCCCTCCTCTCCTTTTTTTTCCCGGCTTCTCTTCCTTTTGAAATCCCTTCTTTCCGTCTTCCCTTTTCCACCGCTTGACCTCTTTTGTTGTAAAACAACACCCCAGCTACGAAGGACGCACACCCACCAGTCCTTCCTGCTGAATCCCCCCCCGACCCTCTTCTTAGATGCTTCGATGGGGCACTGTGATGGATACCTGCTAATCCCAAGCGAAAGTGAGGGAATTCCCCGCCCTTCCCCAGAGCCTATTCCTGATGTCCCTTTAGTCCAGTTGCGAGTCTTAATGCTCTACTATTCGGTTCAGTACTCTCTCGTGGGAGCGACTTCCCCTTCCTCTCGTCCTACATCACACAAGTTCCAAAATACCAGGATGTTCGCGCCCTTGTCGTCACCCTTCCCAATGAAATGGCTAAAAAAGGTCCTAGACCCCCCTTCTTTTTCTTGCCCCATCGAAACCTGGAACCCGATTCGTGGGACTAATGATTTACCCCTGGCTTTCCTCCGTTCCCTCTCCCGCTTCTACTTTTTTTTCCCCCCCACTTTTCACGACCTTACGTCTTTCCCCGCCACGGCGAAATCTCTGCCTCCTTACGAGTCTCCTCTGAGCCCCGCCCCTTTCAATCCAGAAGGGACACCAAGGCATGTGGGATTTCCGCAAATCAAGCCGAGACAACCTTTTGAACATCACGTGAACGATCTTCTTTTCCTCCTGCGAGATCTTTTTCATCAGTGTGCGCGGCTATGTCGTAATCCCCCTTGGTGCACCGTAGGAATTTCCGATCCCGTTTTTCTCACATCTAGCAGAGGATGTGAATTTAGGCAAAGAGCTTTTTCGATGTGGAGATGAAAGCCGTCAACTGTAGCCTTTTGGTTTTTTTCCTCCTTTGCAGTGCGGATATTACCGTGGCTTAACTCTGGCCAACGAATAGTCCCCCTTGTTGTTTCGTTTTACGCATAGACCGGTTCTTCATGGTGTGGACAAAGTCCCTCACTTGCACCCCTGCTCCCCCTCGTCCCAGCAGCTTTTCTTGGTTCTCGTGATGATTTTTACGAGATGGAGGCGGGCTTCCTCAACTTCCTCTTGGGGTGACCGACAGTTCAGATATTCAGGAAAACCCCCGTTCTCGTCGCGATGGGATTCCACCTTCGACTCGTCCCCTTCATCGAACTGGCGGACCCGGTGTGTTTTTTCATTCTAGGTAGCCACCCCTTCCAAAGGTGCCAAAATTTCCTGCTATTCCTTCCCCGTAGTTTTTCCTGCCGCGCGCGTCCATGGTGGTTTTGCCGGCTTCGTAGCTTTGGTTGGTTCCGTCGCTTTGTGGAGGCGTTTGTGTCATGCCGACGGAAGTCCTCGCGCTTTCGATTTCGTTTCTTAAATTTGCCGTGAACGGTTTTGATACGCCTTCCTCGTCGTTTCTCTCTTTTTGAGATCCGAGAATATCGGGAATCCCCGGTAATCCTCAATCAGAAGGTTCATTTTTTAGGTTCGGCAGTTTTTAGTCTTTTTCCTGCCTTTCTTTGTCTTTCAGGTTTCTCCTGCGTTTTTTTTTTTCTTCGCGCTGCGAGATACCGCCTTATTTACATTCACCGCATGTCCAGGGGGATCTGGCAGTTTCGCCGGGGCTGTTGAACCCCGACCAAGATCACCTTATGACCATCTCCCCCCCCTCTCTTTTTACCTCCGAATGATTAATAGTTCTCCCCTTTTCACCTGAGCCTGAAACAAAAATCATCACATTTTCGCGGTTTCTCCTAATTCTCTGACTTACTAACTGGGATCGGAAGTTCCTCCCGGCTGAAGCTAGTCGGCACGGGCTTTTTAGGATACCCGTCCTGACCCTTGAACTTCTTCCCTTTTGGTTCCCGGACTTCTTTTTCTTTCCGAATTCGTTCGAAGGGTCTCCGTGAGTGTTAAGTTGTTCGTTTTTTCCCCCCTCGCGGACTCCGGTGTGACTCCGGAGCCGCCACTACATACAGCTTTGTTTTGTTTTTTTTGATCTCAGACTCTCCCCCACGGACCCCTTGGGCCCCCCCCCCCCCCCCCCCCCCCCCCCCTGGAAGGGCCGTTAAATATGCTTGCCGCATGAAATGTGAAATGCCGGGGTTTTTCCTGTCGGGATCTTTTTACTTCTCCGTCTTTTCCCCTCTTTCATTGGTTCTTTTCACCGGGGACCATTCCCTTTACCACCAGTGTCTTGAATCAGTTTGCGTCAGACCACGTTCCTAATCCTCTAGGAACTTTTCTTTTCTTCCCCCCCTCCGAGAGTTGGTCGGACCGGGCAAATCCTTCGCTGCACGGACCTGGTGGAAGCAAGTCCCCTAGATTTCAAACCCCTTTTGCTTTTTCTACTTCGTGGCTCCGTTGGACCCCGGGTGGCCCTGGAACCGCCTTTTAAGTGGAATATGGCCTCCTCCAGAACCGCCTGCACGAAAGCGCAAGAGTAGGTTTTGTTCAGTAAGCTCTAGTCCCGTTTCAGTGATCCGGATTGCCCCCTGGCCCTTTTTTTATGTCTTTTTTCTGGTCAATCTTTTATCGTCCTCCTGAACGGTCGTTGTCAAGTACGATTTGGTGAACTAAGTACTTTCAGCCGTCTTGACGTTCTTCAACAACGGCGACAAGTTGAGCTCCTTTCGTAGAGAGGTCCTTGACTTCGCCAATCTCTCTATCCCCCCTGTTTTTTCAGATGTGGTTGCCCTTTCCTCAGATCCAGCTCCTCGAACTGTCGACGTTGTTTGCAATCCCTTCCTTACTTTTCCTCAAAGTTACTTCGGGCCCGAAATACCCAGATTTATGGAAGGAAAGTTCGAGCGTCTTCCCCGCGTTCTTTTTTTTCCATTCCCCCCCTTTCACATACCCGCTCAGGCATCATCGGACGGACATCCGTCAAAAACCTACTCCCCCCTTTGCCTTGCGGGGATGGGAACCTTCTTCATATTCCCAATTGAGAGACAGGAGGTTCCCCAAAAAGGAAAGGTTACCTTCTCTCCTTTTCTGGCCAGTCCCCTTGAGTTCTTTCCTGTTCCTCTTTTTTTCTCATGGGTTTGTCTATGGCGCGAACCGTGCTTCACCAGGCTTTAGGGAACGAAACTGGATTCCCCCTTCCTCCCCCCCCGTTTAGGAGTTTGCGTCCACAGTGGGATTGTATCCTGCGTTCTTGTCTCGAATACGTTCCCCTCCACTTTTTTTTCTTTCCCGGTGCTCCCCCCCCACGAATCGGACAAGTTCCATTTCTGATCAAAGTTCCCCCATTGCGCCCCCCAGTCATTTCAAGCGGCGGCCCCCCTGCCTTTCTTAAACGGTCTTTTTTTCACTTTTTCGCCTCTTCTCTTTCCCCTTCCGTCCCGCCCTCCGGGGGAAACCATCATTTTTGGTTTTTTTTTCAGTCCGTATTAACAAAGGATTTCTATTTAACACTTTTTCTCCACCCCACTTTTTTTCCCCCATTTCTCCCCGAACTTGAACCCGGCAGCCCTCTCCTATGAGGGATTTGCCGAAGCCACCGGCTGTACCCTCAAGTTATTTGTTACAAGACCTTTTCGTTCCCTGCCAACTTCCGCGGCCTCTCCCCTTCGAGTACGGCCGGCGCCCAACGTAGTAATTTCCTTTGAAGCGCTAGTCCCTCTCCCCTCCCTCTGAAGTCGATGATTGTGGTAAGGATCCTCCAAGGTGATGAAAAAGTCTTTATGGCCACCCTCCCTCCTGACGGTCTTTCCTGTTTTTGCCCCTTCCACTCCAACCCCCTGTCTCCTGTTTTCCTTTAAAACCCCTCCGTGGTTTCAAGCGGATTCACTTTGATTCGACAAAGATCACGACTCCTCTCCCTCCTTCCTATTCTACTTTCTCGCCAGGCGCCTGACCGTGGTTTTCATTGGTTTGGAACCTCCTCCCATCTTCTCGTTCTCCCCACAAGCTCGACCGCAAAGATGGAGCGCCTTCCCGTCACTGAAAATTTCATCGAACCCCCTCTCGTGGGCGGCTTCATGCCCCGTCTGGAGCTCCCCCTTCTCCCCGCTTTTTTTTTCCACCCAAAAGTCTTTGAAAGCGGCACAACCCTCCCGTTTTTTTTCCCCCACCTTTGCGCAGCCTACTGTTGACCAGATTCCTTCCTCTTTTTGGATTATGGGGTCCCCCCCTTCTGGCTAACTTCTTTTCTCCCCCCTTTTGTTTTTCTTCCCGGCTCGTTTCCTCTTCCCCATGGATGGCAGCGCGCGAAGAGAGGAGTCTTCCTTCTCGGACCTATTCGGTTTCCTTTCGTGGTGCGCGACGTGTCACCTTTTTTCTCGTCCTGCACAAAGCGCCTCTCTTTCTCCCCTCAAAGGCTGGACGTTCCACACCATCACGTCTCCTCATCGAAACCTTTTGAAGGACGATTAGTGGCCTACTGTCCTGTAAGGAAAAGGGTATGGTCAAAAATGAGCGCCCGCCCGACTCGGCTGCGTCTATCATTCCGGACAAACCCCCTTGAATTTTAGGCGGGCATCTCCCCCCCCGCTGACAATCTCTTTCGTTACCCCCCTTCCTCCCCCCTTTCTTTCTTCAAATCCCTTCTTCCCTCCGTGGCCCCCCCGGCCTGTGGGTTTCTACGGACACCTTCCGCCTCTCTTGAAATCAAATTTGAACGATCTTATTTCTTTTATTAATCCGTGTGTTTGATCGAGAGATTTTCATTTTTTGTTGATTTTCTCCCACATTCTTTTTTTTTCACCGTTATGGAAGTGGAAAGATGTCTTGTTCACAATCGAGACAGAGGAACTGCGGACCATCTTCTAAGCAGTGGCGTATTCCCCCGTAAAAGTACCTTGGTTCGCCTTTCCAGATTTCGGTCGTCGGCGCCTTTTTTTCCCATACCTGGCTCCTCTTTCATTCCTTCCAGGTTCTCCCGAGCCAGGTCTCCCGGTAGCGGAATGGTGTGTGAACCCATTTCACTTTGCCTAGTTTTTTTCTCCCCCGAAGAGCCCTTTGTTCTCCTCTTTGGAGGCTTTTTGGGTGATGATTCCATTGTTCGAGGAAACCCTCTCTGAACCGACTAGGTAACGTAAGGGAATCGCTTCTCCTCCGCTTTTCGCTTTACATCCCTCCACTGCCCTTTTTTCCGAAGTACTCTGACCGAGTTTTGGTATCCAAGGCGATCCGTTCTCCGCCTCGATTACTCTCTTCCTTGCAAGTCCCCTTCCAGTAGGCTACTCCCCTCTCTTTCCACAGCGCTTTTTTTGTTTTTTGCGTCTTCGTAGCTTTTGGGGGTTCACTCCGCCGGTTTTTTGAGCGCCAGGCCGAGGAATGAGTTTCAGGTAGAGGAACCCCCTTCTTTTCTTTCCGTGACCACGGTTCTCCGCCTTTTAGCGCCATCTTGGTTTCGATGCTTTTGGAGCTCGCCTAAGCCTCTTTTCCTGCCGGCGTCATTCCCCGCCACCTCGACGTCATGTCAGTTTCGGGCAGGCGTTTTCTGCCCTTCCTTTATCCTTTGCCGAGTATCTGCTCTTCGTATCACCGCCGTCTTGTAAATTGAACAGCTTCCCTCACATTGTTGGAATTTTGCGAGGCGGTGACCGCCCGCTAACCTTTTTTCCCGCCCCTCTCTACCTCCATGGGTGCACCATCTGGTGTAAGCACCTTTACTGTTCCCCCCCATTACATCAGTTTTTGAGTTTTCGGCTGGATACGGGCTGAGCTCCTTATCGCCTCCCCATGTTCTCGGCCCTGTATTTTTGGTTTTCTTTCCGATTCCCCCTTCGTCGATTGTTCGTCCCGTCGGGAACAACCTCTCACTTTACATGGCCGGTGGCTTGCCGGCGCAATTTCCCTCCAGGTTTTTGCCTTTTCCTCCCTTTCCCTTTACTTTTTTCGTTGTAGGCGATTTCCCGACGAGGGTCCCCTTGACAGGGAAGCCACAATCCCCTTCAAAATGATGGTTCCCCCCCCTCTGCGGGACGGAAGCTTCCTTAAAGTCCGCCCCAAAATTCCCAGGCCCATTTACATATGGCTGCGAATGAGGCTGTCCCATTGGCTCCTGCATGAGAGGGCTTCTTGAGATCATCTTTCCTTGTGTTTTTCTGTCTTGGTTCCCGCCCCCCTTTGTGTTCCCTATGACGGGCCTAGTCGAACGCAGGATGGATGCCTCAACGGTTTTGACGCGAACCCTTCTTTGAGGCTTCTCACTTTGAAACTCCAGTCGTCTCCAGCCGCCATGGTGTCTCACGCCCTCTATTTTAAAACAATCTCCAAGGAGCGGATTTGTTGAAACCGACGCTCCGCCTCCCCATTTGTGAACAGTTTTGGGCTTTACCGACCGTAGAGTCCTTTGTTATGTCCGACCATCCCTTCAAAGTTAAATTCCCCGCACGAGCATTGTAGGTTTTTGCCGGTTTCTTAAGTTCTTTGTTAGCTTTTTCCTTTTTTTCGAAACCTTTTTTTGTCTTGGGGATTTCCTTCCCGAGGTTTTTTCCTTTCCCTCCCTTCCAATGTTCAAGCGATTTCGGTTGGCCGAAGTAATGTCCCTCTGGCCGTCCTGAGCAGCCGTCTACAACTCGCCTCTGGA
>Ga0179593_1566545_pt1 | contig 12232 bp, 12 predicted proteins | sample CZODoug2_1_08_16_FD_185931 | JGI IMG/M metagenome (GOLD analysis project Ga0179593, IMG submission 185931) | Vadose zone soil fungal communities from Angelo Coast Range Reserve, California, USA - CZODoug2_1_08_16fungal (PacBio error correction) | ecosystem: Environmental > Terrestrial > Soil >... | reverse complement strand
CGCTTCTTTCCCCCTTCGGCTCTCCCGTTTGAACAGACTGGTCTGTCTTTTTGACTGAACCTGATTAGAGCTTATCTCAGTTCTCCCCACGGTTTGTTTCCATTAACCGTTAAGACGGTGGTTTTCCGGGCTCCGAAGTGCTGGTGATGTCCTTGTCTCGTAAAGAAGGTCTCCTTCGCACGCTGGCTGTTTCTTCCCTTTGCCAGCTTCCTTTTTTCTTGGATGCTTTCGGAGTGTAGTCTTCGATTTGTGCGCTTCCATGTTTCTTTCTCTTTTTTTTGTGCCGATAACATTGGGTCTATGTATCGCGCCGTCTCGAGGGTCGGTGCTCTCCCTTCTTCCATATCCCGACCGCGAAGTTTTAAACCTTTGCCCCAGATTTTAGCTGTTAGTCCGAGTTGATTTTTTCCCCACGGTCTCTCCCCTCCAAGGATCGGGTCGTCTCTTTCCCCCTCTTTTTTTTTTTTTTACCTTTCCCCCTCCCCCTCAATTCGCAGTGAGTTTCCCTGGACATGCTACTTTTTTTCCTTTAACTTCTACTTGCCCCCTGCCCCCCTGGTCACGAGCCTCTTCCCCTTTTTTAGGTAGGCTTTTTGCCGTGTGTTGGTGATACTTTCTCCTTCCCCTCCTGCTGTTTTATCAACGGCCCCATCCCAAAAAACCTGAGTGATCGTGTTTACCTTCGATCTGAAGTCCCCAAAGTGATTTTTGGCCCACCCCAAACCGATGAGAAGTCCCCCCCCCCCGACGAAATTTTGAGTACTCCAAGCATTATATTTTGAAATTATCGCCCTGAGACGGCCGCTTGGCCCGATGAGACTCCGCGACGTTCATCCTTTTTGCAAAGATACTGGTGCCCCCCCCCTGGCTAGACGTAATGGCTTACGGCCCCCCTGTGTGGTTATAAGGTTACTAGTCATCATCCTTTTCTCTTTGATATTTGAGGCTACCCCCTGCTCTTCCACGACATCCTTGCCCGATGACCCCCTGATGCTAGTTTCTCTCTCAAAGATGTCCTCTTCCTTTTGGTGGCGGTACCTTCCCCCTTTCTGTCTCGCATATCCCGGGCCCCCTTCGACCTCCTTTATTTGTTTTCAACCCTCGTCGGCTTTTTTCGCTCACGGACCCCCCCCCGCCCCAGATTTTGACTATTTCCCGAGAACCCATCCGCTGCCTTTTGAAGGCATTTTCGAGCATGCCTTAGTGATCGCACTCTCTGACACAATGACATCGTCATCCCTTCTCCACCCAGCTTTTGCGGATATCCTTTCCCCTCTGGACCTTTCCTTTTTTGTGCGCAACCCCGAACGGAGTAGGAACCTTTTGGCGGCTACACGTGATTTTTCCCTCCCTTTCTTAGTCAACTTTTTTTTTTGTCGATTCTTTGCCGTTACAGTGAGAACCTGTATAGAGAGAATTTTTCCTTCCGTCTTTCTTTTCTCCAAAGAGATGCAGATTGGGGGTCGGGTGACGTTCCAGATTCTCCCTTCCCTTCGCTCGCTCGAAAGCGTGCCAGAGCCTTTCCTTTGACTCGCGCGGCAGAGCTTTGGACTTCCTCCCTTTTCTCCGAATGTTTTGCTTCTGTTTTCCTCGTGGCAAAGCTTTAGAGGGGTGTTTGGGGGCGGGCTTGGGGGTTTATGCAATATGCGGCCGGCGGTCGATTCACAATTTTTCTCTCTATTCGTTTGCTGCTCAAGAGATGGAACTCCTTTTTTTAGCAAGGCCCATGCCCCTTGTTCCGCCTGCTCCTCCCCCAATTCCTCCCTTGCCACCATTCTCCTTCGAGCCACCCTCCCCCCTTTTCCCCAAAACACGCCCGCCTGCACCTCTATTTTCGTCTTCTTTCGGACTGCCCGAGCAACTGAGACCCCCCCTCCTCCGGATTTCTCTCTTTTCTCCCGCTGACTACTTCCTTGCAACTTTCGGTCTACCCCCCCTCCTCCCCCCCCGGCCTCCACTGAACCGTGGCCATACCTCTTTAGGAAAACCCAGGGCCTCCTTGCTACAACCCCCCCCCTTTTTTTTATTTATACAGCTTCCTGAAGGTTTGGCGCCCCCTCCCCCTGAAGCGCCCAGAGCCCTGTCGTTTTAGCACGCCTCCGCTTTTGGTTTTGAGAAGTTTAGTGATGGTTTCCCCTTTTTTTAGAGTTAGTCTCCTTCCCGAAGCTCCAGGAACTTATGTTTCTCCCAACCCGACCTGTCCAACTTCCTCTCAGATGGGCCCCTCTTGACCCGTCCCTTGCCTATCTTGCTTGCAGTTGATGAAGCTCCAGCCACAGATAAACGAATCCAAGCTCGGAGACTGTGTTTCTCGGTCGCCCTCTTCTTTTCTATCCTGAAAGCCCTGCTCGCCCCCGCCAAAGAGCTATAGGCCCTCCCCTTCAGCGTCGACGAACTCCATGTTTTCCTTAGATGCAATAGTCATCTTGACGGTTCTCTGGTCATGCCCCCATGAGACCCCCCCCAAGTCTTCCTGTCTTTGATCGGTCCCCTCCTGAAACCTTTCCCTTTTTGTCAATTAATTCCAGGCACCTATCTGATTCCTTCCCGCCCGCAAGGAGCTTGCCCAGCGCCGTGTCTCTGCTAAGATTGCCCTTTTTCCTTTTCATCGATAGTTTTTTCTTGATTTTGCTTGCGCCATCCCGGTTTGTTTTTTTCCCTACCATCATTTCCTTCGCAGGTTCCTATCGGGGGTGACGAAAGTCCGGACCTTCTGGATTGCCGTGTCTTTTCCCTCCCTCCTCCCTTCTCCCCCAGTCAGGCGAGACGCTACCCTCTTCCATGTCTCGGTCCAGGAAAGCAACAGCCTTGATCCAAGTTGCCAAAGCATCCTGCTGTCCAGGGCTAATCAAATTCAGAATTGTCGAACAATGGGCCTGAGCTCAGCGATTTCCTGGGCTATTTTACCCTCTCCTCTGTTCGTTTCTTGACGAGTTTCGCGGTACCTTTTCCTTTTTGTTTCGGTTGAAAGGACAGTGTACATGTACTCTTATTACCCTCACCTGAGGCCTAGCTTTTCCCCCTCTCCCCGTGCCACCCCCCCCCCTGTACAGCCCTGTCCCTCGGAACGATGTTTTTGCATGCGTTAAAGAGATCACCCCTAAGCCGATCCACCACCATCTCCCCCTCTCTCCCCCGCCCGACCTCCCGGCTATTCCCCCCTGTTCGTCTTCATGTTGCGAGTCAAATTCGTAAGCCCCTCAAAAAAACCCCCTTCCTTCGGCGCCGGAAAACCCCTTCTTCCCCTGTAAAACTTACGTTATTTCCTTTGCTCTGCCGGGCCGCTCTTTTCCGCCTTCTTTTCGCCCTTAACGGCTGATCGTCGAGCTCGGTCTCTTTCCGCTCTCTTTGTGAAGAGGTCATTCTAGCCTCTTTGTGTTGTGATTATGCGGCTCTCTCTCCCGAGTGAGTTTGGTGTTGCCTTTTTTCGACGCCCCCCGCTTTGCGGCCCCTCGGTCTTCTCCAAAAATCCCCGGGTTCTGACTGAAGTTACCCGATGAATCTTTTTTGGGGTTATTTCCTCGTCGCCGCACGGTTTTTCTTTCTTTCCGAATTCGCACTTTCCCCCCCGTCCCCCGTGGTCCGTTCGTTTTCCTTTTTTCCCTTTCGTTGTGTGGATCCCGCTTTCGTGACTTTGGGGGTGGATACTCGGTGTTTTCGCGATGCACCCCTTTTTTTTCTTGTGATTGATTACCTGTAGACCCAAATGGCGGGAGGTCTATTTTTTTTTGGAAGATAGAGGGTATGAGGGTTCTTACTAAAGGTCCTTTCTCCCCCTCTTTTTAAGGACCACCCCTTTTTCACGGCTCTTTTCCCAATGCCCCAACAGAGAGTCGGGCGATTCCCCCCTGCACCTGTCCTTTCGTCGTGCCAGCGAGTTCGTGCATACGATACTAGGAGATTTTTTCGAGCCTCCGCTTCTTTTTTTGCACTTTCTTTTTTCTTTGTTCTTTTTCCTTTACATATCCCCGATGACCGCGTGGCGCCTCCCTTTTTTTGTTTTGCTTACTTATGACCGCAGACTCCACACGGAAAAATACCCAGGTGTCGTGTTCGACTTCCGCCGGAGCCCTTCACCGTTTTTTCTCCCCCCCCACCTTTTGCGAGAAACTCACGACTCCACCCGCCTGACTCGCACCGCAGGATTCTACAATTTCCTTTTGCCCGCTGCCTGAGCTCCTTTTTCGTATCCAGCGGGAGGGATTCCACCTTGCTAATTGGAAGGAATTTTTCACCCTCCCGGTTTTTTAGTCCTGCCCTCCCTTCATTCTTTTTGGTTCTTTTTTCTCCCTTTGTTATCCCCACTTTTTGTCACGACTGCTCTTCTTCCCCTCCCCCTGCTCGTAGCGAGCTTCTTGGTGTTTCTTGCAGACGTTCATTTTCTTGATCTAAGAATTTTTTCTCACGTGGTCCAAATTCCGAGCTTTTCTTTTCACCCTTGCGTCTGTCTTTCCTTTTTCCGGACCCTCTCAGATCTATTGACGATTTCAAATATATGGCCCCTTTTCCCCCCTTCCCCCCGCCCGGCCTTTTTCCTTTTCCCTAGGCTATATGAACGTTTTTAATCCTTCCCCCCCCGAATAGACCAGGATTAAACCAAGATTGCTCTAAAGACCTATTTCCCCCCCCATTTTTGTTGTAGGTGATGTGCGCCCCAGTACGAGTCTGAGATCAGGCTTCCTTTTTCCCATCATCACCCGAGTGTTGTCACAGGGACGATGGGTGCCGTCATTGGCTCAGTTTATTCGTCCGCGGACAGGTGTGCCTCTTCCCCTTGCCTTGTTAGGTCACTCTCCCCTGAAATAACGTTTGCGTTCCTTTAGTGATTGATACAGTTCTTCCCTCCACGTCGCTCGCCCCTGCTTCATATTTTTTTTTTCCTCTCTGCGGCCAGATGCATTTGGGCCTGCTTCTTTTTTCCGCAAATTTTTTTTCTTAATCTTGAGGATTTTCACAGAAGGACCGCGTTTGCGCTTGTTCCGTCTCTTTCCCCCTCAACATCTCTTTCCTCCTACTCCGTTGTTTGAGTCTTTTCCTTCCCTGGACAGATGAACTCAAGACTTTTCCATCCAGAACCTCTTTGGCCGTCAAGGCGCTCTTTCCCTCCCCCCCAAAATTATTGGCCCCCTGCTCTCTGCTCATGCTTGCCCCGCAATCGCGTCCAGCCTTTTCCCCCTTTGTTCGAGGCGTTCCGCACGCACCTGTGAGCTCAAACCAAGAACTTCCTCCACATTGTCCCCCGTGGCGTCTAGTCCCCTCTTCAACATTCTATATAAACCCACGTCCGGGTTCATCCCCCCCCAACGCTCGACGACGGTGAACCCCCCAACAGGGGACCACTCCTTGCGTTGGAAACCCCTCTGTGAGTCTTCCCTCAGCGTGGATCATGCCCGCCGACGGTTTTTGCGCAAATAAAACAGGAAATCGCCCCCTTCCTTCACACTTCCTTTCTTATCCTCCGAATTTGAAGAGAGTAGTAGCCAATTGCTTGTCTAAGCCTGATCCTACTCTTTCTCCCCCAGTCGAGAAGCCCCCTTTTTCTGACTTTCAAGCGGATTGCCTTCTCGATTTGAACACTTCCTTCCTGGGCAGTTGATGCTCCCGACCTCCGCCCTTTTTGTTAAACGTCCTCCCACTCGCTTCCTCCTTTTTTTCCCTACGAAAGATATCTGAAAGCCCTCTCGGCCCGCCACCCCTCCCTTCGGACAACGCTTTTGTTGCTTCCGTACCTCGTATCTGATGCAATTCGTCTTTAAGAGGCTTTTCTTTCAAGAAAAACCCCCCCCCGCGATTCGTCTTCGTCCTGGACAACGAACCACCCTTTCCCCTTTTTCCCCCAACGGAACCTCTAGTGATCGCCGTCTTTCCTAGTCCTTATAATCGTTGCATTGCCCGATCTTTGAGATTTTCGGTTCCTCTTCTTTTTCTTCTTTTTTTTCGTTTACGTTTTTTTCCTTTTTGTTTTTTTTTCCCCCTGGTGATTTTGGGGCGGTTTCCTTTTCATTCCGGGCTTCCCTGTAGAAACGGTCCGCACGTTTTTTCTTTTCCCTTTCCTTTTTTCAATAGCTCCTCCTTTCCAGTTCGCCCCCCCCCCAAAATGACTCCTCTCACCCACGTTCTTTCGGTACATGGAAAAGAAAAGGAAAGAACGCACTTTTCCCCTTCTTTTTTAGCTGGCCAGGTTCCCTTTTCACCTCGGAAGGAGATTTTCGGCACGACTCGTTTTTCCTCCTTTTGATTATGATCAGTGCGTAGTGGAAACCCCCGCACCGCCCGAAGATTGGTTTGCCCCCGAGGTGTACCGTTTTCTTTCGGAGTGCTAGGCTCTTTTTGTAAATGGATCGGCTATCTGTTGTGACCCTTCTTTTCTTACTGCGCCCCCCAGTTTTTGATCTTCAGTCCCTCAGCGTCAATCGTCACCATGTAACCTTACTCGCTTTGTTCCTCCCTGTTAAAAGTTCTGTTCCCCCCCATCCTTAAAGGATCCACAACTCGCCCGACCCTTCCCCCCCCGCCACGTTCACGAGTATGTCGATACAAATTATTCAGACAAAAACCCCCTTCTCGCCCGCTCTTCCGCCCCGTTTTCCCCTCCCCGTTCCCCTTTTTTTGATCCGGCTGCCGCTCTTGTTCCGACTTTTTTTCCTCGCCCCCAATGCACATGCCTTTTCCTTCTTTCCTTCTAGGTGTACGAGATCTCCCTGTTTTGCCTGGGAATAATTTACTCTCTTTCCCCTAGTTGTTGTTGACCTGCGATGACGGTCTCAGTCTCTTTTTGACGAGCAGGGTGGCCTCTAGTATTCCATTCTTCGCCCGCCGATCGGCAGCCCGGAAGACTCCTTTTCTGAAGTTACCTCCTAGCTTGTGTACGGAGGCCGTCCTTTTTTTGTGATGATTTTAGTTCCATATTCGCCGCGACCAGTGTTCTTTCCGGTTGCGTCTTTTCTTCTTAGTGGTTTTCTTTCTTCGCTTTACGCGTTGAGTCAGCGATGACACTCGTTTTTCTCCCCTTTGATGGGATTGCTATCCACCCTTGCGCGATGCTTCCTCCATTAGAGAGGGGAATTCGGTCCGATCTTCGTTTACACGGTTTCTCTCCCCCTTTGACTTAACACAACGTTTCCGGCTCTTTTCCCAAATGCCCCCTCCTCGTCGGGCTCGACCCGATCGCCAGGATCACGGTTTTGAGATAGGGTACCAAGCCGTTTGCCGAATCTTCCTTTGCCTTTTTCTATTTTTTGGCCATGCTCGGCTGCTTTATTTTTCCCACGTGATGTACCTCTTTTTGAACGAGCTTACGCTTTGGTAGGCGTTTTCGGTGGTGTGGATACGCCAAATAATTTCTCTTTGGAAACCCCCCCCCCCAACGGCGTCGCGTTTTTTTTTCTCCAGAGCTTCCTCCTTCCCTCTTTCTCTTTGGTTTGCAACACCAAACCGCTGCCCTCCTTTCCCTTCCCCAAACATAGAGACTGGACTTCAGTCGCATTAGACCGGATAGCTTCGATGCCCCAGATTAAGTGAAGCGGCGGATCAAGTCGCTAGTATTTTCTTTGACCCATTTTTTTGTTCTCCCCCGGTTTTTCTTCACCCGCTCCGTCTCATGTAGACAATTGCGAACAAGTCTTCTTTTTTCCCCTATGACTATTTCACTCGTAGTTTTCGTCGACGCGAAAGCTTTTCCCCTTAGTTGGAGGGAAGGCGTGAAGTCTGGAGTCATATGCGTTCGTACCCGATTACACCCTTCTTCCTAGCTTTCGGCAGGGGGTCAACCAAAATGATCTTCCACCCTCCCTTTGACCGTCCCCTCCCTTTCTTCCCTCTCACCCTCTCTCCTCTGCCCCCCATTACCTCTTCAACTCTTTCCCCCCCCCCTTCCCCTCCCCCCGCCCATACTCTTCTTCTCCCTCCCATCCCACCTCTTATTCCTCGCCCTCCCCCCCGTCCCCCCTTTTCTCCCACTTCCTACCACACGTCCCAGCCCCTCTTACACCCTCACCCTCCCACATCCCCCCCCCGCCCTCTTTCTACCTTCTACATTCCCTTTCATCCCATCTCCCCGTCCCTTCCCCCCTCACCCCCTACCCCCCCATCCATCCCTCTCACCTCCCTCCTTCTTCTCTATCTCCTCCGTTTCACTGACTTCCCCGTCATCCTCGCCACCCGATTTTGCACCCTCCCCTCTCCCCCCTCTCCTTCCTTCCTCCCCTTTTCCACCACCCCTCCCCTTCCCATCGTTCGTCTTTGCCCCCGCATCCTTTTCCTCCTCACCCTTCTATACTCGCCCTTCCATCCACCTTAACATTTACTTTTCCTCCCCCTCCTTCTCCTCATACATATCTCCCCATCTCCTTCACTCCCTCCCCCCATTCTCTTCGTTCCTCTCTACTTTCTCCTTCTCTTCTTCGCTGGGGGTCACGTCCTTCACCAGCAAGATTTTTTCCTTTACGACTCAAAATACGAGACCCTGCTTTGGACGCATGCGCAATTTGGCGAGACGTCTTCTTTTTTTCGCAATTCCTCCTTCCTGCCAGAAGACGGAAAAAAGATTTCGTTTTCACCCGAACGTACGTTCAAATATGGAGCTTACAGGTGTATGTGTGCCCAAACCGTTCGGTCGCTATGATGATTTCTCTTTCCCATCGGAGTGACAGGGCCGTTATCAAATTTTTGTCATACTGGCCGTTAAGTGTGCGGTTTTTCTCCTTACCGTTTGTTTTCAAGTCCGTTGCAGGCGTTCTCAGCGCAAATAGCTCTCCTCAATTTTCTTTTGTCGGTTAGAAGATTGACTCCCCCTGCTCGACAATAGAACCAGAGAGGGTCTGTTTTATTGGAGTAGCGTGTCTTAGATTCCGCATATGTAATGAATAGTTGAATTGGTGCTAGCCCCTCCCTCCGGTTCTGGGAGACATTCCTCTTTTTAGAGGCAAATTCTCTCTTTTTTTCTCCCCTTTCCCCCTGTTTTTTGCGAGTTTATTTGGAACGACCTCTCCGCCGGAAAGGCCATGGTACCAGGCCGGTTTTTTTCCCGCCCATTGAGCGATTCAACCCCTCTGCGGCAGGCGAGAGCTCACCCTCTCCCTTTCGAATCCCGAGGCGCTCTTTTTTTTTTTTTTTTTTTTTTTTTTTTATGGCAAAGCTGTTTAGACTTCTTTCCCCCGGAGACCTGTTCCCTTTTTTCCCCTAAAAAGACCTTTAAAATTGTCCTTTTTAGTTGTAATGTGCGTCACTGAGAATTTGCGGCCCGGCAACTCGTCTATCCCCCCCTTCCTCCCTTTACGCACTCCATTTTCCATCGAAGGACGGACCCTTTCTTCTCATGGTTATCCCTTCCGGTGAGTATTACCAGTATCCCTATCAGGGCTTGGCGCCCTCCTCCCTTTTAGCGTGTTGTCGCACTTCGTTATTAATAGCCTTCCTTTTTGCCCAGGCTCGTAGATGTCGGTGGCGTTGAGTAAGTTGCGAGCTCTCAGGTTTGGAATTTTTCCAAATTTCCTGAAGTGAAAACGTCACTTCTCTTTCTTCTGTCTTTTTTTCCTCCCCCGACGATCTTGCTTGGTCCACTGAAGTTCCTCTTTTCAGAGAGCGGTGTTTTTCCTCCCAAGCGGGTAATTGGCCTCGGTTACGAACCAGTTTTTTCTCTCCTCCTCCTCCTCCGGCCCCTCCCCTTTCTCTCTCCACTCTTTCGCGCGTTTCTCTATGAATTTTAAGTACCTTTTTGTATATCCGTTAAAATTGAGCCCCCCACCGCGCCGATTAGGACGGCCGAACCCCACCGGCATTTTGTCCCCCTACTTAGTCTCTCCGTTATAGCACTTTCTTGATCCGCCCCCCAAAGCTTCCTTTTTTCCGGGAGCGGTCGAGAATTGGAATCCTGCGTTGGCTTCTTTCAGTTAGTCGTGAGTCCTACCGATTTGGCTCACCATCACTTTTGACCCTTTTTTTCCCTTTTTGAAGCCACACGGACGACGCCGTTTGTTTTTGCCGTCGAGTCCTTCTTAATTTAGCTAATGATTTCCCTTCCTTACCACTTCATTCTATCCCAATCCGGTAATAGTTTTGGTACCGGTTCCCAGAAGCTCATCCAGATTCCCGTTGCCAGCACCTGAGCATGGCCCTTCCCCAAAGCGATTTAATAGCTTGTCGGCACGCCCACTCGCTGACCCTCTTTTTCGGATGATCAGGGGGATGACAATTCGACGCCCGACGCCTGTTTGGTTTGAACGATTCGTAGTTTTTCCTTCGCGCTGCTCGGACGAACGGGGTTTTCTTCTTCTTCTATAGACTCCGGTCAAGCCTTTTCCATCGAATCCCATGTTGAGAGTCAGCCAATTCCTTCCTCAGGAAAGATGTTTTTTAGAGCACCTCGTTATCCGTCCCCATCTCTAAAGCCGCCAAACAATCTCCATTGATCCCCCCCCCTTCCCCTCTTTTGCTCACCCGTGCGTCTGCTAACCCTTTCATCCAGGAACGAAAAAATAATGAGGCTCCCTTAACGCACTGTTCCCTTTTTCTCCCTCCTTCCTTTTCGCTGATTCTCGTTTTTCCCCCGAACTGCCTTTCTTTTCGAATCGCGCAACGTTTTCATTTTCTTTTTCGTCTTATCATCTCCATTTTGCATTTCCTCGATATTTCATCATATCCTTGTGTGAGTAGGTTCCTTGATCTTTCCCGTGCTGTCTCTTCGGCGCCCGAGTTCTCCTCGCTTGGGTGCCTCATGGAATTTCGATTTCGATCGCAGCCGCAGGCCCCCCATGGCTGATCCCCGATCGTCTTTGTTTCTTTTTTGCCGAATTTGGTTTTCGTGCTGCATTTTGACCCCTCCATGTTCGCGCCCGGTTTCTCCCTGGAGTTGCCGGTGGCGATCATGCTATTTGTTTTGTGTTACTTCGGGCTTTCTGAGATGCGATACGCCCTTCTCTGATTACCAATTTTCCCTTGGTTCGGGATTGATCTGCTGTCAATCTCAAAAGGCCCTTCTGAAGCGGGCTTCCTATTGGCTTCTTCCGCTTTATCTCACAGTATCCCCGGCCTTCCTGCCGGGCACTCCTCGAGGAACAAAACCCGTTTCCCCTCGTTTCGTTTCGTTCAATGAAGTCGGGCTTTTATTAATTTTTCCACGTCGAGATCATTTCTTGGAGCCCCCTCTGTTGCCCCCCCCAATCCTCTTATTTTCGAGCCGGGCCATGCTCGGCTGGCTGCTGGCAACTTGCCTTGCTTTCTCTGTCCCGTCTTGATGGCTTCTCGAGCTGCGTTGGCGATACTTTCATGCTGCGCCCCTTTGCCTCACTTCCCAAACACCCTGCGTCGTCGTGTTTCGAACCAGCCCCCGAGCGAAGGAACGCCGGCCAATCTTGGTGTGTCCCAACCGATGCGCGCCATCCCCTCCCCTCCCCATAGAGAAGGGTTCACTTGATATCTCCCGGATCCCTTGCCTCTCCCCCCCTTTCTAGATTTCAGCGGTGTTGCTTTCCCCGATCAATTGTGCTATACTGAGATCCGTATTCGTTCCCCTCTGGTTAGCCTTTTTTCTCTAATGAGAGGGTTTGGCTCTAGGCTATAAAGATGTCCCCTCTTACTATTCCTCGATTAACCATTGACCCTCTTTCTAGCTTTCGTTTGTCCGTAGTAGCTGGTTGCGTTTTTCCTCTTTTCTTTAAGGAGGTCTGCCCCTTTCCACGGACCCCCTTTCCTGGATTCCTTTTAAGTCGTGTTTTTTTACTTTCTGCACGCCCGTATCGTCATTCAGGATTCAAAATCGGAGATCCATATTAAGTAAAGCTTTTGCGCTATATATATTGCCGTTACTCCAGGTAACTACAGCGAAGCCCGGATTTTAACCCGTTCTTTTCTCCTAACCTCCCGTTCATTACCCCCGCTGTCTGCAGTTGTAGGTTTATGTGCGCAACATAGGAGTTTCTTCTTTCTAGGAATCCGACAAGTGGTTGTCAATGCACTTGGGAGTAAATTTTGCTCAGATCCTTGCCTTTCAGTGGATTTTATCGGACATTGTTGTCTACCTAAGGTGACGCTGTTTACTTTTTTCCTTAGCACGATCCATGTCCGGTTTTGCAGGTCGGTAAACATGATAGTTCGCGACGCTTGGACCAGTTTCCATCGCTTGTGAACTCGATTTCCGAGCAGAGAACATACTTTTTAGAATGGTGGCTCATTTCTGACGACCGTCCTCCTGTGACTGCTCTGCCATTTTTTTCCGGCCCGTCGGTTTCTCTCC
>Ga0179593_1559032_pt1 | contig 12232 bp, 13 predicted proteins | sample CZODoug2_1_08_16_FD_185931 | JGI IMG/M metagenome (GOLD analysis project Ga0179593, IMG submission 185931) | Vadose zone soil fungal communities from Angelo Coast Range Reserve, California, USA - CZODoug2_1_08_16fungal (PacBio error correction) | ecosystem: Environmental > Terrestrial > Soil >... | reverse complement strand
GCCTTCTTCTTCCTATTTAGTTAAGTACTAGAACTCAGGTTTTCTTTTTAAGGCGCGCTAGTTTCCCCCCCCTCGAACTCCGCGAAGTTAATTCCCAGAAAGCCGTGTGTACCTTCCTCCTATTCCGAGGCTTTCCCCTTTTTTCCAAACCACTCGACCTGGACCAGAGCCCATTGATACCCAGGATCAAAGGGTGCCTTCCGCCCCGGACTCACTTGTTCGACCGAGAGCTGAAATTTTTTAAACATCCTGGAACCGGTGATCCCCATGGTCAAGGCTTATTTTTTTGCTTTCCAGACTGCGACCATGTCTGATTGTACCCTATTGATCGATCTTCTCTGAATTACAACCAGCCCTCTTTTGATCCTACCTTTTTCTTGAATTGGGTAAAAGTTTTCCCCCGCAGATTCATAATCCCCTTCCTCCTGTTGGTGGAGCACGGTTACCCTCCACCCCCTTTCTAGCGTACCGTTCGGCCTGTCTTCCCCCGAAAACCTTCAAACGTCGCCGGTTATAACATGCCGACCTCCAGTGAGCTCCATCGCGGCACAACTTGGCCAGGAATATGATCGGATAAAACGCTCCCGCCGATGGCTGCATACGGTTGAGAACCACGCTTAAAAATACCTCCCCCCGTTTGTTGCCTTTTCTCTCGATTGTAAGTGTAGCTTTTTCCTTGGCAAATTCCCGCAGGGCCGGCGATTCTTCTTTTCCGCCCGTTGATGTCGCTCCCTTTTCACAGCATCAAGGTCGGCCGATTTGTGGCTCCAGGCCACAATGCTTCCCCGTTCCCTTTTTTTTCCCGCCGATGCTTGTCGCTCCTTGGGCGATGGGTTAGGTTTTTCTGCACCACAACTTTTCACTCTACTGTAAGACCTCTGTGGGTTACTCAACAGAAGTGACTTTTCCACGCTCTTAAAAATGCCCTCTAGTAACACCCCGGTTTAAACATAGCTCTTAGTCCCCCCCTAGTGGTCATCAAGAAAGTATATTTCTAACTATCACTCAAACCCAATGTAAGAACTTGACCCCTTTACTCCACTTCCCCCCCTTTGATAGTAAACCACTCACGATCTCCCTGAGGTCGCACGTCTTCTGTTGACACCTTGGACCGTAAGGCCTATACATTTTGGAGGTCCCATAGCCCATTTTTAATCTCACAGACTGTTTCTCAGTCATTCACGGGCTTTTACGCCATACTGTCGTTAAGAGTTCTCTTCACTAAGTCCCCTTTCCCCCTCCCTCCCGACCACATGACATGAGGAGCCGACCGTAAAAGACTCTCCCATCCCTCTCTCAGCAGATCTTGAGATGTCCGTTGGTAATGCTATTGGATTATCCTCTCGCCTAGGGACCCGTATTTCTATCAGAGCCCCGTTACTTCCCCCCGCCCAGTGCTTTGGTGATTTTGGCGAGCTCCAGTCCTTTGGTCACTTCCCGGCCAGAAAACTTTTTGCCCTTCCTAGCGTTTTGAGACCCTAGAATCCCTCCCATCCCCTCTCTTAAGCGATCCCCCTTTGCTCCCCCCCTCTGATACGGTATCTGAGCGTAAAGACCTTTCGGGCTAGAAGCTGGGCCCCCCCTTGTTTTTCCTAAATCCGAGGGGTTCTTCCAACTGACTTTGACCCGATTCCACGTTCCCCAGGGCTAGAGCTCCTAGGTCCCACAATCCCCCCTGAAGGATTTTTACCTCAGGTCTCAACTTATCTCTCGCCAAACGCAAGCATTTTCTCTGTTGCCCAGGGGCCCTGGTTTTTAAAGCTTTTAAGTAGCCCCCGCCTCTTCTCGCCCTTGTCTGTACCCCAAAGCCTGGCAACTATGCCGGTTCTGCTCACCCACCTCCCCCTCCCTTCCGGCTAATGGTGAGTGGCGCCCTTAAATCCGTGCATTGTTTTCAAACTCTTTTTTCTTGGCGTTTCGCCGTAGTCCCCCAGCCCCCCCCCTACGGTGTCTCTTTTTCCTCTTCTCCAACCGGACTGAAAAAGATCATGGTACTAGTACCCATACAGTCATTTTTTCCCTTGTTGACAATCATTTATTTTCTTCACCTCACCGAATTTGACATGTATCGAGTCCAACTTATAACCCCAGGTAGCTCCCCTTTTTTAAATGTGTCAGATTTCTTTGTCAAGAAAGCTTGGTATGAGCCCAATAATTGGAATGATCCAGTTACACCATCTGATCCCCTACTCTTCCCCTTCCCTCTGAAACATTAATAATATAGTCTTTTTACTTTAACTTTGCAGAAAGTTTTGGGGAGTCGGCTAACGTGCCTCGTCCCCCCCTCCTTTGAAAACTTATTAATTCTATCCCCAAGCCCGAGACATCTTTATCCATTAACTACGGAGATACCTCTCTCGGTCTTTCCGAATGTGAGACGGTGGGGGTGTTGAATACAGACTTACACCCCAGCACACCAGTTCCCCTCACCCCCCAACCCCGCTTTTCTCGCTTCAACCCCCCCCTGAAGTCTTCTCTGACCATTGCATCAATGATAACCTGTCTGTGACTGACATTTACCCTTTGCTTCCCGATACAAATATCTCCCCTCCAGTTCTTTTCGTCTCGCACCCATCGGACCGTCTCCCTTAAGGGAGGCCTTAGATTGACTCACGACCAAATTTATCCCACTCATGCTTCCTCCCCCCCCCACCTCCCGCTGGTTCCGTTGTTCGGCCAAATTCTATCTCTCAATTCTTTTTTCTATAGGTCCACACCTTTTGTCCACTCTTTTCCTTTTTATGATGTTTAAGGCCTGTGGCCCTTCTCGCAATATCTCTCGCTATGTCTCCGTCCCCCGTCCCGCCCCATTCCCCTTGCTTCCTTTTGTTCCCCTCTTTGACCCGTAACAGGTTTTCTCACCCCACAACCCCTCCTTCCAGCACTACCTGAGCCAAAGCCTTGAATACCCCCCTCATTGATGCTCTTGGTCCGTCCATTGAGAGGTCTGCTTTTCTGCCTCCCCCTCTATTCAGTTCCACCAGGTCCTGGATGTTTTCTCAGTAGAAGCAGTTCCCCGAGGTCCCACTTCTGTGAGCACTTTTATTCCAGGGAATTTGTGCCTTTCCCCTCGCCTCTAATGGATGATCTCACCCAAAGGTTTTTCATAAAGCCATGTTCCCCTTGCTTCAGGGTTCACAACACCGGATCTCTCCCCATCCTTGTGTCTAGAGATCTTTTTACCCGTGAATGTGGCCCCTTGTTCCCCTTTCGCCCAAATTGGCTTTACTAACTGGCCCGCTCAATTACCATGCCCTTGATCCTATTCCCCTCTTGCACCCTTCGCCCGAATATCAACAGGTTGAACCTGACCCTCTTTCCGCACCTGAAGCACTTCGACGCTACCCCAAACACTTTTACCTTTCTTTTCCTGCAGAATGTGACCTGAACTTTCGTGAGAAATAAGGTGGTGCCCGCATACAAGGAATGTGTTGAATTTCCCCTGATTTTTTTCGACCTGGAACTCCTCTGTACTTTTTAGGTGTACAATGGCTCTGAAGTCGAGAGGCCCCCCACCCTTGTTTTCACCCGTTCCCTTTTTTTAGTCCTTCTGTTCGAGGACGCAAGCTATTTTCTATATGGTCTGCGCTTTGAGTCCCAGGACTTTTTCCCCGGCCCAGGGTTCAGACCGCGCCTGGACCTTTTTACCCCATCGATATCCTGACTTTTGATCCCTTATTCCTATTTCCTCGACCGTACCCCCGATATATCCCTACCCTTATCTTTTTCTTAACTTCAACCCCTTCCGTTCCCCGTAGGATTCCTTCCGATTGGTTCTGTTGCTTTTAACCATTAATAACACTATCTATGTTCCCCCTGGCACCCAACTCTAGTCCTTTCCGGCCTCGTGTCTTTTTCGCGAATGCTGGTCATAGCATACTTCAGTTGTGAGGTATAGATCCCAAGGAGGGGTTTTTTCTCCTTTGGATTGTGAAAGGTTTCTTTTTGCCTTTTTTTTCAGTCCTTACACCCCCCCAATCCCCGTCATTGATCGTTCCTGTAGTTTTTCTTATTAGGACAACATCCTTTTTCTATTTTTTTCCGACAGAATGTTTGCGATTATTTTTGACACGGCTGGGCGAGTGCACGGTCGACCTCCCCCGGTCTGGAACAAGCTCCCTTTAAGTCCTGTGGTGACTTGTAGAGGATGGGGGAAAGGTACTTTTTGTATCTTCCTTGAATTGCCGGCTGTTTCCTTTTCACTGCCTTTCGCTAATGAAGCGATTTGATCGACCCTCGTACCTCCTGCACATTATCTTCCTTTGACATGTTTACCGGGGCCCCGCAGCCTCCCCCCAGATGAACTTATTTTCCCAAGCATGATTGTCCTTGAGAGGGTCTTCCCCCCTAATGATCATGTTCGTCACTATGATACGCCCGGCTTGCTTATATCCATGCATCTCGAATCCTGGAGTCACTCCAAAGTCTCCCCCCTACTCCTTTTCTAAATTTCACCGCCCAGAAAAAGCCCAAGTCCAGCCTCCTGGCTTCTTTTGTGGGTCTAACACCCCTTTTTTTGACCCGGAATCTTACTTATTTTTAACACCTGAAGATGATTCCGCCCAACTTCTCACCCGTTACCCTACAGACTTCGGATAACTTTTGTTGTCATGTTTACCTTGGCATTGCCTTGGATCAGACAATACCACATTTGTTATGGGATTTTTTCGTGGCCAACTCCGTGCTTTGGCGTTTAATGGTCCCAAAGTCCTTGACTCCCACCCCCCGGTTTGCCCTTTCCCATGGCAATTGACGTGCCGTCTTATCCCCTATAACTGGATACCCCCCTTCGTTTAGTTGGGTGCCGCGTGCTGTGAACTCGAATGTCTTTTATCGATTGTCCCCCTTCTCCAACTCGTTTGGTTGTATTTAAACCGGGTTTCTGAGCGGGAAGGGTCCCCAGACTTTGCGGCGCTCGCGGGTCCCAATCAACTACATCATTTTGGTGGTACCGCTCTTCGGCTTCTCTACTGATCCCACCTTCGCTCTATCCAAAACTCCCCTCATCGGCCATTTCTTCCACCACCCCGACGGATGACGTGGAATGGCCTCCCTACCTCTTCTTCAAATCTTAGAGGTCGGTATGGAAGTTGATATCCAGGCGTTTCTCCTCTATTTTTCCCGGCAATGACTCCCCATCCCCCCAAGCAACAAGTTCTTACAGGCTCGAAAACTATTACATTTCCCCCCAAGGAAACAATCGCCTTTGAATTCAATTGCTCCCCCTTCTCACTACTCAAGGTTGATAGGCTTCCCAGTGAGTCCCGACTGGTACCGGCACCGGTAAGTGCTTGCCCCGTCACATTGGAGCCCCCCCCCCTTGCTCTTCATGTCCCCTTTTTTGGGATCGGAATTCCGATGCAAAGATTCCTGGTGTGGACCCACGAGTTTTAGTTTTCCTAGTTCGACATCCAACCCGAGATGTATACTCCGGTCACCCCCCCCTTCTTTAATTCGGACACATGCCCTTGTAACACTCACAGCCCTGACATTTCAGTTCAAAAGAGGCTTTATGGCCTTCCAAGCCCGGCCCCAAAGGCCTCTTTTCCCCACCGCGCTGGCTTTCTACCCAATTCAGCTCGATGTCTTTCGCCCGGACATCAGACTCGACCTGGTTTTTGAGGTCAGGCTTACTAAAGGAAGCCAAACCACATTGCCCGTTTCTCGAACGGCCTTCTCCATCTACTGGGGCCACGAGGCCTCGATGCCCCCCCCCCCCCCGCCCCCCCACCCCCACCAACCTTACACAGTCTTTCCTCTTAATTCGTTGTTGGGGTTTCTCGACTTTGTAGCGGTTTGCGCAAAACGAGATTGACCACCCCAATTCGCGGCGCAGGAACTTTTCGCCGCAGGTGGTCATACTGATTTCGTTGTTTGCCTCCTTTCACCAGCCCCCCAACCCTTTTCTTCGTCCTTCAGGATCATTACAGGCTACCCGGAACTTTTCCCAGTTTTTTATGCTCTTTTTCCCCGCAGGCAAATTGTGGGACTTTAGCGGCCCACAAATTTTTGAATACTCTGACTCCTCAGAATTGTGAACCCGAGGTGGACTAAAGATCAAGACCCTTTGGAGCCTCTGCTCACCTCTGTTTCTATGATCGATAGAATATGTACTCCTTCCCCGTATATTTCGATTCTTGCTTTTAAGCTCACCATGACTAATTGAATCGATCTTCCTACAGTTTTCTAGGTGCCTTTTTTGGACCCCCCTGGTGCTTCCTATTCGTAAGAAACGAATAACCCTTTTGAGAATTTTTCGCCGTTTATTTCAGAGGTGTCCCCTTCTTTTCTTTTCAATATAATCCCCACGAGACACATTTAAAGGGCTTTTGAAAGGCGGGATAGACCTTATAGCTGAAACATATAGCGCCTCCAGGCCAAGGACCAATAATGCTCCCTTTTCTTCCTCTAACTTCACCCTCGATCCCCAGGCTATCGTGCGTTAAAGACCCCAATCTATGCCCCCCCCCTTGACCTACCCCACCTCCTCTTCCATCCCCATCTCTCCCCCTTTCTACCCTACCCCCCCACCCTTCTCAGTCCCCCACCTCACAACCATCTCCCACCTTCCCCTTCTCCTCCCGTAGCTTCCCAACCAATCAACGGCAACCAATGAGAAGAGAGCAAACCAGTAGGCTCATTCACCCTCCCCCCCCCCTCCCCCTTCCCCCTCCCCCCCCCCTCCCACCCACTACCCACCCCCACTACTACCCCCCCCTCTTGCCCCACCCCCCCACCCCACCCTCCCTCCCCCTCTCCCTCATCTTGCACCCCCCGCTCCGCCCTTTTTCACACATTTCATCTCCCTCTTCTCTACCCTCTCCCACCCACAACCTCCTCTCCCCAACCCCACCCCCTACCTCCCCTACACCCACCCTTCCCCTTTCCCGCCCCCCCCCCCACCAACCCCTCCCCCCTCCCCCCCCCTATCCACCACCCCCCCCTCCCCCCTTTATATCCCTCCACTCACCTCCCACTTCCCCCCCCCCCCCCTCACCCCACTCCCCCTCCCCCCCCTACCCCCCTTCGCCCCCCCCCACCCCACAAACAACCACCTCTCTCATCCCCCCACCTATCCTACCATCCCCTACACCCACCCCCCCTATCCACTCTCTAACTCACGCACCCCCACACCTAACACTCCAAACCCCCACCTCCCCCCCATCGCTCCGTCCCCCACCCCCACCCACCACCCCCCCCTCTCCCACCCATCCCTTCTGCCCGCCCCCCTCATCCACCTCCCCCACCCCGTCCCCCCCCTATCCTACCCCCCCCCCCATCCACCCCCCCCCCCATTCTCCCTACCTTAACTCCCCACTCCCCCTCACCTCCTCTACCCTCCCCTTCCCCCCTTCCCACCCCCCCCTGCCCATTCCTCCCCCCAACATCCTCCTCTCCTCTGTCCCTACACCACTCCCACCCTCCCCCTCCCCTCTACCTCCCCCCCCCATTTCCACCAACCCCCGACCCCCTCCAACCCCCCCCTCTTCCCATTCCCACCACCACCCCACCCCATCCCTTACCACCCTTTCCTCCTTACAACCACCCCACCCGCCACACACCCACGCTTCCTCCGCCTCCTCCCCCACTCCAGTTCCCCCTACCTCTCACTTCTCCCCTCACCCCCCACCCCCCCCCCAACCCTGCCACTCACCCTTATCCCCAACCCAACTACCAATCCCCATCCCCCCCTCCCCCTCACTCCCCCAATACTCAACACCCCCCCCCACCCCCCCCCCCCCTGTCCCCCTCCTCCCCACACCCATACCCCTCCCCGCACCACCTCCACCACCTTCTCCCACCCTACTTCCCTAACCTCCCTCCCCCACCCCCATCCTTTCCTCTCCACACTTATCACACTCCACTTACACCCCTCTCCCCCACATAACCCCCTCACCCCTATCCACCCTTCCTCCATCTCCCCCTACCTCTCCCACTCCCCACCACGACACCTCTCCCCTATCCCCCCTAAACCCCTACCTACCACCCCGCTTCCACTCCCCCCACCCTCCCCCCTCCGTCCCAACCCCCCCCCACAGCATCCCTCCTACCCCACCCCCGGATTCCCCACTCTCACTCAACAACCCAAATTACCCCTCCCCCCCTCCCTTCAATCTAGCTCACACCCGCCCCTTTTCTCACTCTCGTCCCCATCCTGCTCCTCCTACCCCCCATTTCCCATCAATCTTCCCACACCCCTTCCTCCCCCTCACGCACCCCCCATCCGACACTCCTCCTCCTCGCCCCCCCACACATTCCCCCCACCTCCCACTTCTACCCCCCCCATCCTACCCACCCACGTCTCCACCCCCCCCACACCCCACCCCACCCCTCCCCCTCACCACCACTACCCCCCCCCCCCCTCCCCCACCTCATCCCTCCCCCCCCCCCCCCTACACAACCCCCCACCCCATATCTTCCCCACCCCCCCCCCCTCCCCCTCTTATCTTCCTTCCCCACTCCCACCCCCCAACCCACCCCCACCCCCCCACCTTTCCCCTCACCTCGACCCCACACATTCTCCCCCTCACCCCCCTCCCCCCTGAATTCTCAGCTCCTCGTCGCTGTGTACCGCCCCAGGCCAACAAGTCATTCCTGGAGATGAACCTAGCTTCCCAGAGCCCTGGTACGCGCGTCGAGACCACTTAAATCTAGCGTCTGAAGACGTTTTCTTTCATCATCGTACTAAAGGCTGATCCTTTCCCACTAGACACGCTCCCCCTAATTATCGTTCCTTTTGATAGTCTGTTTTTCATTCTGGAGTACGTGGCCCTGGTGCCGTTACTATTTCCCCCATCAGGTGTTTTCGTAGCACAATATAATTGATTCAAAGAACTCCGAGAGCCGATTTCCAAGATCTCCTCCCCCTGATCATGAGCAGTCACAATGAGTGACCTTTGAACGCACCATCTTTGACCCTTTTCCTTCCAGGATCGAGCCCGGGTTCCTTTTTCGTTTTTTTTTCCCGAGGGTCCCTCCTTAAGCGCCCCCGTTTCTTTAGTGTTTATACAATTTTCCGACCATCTTCCAGTCATTTTACAGCCCCCAAACCATCCATAGCTAACATAGTTTATCTGGTTTCGAAAACGCCGGAAACTGAAAGATTCCTTGTCTTTTAACTCCCTTCGTAGAGGTCCCTTTCTTTTTATGTCTCCGTCATAGACTTTCAAATTATGAGTAACCTCAGTCTTACCCCGCCGTTCCCCTACCTTAAATTTTCTTGGTTCAACTTTTTTTTCCTGAGCATCAGGGAGCTCTCTTTTTGGGAAACAGGGCCCCACCTTCTTTTAAATCCCTTTTAGTTTTTCCGGTGTATAGATTCAGACAAGCCAAGCGACTCCTTTCCCGGCACTTAAGCTCGATAGATTCTGATCCCTCCTTTCAAAGATTCATCGCCTTTCCCAGGCGCTGTTTTCACACTAGGCATTCTAGTTAGCACGTCCTTTTTTTTCCAACCACGCTTCCTCTCTGTGCACCCTCCCCGTCTCCAGTTTCTCCATAAACAGAGATTCTCCCCCTAGAACCCCGAGGTGATTAGAGGCTTTCTTTGTGGGCCACCTTCCCACTTCCCCCCAAAAGCACCCGGGCAATCCGCACCACCCTCTGAATCCTTCTTCACCCAATCCTTACTGCTTCTGACACATTGCTTTATGATCAATCTCACAGGCTCTGCCCTTCCATCTTGCTCCTATAACCCCCCTTCTCACTTTAATCTTCTAAGTCGTAGCCTTAATACGGTTCTGGCGACTCCGTAGAGTTTGCCCCCTCTCGCCCCAGAACAATTCCCCTTTGCCCAGATCGGCAGCGGACGACCTCTAGCCGTTTTATACCCCCTTTCCTAGTGTCTTAGATGGTTTCCCAAGGTCAATTCCTTTTCTTTAGCCAACTGATGAATCCTGGATGCGCCGTTCTTCCAGATCTTCCCCTTAATCCTAGTCATCGCCCGAAACGCCTGAACCTTCACTTGGCCATCCTTCAAAGATCTATCAGCCGTAAACCTGGTGTTGAAATCCGTCCTTTAGCTTATTATCGTCAAATAGTCTTCTTTCCCTCGCCCACAATCCGGGATTTGCCTATGTCGGGACACCAGTGAGGGTCTCCGAGAAATTTTTTGATCGAGGCACCAGGGCTTTTTTTTTATTTTTTTAGTAGCAGTTTCGGTCAGGTTTTACCGGGGGACAGGGCGTTCCCCTTGATTGTGACTCCTCTACTCTCCTCCCCGAATTTACATGGGAAGAGCGAATCCCAGTTTCCAGAAAATACCTTGCGACCCAGGCTCTTTTCCCCTCCCCCAAATGTACCGCCCCGACTTCTATCCTACCGTTGAGAGTCATATTAAAGTGAATGTGTCCGGAACCCTTATAGAAAAATATCCTTCCCTATCCCCTTCTTTAGTTAAAGTCCCATTATCATGAGAGCTTTTAAATGGTACCGGACCCACTTTTAGGCCCAATCAACCCCCTTGCGGTTGACCTTTCCCTTTCACCTAAAGTAGAACTTTAAAACATTACCCCCCAATGCAGAACCCTGGTTCCTCCGTCATTGTTTAACATAAGGTGATTTGACAGAAATTCAAATGTGAGTGACTCCCCCTCTGCAAATCACGGATGTGGGCCTCCCCCATGCTCTTCTTTCCGACCTGGAGAATTACCATGGATGGGTTGTGTAGATCACTTTCCGGACCTCAACTCGGACCACACTTTTGGCCCCACGTTCACTGTTCGAACGTTTCGTCGTCCTGAAACTGGCACGGCTATATCTTTTCTCGAAAAGGGCTATCTGATCTTATGACCCAAATTTTAAGTCTCATTTCCCCTTTTGACAAATCTATCCCCTCCCTCCCTTGATTGGCCTTCCTTATCCGAAAGTTCTTAATTACATATGGATCCCGCCCCTGAGTGTTTTTTCCCGTCAAATCCACCAAATTAAACTTTCCCGGGACCCCCAGGAATACGCTTGGTGACTTCCCCCAACCAAACAACAACTTAAGAGACTCTCACCCTCACCAAGTTTTTTGTTTTAGACGAGTGTTACTTGAGCCGACCCCCGTAACGGGCAAAAGCGATGAGACGGGCAGAAGCAAATGTTCCCGGTCCCAAAGGCGGTGGGGGTCGAATCTGATGCGATGGGCCGCCGGATTCGGAGGATATCCGGTCCAGTCTCTTTTGTAAGCTCTTTGAGTGCCAAACGACCCACAGATCTAAAAGCCCCTATCGGAGAGGAATTTGTAGTCTATCTTTATGAATCAACGTCTTGTTAGTGATCTCAAGACCCCCTTCATGGAATAGTTGGCCCGGGTGTAGGACTGTAGAATCAACCCAAAGCTCTTTTCGCCAAAATTTACTCATATGTGCTCCCCTATCCGAACTAGTACGTTAGATGCCCCCCCCCCCTTCTAAGCCTTCGGGTACTTGAAGATTCAGGAGCTGATCTGGCTGTTCCTGGCTGCTGAAAAACGACCGCTACGTCCACTGGTCCCCATGTGGGTGTTTATCCCCCGTTTAATAGGGGACTTATTTTAGTCCCTAGCTGCTACATTGTTCGTGTACCCACGTAATCCCCCTTCCCCCAGCAATCACTACCCCGCTGATCCCCCCCCATGCGCGCATCTCCGGCATTAACTCTCGCGTCCCAGGTTAGTGGCAACAACCCGAGATACAAGCGCCCAGATTGTTACAAGTGCCTCTGAGACTGGTTTAAGCAGAAGGAGGGAAAAGGAGAAGGCTCCTCGAGATTTGACCGTCGGGAAACCGCGACCATGTTGAACTAAAGTGTGGGGTCCAAATGCAAGTTGGTGCCCTAAACGACCACCCCACCCCCCTCCCCAACCTCTAAGTGTCAGTCCCTTAGTCAAACCTGGAAGGCGATCATGGGGAGTCTAGCCCCAACAACGGAAGCCCCGCGTCCGAAGCCTTTTTAGACCTACAAAAAGGCCCGACATCTATGAGCTCGCAGTCTCTCCGCTCCACAGGTCACCGCGGTGCCTCTTCTTAGGCGTCGAGTCGGAAGGTCCCCTTTGGACAGAAGGCGCCTCAATCCCCCGAATGAGTTCTGTAGCTTCAGCTGATAGAGCGTTGGGAGTGCGTTCCCAAGTCTATTTTGCACTCAAGCGATACATTCACGCCAAACGTGGCCTCTCAGAGACTTGTTCCCGACGAAACTGGATACCGCCCCATGACCCATCGACGTTTATGCCTCAAACCACCCGAACCAGTCCCGTTCCCTTACCACC
>Ga0179593_1539097_pt1 | contig 12232 bp, 21 predicted proteins | sample CZODoug2_1_08_16_FD_185931 | JGI IMG/M metagenome (GOLD analysis project Ga0179593, IMG submission 185931) | Vadose zone soil fungal communities from Angelo Coast Range Reserve, California, USA - CZODoug2_1_08_16fungal (PacBio error correction) | ecosystem: Environmental > Terrestrial > Soil >... | reverse complement strand
ATCCCATCTTTAAAGGGCAGCCTACGTTCCCCTTTTTTTTTTTCCCTTTTCCAATGCTTTCCGGATACAACCGTTTCCTTCTGTCTCATTGCTTGATATGTCTCCAACCTTTTTCGAACCCGGATTCGTTTCCTCGCGGCGATTTTCCAACCCCCCTCTACCGATCTTCGTCAGTTTCATTTCCTGGTCTTGCGGTTTCCCTCAAACCTTCCAATCTCCTCAATTTCCTCCAACGGATTCAAAGCCATCGGCGTAATAAGGCTAATGCCCAGACCCATTCTTTTCTGCGACTTCGTTTTTTTTTGCTTTTCCTTTTTTCTGTAACTTTTTATCTTTTTGAAGAGAAGTTGTTCCCCCTTTTCCCGCGCTGGGGATCTGCGTCTCCGTCAATCTTTTAATTTCACGCATGTCTTTTCCCATTTTTCCCCTTCTTCCACCAAACCTCGAGAAACTCGTTCCTTTGCTTCTCCTAAATCCTTAGTGGAACCCCGTCGCCTCCTTTTGGCATTTGCTCGTCATTTTCCTTTTTTTTTTCTTCAACCCTTTCTCTCGATGACCCCAGTACCCCTTTCCTCTTCCAGCCGGTCCTGCTTTTGAATGAAAGTCTACCCTACCTGGACGGTGTCCCCCTTAAACATTCCCCTTTTTCATTCCTTGGAATTCCCCCTTTCCTCTTCCCGCGATTTCTTTGCGTTTTCCTCAAGCTTATTCTGGTCATTCGGTTTTTTTGAGTCCTTTCCTCTGCGATCTTAGCTAATCTATCGAAACCCCCACTGTGACCCCCTCCTCCCCGCAACCCCTGACCCCCTCCCTAACCGAGTACCTTTCCTTTTCATGTCTTTTTTCCCCCTATTCCCGCCACAGGTAGGTCTGATTTTTGTTTCTTTTTCTATGTGGCTGTGGTTTTTCTTCCCCCCCCAACCTTTGCAAGTGAACATACTCTCTTTTATTGAGCCTTTTCTCTGTGTGATCCCCCCCTACCCCCAAGGTCCCCCCCCCATTCCTCCCCTCTCAAAACCTGTTTTGGTACCCAATTCTTCTAACCTTTCCAAGCAACCTTTTATCAGGCAAGTGTCCCTTTCCCCCCCTTAGGTTTTTCCTGTTCCGGCCCCACGACTAGACCCTTTAACGGCCCATCTAGAGTGCCGCCGCAAGGTTTTTTTCCTTCTGGATTCGTAACTTTCCTTTTTCCTGCAGCAGGCCAGTTGGAGTTAAGTCCGGTTTTGCGCAATTTTGCAGTCTTTCTCTCCTTCCTCCCCCGTTGTTGTTTTTCGTCCTTTTGCGTAAACCCTTATGTTTCAACTAATTCGGCTGCCCCCCTCGGACAAAATTTTCCTTACTCAAATATATACACCCCTTCGGCAATATCTTGTGCCGATTTTTTCCCTCGTTTTCCTAGCGTGTTTCATCCTCCACCCCCTTTTTTTCCCCTTCCACTGTGCCTGCTCCAATAGTTGACGTTTTTTGAGAGAGTGGGCTTCAACTCCTGAAACCTCCGGATTTTGTCTCTAGGAATATTTATTTTTTCCTTTTTGTTTTTCCTTCCCACCCCCCTCTTTCCCCCCCCACTCCCCCTCTTCGTAGGTCCCCCCCTTAGACCTCTTTTTCTTCGGAACACTAATCCCCCTTTGTTTCTTGTTGGAGCCCATCCCGGTTTTTTGTCTGCTCATTTTTGTCTTGTTTCCCACTTGTCCCCCTTTAGGGATTCTTTCAAATCCTCGATAGTGATTCAGCCTCTAATTGAATTCTTTTTCAACCCTTGATGCTCCCGATGATTGCTCATTCTGCGCTTCCCAGAATCCATTTTCCCCCCTTCCTTTCAAGCCGCGCGTAATTAACTTCCCCGTGGTCACCCCTGTCCTCTTGGCGTACCTTTTCTCCCTTTTTCTTAGTAGTTTTTTTCTAAGGGATCGCCTTTTCTTCTCTTTGTGAAAGGCTTGCTTTCTACAAGCGAGTGGGTACCCGAACTGACGCTCCCCCCACTGGTTTCAAGCCTACTTCTGCCTTTTTTTTTTCTTTCTTTTTTCCTTCCCCGTTTTTGATTGTTTTTCCAGAATTCACGCCCCTTTCGTCTTTTTTATGCTTGCCTGCACCTTTTGAGTTTTTTCTTACGGCCCCCAAGAGCTGTCCCACTTTCCGCGATTCCTCAATGTACATTGCCCCTTGAATCTCGTCTTAATTTCCCCTGCTTTTTTTTAAACTCTCCTTTCTATTCCATTTCAAGTTCTCCCTTTGTGAATCCTTTTTTCTTTCCCCCATTGAAGAGGTCGTCTGGGGACTTGGGCTCCAGCATCGTTTTTTTTCCCCATTCTTTTCCGTTCAGGTTTTTTCCTTCCCCCTTTTTTTCTGTCGTTTCTAGTTTTCCAGCCCCGACTGGTTAGTCTCCATTGGACGAGCACCCCCCCCCCAGAATCAACTCTTAGCGCGACCCTTATCGGCCCGTGACTTGCTTCCTTCCAAACCTGCTTCGTGCTTTTCTTCCGGTCCCTCATATGATTTTTTTCCCCCATCCCCCTTATTTTACCCCTCTTTGCCCCCTTTCCTCCCTGATCTGTATTGTTTCCCTTGAGCGTCTTTTGTCCGAATCTGGCCACATGGTTTCTCGCCTCCGTAGTTCTCCTTAGAATTCCCTCTTTTTCCTTTCACCTCTTTTTTTACTTCGCCTTCTTCCCGCTCTTCCTACGGTACCAAATTGTGAGAAAATGAACTTTTCGGCAGGCCCGTAGCACCCTATGGTGCCGTTTTTCTTCCTTCCCCTAAGGCAACTATAAGGGTTTCCCTTTCATCCCCTTTTTTTTTCCCCCCCCTAAATGGGTAGGGTCTTCTCTTCAGAATAAGATTCAATTCCGATGGAGGGTGTTTTTTCTCTTTAATAATCTCCGCTTGTTCGCATTCTCATTTTTCTTTTTTCTCCGCTTTTTTTTCCTGCCCCCTAATTTACAAATAATCCCCTTTTTTCTGTAATCGGTTGTTGTTCCTGAGGCCTGCTCTAGAACTCCCCCTTGGTCCAAGCTTTTCTTTCCCTGTGGTTTTCCTTCACGCACCTAGTTTAAAGAAAATCCCCCTTTCTCCCCACCCCCAAATTCCTTTCAGGTCCTTAATATTTGTATTACCTGGCTACGATGAATTTCAGCCCCCATCTCTCACTCCCCTTAGGTAGTGGCTTTCCCCCCCTTTTCTCCTTTAGGTCCCCCCCCTTTTTATGCAGTCTTCTACTCCACGTTTTTCCCCTTTCCCCCCAATGATTCCTCCCCCCCTTTTTTATTGTCGAGAAGACTCTGTGTCCGGCATCTCTCTCCCTCCTCCTTTTTGTGGTCTCTGCTTCTCCCGGATCCACCGCGTCCTTCTGCACCCCCTTCCCCCTTCGGGTTTGTGGGGAGAAGGTTTCCTTTTTTTTTAAAACTTTTCATCAAGGTATTTCGGCGCCTTTCCTCAAATCGGTTTAATTCCGCTCAATCTGTTTCCCCCCTTTTTCCTCCCTCCCTCGTCGTTCCTTTTGATTCGTAGCGGTGCGAAAATAATCTCTTCCAGGTACCCCCCAGATTGCCTATGGCCTTGAACTTTTTTTAGTTGGGTCCTGGTTTCGGGTTCTGTCTTTTTTTTTAACACGCCTTTTCAAGTTTTTGGCTGCGCATTTTTCGTCCCCCCACTAACCCCCTTTGGCAATCCCTTTCCCCGTCGTTAGAATCTAGATGAATAATTCTCCCCTCTCGCTGACCCTTCCCTGGGCTTTATTTTGAGACCAGGACCTTCGGCACACCCTTGGTGCCACCTCCCCGGGGGCCGCCCCCATATGAGAGTGAGATTCTCCCGCTAGAACACCCATTCCCTTCCCGATTTTTCCACTTCTGTCCGACACCTGGCCATTTTCCTTCATTTTAAGTTCTTCTTACCTTCCTTCTTCATTCTTTGCAGCTTTGGGGACCCCGGCGGACTCGTGATAAGTATCAGCCATTTATTCTCGCCTGGACACCCTTCTCCAGCACCCTTTGTTCCCCCGCAGCACTGTTCGTTGTATGCGTCCCCAAGATAAAGGTCCGCACCCTTTTTTTTCCCCAACCGGTAAGCAGGGCCTCGGCTCAGGATCTGTGGCCCTTGAATTTTCCCCCCTACTCCCTCCTATTTTCAAAGCGGTCTTTTCCTTTTCAACTCCTCCCAGCAATGTTCGTATAGCTGGGGATTCCCGCACCTTCATCTTAAAGGACTGACCCCTCTTTTTCTTTGCCCTTGATCTTCCTCGCGGACTTTCCGGTCCACCGTCGAGGATTTCTAAGTCTTTTTCTCTCTCGTCAAGCGGAACACCATTTTTTTTGCGTTCCCCTTCCCCCGTTCGGCTAGACTTTTGGCCGATACTTCCCTCCTACTGCAGGCTTCCCGTGCTATGGTCTGTCAATACAATTTTTCTAAATTTCAATGTTTTCCTCCTTTCATTAACAGACTAACCACGATGGTTAATCCTTTTCTTATTTAATGCCATCACGGGCCGCCCTCCTTTCTTCTCCGCGTCCCGTGTGTTTGGAATTTCCCCCCTCAATTTTCCCTTTTCCCGGTTTCCGCTTTTTTAGCGATGGGGAGGCCCCCGAACGTCTTCCCTTGGCATCCCCTCTCTTTGAACAGTTCGTTTTTCCAAACAATTATGTCCTTTTTTATCCTTTCCCGGTGTTCCTTTTAAGAAATTAAGGTCTTTTCCACCCTTAATTAGGATGAGCGTTTTGATCGTCTTTTGGCACCCCCCCCCTTAAGCCCTTCCCCCCCTTCGATCCTCAATGTGCCCGTTTCCCCTTTACCTGTGACGGTTTCATACCGGCCCCCCCCCTCTTCTTCCTTGGTTGCCCACGGTTCATACCCTACACCTTTTTTATTTCTTCTGGTACGAAGTGCCGATAGTAGTTCTGGTGCTCCCGACTTTTCTTTTTTTCCTTTATGGCTCCTTTTTTCCTCCCCCTGCTTCTTTAGGACCTTTACTATATCCCCCCCCACTCGGGTCCCCAACTCCGTAACATGTTTGCAGGGACCCACTTCTCTCAGAGTATTTCCTTTTTCTTCAACCCTCCCACCCTTCCTTAATTGTGCTATCTTTTTTTCCTCTTATGAGTTTGGGTTTCCCCAATCACACTCGGGAAACCGACTTTTCTCCCTCTGATGAGCTTTGATCTTTCCGCCTGTAACCCCCCCCCTTTCCCCCAACTTTTTCACCTCCCCCCCTTTGATGCTGTCCTCACCTTCTCCCCTCCGCAACACATAGTTCTTTTTCCCAGTTTTCCCCCTCACACCCATTTATTTTTCTTCCTTCCTCTTATACTTCAATAGGAACCGGATTCCCGCTCCCGTTTCTGATTGCCCTTTTTCCTTTTTTTCTCATCTGTCCTTCCGCCTTCCTTTCCTGGGCAGCGACCGAAGGACATTTGCAAGATGATTTTTCCAAAGTTGCAGTCGATTTTTCTCCTTTTTTTGGTTTCTCTATGTGTTACCCCCCCCCCCTTTAAACCATTTCAGCTTCCTTCCTCCCTCGTGCTTCGTGCAAAGCGTTTGACTTTTTTCTATCCCCCTCGGAAGTTTCTATGACCTGGGTCCAGTTTTCTTACCCCTGGTTTTTTCTTTTAGTTGTCGCTTTTTTCCCAGTGTACTCACCTACTTTGTCCCTTCCCCCCCCGCCCCTCCGTTTCCTTTCTTTCCTCTGCTCAACTCACTTTGGACACCCCCCCCCCCTTTTTTTTTCCCTCTTTGCGGGATAAGTGGAGTGATGTTTATTTTTTTCTTTTAAGGAAGTCACACGGCTCAGATTCAACCCCGCGATTTTCGCTTTGTCATTTTTCTTTCTCCCCACTTTCTCCGCCTTTTCCCGACACCCCCGCTAACCTAGTTAACCCTTTTCTGTGTCTTTTTTTCGGGTTCAGCAGTTTTCCCTAGCTTTTCCTTTCTTTTTCTGAAGTGGTCTCGGTTTTTCACAGGTTTAGCGTCTTTTCCACCACCTTTTGTCGATCTTTTTTTATGTCAGCCCCGATCTCATATGAATGCTTTTTTCCTTTTAACCATGATACCTGTTGCTTGAAGCACCCCTTTCTTTCCTCCCCTTTTCTCCGACTCCTATTTTCCACTTTCTTTTTTCGATTCCCCCATTTTTTCATTCCCCTTGGCAAGTCTAGACGTATTTTTTCCCCTTTAATGCGTGGAAGCTAGCGCCCTGTACCTTTCTAATGAATGGATCCCTAGATCCCCCTTACCTGGCTCCCCCCCCCACGAGTTTCCTCCCTCCTCACCCAAGTTCCCAGCGCCCTTAACCCGTCTTTTTCAAACATGAATTCGTGAAGGAACCTCCCTACCGCTCATGAACCTTCCTTGTTTTTTCCTCAGTGCTTCCCCTGGTACTTTCACCGTCAATTTACTCCCCCTAGTTTCTTGCTTTTTCCGTCGCATTCCCCCCACTTTTTTCCAAGCCGGAACCCTTCCTCGCCAATGTCCTTTTTTTCCGCCAGAAGATTTTTTCTTCCTCTGCGTCCCCCCTCCCTTTTTTTCTTTCAAAGATCGACTTTCTTTCCCTCCCGTGGCAAGTTCGTTGGTCTGTCACAATGACCTGGTATGAAGAGGCAGTTGAGTTCCAGCTTCCTTCCTTTTCGTGCCTCTTCTTGTTTCCTTTTTTCCCCTTCTCCCGCGTTTTTCCGCGCCTTTTTCCATACCGGTAATTTTTGTTCGCCTTCATTTGAGGGAATAGTCTTTCCCCCAGCAATCAATGAGGGTCCGCGCACGTTTACCTTAAGGTACCTCGGGTCTGTTTTCAGGGCAAAATGACTTTCCCCTTGGTGCTTTCTTTCTTTATGGCCCCCTGGCTTTTGGTGTCATCCCTTTATAAAAGGATTTACAACTGATGGAGGACCCCTTCCCCTCTTCTCCTGTCTTCTTGTCCTGTTTCTCTTTCATGCCTTAATGCATCCTTTCTGCAAGTCCTACGTCCTTCCTGTTCTTTGCCCTGTTAATCCGGACCGCTTTTTTCCATTTGCGAACAGGGAATTTTTTCCCTTTTCTTTCCCTCTCTCCACCTTTTTTTTGCTTCCTTGACTGTGTCCCACCTTAGTAGGGGGGGGGGTGAATGGCGGAGGCAGTCTTCTCCAATCATTGGTTCTTTCCCCGTCTGGGTATTCCCCCAGTCCTCCCTCCTGACCCTACAGGCTCCAGATCAAGGGCCGCCCTTGTGACTTTTCCTTCATTTTCTTTTCTTGCCCCCCACTTGGGTGTTTTCCTCTACGACCCCCAGTTCCCCTTTTCGACATATTTGGGTTTTCTATTGAAAATGACTTTCCCGTAATTATGTTTTCATATCCCTTTTTTCTTTTTTCCCTGCCCCTTCCTCCTTACCCCCCTTTCCCTTTTGGAAGTCTGTCTTCGTGCCCATCTCCCGCCTCCCTTCGCTTTCCCCTTGTTTTTTTGCTCCCTCCTTTTCCTCGAAACCCTCCCACTCTTAAGAAAATCACTCTTCTTTGGTCCACACCTGGTGCCCCCCCCCCTCCCTGCTTCTTCCATTCCATATTTCTGGTACATGGCCGATTTCTTTATGCCAATTTCCCTTTTCCTCGAGTTTTCCCTTCATCTTTATTTTAAACCTTTATTTAGGCCGCTCACTACCTCTGTGATAAACGTTTTTTATCCAAATGACCCCTCCCCAAATCCTTTTCATTCCCCCCTTACAGGTCCGGGACCCCTTTTCTTCTCCCGGGCCTGCCACCCTCACGTTTGTTTTTTAGATGCCGAAGGTCCCAAGTCTTCTTTTTCCATTGCAATGACACTCTGGTGGTTTTGGGGCTTCCTTTTTTGTTTTTTTCTTCCCACTTTTTAATCCGTTTCACTTTAGCGATTTTCCTCTCACTCGGTTTTCCTTTCTCATTAATTTTTGCACGGCGCACCCCTCGATTAGGAGATAGATCTCTGTCTTTTTTTTCATGGGGCTTCCCCTTTAGATTGCCCCACTCCCCCTTTTTCAGTACCTTTCATTTTTTCGTGTCTTGGTTTCTCCTTGAGCCTGTAGGGGATGTAGGTTTTTTTCCCCCCATTGTGCGTTTTTTCTCTTGCTATTTTTTTTTCCCGTCCCCCTTGCCCGGAAAAGCTTGAGCTTTTATGACCTATGGAATTTTTCTTCTCCTTCACCCGTGAGCTATTCTCACTCATGCAGGACCTTGGCACAACCGCCCTCCCCAAATGAGATGCGCCCTTTTAGGATCGTTCGATTCATCCCCCCTCCTACCCCCCACTTCGACCCCCCCTTGCGGATCTTCCTCCATCTTCCCCCCATTACAGATGAAAAGACCCAGTATTACACTCGGACAAGATATCCTCACTTTGTTCTTTTTTCTCCCTCCAGCTACTACCCCTGTTGCCCTTTTCATGCCTCCTTCCCTTCGGAGGTAACCCTTCTGTAAGGCCTTCCATGGGATCTTGAATTCCTCTTTTTTTGATCGGCCCCTACCTTTTTTTTCCTTACAATCTGTACAGGGCAATTCTCCCTTTCTTGCGTGATAAGGATTCTGTTTCTCGGGCCATCCCAAGGCTCCCTTCTACCTTTCCTTCCTCCCGGCCCAAGCGGTTATCTTTCCCCCGCCATCCCCCCTTTTCCTACTGGGATCCGCACTTCTTTTCCATCTTTCACTGCTCGCCCCCCGTCCATCTTTCTCCTCAATTAATAGTCCCCTTTCCGGATCCCCCGTTGCCTCCCCGCCCACCGCCTTTTTTCTTTCTTTCCCCAGCAATAATTCGCACTGTTTTCCCTCCCTCTCCTCCTCGGACAAGCCTTGTTTTTTCCCCGATTTCTTCCATAACTCTGGCACGCAGGACCATACTGTTTCCAGATGCTGGGCACTCCCACTTTTCCAGACTCTTTTCCCTCCACTTTTCAGAACTTGCCAAGGAGGGAATCCCTTTCGATCTTTATTTCGAAAATCCTTGGCTTTTGATACCTCTCCCTCCGTTTTTTTCTTTCCCCTCCATGTAAATTGGAACTTCGGTTTTTTTTTCGATGTGTGCTCTGCCCTTCCTTCCCTCCTTGGGGTCTAATTGAAAGAAGGATTTCCCTTTGGTTCGCTGCTTGCCCCCCCCATTCTTTTTTCCCCTTTAGGAGCAAATCGTTCCCGGCCTGACACGCACCGTCCCCGGATTTGAAACAACTTCTTTTTTTTTTTAATTCTGGTCTTTGTGGCCTTGTTTTTTCCCTTTGACCACCTTCTTTTTTTCTTCTCCGGCCCCCTTCTCACGAGGACCTTCCCCCCATTAATTTTTTGTCCCGGACCCGAGTGAATGATTACCCCTCCCCATTTTCGACCCCCTCGTCGGCGGAAGGTTTCCCCTTAAACTTCACCCCTTACGCGGCTTGAATTGGAAAACTGCTTTTTGTTTTTTTTCTGCTTTCTGAGCATTTCGCACTCCCCCCTTTTGGATCAGTCAGAATTAAATTTCGATCTATCTTCCCCTCCCTCGTGCCCCCCCCTTCCTCCAACTCCGCTCCCATTTTCCAAGCCCCCTCGCCCGTTCCCCTGATTGCATGTTAGAGGGTTTTTTTTCATCCCACCCAACTCCGACCCTCAGTGGTCTTCTTCTTGTGAGCCTTGTCGATTTTTGTGTCGTCATCCTGCCCCCTTTTCCCCCTCCCTCCCTCCGTTCTTGATTGAGATTTTGATTCATAAACAAAATTTTTTTCCTCCCCAAACCCCCACCCCCGTCCCCCCATACCTCCCTTCCCCCCTACACTCACCAACGGGATTTTTCCCACCACAACTATTCCACTGGCTCGCCCACCGACGATTTAGTTGGCCCCTTTTTTTCTTCCACCGAGCACCTGCTCCGACGGACCCCTCCGATCGACCGCTTTGCCTGTCTTCCCAGTCCATAGAAGAGTGTCCTCCCTTCCGGTTTATAATCTGGCCAATCTTTGCCTCTGTTGCTGCGCCTTCAATTTCCTGAATGGTGAGCCCGTAGTTTCCTCCTCTCGCCTCCGTTTTTTTGTTTGAGTTTGCATTTTGCGGAACCATTCTTCCCAATTGAAGGCGGCTGTTTTTCCCGAGGCAACCGAGGTTCCGATTCACTTATAAAACCCCTTTGTCGTTGGCAATCTCTATTTTTGCTACTATTTCTTTCCCCTCCGGTTCTATTCTTGCGTGTTATCCGTCACCTTCAGTTCATCAAATAAAGTGTGACAGTCCACATTGTCCCTCCCTAGTTCCGGGGCTTTATCTCCCCCTCTTTGAGTGACACATACCCTTTTGAATTCCTCATTGATTTGGACTTTTTTTTTTTCAGCCTCCCCCAGCTCAGATCAAAAGCCTCCCTTTCACGATCTTTAGTTTGTGCACTTTCCCTTTTGACGACACCCCCCCCCCCTCAATAGATACTGTCCCCCCCCATGTACCGTTTTTTTATTTGTTTTGCTTGGTTTCGCCCCCAGACCAACTCCCAAATTCCTTTGATACGTTTTCTTCTCCTTTTCTGCCCCTTATGTGTAGCGTCCTGGGGCCCCTGTGATCTATGATTCCCAAGCTCGATCGTTCTTGAATGCTGTCAATGATCCCTTCCCGGACTGCTTCCCCTCAACTTGGTCTTCCCCTTCCCCATCGACTGCCCAGGACTCCTATTTTTCCCCATTCTCGCTAGTTAATTAATTTTTTTTACGTGGGCAAACAGCCTTGACGATGGGTCGTAGCTTCCCCGACGCAGTTCTTCTTTCACTCCCTTCTCCCTTCATGGCTTATAAGGTCCCCCATCTTAACTTTTTTCCCCACTCTGGCGCGTACAATGAGAGGGGCACAGTCCCTCCTGACGAGCACAAGTCCCCCTCAGCCGAATTCGACGTTAATTTTTTTCCGCCGCCCTTATTTATCATCCTGCCCTCCTTTTTGTTTTCTGCAGCCGAGAAAGGGTCAGTTCTTGAGATGAAATTATGCCCTCTGCGACGGGTTTTCCTCCGCTCTCCCAAAGAAGGTTCAACCCTTGGAATCTTTCATTAATTTCCTCGAACCCGAAGGCTCTTCTTTCCCGCATTCGCCCCTGCTTTTCCCTCTCATTCTCCATTTCAAGTTTCTTTTTCCTGAGCCCCACCCCATCCCGGTCGAAGAGTTTCCTTTTTCCAGCCTCATCGTGTGTCCCCCTGTCTTTTTCGGTTTCCCCCTTATGTTTTATTTGTTTTCCCACAACACTGACGTAGTTCTTTCTTGCCGTGAAACGCAATCTTGGTTTTTCCCCTGCTGTACCCTCTTCAAGCCCAAGCCTCAATGAGGAGTTTTCTTTCTGACGCACGTTTTTTCCCACACAAGCTTCGGGTCCTTGCTGATTCTCTCCTGGAACCAAATTCCCCCGTGCTTGGGGTGTCGTTCTCACCGATATGTGCGTTACCTCAGCTATAAAAAGTTCTGACACCTTTTGACCCCATTGCCCCCCCTAAACTTGATCTTCTGCATTTCAATTGGGACGAGAGTCTTTGATGAAGAATCCTTGAAACTTCTTCTGCTTGCTGAAGGTGCGGTCGCCCTGTTAATCCTTCCCTCTTTTCAGGCCTTGCGCCCCTTGTCCTCAACGCTCTCTTTATCCCGATATACCCCATTTTTTCGGACGAAATGTTTTTTTCCCCCTCAGCATGGCGGAGGCCCTTACTATCCCGCCTTTTTGACGCTTTAGGTTCCCCAGCCTGCCTTCCTCTCCGAGGTGCCAGATCTTTTTCTCAAGTCCTCCCCCTGTGAGTAAGCCAAAGGGGGTGCCAGAGTTCTCCCACCCGCGACGTAAACCTTGCCTCAGAACTTTCTTTTTTAATAATATCAATCCTCTGTTGGCCCTCCTTTTTCCCCCTTCCCTCTCCTTTTTGCCTTTTTTCCCTTTTTAATACTCCTCACAGATGTAAGGTCTCTTCTGCTGTGATGGCCCTTTACTTCTAAACAGCAATCACCCCAAGATTTTCTGGCCCAAGTTTTGGTATGGCCGTGCACTGCATGAGCCTTCCTCCCCCCCAAAGACGTTTTTTTCCCCACGGCCCCTCACACATGACCCCCCTCCCAAATGCGTCCCTTCCTAAGGCATAGTGGATTTAAATGTCCCCTTAATTTCGCCCGGTCTACCCTTAGCTCCCGGCGGCTCGGAGGTTATAAGAGGCCCCCCTTTCCGTCTATAACGTTTTTCTTTTTTAAATTACCTCCATCGTTCCTTTCCCATCACCAATGAACCCTTGCGAATGTTTTTTCCCTGCCTCCCCTCTGTCCCCCCC
>Ga0179593_1446097_pt1 | contig 12232 bp, 12 predicted proteins | sample CZODoug2_1_08_16_FD_185931 | JGI IMG/M metagenome (GOLD analysis project Ga0179593, IMG submission 185931) | Vadose zone soil fungal communities from Angelo Coast Range Reserve, California, USA - CZODoug2_1_08_16fungal (PacBio error correction) | ecosystem: Environmental > Terrestrial > Soil >... | reverse complement strand
CTTGCGCAAGCCGTCCTGGTGTTTGCGCTGCGTGCGCGACTTTGCTGAGTTTTTGGAATTTTTTTCTTATGGGGTATTTCTTCCTTCCCTTCTGCTCCTCCTTTAAGCCGTCTTAGCGGCGCGGCTAAGTTGGCAGGTCGCGAATGTGAGCTGGCCGCGTGCCAACCGCCTTGAACACAGCGGACATGAACCCGGAAATTTCGCTAACAGGAAGACTTTTGCGACAATTGTGCGGCGAGAGCTTTTTCCTAATTGTCTCCCTTTCGCGCTATGTTGCCCTCGAGTCAGCTTATCTGTTCGCGATCAATCGTATCTGTTTTCTTTGACGGCTTCCTTTTCTGGCTATTGGAAGTCGTCTTTCTTCATAGCCAGCTTCCCTCTCCCTTCCCTTGCTTCGGGGTATTTCCCCAACCCTATATTTTCGCAAATGGATTTTAGTTCTCTTCTGGTTGGCTAATCGCCATGGATCCGGTGATAGTCTCTTTTCCGGCGTTTTTGAGGGGTCTCGCTTGCTGCCGTCCCGGAGGGCGTATAGTCTTCGGGTCTCTCCCATCTCTCCTGAGAGTTTTTTTTCTCACTCATTTTGTCTTCATTCGTAGAGGTGCCGCCCACCCAATACCCGATCAAAATGTTTAGGATGGAGGTCTGCGCTCTTTTCTGGGGAGTTTTCCGTTTTGGTCTTTGTCCCTCTCCCCTGCCCCGAAGTGTCCCCTTAGTGGCGTTGCCGAACCCCCTTCCCTTTTCTTAGCCTGAAGTTTTTTCTCTCCGTCGTTCTTTTCCGCCCGTCCTCCTTCCATCGTCAGTCTTGCTTCCGGTGCTGAGCGACTAGCCACCGATGTTTCCCCCTCTTTTTTTCACAGTTGTAGCCTGCATGTGCATCCTCTAGTTGCCTCTCGTCTTTTTGTTGTCACCCTCTGGTTTCTTTTCCACCTCTTGCTCACTTTTTTGATTTGCGATCTCGACTGCGTAGCCATTTTGGCGGTGTACTGCACATGGCGAACGTTTGTGCGCCCCCCAAAGATGGATGTCTGGCCGTGTGCTTGTCTCTGAAGGCGTTATGGGCGGCTGTGGTGCCGCTGTTGACTGCTGTTGACTGGGGTAGTTTGTGGATTCGTCTTTGATTGCAAGGGCCTTGAGGCGCGCGGAGAGAATTGAGGAGAAGTCGGGTTTCTCATTTTTGTTTTTGCGTCATTATTTTTGGCCGACGGAGGGGTTTTTCTGAAGCGGCCTGAACGAAGGTTCCGATCCACAATGTTTCACGTCTCAGCTGGTCCTCTGATGGTTCGCCTTGCTTTCCCGGGTTCCAATCTGGCTTGGCTATTGAGGGCTATAGCATTGTCATATTTGAGGTCTTCCGAAAACCCTAGTCCCTCCCCCCCTGATCCCCCTTCCGGAATCCGCGCGCTGCCTTTCATGTTGTGCGATTGAATGTTCATAGGCTGTTTCACCTTGTTTTAACGTTCCACTTTCCCCCCCTGTCCTGTTTCCTTTCCTTTTCTCGTTGGCTTTTTTCCTTTTCTGTCCCCCTGCCTGATCATGACCCATAGAAAGAAGCCCGTATCGCTCCGTGGACCTGTTTACGCTCCCTTGTTCTTATTAGTCTGTCTCGTTCTCCTCTTCTTCACCGTCTCTTCCCTGCGCAGCCTGGTGACGGTCCGGTCCCATCCTCCACGACCAGTTTCCTTTCGCGCCAGCCGCGAGCTCATCCCGGCCCGTCGCGGGTCGTGTGCTAGCCCCGATAGAATGGCTTTTCCACTGCGCCACCTCCCAACGCCTTCCGCTCTTTCGCCGCTGTCTTTTCGGCTGCAGGGGCACCAACGAACGCACGCCGCGGCGGCGGGCTCGCGATCTTTTTTCCTTTCAGGTCTCTTTGTGGTCCCAACAAAACCCTCACGTTTTGAACTGTTTTCTTTTTTTCTTTACCGCCCTCGTTTTTAGCGGAGTCCTGGTTTCATTTTTTTGGGGATGGTGGAAAGGAAAACAATTTTTATGAGACTGAATGAAAAAAAGATCTTTGATTACTTTTCCCCGCCCGCTTTCTCTTCTTTTTCCCCTGGCGATTTTCATTGACTTTTTTGTTGATATCTTTGTCTTTCCGTTTTGGATTTCGCATTGGCCCGAGACATTTTCTTCGCGCTCAATGGTTTCGTCGAACTTGAGCCTATGTCTGCATAGCTTTTCTCATGGCTTGTGGGAAGGGTGCTTTTTTCGTCGATTTTGGCGTGACATCCCATTTCCTCTACCGTGCTTATACCTTTTCTCTATTAGAAGTATCTCTTCTCCTACATAAGTTAAGCTTAACCAATACCCAGTTTCAGTCCCCGGAGCGATCGTTTTGCCTCTTTGTTGCATTTTTAATCGTTGTTCCATCACCTCCCCGCGTTTCCCGCTACCTCCTTTTCCACCTCCCCATCGGGTTTCGAGCATATTGCGCCTCTTGCGCCTGTATCGGGGGTCTGTCTTCCTTCTCGTAGCTTTGTGGCGTGTGCTTCTTTCCTCCCCATGTATTCAAAGGAGATCGCCTTTCTCCCACCTCCTCTTTCAGCCGCCCCCCGTCCCTCGGTGGCAAAACCCCCTACGCTTGCCAAGCGACTTTTTAGTGGTTTTTAAGCCGTTAGGCTTCACCGGCTTTCAGTCCTCTGATTAAAATCCCCTGCGTCTCCCCTCCTTGAGTAACCTAAATTCCCACCCCGCCGGCCTCCCGCAAATTTTTCGCCTTTTTCGTCAAAAGTCCCCGTTCCTCCAGCAACCCATCCGATTCCCCTTTAGAGAGTATCATGTCCCCACCTTCTTTCAACCTTGCCTGGTTCTTCAAGACCCTTTTCCCTTCCTCCGCCAGGACATCCTTGGATCCCCCCAACAGACTTTCTTTGGTCTCGCTCCCGCGCAGGAGCCATGGTTACTGTTGGTCAAATCTGGCGCGGCAAATTTCGAGAAGTGAGGTCCCTCTCAGTGAGTTTCCTTCTCCCCACGAAAAGATCTTTTTTGTGCGAGTCGTCTCCGTTTTTTTTGCGTCGACCACAACTGTTGTTTCCCCCCTTTGACGCGAGGGCTGCAGTTCCCGAGAATCCCCTCCCCCCCCTCTCAGAACTCCAGTCTCTCTTGCGCGATTTTTAGTTCACGGCACGCCGTGATTTTTTGAACCTTGTCCCTTCCTTCAGCTGTCGTAGGGTTTTTTTTTTCTTCTTTTCGACCCTCCGGCTTTCGATGAACCCGCCTCCCAGTCCTCACGCCCAGCTCATCGTGTTTTACCTTTCTCGTTTGCTCGTTGTTTTTTTTGGTCGGACTTTTCTTCTTTCCAGCCACCCCCACTGTTTCGTTGTTCACTTCTTCTTTTTCTTCAGTTTCCTGCGAGAAAGCGATTTTGCGTTCCCTTTGGTCTCAAGTTCGCCGCACGCGCCCGCCGTAGGCAGAAGATGCCTCCAGGACTGTCGCTCCTTTTCTCCCCAGGTCATTTCTCGACGCAACCCCTTTGACAGAGTCTTTTCTGTTGCCTCTTTTTCCCTTACCTAGCGTCTGGCTGCTCGATTGCGATTACGATTCCACCAACACGAACTCCAATCCAGGCCCTCAAGCCATTCGCCGATCTTGCCCGACCAGATAATATTTCTCTTCCCTAGCTGCTTCGAGGAGGGCCATCGCGGCTTTGCGCGGTTTTTGAGCGCGTCCGTCCTGCGGGTCATTGTATTCCATTCTTCTTTTCGCATGTCAATGTGTCTTTTCGTCTTTTCTCACCAACCCGGCTTTTTTCAAGTCTCCATTTTGCTTTACCTGTACTTGTTTTCGCGCTCTATTGCCTCGTCTTCGTTTATACTTCTTTGACGCGGACGCCCTGAACACATAATACGCAAGTCCTTCCCCTGCTTCCCTCCTCCCTCCTCCTCCATTCGCCACCCCCCCTGTCTCCTGCGGCTTATTTCCTCCCGCCTACGTTGTTGTTGTGATTCTCTTCTGAGCCCCTCTCATGGTGGAGGCTCGGCGGTCGCGCGAGGCGTTTTTATTCCCTGGAATGCTTTTCGGAATGTTTTCCTGTCCTTGTAAGCGTTTTCAAAGGTCCTGAAATCCTCCTCTCCTGCGTCATCTCTCCTCGACAAGGAATTTTCGGCTGCAATTTTTTTTTCTTCGTGACCCTGTCGAACACTGCCTGAACGGTCACATTAGTCGACAGCGTTTGGCAGTCAATGATCTCTTGTCCGGGTTCAGAGAGACAATTTCCGTCTCACCGCGCCTTCTTCATAATCCCCGACTGAATATTCTTTTGTCTCGCCACTCGTTTTTTTCGCCGCTCGTGCTTGGCTTCGTGATTGCGTCGTATTTTTTGGTCTTACTCTTTCTGAGTCGAGTATTCCCTCCTTCTTTTGAGTTTACCCCATTTATAACCCTCACAGTACCCTTTCGCAATTGTGTTTCGTGCGCGATGAGGCTGGCGAACTGATTCCATGGATACTGTCTGTAGTCTGTTTTTGAATAAGTTTCGGTTGCTTTCTCCTCTCTCTTTCTGCCCGGCACAGTTCTTTTTCCCCCCTTCCCTCGCGCCGGCTGATAGAATTTTTTTGTTTACAGGCGCCTTTGTGCTATCGGCCGGCGAGTTCCCAACCGATCCACTGATGGATGGATGGACTGGTTTCCGCCACGATGATCGGGATTGTCTCTTGCTTCGTTTAGGCCTCGTTCGTTTTACTTCGAAAGTTTTGGCTTCCCTCCAAAACCCCTCGCCCTCGCGCCGAATGTACTACTTTTTCTCATTTTTCTTTTTTTCTCGATTGGCCCTTCGTCGGATTTACGCCATTGGCTGGGTTGCTTTTTCTCTTCTACGCCTTTCCTTTCCATCTTTTGTCACCATTTGTCGACGCGTTTGTGCTCTCGCGGCGTTTTTCGGTGCTTGTTTTCGTGTGCTTCTTCCATCCTCACTTCGCGCCTCTCTCGTCCCTTTGCGCGCCTTTCCTCCTCTTGACATCTCTGTTCGGTGACGTCCACCCATGGCCTGACTTCTTTTCACGATTTTTGTTTGTCCTGATTGAGGCCCAGTTGCGAAGTGACTTGTTTGAGGGGCACGGTCCTTTGACCCTCCTGTTTTGCTGCTTTTCTTGAATGGGGGCGGCGTGCTCTGTTTGCTTGCGTTTTCGGCCCTTCGGCGCCGGCGGAGCATCCTTTGAGGGAGCAGTTCGTTTTTCTCCTCTTTTTCTTGTTCCCCATATGTTTCGCCTGGGCGGGGCCGCAGCTTGTTTTGCCTGAACGAAGGTTCGCCTGCGCTCTGGCCAAATGGACCCCATTACTATTGGCAACCGATGGGGGGTTTGCATCCTGCGGCGCGGGGTCAGCTGAGGGCAGCCGCGTGGATCCTTTCGTGCGCCCCGGTTTACATACACCCACCCAAACCCACAACCACCCCCCCCCCCCCCCAACCAACACCCTCCCCCCCCCTCCCCCCACCCCCCGTGTGCACTAAGCCGAAACCTGCTCTGAAGCAGGCACTCAATTACCGCTACCCCCTTCTCCCCTATGTCTGCATTTACCTTTTTCACGGTCGGCTCCCAAGATGTTTAACGTGGAACAGGGCGGTCGCGCTTTTTCCTGGACGCGTTGCTTTCTCGTCGCGGGTTGATTCCCGAACCCATTCTCAAGTCCTCCCCTAATCTCCCCCCCCCCCCCCCACCCCCTGGGACTTCCTGTTTATTGCTGATTCGGATTTTTCAGAGTCACTCTTTGTCACCTCTGAACTTAATCTCTCTTCGTTCCTTGTCCGGATCGTCCCCCCCATAGTCCCCTGTCCCCGATCGCTCCCAGCCGCGTGATCATATTTATTTGGGTCGCGCCAGTGCCTCGCTGAATCCTTTTCTTCCGAAACGAGCCATCCCCACCTTTCCCCTCCTATTCCTCTCCCCCCTCTCCATTTCCTTTTGGTTGCAAATACATTCCGGGGGCGTTCAGACGTTCATTTTTCAAGTTCTCCCTAGCATTTAACCCCAAAACCACACGTGGTTTTTAACCCGGGGGATATATCTATTTCCTTCCTTCCCCTCAGTTTTGGTTTTTTCTTAGATCCCCCCGTGGGGTTTTTCAAACGTTGTGTTTTGTGGGAAACTTCGCTGGTTTGAACTGAAGACACACTAATTTCTTAGGATGAAGAATCCTCCGTCGTTATTTTTTTGAAATGCTCCCCTTATCTTCCTTTTTTTTCGATCTTCCGGAATGAGTTGTGAGTTCTCCTTGTTTTCTTTGCCCTCGCGAGCACTGGCGCGACGTTTTTGCAGACTTTGTGCGCTTGGCATTCGCTGGCTGCCCCCCTCTATGGACGTACGGATTCCTTGGTCTTTCCTTGGCCCCGAACATTTCCTTCGCTGACCGGCTCGGTGCCTCCGATTCGACGCTGCGACTAACCTTCTTACACTCAGGCAGGCTTAAACCCTACCCAGGCAGTCCCGTCGCCGTCGGGTCTTCTATGGGTGATTTCCTCCCTCCCCCCCGCTGACGACTCCCAACCTTTGCCCTTCCCTTTCCTTCAAGCGAACCCTCTGTTCCCCGAAATCGTGGTAGTTAGACCTCCAGGCTCCTCTTTCCGAAGGTATTTTTCCTTTCCTTTTTCTCCATGCTTTCCTCTGCTTGTTTTCGGCTGGAGGTTTTGCTGATTGCACTTGATGAAATGAGATCGCTCTTTAGCCCCATCAATCTTTCTCCTCGCGAAGATTCCGGCACCCCTCCTTTTTTGAGTTCGATTCGGTTCCAGTGTGTTTGAAGATCGAAGGTTAAATTTATTTCATGGCTCTTCCTTCCCTCCCCTGCGGTTCCACCGTTCATGCGTCAACCTAAATCCCTAACAAGAAGGCTCCGCAACATGCTGCTCGACGGGCCGTTCCAGTCCTTCCAGACAAGTTCCCGTCTTTCCTCAGCCCCAATTTAAAGGTCATCCTCCCCCCCTTGAGTTTTTCAACTCCCTTCCCACCCCTTTACCTTCACCTTCCCCTGTCTACCTGACATTCAATACGATGGTCCCAACATCAAGGTAGCCACATTTTGCAGTTCACTCGATTTTGAGCAATGGTGACGGTTTAAGCGCGCGCCCCTTGCCGACTGAGATTTCTTCTCTCCTTCTCGCCCCATGGCGACCCCTCTCAAGCTCGCGCCGAGATCTCGTCCGAGGCTGGTCGCCCCTTTTGAGCCACCCCTTGGCGGATTTTTTTTTTGGCCGAGCCGATTCACCGTAGCGCGACTGCCGTCGCTCATTCCTCGCCTGGAGTAACTGCCTTTCTCCTCATACGTTTACCTGCGGACCACACCGGTCTCGAGTTCGCGCGTGATCTGGTTTTTTCGGCTTCCCAGCCCCCGCTTTTTTCCTCTTCCCCTTCAGGCCTCTTTTTTGACCAACGGACCGCCCGTCCACCCCTCCCCCTTTCTAATCGTTGAGCATCTCATCCATCCGGCCACACCTTTTATCTCTCTTGTTTCGTGCCCCTCTGGCTGGTCACGCACCCTCGTCGTTTTACCCTCTCCGGTTCCTGGATCGGCGTGCTCGCTGATAGACAAGCCTATGGCTCTCCCTTGCTTCCATGGCACTCCTCTTCTCCCTGCGCCCCCGCAGTATTTCCAGACGGGTTTTCGACCGGACTACATGGCGATCAGTTGCCGCCCTCCCCTCGCGCACGCACACCTGACATAGTATTGGATTTGATTACTCCCCGGCAATATCTTATTGTGGTGTGCCCTTTGACTCCTGGATATTAGCCCAAAAACACGAACTCCACGTAGGCCGTGAAGCATTTTCACCGAGCGGTTCTCAAGATAAAGCTTTGAGTCGCTCTCCCCCTCGTTGTTCCTCCGACTTGATTCACCTCCTGTGTCGTGCGTTTCGTCCGGCGCGACCCCGCTCCGCGCGCTCTTGTTCACGTTGATTCCTGTTCTTCCGACATGTGACGGTTCCTGTAGATTTTAGACAGATTTTCCAGTCCTCACTGCTTTTCCACCTTGCTGCGACCTGCCCTTTTTCTCCTTTCTATTGGTTTTTTCCCGATTATTCTCCGGCTTTGACTTTGCTTCATCCCAGCCAGCCCCATGATCCGTTCCTCGCTCTGACGACTCGCTACGTCGGATAGAGATCTATTTTTTTAATCTTTTTTTTTTTGAGAGTCTTTTTTTTTCCTCTTAACCAGTTGTTGGCGGGCGTGTGTCGTCGCGAGGCGGAGTTTAGGGGAATGCTTTTTCTGAGGATGGGGGCATGGATCTTCCCAATTGCCCTGTGTCTTCCTTTTCCTTCCCTCTGAAGCCGAGGCACTCTGGGCGGCTACCAAGGACAGTTCGCGCAATTGTGCTTTGGCCTCGTGAAATTTGTCGAAAACACTGATCCCTGACCCCCGTCCAAGTAGTCGACCCTTTGACCCAGGCCAGTTTTCTCCCAGGAGCTGCTTCCCGGTGTCGAGAACTCTCTCGTTCCTTAAGCTATGGCCTTATTCGCTCTTCTAGGTTCAGATCTTCCTCTTTTTCTCACCCTCAGTTAAATGTCGTCTTCCTTTCCTTGTCTTTGTCTAATTAATCCGCTTAGAGTAGTCCAGCCGCCTAGTGTTGGTCATGTTGCTAACCTTGGTCCCCACCATGGTGTTCTTGCTGCTCTTAGTCTGGCTCCTCTCCTTTATTCACCCCCTTTCCCTCCCCCTTCCCACTTCGGTTTTGAGCTCTGTCGCGATCGCTTTGCGGACAGTCAAGGCGTGAGCTCCATCGTTTCGTCGGCGATCCGATAGTCGGCCTCCTTTGTGCTACACTTCAGAGATTTTGCCAGTCAACCCGGTCTCCCCTTCTTCTCTGTTCTTTGCTTTTCTTGCGTTACCGATGAGAGTTTTTCTTGAGTTTTTCGTTAGTCCTCGCCGCCGAAGACGTCTTTTTGAAAGCGTGGCGGCCCGAAATCGCAATAGAGAAAGCAGGAAGAAGTTTTCCTCCCTTCTTCCTTCCTCATTTTCCCTCCTCTCCTTTTTTTAGTCCCTGCTTCGCGCTGATGCTCTCTCTCTCAGCCAGACCTCGTTGAGTTTTTGGAGAACAGTTTTTTGTCGGCGCGCCTGCTCTCCTATAGCGCGCCGGTGTCGGTCGATTCTTCAGGCGCTCCCTTTCTATATCACTTTATAGGTTTTTTTCTTTTTCCGCCGCTTACCCTCTTCCCCTTCCTTTGGAATGCAGGGTTTTTTTTTTTTGTTGTTATCCCAATGTGGAGGTCTGAGGGAGGATTTTTTTTTTTTCTCGGGATTGGAAGGCTTTTTGAACGAGTTTGTCTGATTTTTGCTTTGAATTGGGGGACGTCTTATCTTTTTTGCTTTTTTTCTTTTAAATTTCTTCCTCTTCTTGCGTCCAAATTTTGTCTGCTGCAGGATGTGTCGCATTTTCAGGGGCGCCCTCTTTGGCTGCAGCGGGATGGTACCCCTCATTGATCACGATCGGATCCTTTTAGACCACGCTTGTCGACCTTCAACCACCCCCTTCCCTGGGCTATTTTGCCCCTTAGTCTGGGTTCTTTCCCCCTCTGCGGCGCGGCAGTTCCCATCTGCTTGGCCCCGCGGCTATAGAATGTCATTTCATTTCGTGAAATCAGCCCCAACCCTCCTCCTCCCCTGGATCCCTAGATTCCTGCCGACCGTATCTACCTTTTCCCTCCCAACTTTTCTTTCCTTTCATAGTTCCCACCCTAGGTTTTAACTTTTCCCCCGTCCTTTTGCGTTTTTGGTCGGGGCGTTGATTCTTGTCTCGTCGGATTCCATTCACTCTCAGAAGGCCCCTGCTCGCTCCTTTTTTGTAATTCATGGGTCGGTTTTCCGCTGCCTTCGTCGGACTTTTTTCTCCCTCTTCGCCTTTTTCTACCTCGGTCCAGTCATTAGTGCTTTCATGTCTTTCGGTCTCAATCGCCACGAAGCCTGATTTTCCAGATTTGCCGTGCTAGATGCTACCTCGTCCCGTCGAGTTTGCGTTCAGTGATAGAGATCGTCAATGTTCTCCTACCCTGCCTCCACTAAACCTCCCTCTTCTTCCAGCCTCCCTTGCGCCATGGCAGGGCCTTTTAAATCAAGCCTTCGAGACGGGGGGGCAGCCGTCCCCTGTCATTTCAGTTCTCCTATTGCTTGTTTTCCAAAACCCAAGTGGACACCCCCTTTTATCCTTATTTAATCCTAATTTTACGGTTTTTTGTTTTCCTCTCGTCTTCCCGGTTTTCCCCGTTTTGGTTTGTTGTCCCACCCTCCTTGGATTCCACTGCCCTTTTGCCAAAAATATGATTACGGTGCCTTTCCGCCGGTGATTGCTTTCTTTTGCCACGGCGCCCGTCTGGCGAGGTGTATTCTCTTTCTTCCGTGCCTTTTTTTTAGTTCGCTTTTTCGAGTCAGGTCGTCTCGCTGCCTTGCGACCGAGACGTGCGTATGACATAGCGTTTGGGGCCCCCGGATAGGGCACCAGTACTTCCTTTCTTGGTCTCTAGCGTTCCCTTCCCTTCCCTCCGTCTTGATGTCCGTCCCGTTTCCTCCCTATGACGAGGCGACCTAATCCGCCCCCTAAGCAGCGTACCCTAACCAGGAATTTGAGCTATCTTGGCTTATTTATCGGGTTTTCCTCCCTCCTCTCCCTCATCCTCCGCCCTTCTTCCGTCCCTCCAAACCTTACTGCTTTAACTTTAACTCGTGGAGCCTGCATAGGACCCATTCGATTTCGCAGGTATCGGGCTTTTCGTCGTCTTCTCCGTATATGGCGTTCTGAGGTTCCCTTTTCTTCTCCCCCTGTATGACCTTCGACTCCCCGCGTTTCTCACAAGCAGATTTTTTGACCTGACTTTGCATGAGGCGCAAACACCCCCCCCTACTATTACCCCTTGCTCCGGTTCAGTTTTTTCGATAGCAAGGCGTTTTTTACTTGTTGTTTTCAGGCTTTCGTCTGCCGCGGCAACAGAATGCCCAGGCCTCACAATTTACCCTCCCCTCTCCCGCAATCTGCCCCGCCCTTGCCGCCACCGCCGTTTTTCAAGTAAACGATCCGCGCCCCCATTTCCATGTTCGAAGCAAAACGGTATTTTTTCCCTCCGTGACCCTTCCTCTCATTTCCCTTACTTCGGCGGACTCGCTGACCCCCCAGCCGTTTCGCCTGTGTGCCCGTAAAGCCCGCAGGGGCCCAAACTGTTCCTCTCTTCAAGCTTTCCCCGGCCCCGTGGAAGTTCTTCGCCGTGTATGTCTACGGTCATCTCGTTGACCCAGCCTCTTCCGTAGCTCTTCCCGAGGCGCTTTTCCCCCACTGTTTAGAAACCTTTCCGCGCATGGCTGGCGCGCTCTCAATCAGAGCGAAGCCGAAGAAGATGCAGCGTCTATGAACTGCTCATCCTCTTTAGGCCACTATTGTTTAATGTAGTGAGATTTTCGTCTTTTTTCCGGGCCGAACAGATTGGACTCTTAGGCTGAGGCCTAATCAGCCCGTAACTCCTCACCGTCCCCCCGTTTGTAAGAAATTCCTTCCCTTCCTCAGTTCTTCTCCGTTTTAGTGGAACCTCCCCTCGCGGAATATCCAACGGTTTGGGGGGGGGGGGGTTTCCGTTGTTTTTATGGGGGTTACGGCGTGCCAACACTTTGACCAGTGTGGATGTTTTCTACTTTGACTACCATCCAGTCTGTTTTTGTCTGAGAAAGCTATTGTGCGCACAGCCGGGCAACGGTTCCCGCAAGCAGAGTCGCACAGCTGCCAACGCAAGGAGTATAAGAAGGGAGGGCTCCCGGACACTCCGGGGAGCCGTCGCAGAATCATCTGAGAATAACCAACTTTGCGAAATAGGGGGTATTTTGATCTGACCACGACCTAGAGGTTACTTTTTTTTGACCCCTAATCGTCCTGCTACCCCCACGCCTCCACTCAATGGGTAAGTAATTTACATGATATTTTCGCCCTTCTTTTTTTCTTGGCTTTTCTGAATTGCCGTCTGCGTCAGGCCATAGATGTTTTTTTTTCTGGCTATTTGAGAGCCTTCGTCACACGCGGCTCCTGTCTCCCAAACGGCTTTCTTTCTCTCCACTTTGCCCCTGTTCATGGTCCGCCTGTGTTCGACACGTTGCTTTTCCAGTGCCCACTCTTAAACTGCTTGAATGCCTCTCTACTCGGTTTGCCTCTTTTATATTCAGCTTCTATCAGGACACCTTTCCCCGAGGACAGGTATCTCCCCAATTCAGAACAGATTCCCCCGACTCATCAACTTCTCTCGCATCTGCCACCATTTCTTATTCAGCTT
>Ga0179593_1252201_pt1 | contig 12232 bp, 11 predicted proteins | sample CZODoug2_1_08_16_FD_185931 | JGI IMG/M metagenome (GOLD analysis project Ga0179593, IMG submission 185931) | Vadose zone soil fungal communities from Angelo Coast Range Reserve, California, USA - CZODoug2_1_08_16fungal (PacBio error correction) | ecosystem: Environmental > Terrestrial > Soil >... | reverse complement strand
CCCGTCCCACCTCCCTATGTTCCTCTCACTTGGCCGACCAGCATGGGTGTCGGCCCTCCTGATCTCACTCAACAATGCGCTCTCTCTTTTGTGCTCGTATCCCCGAGAGAATCTATCCTTTTTCCCGCCAATTCACCTCCGTTTGGTTTTTTTTTTTTGTCGAATCCCCTTCGGCTGGTTGCTTTGCTTCTCTCTTCTTTCCCACGAGATCTTCGCGGGGGGTCGTCGTCTGCCCTTTTCGTGCAACCTTTTTGGTTTTTCGTAACATTTAACACAATCTCTTTGTCGCCCGTCCCTTGCGGCCCGGCTCTTTCCCCTCTCTTCGTCGACAAACCCGGAACGTAGTCGCTTTCTTTCCCCCTTTCCCCCCATGTGGCTTCCGGCTTTTTCGTTGGAACCCCCCGTCCCCCGTCTCGGCGCTTGCCGTGCAGCGCCCAGCAACCAACACCCCTTCAGTATTTTTTTTGCTTGACGCAGTGATTCTCCCTCGTTTTCTTTCGGTGGTCGATTACACCCTACGAGAGTTTGAACTAACCGGTGGCCCTTAGTCCCCCCTTTTTCTTTTTCTTAATGTTGTCGGGACCCGGCGCGGTTGTGTGAAGAAATTTGTGTCTTTTTTCTCCTTTTCTCCCTTCGTGTTTTTTTCTTTTTTTTCCTGATATGATTTTTTGGCATTTCGCCACATTTTTCTTCTGTACGCCCCACTGCGTCAGAAGGGAACGGATTACGTTTTTTCTGTTCCTCAATGGTTTCTTTTTGTTGTTCTCGTCTGCCAACGGGGTTGCACGCTGCGGTCTTTGTTTGTTTTGACCTCCGAACCCCCCCCATTACCAACGCGTTTTTAGCTGATGTTCGTGGTGAGGGTTTCGGGTCCCAGTTCTTTTATGTCCGGCGTCAAAGACCGGTTTGCCAGTTTGTTTTTTTTTTTCGGGAAGAGTTAGGTTTAAAACTTGGCTTGACATTTTGGACAACCCCCCTCCCCAAGGTCCCCTTGACCCGTGGACTTCCCCCCCCTTTTCCCGTGTCTTTCTTTTATTGACTGCGTGTGGCACCCCCTAAGAGATTTCCCCTCTTACTTCCTCTTGGACAGTGGGCGTTTAGGATTGAGTGTTTTGTGCCATCCCTCATTTTTTTTTCTCTATTTGGTGATGTTCATTTTTCTTCGGCAGCTCCCTTGGTGGCGACCATGGTGACTCTCTTCCCCCCTTCGTGTTCTTTTACCTTCTTGAAACAATTAGACTCCGTGGTTGCGTGCATTGGCAGCTCCTCCTTGTTTACGGGCGGTGGCCGGGTTCTAAACCTTTTTTGGCCACCTTTCTAGTAACTGTCGGTTCCCGGGGGTTTTTTCTTGGCAGCCTTCCCCCCCCCTTGCGACGTTTCTTATCGTTGGAGAAGGTTGTCTGTTTTGGTTTCCTCTGTGTCTCCTCCCCCCTTTGTTTTCCTTTTTTTCCCCCCTCAGACGATACGGTCCCCCATGTTTTCTTCCCGTTTTCTGTCCCTTTGTCGTTTTACGTTTTTTTGACAAACCCTAACGTGACCACCCTTCTGCGCGTCCTCGTGCCCTTTATTGTTTTCTTTCCCCTCCCTCGACGTGGGTGGAAGTGTTACCAGACTCTCAGTCGGTCCCCTGTCCTCCTACACCCCTGCCAACCTGTTTCCACCGCGGTCGACCGGACCCTTTTTTATCTCCCCTTCTTTTTCCCCTTGAAAGAATTTATTTTGACGTTTCTAACCCGCCCGGAACTTTTTCCCCTCCCAGATTTAATCCTTGTTTGGTCCGGCTAACCCCCTCCCTGAACGCCCTACCTCCGATTTGTGCTTTTTGACACTGTTCATTCTCGTAGCCCCACAAAGGTGTGTTTTCTCTATTTCCGACCCTTCTGCCCTCTTTTCACCGGTCGCCTTCAAATTCCGAAGTTAGGCTGGCCTTCAGTTTTGTTTTTAGCTCTTACCTAAACACTCTCATTGGTCGGGCGAGTTTCTGATCTACGTGATTGGATGGGCTTCTAACAGGGGTTTCTCCACTTTGACGTGCAAAGTGATTCCATGGTTCTTCTTCGATTTTTTTTCCCCCCCTTTCGTAGGAGGCCGGATATGCGACTTCCCCTTGATGGTTTTTCTTGCTTATCCCTCACCGCAGTGGAAGGTTAAGAGGATGGTTTTTCCCGTACCGGTTTTTGGGTTTTTGCCTTTTTTTTTTTATTGATTGCGAAAGGATCCCTTTCCTGTCCCCCTCCAGTCGGGAATGCTTTTCAGTAGCGATTTTTTCTGACCGGGCGGGCGTCCTGACCACTTTTGGTTCCTTTTGGTTTTGATTGAAAGTGCTCTGTTGTCGTTCTTGGCGGGCGTAGTGTCCCCTGGCCTCCGAGTTTTTTGTTCGCGTCGCTCTCCCTCGGTGGAGTTTGCAGGACTCCCTCCTTTTCTACGGTCCCTTTTTTTTTTACCGACGTCTTTTAAATTTTGCTCAACTGTTACCAGTTTTTTGCCCCGTTCTAGGAGGTTTTGACGGAACGAGGTCTTGACCTTTGATTCTTTTGTACAGGGCCTTTGCTCGGACTGCTGACGGCCCTTTGGTTTGAGCCGTTTTGGTTTCGTATCTCCTAGCTGGTTGACGGTTTCCTTTTTGTGATTTTCCTCCCCTGGTGTCGCCCCAACCTCACCCCCTTTGACGAACCGTACCCCCCTTTTTTCCGGCGTGCTTTGACATTTTTTTGCTGTTGAATGTATTTTTTTATTCCCCTTTTTCCCCTCCCTGCATTTGCACCACCACTTCGCGCTGATGACCCTCCCTTTTACGCGCCCGGTTTTCGTAACCTGTGCGCCCCCCGGTTTCCCGGCCTAGTGATGGTTGCTCTTCGATAGCGTGTGGATGGTGGCCACCAGGGTAGGGACCTTTCGTTTCGCGTTGGTTTGTTTCTTGTTGTTCTTTCTCATCCCGTGACCCCCCAAGTCTCCCCCCTTCGCCTTTTTTTTTTTTTCGCGGGGCTGTTTTGACGTGTTTTTCTGCACTATTTTGAACTTTTTTTAACCCCTTTCCCGCTCGCAGACACTTCTTTTTTCTCTTTCCTTCTGGTCCCTTCCCCGTCCTTTTTGCAGCCACCTTGCAGCGGTTGAGGCCGTCCCTCCTGGTGCACCCAATCCTCTTTTTTCTCCTTTTCCCCTTCGAAAGTTTCCGGTTTGTGTACGTTCGTCCTGAACGTTCTTTTAGCCACCCTGACAGTCCCGCTTAAGCGTTGTGTGTACACCTTTCTTCCCCCCACTCTTCTCTCAGATTTATTCCTACGCGTCATCTCTCTTTTTTAACTCTCCCCTTTTGTTTTTTTGGATTTTCTCTTTACCCCTGCATTTTCCCAAACGCGACGTAGTTGCGCTTTCTCCAACGGTTCCGGCAATTATTCTCGGTTCCTTCATTGAGCCCCTCCCCCAGTCCGGTTGTCGCTTACGAAGACCCACCACCTTCCCTTTGTTTCCCTTCCCCCCTGGGAGGGCATCGGGAGTCGTTTTACTCCTTCACCCCAGAGCGGCACCAGGTGCTGCCAACCCAACACGGCCCGGGATTCCCCCGACGTTTCTCCCCTCGTTTTTCTCCAGTGACGTCAAATTTTCGGTTTTCCCACGTAGAAGTTCTCCAACCCCCGTATTCCCCACTTCAACTCCTTCCTTCTGCCGCCCTCTTTGAAAATCGTGTTTTCAGCGTATTTTTTTAGACACCCAAACGACTCCACCATCCCTGGACAGGCTAATGTCGTTTGTAATTCCCCTACCTTCCTTCCTAACGGCCAACCTCTGAATGAACCCCAGACCGTTTTGCGTTTTTTTGTTCCAGCATAGGAGGTTTTTTTACACAGGGGAGATTTTCAATTTCACTAAGTATTTTTCTACCCGCCCTTTTGTATCTTGGTTTTGTCCCCTCCCTCCCCCTTTCTTTTTCTTTTTAGTTTGCCAATGTATCTTCCTGCTTCATATTTTTTTTGTCGGTTCCCCTGGTGTCCCTTTCATGGTTCCTTCTTAGTTTTTTTTTACCTTTTTTGTACGGACTCCTTGTTGCTCAGTCCATTTTACCGTTCCCCATTTACGATCTCCCGTCCTCCTTTTTTCGTTTCCCAACCGGGGATCCGGGGTTTAGGACTTGTTTTCAGAGTCCAAGAGCTTTGTTACCCTCCCAATCTTCCCGGTGTTCTTTGACAACTCCTTTTAGTTTTTCCCTTTCTCTCTTAGTGAAATTTCGTCCTCAACTTCTTTCGCCCCTTTTCGTTGGTATTTCTTTTTCCTACTTCCTATCTCCAAGAGGTTGTGCTTGATCAGTATCTCCCCCCTTGGGCGCCATTTTTTTTCCCCCCCCGACGCGAATATTTTTCCCCCCGTTTTAGTTCAACGACCAGTCTTTTTTCCGGACCGGAAGTCCCACCTTTTTTCCTGCGTTTTCGCGACACTTCTGGACCGCTGTCTCACCTGCCCAGGGATCGTTTCTTGCCCCGTGAGGTGTTTTCCTTCCTCCCATCCTTTTTCCCCCGGACGACCCTCTAGTTCGCGCGCAGTTTCTCTTTTGTGGGGACGTCTTCCCAACCCCCCCTCACGTTTCGTTCCTCATCTTAACTTAAGTCGACCGTTGCCTCTCCTGATGACCTCTTCTTCTTGAAGCAAGGTTCTTTCCCCGTCCGTTTTCTTCCCATTTACCCGTCCGGATTCCTTGACCACGTTCTTCCTGATCTAACCACCCTCGCCCCCCCCACTCGGCCTGTTAAAGGGCATTATTTTTTTTGTTTGAAGTTTGAGTCCCTCTCCTTTGATGGATTCCCTTTTTTCCTCCAATCGTTTCCCCTGGTTTTTTGACTCATCCTTTCACTTAGGAGTCCATGGACCCTTTTTTATCCAGCGTTTTATGCTTCTTTTTTGTGGTTTGCTTTCCCCTTTTTTTTTTCTCGGCCCAGGTTTTGGCACCAACAAGTCCCCCCCCCACCCCCCACAAACCCACCCCCCCCCCCACCACCCCCCCCCCCCCCCCCCCCCCCCCCCCCCCCCACCTCCCCCCCAAACACACCACCCCCCCCCCAAACACCCCCCACCCCCCCCCCCCACCCCCAACACCCCCCCCCCCCCCCCCACCCCCCCCACAAACCCCAACCCCCCACCCCCCCCCCCCCCCCCCCAACACAACACCCCCCCCAACCAAACACCCCCCCCCCCCCCCACCAACACCCCCCCCCCCCCCCCACCCCCCCCCAACGATCTTGTGGCCTACCCACCATGCACTCGTTTTTCCAGTTTTTTTCTTCATACCTTCTGTCCGTTGATTGCTCCACCCTCTTTTCCCCCTTTCTCTTTAGTTCAGGGATTTGCGGCGTTTACCCTTTTTGTCGTATTTCGTTTTCCGCCGACCGGCTCTTTTTCAAGATTGTCAAAAAATTTCTTCCTACTTTTTTTTACCGGTACCCCCCTGCGGCCTAGTCTTACCCTTTCATTTTTAAGTTTTCTCTCTCCTTTGACCCTTTACTTCGCAGCAGACCGGGCCCCTCCATTTTGGAAGTTCCTTCGACTCCTTCGACAACCCCATTAGATTTCACTTGGCCCACCGTTACCCTGTTCTCCTCTTCTTTCCATGATCGTCGTTGCTTTGCGCAGTTCCTTCTGTAAAAACAAGCACCGGGCCCCGTTAATTAGCAAAGTAAAACGTGATTCCGGCCCAACCCGTTGTTTTCAACCCAACATTTCCCCGTGCGTCTTCCAGTTTCACCACCCGACCTGTCTTTCCGAGTGACTGTCCCGTTTCTAAACACACGAGAGCTTTGAACTTTTTTCGCGCTCCACAACCTTTTCTTTCTGGCAAGCAATCGCCAACTCCTTTATTCCTCACCCGCCATCCATACCGACGCTATGGACGTATTTTAGTTGATCGTTTTTTTTTCTTCGCTCCGTCACGGTGGCCACGCCTCATTTTTCTCCCCTTTCTTTATGTTTTTCAACCTTAATTTTTTTTTTCAGTGTATCCGGGCTGTTCACCCCTATTGTTTTTCCGTTACGCCCTTTCTCTTAATCTGGGCAAGAGGGACCCTTCCGGGTTGTGATCCGTTTTTTTTTTTCCAACCGGTGTTGAGTTCTCCCCCCCCCCCTTCCCATAAATTTTTTAACTTTGATCGTCTGGTACTGGTGTCCTTCGTTAACAACAGTCCCCCTGTAACGACGTTTTTTCCCTTTTTTTGAGTGGGATTCTTATGTTTCTTTTCAGCTCTTGGCCCTTCTTTCACTCCTCCCAAAGCGTGCCGAATCTTTTTTTTCATGACGCCGGGCATTGGATGTTTTTTCTTTTCCCTCAAGCACCCCTGGCGTTTTTCCTTTGCTTTTTTCACTCCAGCCAGTTTTTTCCACCGGATAACACACCAACAGCCTTTTTTTTCGACCCGCTTTCCCCTTTGCTCACACCCCCCTCGCTTTGCTTCCCTGATTACCAATACCTTGAATTTGCCATGGTCGGGGTTCTCCTTTAGACAATCTTGTTGTGTAAGATTTTTTCACGCCCCCCCGTGAGTGAGATGATCTCCCCCCCTCACGTCCGTGTTTTTCTTGACGTCTTCCCCCTGTTTTCCTAGCAGTTTGACTATGTTTTCGGTGTTTCAGAATTTCACGCGGAAAGGGCTCTGGTCCCGTGGAACACGTTCGATTTTCACTTTTGTTTGGTTTCCATTTGAAACGTGTCACAAGCCGGACCGATGTTTGGCGCCTTTCGGACGGGTCCCCCAGGACACACGCGTCTGTTCATTGTACTTTTTAATGCCCCTTCTTTTTCCCGATCCCTCCGTGCCGCGCCTCACCCCCCCCCCCCCCCTCGGATCTACCACTGTGACGATCCCACATCATCCCCCCCCCTAACGATCCATCATCTTTCACTCCTAATCCGTGTTGTTTTGTCGTTTTTCCGTTGGATATCGTTTGGTTTGATTTTCTAAAGATCAGGCTCTTTTCTCTTCGGAGGCTCTTTTGCTTTCTATTTTTTCCACGATGCTCTGTATCATCTGATTTCTCCTTCACAGGCTTGTGGCCGCACCTTTTACACTTCTCTTCCCCGTCTGGCTTTCCCTTTCTTGTCTCGTTTTCTTCTTAATTTATCTGTTCGAAACGTAAATTTGCTCCGGTTTTTTTTCCCATTTTTCCCAATGGGCGCTTTATCGTTTTCTTTGAAACCCCCTTTCCAGCCTCCAGGGTCCCCCTGGATGTAGGTTTTTTGCGGCAGTCCCACCCCAAAGAGACTGTTTACTTCTTTAAGAGTTTTTTTTCTTGACGCAATTTGGCGGTCGTTGTATCTGTTTTCAACTGCGATGCTGCTTTCTCCCCCCTCCGTTCCCCCCTGCCTTTCCGAGTTTTCCTCCTCTAATAGACAACTGGTTTTTTTTCTTTGTTTGTGTTGCTTTTTTGCCCCTTGGTTGATTACTAATTTTGCCGCAAATTACGTGTTCATCGGTGGTTCCTTTCTGATTTTTTGAGGCAGCTTCGACGGTGGACCTTTCGTTCCCCCATTTTTTCTTCTACCCCATGCTTTTTTGTCAAAGGATTCTTTTTCCTTGTGTGTTTTTTGCTCGGAAGGCGGTCGTTTCTGGTTCTAGTGACCACGGAGTTGACTCGGCCGTTTCTGCTTTTCTGAGTCAACGACCCCTTGTACCAACTTTTCAGGTTGGGTTATGTTCGGTTTTTTCTCTTTCGAGAACGGATTTGTTCGTCTGGTGAGTCCCTTGGAACCAGGACCCACCCATTTTTTTTCCGTTTTTGTTTTCCCGCCGTCGGAGTGAACGTCTTTCTGTTTTAGTGGAACAACTCCCCTTATACTGTACACCCCTGCAACATTGCCATTTGAACATGGATTTTTTTCTTATTCCTTTCTTTTCACACGAACTTCGACTTCAAGAACCCAGAGTTTTCCTTGTTGTTTTTTTGTTTGTTTTTTTTTAGGTTTGCTGATATTTCTTTTTAGCTCTTCGCTCTGCTCTTTTGTCTTCGCGGTGGACAAGAAGTTCCCCTTTGGGTGGCATCTCCTTTTCGTAGCGCCGTCTTCAGTCCCCTTGACCAACGAATACCGGGCGTTTCAATGGGAAGCTTTTAATTGGGGGCTTTCCTGGCCGGGTGTCTTTTCCCCCCCGTTTTGTTAAGGTCGGCTAGCGTTGGGCCTTGTTGGTTTGTTAGTGCCAGCGTTATTTTCAGCTTTTTCTTCCTCTTAGTTAGGGTGGTTTGGTTTTTTTTTTTCTTTTCTCTAACTTTGTTTTCCGTTTTTTTTCGCCTTTGTACGGACCGATTCTTGCCCCCCGTTTTTTTTCCGTTTTGCTGTCTCTCCGTACTTCCTGAGTTTGCTACCACAGTGACTCCTTTTTCACTGTTTTTTTTTGTCCGTACAGAGGGGAGTCTTGACCCCGCCTGTCTTCCCTCCTGAAGGTTCTTGGCAGTGACATCCCCCAAAACCTTATTTTTTAGCGACTTCTCCCCGCCCAAATTTGGACTAGCTTCATAGCAACGTTAGAAAGGTTGTTGTTTGACGAAAACGTTCATTGTGTCCGTTCCACCCCACGATTCTGTTAGTCCAATCTCCCCCAGCAACCCCTGACAGTCCCTCAGCAATAGTGAGGTGTGTTTTTCATCCAAGTTTTTATTCTTCTCTTCTCACACCGGTGTTAGCTGATGTTCGGGAACTTTGAAATGATTTTCCCCCACCCGGCAGTCTGCTTCACTCCCCCTCATTTATACTGTACAGAGGTGGCTCTCTCCAGATCCTCTCCCGTTGGTAGGAGATTGATCGTTTTGATTGGTAATTCTGGTGTGAGCCGGACCCTTTTTCCCACGTCCTTCTTTGCACGGAGGCATTTTCCCTTTTTATTCTTGCCCCCCAATGACCCCTTTCCTTCCCGGGAAGTTTTTTAACTTAGGTTTGGGACCTGGTTGTTGTGCTCGTGCGGAGCGCTCTTCCCCCGTCTTTTGCACGCGTTATTCGTAATTCCCTTCCTTGTCCCCTCGTCCCTTCCCCTTTTACCAAGATTTTCTTACCCATGAATCCCTCGACTCCCCCCAGAGTTGCGCGGCGTTTACAGGGACTGGACGTACGACCCTTTTCTCCTTTCTTTTTTTTGATGAAAGTTTCTCTGGTTCCCTTTCTGTTCCCCCCATTTCTTTCCGTGCTACGCCGCCGGTCTTGTTTTTTAGAATACTCGGTTTATTCCCTGGGGCTTTTTCGCTCTGCGGTCCCCCCCTTGTTTTAATGACTTACTGCTGGAAACACGTTCACGGGGGTTTTCGACAGACCTGGGCGGGGGTCCTCACCTCTTTTTTCCACCCTGGACCCGCTTTTTCGGGGAACTCTCTTGTTTTTTGTTTTCTTCTGTACAGCCGGAGTCCCCCCCGGGCGGAATGAGCGGCGTTCGGCGAGATTGGGTGGACTGTTCTTGTTTCTGAGTCCCCCAACCAGTTCGTCGTACTCCAACGAACCTTTTCACCGTTTACTTTTTTTTTTACAAACAGACCGGCTGCGTGCTCTCAAGTGGTGGACGATGTGACGTTCCCTTTTTAGCGCTTCCCCCCTTTGTTTCTTGGCCCTCACTTTAGCGCCGTCTTCTTTCAACTGTGCGACCCACTTTTCGCGTTTTAGTTTTTTTTTGTTGTTGGCCTGTCTTTTTGTACCTTTAGTTTTTCTGATGAAACCTCTTTCCCTCCCTTTTTTTAGTTTTTGTCTTCCCTCCTCCCCGTTAGTTTCCCACGGGGTGAGACTATTCTCCCGTTTTTTTTGATACTGATCGTTGATCCACTTTCGATTGTACCCCGTACTGGCATCCAACTAGTTCTGCACGTTTATGTGCAGCCTTTTTGCCTTGTTTGAAGCCCACTTTTTTCTCCCCCGCGGTTATCTGTCGAAATTGATTTCCTTTTCCCCTTGTCAGTTTTTTTTTTTTTTTTTTTTTTGTTGTCGTTTGTAGAGGGACGTCGTCCAATACGCCTTTTTAGTCAGCCCATTCCACTGAACCCGGTGTTCTTTTTCTTCCCAAGATCTTTTGTCACCGCGGAGTATTTTTTTTCTTTTCCCTCTCCCCCCTTCATTTGGTTTTTTTCTTCTTATGATCTCCGGTAGGACGAGTCCTTTGAAAAGGTTTCCCCTTTCCCCGTCTGGTTTTGCGTCGTACTTGTGGTCCCCCCCCCCTTTCCAGAAGTCCTTTTTGAAGACGGTACCCAAAACTGACCGGATTTAGATTCCCCCCCCCTTACATTCTCTGAGTCCCTTAGTTCCTTCCCCCTTCCCGATTTTTTTTTCCGGTGCTTACACGGGAAGTGGTTCTTTTTGTTTCAAGACTCCTCATCGTTTTCCTTCAGAGTTTCCACTCCGGTTTTGGTCTCACGTCTTAACGTGGCCCTCATCAACGGGTTCTTGGTTTTAGGCGCATTTCTTCTTGGTTCTGTGCATGTCTCTTCTCCCCCCACACGTTTTTTCCCCGTACGACGACATTGGTCGGCCCCCACCGTCGCACGCCTTCCTCCCCCCCCTGCGCCCGGAACACGATGCGCCGTCATTTTGCCCACCCCCCTCGACCCCGCAACCCCCCCCCCCCCCCCCCCCCCCCCCCCCCCCCCCCCCCCCCCCTTGTGACGATGCACTTTAGGTTTAACTCCCTTTCGATCTTTTGCCGGCCGTCCCCTGCCTGGGTATCTGACTTTTTTTTTAGCTGGTCCTGTGGGCGGGGGGACCTGTTTGTAAGCGGTTTTCTTTTTGTATGCGGTAAGAATCGGTTTCCTCTCCTCCCGTTCCACTCACTACGCGCTCACGGTTCTACCGGGGTTTTTTTATGGTTTTCTGGTTTTGCAGTCTTCACGCTTCCCTTGTACTTCCAGGTTAACACTCCGTTTCCTTTTCCCCCCCTTCCGATTTTTCGTTTTCGGAAATGTTCGTTTTCATTTTTTTGCGTTCGTATTAGCCACCATGCTTTGTAACTGTCCCCCCCCCCCTAGTTCTCGGGGCGACTTCGTCTTTTTCGGTGTGTCACGTCAGTCCGTAACAGAGACTTTCCCCCCTGAAAGTCCGAGTTCCCTTTTCCTGTTGCCCATTTTTTTCCGCAGCGACTGCTGCCCTGCTCTTTTTTTCCTTTTTTTCTCCCCCCTATCCGCTTTCCTAAGGGCACTTTTTTCAGGGCCAGTTCCCCAGTTTCCGGACGACAATCTTGTTTCTGATGTTTTTTTCCCGCTTTTTCTTTTCCGTCGGACCCCCAAACACGACAAGTTCCTTCCTTCTCTCGTTTTTTTCTCTTTTGGCGCTCTGACCGATGAAATCGTGCTCAAAGGACTTCCAGTTGCCTTTTTGTCCCCTCCTAATTTAGAATATCGCCCTGACCTTTTTTTCGGGACTGTACCCTTTGTCGAACCCTTGTCTTCGGTCAAACGGGTTCCTTCCCTTCGTTTAACTGAAGTGAAGTCCGGCGCCGGTTTTCTTTTTCTGTTCTGCCCCGGTTTTTTCCCACACATAGATTTCACTTTTTTGTGCGGATTTTGTGCGATTGACGAGATGGTTAAAACATTTGTTATACCTAGATGAGTCCGGTGGTTGGCCGGGGCTCGTCCTTACCAACAACGTGGTGTCGATCTGGCATGTTCCCTCACCCACCACCCCATGCGCGTTCCGGGTCCTCTGTTCCCTTTGTCTGTTAAAAACCGTAATGTCGGTATGGATGCGCTTAGAGTCTTTTTTTTTTCATCTGGCCTTTGCGCATTTTCCCCCTCTTCCCACATCTTCACCAACTCTGTAGTCTTCTCGGTCAACCCTCATCTTCCTTTCGTAGATCACTCACTCTGAGGGTTGATGGTTTTTTTTTTTAGAGCTCAGCACTTTTCCCCCTCAAAATTTTTGCCGATCTTTCCCCCTTTTGTCCCCGGTTCAACCGTTTTTCCGGTCCCCTACACCCGATAAGTTGGACCATTCGAAGAGAGCTACGCTCGGCTTTTCTTTCTCCCCTGACCACCCTCCATTTGCCATCAACCGTATACAGAAAGGTTTACTCGTTACCCAAACCCAGCGCCGACCCACACATTTAGGAGCTTCCATTTCCAAGGAAAGGGAGTCCCCCCCTGTTCCCTTTGTAAAACTTGGGCGCCGTTGCGACCTTGGGCGGGTTTTTTTTTTTTTTTGGCCTTCCCCCCCCCAAGGGTTCGTGATTTCCACCCCCCCTACAATTGACTTACGCTTCTCGTCAATGCCCCCCCTAACAGGGGCCCCTAA